>JAABUP010009563.1_pt1 | contig 11835 bp, 12 predicted proteins | sample 5559201 | NCBI WGS metagenome assembly JAABUP01 (sample SAMN10711887, study PRJNA513373) | rock metagenome | isolation source: Antarctica rocks | place: Antarctica | reverse complement strand
CCGGGCTCAGGCGGCGCGCGGCGCGCAGGTCATCGGCGCGCCGCTGGCGGCCGGGCTGCTGTTCATGGACGGCGTGGCCGGCCGGCACGGCTGGACCTGGCTCTTCCTGATCGAGGGGCTCATCACGATCCTGTTCGGCGTCGCCGTGCTCCTGTTCCTGCCGCGAAAGCCGGCCACGCTGCGCGTGCTGCAGCCCGCCGAGCGCACCTGGCTGCAGGGCCGCCACGAGCATGCCGACGCGCACGCGCGCGCTCAGACCAAGAGCTCCGGCAGCTTCTGGGCCGGCCTGGTGTCCTGGCGGCTGTGGTACCTCGGCATCTGCTGGTTCCTGGTGCGGACGCCTTTGACAAAGTCTGGCCCCTTTCACCCTGGCTTTTCTCACACTAGCTTTTTTTGGGGGGGGGGGGGGAGACGGGCGGCTGGCATGCTTGTTGGTGTGCGGCCTTGTGCAAGGACAGGCCCCCTTCATGCTGGGTACGCTTCTGATGCGCTTCTGAGGCGGGCGGCCGACGCGCCGGTGCGCGCAGGTGGAGACCGCCATCTACGGCATCCTGTTCTGGACGCCGCTGCTGCTGGACGCGCTGCTGACGCACAACTTCGATGGCAAGAACCCGAGCACGCACACCAACAGCGTGAAGGAGAACGTGCGCCCGCGCGCCCTACCCCCGCCGCAGCCCCTGTGCCGTGCGCCGTCACAGCGGGCGTCACCGCCGCTGCTGCCGGCATGCCTGCCGCTGACGCGCGGCGCGCGGCGCGCAGAACATCCAAAGCGCCAAGATCGCCGGGCTGTCGATCGCGGTGTTTGCGCCCGCGGCCGCGCTCATGATCTTCAACTCCTTTCTCAGCAAGCGCAACAAGGAGCGCAACTGGCATGGCGCGCGCCTGGGCCGCTTCTCCCCCGCGCGCTCGCCTTGCGTACATGCATGCCTCTTCGTGCGGGCTGGCTTGTGCGGGTTGTCTGCAATGTACATGCAAGAGGTTTGTGCAAGCGGCAGGTACATCATCAGGCTGGCATGTGAAAGCGGTTGCTGGTTACAAGTGCCGCCCTGAAAGGGTGGACGGCAACGCGGGCACTGAGCCGCTGCGCGCTGCGCTGCAGGCGGCGTGCCGGTGGTCATCAGCGGCATTGCGTTCCTGGTGCTGCCGGTGGCGATCTTCCGCGGCGGCGTCGTGGCCGGCTTCATCCTGCTGATCATCGCGGCCGCAGGCGCGCCCGCGCTGTGTTTTGCAGCACCGCTGACAGGGCTGCGATGCGCTGGCGGGCATTGATCGCGAGTGTGCTCTCTGCGCAGGCGCCTGGGCCGTGCATGGCCCGCTCTGGTGCGCGCCCGCCCGCCCTTTCAAGAGTAGGAGTGCCTGCCTGAGATCAGGGCAGGGTTTGCCCTGAGGTCTAGGGACACGAGCTCGATACCTGCGATGGCGAGTTGAGCGTGGCGGCCGCGCAGGTCGTGGCCCGCGTCGTTCCTGGTGGGCCCGGCAAAGAGCAGCGGGATCGCCTGCTACAACACGTGCGGCGCGGCCGGCGGCTTTGGTGCGCTCCCTGCCGTCGCTGCCAGCGCCCGGGGCGCTCCTGCGCGCGCACGGCGCGGACAGCGCCGCGGTCGAGCCGTGCGCGGCCAGCGCTGATGCCATGAGGTTGGGTAGGGTAGGGTAGGTTGATGCCGGCGCTGACGTGCGCGCCGCGCAGTGGGACCGTATCTGATCGGGTACCTGTCCGACCACTACGGCGGCTTCGCGCCGCCCATGTACCTGCTGGGCGCCTTCAACGTGCTGGCCGGCCTCATGATCATCGGTGCGCTCCCACCTGTATGTACGCTGTATGTATGCATCGCTGTGTGACAGCTTCAAGCAGGCCACCCACATGCAACACGCGTGCGCTCCTGTGTACGCTGCGCAGCATTCAGGGCGCCCAACCTCACGCAAGAGCACTTGGAGGAGCGACGGATCGATGTGGGTGCCGACGCGGCCACGCTCAAGGACCCCAAGATGGCAACGCACCAGGCCGTCTGACATGCAGGGTCTGACGGAAATTTTGCCCTCATCCCTGTGCTTCTGTTACCGAGCGTACGTGTGGAGGGTAGAAGTTGTGTGGACAGGACTTGCACCGGCGTGGGGGGCGTAGGTTTCCTGCAGTGTGGCGAGAAGGTTTTGGAAGGGGTCGTCGAGGGCCCCGAGCGCGAGTTTGGAGGTTGGGCGACGGGCAGCGGTATACCTGTGTCAAAATTTTCCTGTGACCGCCATGTCCCCTTGTTCTGTTCGACTTTTGTGACTGGCTGGACCTGCAGACTTTGCGGCGGTGCATATAGCGATCCACATTTTTGGCACCCGGCGTGACAAGTGGGTGTCCCTGCGGGGCACTGAGCTATACAGGCACACTGGAATTGTCATTGCGTTGCACGTGGGTGTTCAGTCACTCCAATTTGGTGACTGGCTGGACCTGCAGACTTGCGTTGGTGGATATTGCAGTCCCATTGTTTGGCAGCTGGCGTGACAAATGGTGTGCCTGCGGGGCACTGAGTTAAAGAGGCACACTGGGGTCGTCATCGCGCTGCATGTGGGGGCGGCGCCTGTGGGCGTCTGTGTGCTATCATATCATTGGGTCGGTCACGTAACACCACATGTTACAAGACCTATCGTGCATCCAAGACTCGCCAAGCATTTCCGAGTGCGTCCGAGGTTACAACAATGGCTGCACCAGCCTACAACATGGCTGCACCAGCCGTACTTGTAGGACAGCCACACTGAACATGCCATGAAAAAGTGCTCCTAGTGTCCAGCAGGTCACCGCGTTGGCCCACCGCTAGTATATACAGCGCAGGTCTTGTTGTCAGCAAGGGTCACTTCTGGCATGCATGCAGCCATGCATGCGCCTGAGCCAGCTTCACAGCAGCGCATTGCGCTGCCATGCTGCTGCCTGAGCCGCAGCTCTTGCCTTGCAGATGTGGCTCTGGCAGCTCCATCGCCACCGGCATCCTAACGTGCAAAGGCATTGCATCCCAGCAAAGTTAAAAAAAACTGACCCCAAGTATCAGACCCACATGGCATCACAACAGGTTCAAAAAGATACAGGCAGTGGCACTCTCCCTTTCGCTTGGCAAGGGACACAAGGGTGACTTTGAGAGAGTGCCACACAAACCCCGGGCGCGCACGAGCGCACACGGGTCTGCCTGCAAAGCTTCAAGGAAATTCAAGTGCTCTGTGTTGCCGGCTGCCTGCCAAGCACGGCGTGCATCAGCAAGAGGAGCAGACCATCTGCCAGACGCCTCAGCGCACCCGCAAACAGCCCCCAGACCTACTGCTCACCTACACCAGTACACTCCAGCGGAAATCAAAGGCGCCCAGATGAGCAGACACCAAAACAACACTCAGGTTGCACAGGACCGATACCGGCCATGCGCGGGCTTGCTTGGTAGGCACCCGTTCAAGCTCGGGCCTGCGGGCGGTCTCGCGCGTGCTGGGGTTGTCCAGCGACCAGGGTTGCAGGCGCGCGGGCGAGAGACGCCGCATGGAAAAAGTGCTGCGTGCATTGCAGCGCGGCAAAGTAGAACGGGACCATCATGCTGCCCAACCTCTCACCCTACAAAACCCCTGCCTCACACCATCACCCAGCGCCGGTCCGGGACTCTGCCTAACGCGCCACGCTTCTCCAGTACTTCCAGTTTTCAGGTCAGCCTGCCGTTGTGCCTACCTATGCGCCCGCCCACAGCTCTTCCTGCATGTGCAGCAAACAACTGCTGCTTTTCCTGGCCCAACAGGCCCGCTGCGCATGCTGCATTCATTCAGTGCTTGCCGTCCCAGGACCATGCTGGTGCCCGCCCGCCTGCCGGCTGGCCCGCGCTCCGGTCGCCCGGCGCGGCGGGCCACACCTGCGTGCCCCAGGCGTCGCTGCCGTCGGGCGCCGCGCGGCGCCGCCGCTTGGCCATGCCGCTGTCTGCGTCGTCCTCCTCGCTGTCGCTGGCGCTGCGGCCCGCGCCGGCCAGGCCCGCCAGGCCCGCCTCCGCCCAGGGCAGCAGCCAGCCGGTCACTGCCAGCGCGCGCTTGCCGCCGCCGCTGCCGCGGCGCGCGCCGGCCGCGGCGGTGCTGGGCGCGAGCGTCGGCTCACGTGACGCCGCCGGCAGCAGGCAGCTCTCCAGGGAGCCCGGCGACGGCGCCTTGAGCGCGGCGTGGTGCGACACCGATGACCCGGCGCTGCCGCCCGGCGCGGCGCACAGCGGCGAGCGGCCGCCCCAGCCGTCGCTTCGCAGGCGCGACCCGACTGCGTCAGGCTGCTGCGCTCGGCCTCCCCACCTCCAGCGCCTGGCGCCCCGCTGTGCGGAGCGCAGCCGCCGCCCATGCGTGCGCTCCCGCCGGCTGCCACCGCATGCAGGTCCGCCGCGTGCTGCTGCGGCGGCGCCTGGGGCTGCGGGGCGGCCGGGGCGGGGTTCAGGAGCGCGCACAGCTCCAGGTCCGCCGAGCCCGGCCGCGCGGGCCGGCTGTCCAGCTCCGACGCTGAGCCGGTCTGCAGCCGCATGGCTGCCAGGCTGCTGGGGCCTCCCACCGCAGCTTCGGCGCTGCACGCACGCGGCGAGCAGGCGCGGCCGCCCAATGCGACAGCGCCCAAATCTGGCCCCAGCCATGCAGCGCCTTCCGGGCACGCGGATGGCAGGGTAGGCGCCGCGCCGGCATGCCTGTGCGCCTGCACCGGCGCACCCTCGCGGCCCAAGCTGCTGCCCGAGTCTCCGGCGGGCGCGCCGCGCGGCACCAGGCGGGCCGGAGCGAGACCGGGCGCGCATGCATGCCGTGGGGACCCCGGCCCCAGGGCGGCCATTGTGTGATCGCTGCCAACATGGCATTCCCAAGCAGGCCCTGGCCGGCTCAAAAGCTGAGCGCCGCCGCTGTCAGCACGCTGGCTGCCGTCAGGCTCCGCCGCAGACCTGGAGCAAGGGGCAGGCCATGCGGGGCCGCCCCGCGCTGGCCAGGCCCCTGCCGCAGCGGCCGCCGGGGCGGCTCTGGCGCTCGGGTCAGAGCCGCCGTTCATCCAGCGCGAGCCGCGAACGCTGCCACGCTGCTCAACCGCAGCACGCCGCCCAGCTGCACCCAGACCAGAGCGACCTCACTGCACGTGCCGTCAAGGCACTGAACGCAGAGGTGGTGCTTGGCGCACGCACAAGCCAAAGCGGGTGGGCGCCATGCGCAGCATGCCTGGCTACATTCACGCATACAGAAATCCAGCAGCCTACTGCAACTGCACACGAGCGCATGATATGTCCCGACAATGCCGCGGGTACTTTGCCACGGGCGCACTTGTGCTGGGCATGAGCCGCATGGGCGCAGGCGCATGCTGCCCCGCGCCTCTCTCTGCCGCCGCCAGCCACATCCCGGGATTTGGCTGCACGTCATCTGCGTATGGCCCCGGCGGGCTCGCTGTGCGCCAGCGAACGGAGCCACTTGCCAGCGTGCGCGGCGAGGTCGTGCCCGCCGCGCCACCCGGCAGAGGCCCGCTGCTGCAGGCTGAGCTGCTGTCCCAGGGCTGGGCGCATGCGGCATGGCGCGGCGAGGCGGCCGCAGGGGCCGCGCCAGCGGCTGGGCCACCGAGCTGCGCTGCACCCGGGTCCCAGGACGGGCCCGGATGCAGGGCGCGCGCGCGCGCCAGCGCCGCGCGCGCCTGGCCGGCCGCGCGCTGGGCGACCGCCGCCTGCAGCGCCTGGCGCTCCGCCAGCTCCTGCGCCGCCAGCCGCGCTCGCTGGCGTCAGCTCTGCCAGTCCCCTGCGCCGCCACAGTGGCAGCCTCCTTTTCCAGGCACGCCCAGACACCAACCTAGGCCTGTCTTGAGCTGTGCTTGTACGCGTCCCGCGGGGTGCTGCTCAGCAGCGCGCCTGCAGCGCCTGCGAGGCGCGCAGCTGCCAGGCGCGCTGGTGCGCCGCCGCCTCGGAGCGGCCGAGCGCGTCCACGGCGCGCAGCAGCTCCAGCGCCTCGCGGAAGTTGCGCTCGCGCACCGCGCCGCGCTGCTGCGCTCGCACCACGGAGAGCCTTTTGTTTTGCTGGGATGCTGGAGTGGCCACCCAAAGGGGCGTGCGAGGCACGGGCGAAAGCCGCTGCACTTTGCACTCTGCACTTACGGTTATAGAAGCGGAGCGGCCTGCTTTCCGCCAGTGCTGCAGCGCCCGACTGAAAAGCCCAACACCACCTGAAGCAGGCGCTGCTCGCCGGTTTCAAGCTAGCGCAGTGCGCCCTGGTCGGGCTTTTTTAATATTTTGCAGCACCAGCAAAGCAACTCCTGCCTAGACTTAACCTGACACGGTGTCACTGGAAGGCCTGACCGCAGCAGCGCACAGCACAGAGGGGGCCTGTTTGTGTTCGGGCTGCGGTCAAGTGAGGCAGTGCGTGCCATGGCGTGCAGCTGCTGCAGCTGCTCGCTTTGTCGCGCCGGCGCTGCAAACGCCTGGCGCTCCATGCGTGTCAAGAGCGCGGCGGCGGCATGCGCGTGCTCTTCTGTGATGCCTTGCACGCAGCGCTCCGCGTCCAGTGCCTCTGCCTCCAGCGCGCGCAGGTTGGACGCGTAGGCAGGCATTCTGAAGGCCTGCTTGACAGCGGCGCGTCTGAAAGCGGCCGAGGTGTACGACAGCATTTTGTATTTGTAGCGGGCCCGGGCCCGGGGCCGACCCTGCTTCACACAGTCTACACAGATCTCTGATGCCTGTCGCAGAAACGTGCGCATGCAATGGGCGATCCAGCAAGCGCAGGCGGGGCGCGGGTCTCCGACACAAAGAAGCGCAGGTGCTGCCTGTAGCACACTTATGACGCGCTGCTTTGCACGTGAGCCGGCTCCCGCGTGCGACAAACGGCTGAACACCATGCTGCCGACGGCGCAGGCTCGCTGCGCTCGAGAGGACGCTCCAGAAGCGGCCGGCAGCTGCTGCGCACGCAGCCTCGCCTGCCGGCGCGGCCCGCGACACGTCGCAGAAGTTTGCGCCAAGCAGCGGCCCGCAGCCTGCGAAACGACCGCGGACCGGCCAGCCCGTGCTGTCGCCTGTTGCTGCGCTGCCCAGCGCTGCGGCGCTGCCCGCTCACGGCGCTCCCGCACCCCCCGCACAGCCGGACAATGCGCCGCCGTATGACCGCCTGTGCGCCAGTGCGCGCGAGGGCGCGCTGCCGTGCCTGCGGCAGCCTCACGCCCGGCAGGCACGCAGCGCGCCGGCCTTGCGTCGCTGCACAGAGCGCGCCGTGGTGGGAGCCTGCATAAAGCTGTGCCTTGCCACGCAGCGGAGCGGCGCCGGACGGGGGGGCGGCGGCGGCGCGTCCGTGGACGGCCTGCTGGAGGCGCTGCTGGCCACGCACCCGCGGGCCGCCGACGTGCGCGGAGCGGTGGGGCTCAGAGTGCAGGCGCGCGTCCGCACCAAGCACGCTCCGTAACCAGCCTGGGGGCTCGCCACTGGCTGGCCAACCTCCGAGCTGCTGCTGCTGGCCGCTGCGTCGGCGGGCTGGCACTGCCCGCGCGCAGGTTGACGACAGCGCAGCTGTGTGCAACCCTAACTCTGACCGCCCTGAGCGTCTGACAGCGCGTACTCACGCGGCGCAGGACAAGACGCTGATGCTGGACAACCCGGCGGTGGTCGGCGCCGCGACGGGCGCGGCGGCGCGGGCGGCCGAGAAGCGGCGCGGGCGGGCGCGCCGGCGGACAGCCAGCGGCCGTGCCCTGCGGCGACTGGGCTTGGCTGCGTTGCCAGAGGTTGAGCGCGGGTGTGCGCGCAGTCCCGTCTGTGGGGCATCGCTCTCGTCAGGCACTCCCTTCCCATGGATGCGAGCCGTATGCGCCGCGGCCGGAGCAGATTGCATGCCCTGCGCTGGCGTTGCCAGCTAGCAGCCCATTCCCGCGCTCGCCTGTACGCGGGTCACACGAGACTGCGGCCCTTGCAGGCCGGACGTCGCCGAGGCCCTGCACGCGCGCTGGCGCCGGTACGCAGCGGCGGCGCTGAGCGAGCGCAGCGCCGCGTTGAGCACGCGCCCCGGCGCCGGCCCGCCGGCCGCGCGGCTGGCGGAGCGCGTGGCCGGGCTCGAGCTGACGGGCGCCCGGCTGGGCGTGGCGCGCTGCCGCGACGCGCGCTGGGCGGGCGCCGAGGGGGTCGTGGTGCGCGACGCGCCGGGCGCGCTGCACCTTCTGCTGGCCGGCGGGCGCGTGGCCGCGGTGAGCAAGCGCGGGTCTGAGTTCCGGCTCGCGCTGGGTACCGGCGCGGATGCGGTGCTCGATGGCGGCGCGCTCGCGCGCGGCGGCGGGCGGCGAGCGTAGAGGTCAGGGCGTGAGGCCATCGTGCAGAGCCTGCCAAGGAATGATGACGGGCTGCAGCACTCCCAGCATTAGTAGTCTACCGTATAGGTCAGCGCATTCCTGAGGCAGGTGGCTCGTTAGGAGACACAGATGTAACAAAGGGAGTGTGTGAGCTCAGCCAAGGATGGCATGGCGCAGGCGCGGTCTGCAGCATCTGCTTTTCAGCACGTGTGCTTAGCAGTGACACCTGTCAGGGTCACTGGAAACAGCTTGCATATGCAATTGGTCAGTCTTGAGTGTGCATCACCTGATTTCTGGCACGGTGCCCAGCTGACCCTGATATCATGCACTGGCTTGCACCTGTGCACTCCGCCATTGACAGGCGTCTTGCTTGCTTGTGTGGCCCAGAGCTAGTCAGTGCTTCATGCTTTGGTGAGATGTGTCATGGGTGGTACACTGGCAGGAGCACGAGCCTTGCCCATCCTGGCAGCGGTGATGCGCTGCACATGCAGTCCAGCTGTGCAGCTGGAGGCTGGAGCATGCAAACCCTCCAGAGGCAGCAGACGGCCCACTTCAATGGCTGCTCCAGACGAGACAAGCCATGCAAGCGCGCCTGCGACTATGCTCGCCTGCATGCAGCTGCGCGCCCACTGGCTTGCAGGACATACACCTCGGACCCCACCACAGAGCAGCACCTGCGACACACACAGCCAGGAAGGGACAAACAGGTTGGGGGGGGTGGGCGTACAGGGCGACGCAGAGTGCCGCAAAACCACAGTTTGCAGTCGAGAAGCAAGCCCTTGCAGGCGCATGGGCGCTGCCCCAGGTGCTGCATAAGTGCAGACACGTACACATGAAGCCCCGTGCGATGCATGTATATACAATCCCATACGAAGAGCCTGACTAGTGCAGGCGCCCACTGAGTCGTCCGCGCACACACTTATGCTTTGCTCAAATACTGCATTGCCGACCCTTCCGGTCGCCCCTGCAACGACCATGCACGCCCTGCTGAGCATAAGTCCAGCCAGAGAGGACCGGCATTCAGTGCGTGCGTGGACAGGTGCAGCACCCATGCACACGCGTGCCACGGTTTGTGAACCCAGACATGCGGTGGCAGCATGCCGGCCGCTGCGGCGGGCTGCGGCGGCGCCCAGCCGCCGCAACATGCCCGCGCCACACCTAGACAGTGCGCACTCACTCTCTCCTCACCCAGTCGCCCTGGGCCCGCGCCTATGTCCCACCTACACCCCTCAGCCCTCCGCGCTGCGCTTGACCAAGTGGGGGGGACCGGGGGTTTGGCGCCCCAGCAGACCCCGCCCGCCCTGAACCCTCTGGGCGCCTGAACCCGTGTAAAGAGACTACGCGCGAATGACCGTCTTGGCCAGCCCGGCGATGCGACTGCAATTTGCACTCGGTCGGAGCAGCCGCAGACGCGCCAGGCACCCCGCAGCCCCCTGAAACCTCACACCGGCCAGCCCTGGAGACTCCAAGGGCCTGCCCTGCAGTGGCCCGGCCGCACGCCCAGAGAGCGCTGCAGTGGCAATGCACGATGGCAGTGCCGTCATGTTGCCACGCACGGTGGCATACCCTGCAAAATGCCGCTCCCCGCGACCGCTCAGAGCCCCGCGCTGCTCAGCTCCGCGGCGCCCAGCCCGCCCAGCGCGTCGCCCAGGAAGCCCGCCGGCGCGACCACGCCGTGCACCTGCCCATTCACGGGCTCCGCCTGCAGGTGCACATACGCGCTGGCGTCCGCCTGCGCGCCGTACATCGCGGCGCGCACGGGCTGCCCCGTGACGGGCTGCTCCGCCATGGGCGCCGTGCCCAGCGCGGCCGCAGCGCCGTCCGCGGCGGGCACGGCTGCATCCGGGTGCTTGCGCTTGTGGCCCACCTGTGCGCGGCTCGGTAGTCACGCCTCACCCCATGCTGCATGCATGGCTTCCTCAGCCCAGCCCGGCTCATCCCAGCCCAGCCCAGAAGCAATCGGTGTCATTTACATGCGCAAGACTGAAGCACACATTTCAGAACGTGCTGGAAAAGGCCTGCTTTTGCAGTTCAGCGCATGCAGCATGCGCTGCTCGGCAAGAGGGCCGACCTTGCGATGGCGCTGTGCAGACGAGGCAGTGCATATGCAACATGAGCCGGGGCACACCCAAGCCTACCACATCAGCCGGCCTGCTGGGACTGCACGTGCGGGATGCCCGGAAGGGGGCTGGCGGCGTGCCTGCGGCTGCGCGGTGATGGCGTTGGCGAGCGCTTGCGGCAGGTTGGCGTACACCTGGCGCCCCGCAGCAGTCGGCGCCGCCAGCGGAGGCCGCAGCGCGCGCACAGCGATCGGTGGCGGCACCGCATGGGACTCTGGGCCTGCACGGTGCAGGCACAGATGGTCGGTCTCACTCTGTCAGGCTGGGCATGCACAGAGCAGCGCAGCTGCGTTCGGCCTAGCTGCTCACCTCCAGCGCCTCCACCGCGCCTCTGGCAGAATCAGGCGAAAGTCACATGTTTGGAGGCAGGCGCATGACTGCCCAGCAATGCGCATTGTGCAGCTTTGACGCAGAGGCTGCCGACAGGCCCATGCAGTCCTCAACGCTCTCGTGACTTGCCAGGAGAGCGCACATGCATCCTGTCCCACGCCCGTGCGAGGCGCCCCATGGTCGGAGCGCAGCCCGGGCGCACCGGCCGCGCCGCCCTGCGGCGCCAGCAACGCGCCGGAGCGCAGCGGCGTCTGCGGCGCTGGCTGCGGCAGCGCCGGCTGCGCGGGCGGGGGCGCGCCCGCCGCTGCGGCCGCCCCGGCCGCTGGCTGCGCCTGCGCCTGCTGCTGTGGCTGCGCCTGCATGCCATTTGCAACGTTTCATACCGTCATAAACAGCTTAGCATGCCCAGATTGGGGGATCAAGGTGGCTCACACTCGACAAGCCCTTCCCACCGCCATGCAATGCAACCTGCCCGCGCGTGCAAGCACAGAGGGCCGCGGCACATTGGGCGCGTTCGCATGCTGGCAGCACTGCCGCAGCGGCGTCGCTCTGAGCCAGCGCACACAGGCGCGCAGGCCTGCAACCTTGCGCATGAGGCCCCTGCGCCACGCGCCTGCTGCACATGCGTCTGCTGCTGCGCGGCGGCCGCGTGCGCGTGCGCATGCGCGTGCGCGGCCGCGGCCGCCTGCGTCGCCTGCGCTGCGGCCTGCTGCCCGCGCAGCGCGGGCCCGCAGCTGGTCGCGGCCAGGCACTCGCGCAGCGCGTCCGCCTCCGCCGCCAGCCGCTGCTTCTCCGCGAGCGCCTCCTGCGCGCGCGCGGCAGGCTGGGGGTCAGGATAAGGGTCAGAACATTGCTGGCGCAGGCGAGCCCGTAGACATCGCCCGACCTTACATATGTGCTAATCACCTGCTGGCGCACTGGTCACCCGCCAGCGCCCCCACCTGCACCTGCTGGCGCGGGCGGAGCTCAATGACGTTGCCTGACCAGAGTTGCGTGCTGACCGAGTGCTGGCGCCCTGGTCACTTGCCAGCGGCCCACCCGCAGCTGCTGGCGCGGGCGGAGTTCGTTGACGTTGCCTGATCCCAAGGATACGCTGATCAAATGCTGGCGCTTTGGGCA
>JAABUP010009562.1_pt1 | contig 11836 bp, 12 predicted proteins | sample 5559201 | NCBI WGS metagenome assembly JAABUP01 (sample SAMN10711887, study PRJNA513373) | rock metagenome | isolation source: Antarctica rocks | place: Antarctica | reverse complement strand
GCGCCGCATGGTGCATGAACTGGCCGAGGCCACAGCGCACCACGACTTGACATCGGCAATAGTAGATATTTTTAAAGTCTCTCGTCCCGCAGCAGAATATCGAATTAAGAATTTGAAAATTTGACTAAAAATCCAATCGAAACAACCGCCTGCGGGGGCTGCGTTCCCTGGAAAGAAACGCCCCCGCAGGACGGCTCGTCGGAGTGACGGTGGCTACCGCCAAAGCGACTCTTACAAAGATAGCTGCCACTTCACGCCGAATCAACTTCCTGGCGGCGTCGGAGCGCACTTTTGCGAACTCCGGGGCGATTATCGCAACATCGCCTAGGTTTTACGGAATGTCTAATCAAACCTCGGATCGAGCTTCCATCTTCCGGACCGAGTTCGCCCGCGACGAGCAGGGCAATTTCGGCCCAGGGGGGACCATTCACACCAAGCCCGGCGATACCATGGAACTCGGTTTCAGTGACGTCGTCGGGATCGGCAAACTCGCCGACCTCGAAGTGGCCGTGCGAGGCGATTCCATTAAATTCGATGGAGTGAAGGACGTCGTCCACATCTCAGGCGGCCATCGACTCATCGGAGCGATCGACCTGAATGTCGTCCTCCTGGCCGAAAGGCATGGGCGATCGGTCGTCGACATCACCGTCGTCGCGCCCGATGGCTCTGCTTCGGGTATCGTGGCGATGATTGTCGAGGTGGAATAATCGGACCAGGCGAGCGGCGCGAATCATCGCGCCGCACCCCTTATCTTATTTTATCAATAAACCGATTTGCTAAATTGTTTAATTTTTTTATCTGTGAATATTTTCGTTTTTTCTATTTCGATTCTTCACTAGCGACGATCCGGTCGAGGGCGTAGAGCAGGTCCTCGCGATCGGAGTAGGGGCCCGGTGAGTAGGCCCGGGACCCGATCCCGAGCTGGGTCAGCTCGGAGACGTGCGAGTCCTGGCGGTTCGTCAGGTCCCAGAAGTCGATCACGTCGGCCAGGTCGAAGCCGGGCCGGGCGACCTCGTCGGGGTGGGCCAGGAAGTCGCAGAGGATCTCGGTCCGGTCGCACGCGATCGGCCGGAGGACGTGTGTCAGGACGTAATCCGGGTGCAGGCTGAGCATCAGATTGGGCAGGAGCACGTAGAAATAGACGTGCCTCCGGTCGGCCTCGGCCAGCCCGGGGAGGGGGTTCCGGCGCGACTTGCCGCCCATCGCCAGCTTCTCGATCTCGTCGCGGAGGTCCATCCGGCCTCCGAGGTAGGTGGGCGAAGCCGGCTCGTTCTCGCCGCTCAGGTAGTGCGAGAGGTGCTGGAGCGGGGTGGATCACCGGGCAGTGGACGCACTCGGAGAAGTTCTGGAAAATTAGCTTCCAGTTCGCCTTCACGTCGTACACGATCCGGTGGGCCCGGCGGAGCCCGCCCATCCCCCAGGGGCGGAACTTGGCGACGAGCCCGCCGAGCTGAATTTCAGCGGTTCGGGCCGATCGGAGAGGTGGACGAACAGGTGCCCATCCCACTCGCCGAGGGCGGCCGGTTTGAGCGGGTAATCGTCCTTGCGGAACCGGGGGCCCTCGTCCATGTGCGAGGCGGCGACCAGCCGGCCGGCGAGGTCGTAGGTCCAGGCGTGATACGGGCACTGGATCCGGCGGCCGACGCACCCCTCGGGCTCGGTCAGGAGCCGGGTCCCCCGGTGGCGGCAGACGTTGAAGAAGGCCCGGATCGCGCCGTCCTCGCCCCGGACCACGATCAGGCTCTCCCCGGCGACCTCGCGGAGCACGGCGTCGCCGGGGCCCGGGATCTCCTCGGCCCGGCCGACGCAGGCCCACATCCGGCCGAAGAACCGCTCGCGCTCGGCGATGAAGTGGCCGGGGTCGACGTAATACCGCGCCGGGAGGGTCCGGGCGTCGAGGGGCAGGGCGTCCCCGGGCCGGGCGTCGATCCCTCGGCTCCGATGGGGGATCAACCTTCGCCGTCGAGACCAATCGCCTCGACGGGGCATTCCTCCATCGCCGCCAGGCAGGCCGCCTCCTCGGTGGGAGTGGTCGGCTGGACCGTGACGTAGCTATATCCCTCGTCGTCCTCGCGGACGAAGTGGGCCGGCGCGGTCTCGCGGCAGAGGTCGCAGTCGATGCAGGTCCGATCGACGTAGAACCGGCCGGGGACATTCTCGGGAACCTTCTGGTCATTCTCGGCCATCGTCGATCAGTGGTCCGTGGCCAGTGGTCATTGGTCAGCCGGAGTCATTGAGCGGACTTCCCTTCCGGCTGATCACTGACCACCGACCACGGACCGCTTTTCTCCTCCTCAAACCGTCTTGGAGTCGATCCAGGTCATCAGGCCGCGGAGCCGCTTGCCGACCTGCTCGACCGGGTGCTGGCGTTCGCGGCGCTTGGTGGCGAGGAAGCCGGGCTGGCCGGCCTTGTTCTCCAGGATCCACTCGCGGGCGAACTGACCCGACTGGATCTCGGCGAGGATTTTCTTCATCTCGGCCCGGGTCTGCTCGGTGACGATCCGGGGCCCTCGGGTGTAGTCGCCGTACTCGGCGGTGTTCGAGATGCTGTAGCGCATGTAGTTGAGGCCGCCCTGATACATCAGGTCGACGATCAGCTTGAGCTCGTGGAGACACTCGAAGTAGGCGCTCTCGGGCTGATACCCGGCCTCGACCAGGGTCTCGAAGCCCATCTTGACCAGGGCGCTGACGCCGCCGCACAGGACGACCTGCTCGCCGAAGAGGTCGGTCTCGGTCTCCTCGGCGAAGGTGGTCTGGAGGACGCCGCCGCGGGTCCCGCCGATCCCCTTGGCGTAGGCCAGGGCCAGGGCCTTGCCCTCCGGCGAGCAGCCCTCGCCGGTGGCGATCAGGCAGGGGACGCCGCCCCCCTTGACGTACTCGGACCGGACCAGGTGGCCGGGCCCCTTGGGGGCGACCAGCGCGCTATCCACGCCCGCGGGCGGGACGACCTGGCCGAAATGGATGTTGAAGCCGTGCGAGCAGAGCAGCAAGTCGCCCGGCCGGAGCTTGGGCTTGATGTCGCGAGCGTAGACCTCGCCCTGGACCTCGTCGGGCAGGAGGATGTTGACCAGGTCGCCCGCCTCGGCGGCCTCGGCGGCCGAGACCGGCGTGAAGCCGTCCTTGACCGCGAGGTCGTGGTTGGCCGAGCCCGGCCGCTGGCCGACCACCACCTCGCATCCCGAGTCGCGCAGGTTCTGCGCCTGGGCGTGCCCCTGGCTCCCGTAGCCGATGATGGCGATCGTCTTGCCCTTGAGCAGCCCCAGGTCGGCGTCCTGGTCGTAGAACATCGTGGCCGGCATCGGTGCGGTTCTCTCTCGGAGGGAAATCACGGGGCGAGTCAGGGCCCGTTCAAAGTCGAGACGGGATCGGGTTCTCGAAGTCCATGTTCGCGAACGAAGTTCCGGCCTCTTCAGGAGTCAGAAGGAGCAACACCGTGATTTGGGATTGGGTGTCATCGGGCAGCCGTTCCAACAGATCCCAAATCTGATCATGCCTCAGAGCCTTGTCCAGCCCCCGAAAATCCGGGTCGATGATCCGAATACGAATCGATCCCGAATTCTGTCGATATGATTTGATCTGGGCTTCGGGATGCGAAACCTTGTGCGATTCGAGAACTGCAAGGATCGCCCGAATCTCCGCCTGATCGTCCATGGGATTGCGCAAGTCACAACCTCCCTTTGACCCATTCCAGGATGGAGTCGGTCGAATCGATAAATCCCTTGGCTTCCCGGAACGGCCTCTCGCCGGCGAGATATCGCAATTCAACCGACCATTCATCATTGACATAGGTCAAGGCCCTGGCGATCTTCGGCGGAGGTGGAGTCCCTCCTCGTTCGAGATAAACGTCGATGAGTCGATTGAAATTGTGCCACCCGCCGCCGCGAAATGAGTCGGCCAACTGCCTTCGACCTCTGTCCGGCTCGGTCGCCAGGATCAAGGCCTTGATTCCGCATTCAATAGAATAGCCTGCTATGTAGATGGACGCCGCATATCGATCGCCATCGAACAGGAACTGGGCCTCGGCGAAACGTTGGGTCGCGACCCTGAAAAACTTCTGGGGGTCATCCGGAAGTCGCGGTGCTTCGCGTGCCGAGTACCGCGACATGATAGCAGAATCCCAATCGATTGATCTGCGGCACCGCGAGTGCTCAGAGGCTCGAATGACCGACGACCGCGGGGGCGTCGACCGCTTCTTCCTCGGGCGGACCGTCCTCGGGGTCGGCGGAGGTCCCACGGACCAGGGCGATCCGGCCGGTCCGGGCCAGCTCGCGGATCCCGAAGGGGCGGACGGCCTCGATGAACGCCTCGATCTTCTTCTCCTTGCCGGAGATCTCGACCATCATCTGATCGGCGCCGACGTCGACGATCCGGCCACGGAAGATCTGGACGAGCCCCTGCAATTCCAGCCGACGAGCGGGCGGGGCGTCGACCTTGATCAGCATCAGGTCGCGCTCGACGAAGTCGTCGCGGGAGATGTCGTGGACCTTGACCACGGTGACGATCTTGTCGAGCTGCTTGCGGATCTGTTCGAGCATCCGGTCGTCGCCGTTGACGACGATCGTGATCCGCGAGAGCTGGGCATCCTCGGTCTCACCGACCGCCAGGCTCTCGATGTTATAGCCCCGGGACGCGAACATCCCCGAGACGTGCGCCAGGACGCCCGGCTGGTTCTGCACCAGGGCCGAGATCACGTGACGGATCCGGTTCGAGGGACTGCCAGGCTTCGACCCCATCGCGACGCCTACCTTGTGTTGGATGCCCCGACCGGGCCGGGCCGAAACCCCGGCCGGTCGATGGGCAAGCCGCCATTGTGCCGACTCGTCGCTCGATCGACAAGGGCCCGGCGGTCCTCCGGGGTCGAGTTCGCCCGGGCTCGGGATCAATCGCCGTGGGGGTTGAAGGGCTGCCCGGCTCCGGGGAAACCTCCGGGGAATCCGCCGGGCCGGGCGCCTGAGCCGGGTCCGGGGCCGGCGGGCTTGGCGGACTTGTCGCGGATCAGGTTCGGTCGGTCCTGGACGATCGTCCGGTAGCTGTCGCCGGGGGTGACGTAATACCAGGCGGCGAAGCGTTCGCTCAGTTCCTTGGCCCGCTTCTGGCCCTCGGCGATGAGCTGATCGCGGTCGGCCTGGAGCTTCGCGGCCCGGGTCTTGGCCTGCGGACTCCCGGCGACGAGGGGCCTGGCGCCGGCGTCTTCGAGGAAGGGGTCGTCGGGGATCTTTTGGTCCGGGTCGGTCGAGGGCCGGGGGGGCGGGATCAGGGCCGGGTCGAAGGCGGCCGTGACGAAGAGGTAGCGGCCCTCGGAGGTCCCCTCGGCGGCCTTGGACGGGTCCTTGGCCTCCTTGCCCGGCTCCTTCTCCTTCTCCTTCTCCTTGGCGGGGCCGGCGGAGAGTTCGTTGCCGGCGGCGAAGACGACCTCGCCGTAGCGGAGGGTGTAGGCGACGCCCTCGTCGGTGGCGACGGTCACCTCGCCCTTGGTGGAGAGCATCCCGTCGCGGGTCGGGGCGAATCCCTTGCTCAAGAGCGACGCCTGGGCCTGGCGGTCCATCTGCTTGAGGTCGCCGGTGGCTTCCTTGAGGTCGGCGGTCAGCCCCTCGGGCTTGGGCCGGATCCCGGCGATCTTGAGGTCGCCCAGCGCGGTGGTCATCGCCTGGAGGGTCTCGGTGTTCGGCTCCTTGCCGTTGGGAACCTGGTCGAGGGTCCAGGGGGTCGAGGCGTCCTTGCGCTCGACGGTGATGACCTCGCCGGGGAGGACCCGGCGGGCGGCGATGTCGACCCCCTTGTGGTCGATGACGACCTTGCGGACCCGGCCGGCGTCGAGCTTGAGCAGGTTGGTCTCGATCCAGTCGGCGAACCGGGTCGAGAGGTCGACCTTGACGTTCACGCCGTAGATCCGCTTCTGCTTGGGGACCCGGACGTAACGCTGGTCGGGGTGGTCCTTAACCTCCTTGCCGATGATAAAATCGGCCAGAACCTTCTCGGAGGCGTCCTTGAGCGTGACCCGCTTGCCGATCCCCTTGACGCCGGTGGCCTTGGTGTCGAGCGGGTCGATGACGCCCATGGCCTCCTGGTCCTCGACCCGGTCGGACCGGATCGAGTCCTTGAGCAGGCCGATCACGCCGGTGGCGGTGTCGACCAGGCGCTGCTTGGCGTCGGCCGGGTAGTCGTAGTGCGAGGGGATCACCCACCGGCCGTCCTTCCGGGTGACCTTGAAGGGCAACGGGGTGAGCGTGGAGGGGTCGTACTCGAAGACCTCCAGGGTGGTGCAGGCGTTGGGGTCGAAGTCATCGAAGAACTTCAGCCCCTGGTCGTTGAACGCCTCGGGCCGGCTGGTCAGGTCGCCCCGCCGCTCCACGATCGCCGCGCCGGTCAGCAGGACGGCGACGGCGACGAAGGCCAGGGTCTTCTGCATCTCGCGGTTCATGGTCGTCGGATCTCCAGGGTCCGAGCCGGCTCGAAGGCGAACCGGCTCGGCCGATGATGCTTGCCTTGGATGGTCGCCGTCAGGTGAGATCCTTCCAATCCTTGGCGTCGGACCCCGGATACCGGCCCAGGTGGCTTCGATGCCATGTTCGCGTCCTCCAAAGCAACGGACTCCGAAGAAATACCGGGCCGCCGCTCAGGCCAGCCGGTTGGGGTTGGTCCCGCGATTCTCGCGCCCGGCCCGGACACCGAAGATCAGGCCGGCCAGCAGGAGCGCGGGGAGGGGGGCGGCGACGATGGCCGCCAGCCGGACCTCCCGCTCGATCCGCCGGATCGACTGCTCCAGGGTCGCCTTGCTGTCCTGGTCCTTCCGCCGCTTCTGGTCGTCGATGTTGGCCTTCTCGACGTCGAGCTTGCGGTTCTCGACCTTCTCCAGCGCCAGGAGCTTGATCTCGCGGCCGCGCTCGTCCAGTTCCTTGTCGTCGCGGACCTTGGCGACCTTGGAGTCCAGCGACTTCTGGGCTCCGGCGAGCGCCTCGGTGGCCTCGTCGTCGGCCTCCTTGGATTCCTGCTGGCGGCGGCCGAGGAACGCGCGGACCTGGAGCTCGATCCGGGACAGGGTCCGGTGCTGCGGCCTCCGCTTCCGGAGCGCGATATAAGCGTCGTCGCCGGCCAGGACGTCGACGCAGTTGAGCACGAAGGCCACGTTGTCGAAGTCGAGGTTCTCCAGCTTCCGCCGGCGCATCTCGAAGAACTGGTCGGAGATCAGGTCGAGGTCGGCGATCACGATCGCCTTGACCTCGGGGCCCGCCCCGGAGTCCTTCCTCGCCGGGTCGTTGGGCCGCCGGGGGGTCGGGTCCGGCCGGCCCTGGATCCGGGCGGCCAGGGTGTATTCCTGGTTGGTCGGGTAGTGCCGGCGGCCGTTGTTCAGCCCCGAGATCCCCATGAAGCTCTGCTGGACGACCTGCGAGAACGGCAGGGTCCCGCCCACCCCGCCAACCTGGACCAGCGGCGTCAACTCGGGCCGGCTCGCCCTGGACCGGAGGAGCCCGGGGAAGATCATGACCATGTTCTGGAGCCCGGCGCCGGCGGGCTCGGCGGGGTTAAACGCCTCGGCGCCGCCGCTCCCCTTGCCGACGAAGACGTACTCGGGCGGGATCTCCGGGATCGAGAGCAGCGGGTTGTACCGGTTCCAGACGATCTCGTTGCCCGGGGCGTCGAGCCCGAGGACGTCCAGGAGCCCCTGGATGCTCCCCTTCGGCTCGGGCGGGGCGCCGCCGCCGAACGGGCCGCCAGGGGGCATCTTGGGGACCTCGGGGGCGAGCTGCGGGTTGACCATCGGCAGGGGATCGTGGAACACCAGGGTCGGGTGGCCCTGGCGGACGTAATCGGTCAGGGCATCGATCTGCTTCTGGCCCATCGAGGACGGCTGCGCCACCAGGAGGACGTCGAGGTCGCCCGGGATCGGCGCGTCGGTCGCCACCGAGGACACCTCGTACTGCTTCTTCAGCTCGGTGACGAACTGCCACTCGGTCTCCTGGCCCATCGCCTTGAAGTCGAAGCCGCCGAGCATCTTGACGTCGGTGGCCAGGATCCCCACCTTCTTCCGGCCCGACTTGGAGACCACCCGGATCGAGCGGCTCATCTCATATTCGGTCGGCAGACCGGGGTCGAAGAACGGGATCACCACTTCTTCCAGGCCCGAGGTGAACGCCACGCCCAGGAAAATCTCCGAGGCCGACTGCCGGGCCTCCTCGGTGCTGACCACCCGCTTGGGCTCGATCCCGAACCGCTTCTGCGCCTCGCGGGCGGCCGGCGAGTACAGCTCGGCCTCGACCAGGTTCAGGCGGATCCGGTCGCCCCCCAGCGCGGCGTACTCGCGGAGGAGCCCGAGCAGGTTGGCCTTGGCCTCGACGTAGTCACGCGGGACCTCGGGGCTGTAATACGCCTGGATGTAGACCGGCCGATCCGCGGGGATCTGCTTGATCAGGGCCCTCGACTCGCCGCTGAGGGTGTAAAGCTTCTCGGCGCTGTTGTCGAACCGGGTCCCGGAGCGGGCGATCAGGACGTTCAGGCCGACCAGGGCGACCACCAGCGCCACGACCCGGACCAGCGAGTGCCCGGCCAGGCCCCGACTCCGCTCGCCGCCGGCCCAGTGCCTCCGGCCGATCAGGATCATGTTCAGGTAGAGCATCGCGGCGGCCATCGAGGCGAAGTAGAACACCCCCGAGCCGCTGATCACGCCGGTCCCGAAGTCGCGGAACTGCGAGGGGATCGAGAGGTCCTCGATCCCCCGCCGGACCCCCGGCCCGAAGGCCACGCCGATCAGCCGCGAGAAGACCGGGATCGCGCAGAACAGGGCACCCAGGATGAACCCGACCGTCACGTTGGACGACAGGAGCGAGGCCACCAGGCCGATGGCGATCATCATCACGCCCATCAGCCAGTAGCCGAAGAACGTCGAGACCATGATCCCCAGGTCGGGGGAGCCCAGCCAGGCCAGGATCGCCACGTGGGTCAGCGAGAACGCCAGGGCGACCGTGAAGATTCCCACCGCCGCCAGGTATTTTCCGAGGACGACCTCGATGTCGTGGGCCGGGAGCGTCAGGAGTAATTCATCGGTCCCCTGCCGACGCTCCTCGGCCCAGGCGCTCATGGTGATCGCCGGGATGAAGAACAGCAGAAGGTAGGGCATCCAGTCGTTGAGGGTCGCGAGGTTCGCCAGGTTGTTGGCGAAGAACTCGGGCCGCCAGAACGCCGCCCAGGCCCCGATGAGCACGAAGAGCGTCAGGAAGACGTAGCCCGCCGGGTTGCTGAAGTACGCCTGAAAGTTGCGGTCGAACACCGCCCGGATCACGTGGAATCGGATCGGCAGCGAGTCTCGGCCTCCGGGCCCGCCGGGCAGTCCCGGGGAGGCGGTCGGCTTCTTCTGGAGAATGGTCACCGTTCATCCCCAATATTCGAGAAGGACTCGGAACCCGAGCCCTTCGGTGGTTCAGGCGGGCTGGGCGGTCAACGAGTGGAACTGGTCTTCCAGCGTCTTGCCGCCGGATCGCATCTCCGAGGGCTTGCCGTCGAAGACGAGCCGGCCGTCGTGGATGAACAGGACCCGGCCGGCGATCGGCTCGACCTCCTGGAGGATGTGGGTCGAGACCAGGACCGTCTTGGACTGGCCCAGCTCGCGGATCAGCTTGCGGACGCCCCGGATCTGATTGGGGTCAAGCCCGCTGGTCGGCTCGTCGAGGATCAGGACCTCGGGGTCGTGCAGCAGCGCCTGGGCCATCGAGACTCGCTGACGATACCCCTTGGAGAGCTTGCCGATCGGCTTATGCGCCACCGAGCCCAGTGAGCACTGCTCGACGACCGCCTCCAGCCGGGTCGCCAGGGTCTTCCGGTCCAGCCCCCGGGCCATCCCGAAGAACTTCAAGAGCCCGGTCGGGGTCATGTCGGGGTAGAGCGGGCCGTTCTCGGGGAGGTAGCCCAGCCGCCGGGCCACCCCGATCCGGTCGGCCTGGACGTCGATCCCGGCGACCCGGGCCGTGCCGTGCGTCGGGGCCACGAACCCGGTCAAGAGCCGCATCGTGGTCGTCTTGCCCGCCCCGTTGGGGCCGAGGAACGCGACGACCTCCCCCCGGGGGATCGAGAACGACACGTCGCGGACTGCCAGGAAGGTGCCGAACTGCTTGCTGAGGTTGTGGGCCTCGATCATCAAAGGCGTGGACATACCGTCGCCATCCCTCGAATCTCGACGTTCGCCCCCGACCGCTCATCGCCGGGGGCCTCCGAAAACCGTGATTATGCCCGCGCCATCGGGTCGATGCAACCGGCAAGGTCGCCGGTGGACCAACCAACCGTGCCCCGAAGGGGTTTCCGGGGAGGTCCGCGCCCGGTCGAATCGTGCCGATCGGGCACCGTCCCATCGACCGGGACGTCAGGGCCGGGTGCCCAGCAGGCCCGCCTGCCTGGAGTCGGCGGCGGCCTTGTCCGGATCTCCCTTGGCTCGCCACGCGAAGGCCCGCCCGGAAAAGGCCGGCCCGAGCTTGGAGTTGATCCGGATCGCCTCGGAGTCATCGGCGATCGCCTGGTCAAGGTTTCCCTTGCGAAGAGAGGCGCCGGCCCGGCCGACGAAGGCCGGTGCCCCCTTCGGCTCGATCCGGATCGACTCGGTCTGGTCGGCGATCGCCTTGTCGAGGTCGCCCTGGGAGAGCCGCGCGTTCCCTCGGTTGCCGAAGGCCGAGGCGAGCTTGGGGTCGATCCGGAGGGCTTCGGACGAGTCGGTGATCGCCCCGTCACACGTAGACCGACGCCGTCGGGCCTCGTCGCGCGATCCGCCCCGATCGGAGAGAAACCTTCGATCCGGGGCGAATAGTCTGTTTAATCGCGGCCCGCCAGCGCGAATGTAAGGGGGAAGACCACGGGACCAACCCGACACCACCCCGCGAGAACCTCCCATGACCCTCGGCCCATCGCAGATCGCGGCCCCTCCCCTCGACGGTTCGCCTCCCGATGAAGCGGATCCCCGGCCTCGCCCGGGCCGGGCCCAGGCCCTGCTCCGCGGCCTGCTCGACTCGCCGGCGGTTCCCGAGGACTTCGAGCTGGTCCGGCAACGCTCCTGGGACTGGTATCGCGCCCTCAAGCCCCGCGACGACTTCCACGCCTGGCTCGTCGACCAGATCGCCCTGATCAGCATCCGCGTGGACCGCTGCGGGCGGATCGAGCGGCGGCTCCGGGACCGCCACTCGCTCCGCGCCTCGCTCGCCTGGGACGCCGACCGGAGCCGTGAGGCCGAGGCCCTGGGCTCGCGCCTCCCACGCAGGCCCGGCGAGGTGGGCCAGGCCCTGCGGCGGACCCCCCAGGGGTGCGACTGGCTGATGGGTCGCTGGGCCTTGCTGGCCCACGCCGCCGACACCCAGGGCCAGTGGACCCCGGGCCAGGCGGCGATGGCCTTCGACCTGCTGGGCACCCCGGCCGAGTTCCGCGAGGGCCGGGAGCCCGGGGCGACGCTGGATGAGGAGGGCCGGGTGGCCTCGCTGCCGGGGGGCCCGGCGGCCGTGGCTCGCCGCGAGATCGCCGGACTCCGCGAGCTCCGCGAGGCGGCGGCCGAGCTGGACGAGGTGGACCGGGCGCTGGCCGAGGCGGACCTTTCCGACGGATCCAACGAGGAGCTGAAGCAGCTCCGGCGATACGAGTCGAGCCTGCACGGTCGGCTCCGGTGGTGCTTCAGCCAGCTCAAGTACGAGTCGCCGCACGCGGGCCCCGGCCCGGGGATCCACCCGCGTTGGGTGGAGCGGCCCGAGTCCGAGGCCGAGACCCCGGCCGTGCCGGCCCCGGCCCCGGAGCCGGATCGAGAGGTCCGGTCGCGGCTCGACCCACACCCGGCGATCGACCTGGATCCGGAGGAGGACCCGGGCCCGGG
>JAABUP010009561.1_pt1 | contig 11836 bp, 9 predicted proteins | sample 5559201 | NCBI WGS metagenome assembly JAABUP01 (sample SAMN10711887, study PRJNA513373) | rock metagenome | isolation source: Antarctica rocks | place: Antarctica | reverse complement strand
AAGGAAACAACGGTGCTACTGCTCGTCATGGCGTATCGGCTCCTTCGGGAGTTCAGGCAGGCCTTCACCCGCCTCGATACGCCGCCTTGCTCAATCCGCCATCACCCAGGTTCGGCCATAGCTCGTCCCAGAACTCCATCTGTGCCTCTCTCGCAGAGTTTTTGAAGACCTTTCGTAGTTCTCCTATGGTCTTGTTAACTTTTTTCATCTCAGAGTCCATTTTGCTATCATGTGAATGAACAGTTACACCAAGTAAGGCAATCACAATATTCTTTGTGAATACTTTATTTTGTAAGGAGCCATGATCAAGCATTGTGATTGCGATTTTAATTATATTTCTACCTTTTGCTTCAAATACAGAGCCATCTATGAATGTTATTTTACCGTATCTTCTTAGCATATACTCATGCCTGGTTGCTTGAACAGTTTGATACAAAAAGCTTTTTGCAAGATCTCCTAGAGTTGCCGGTGTATTACCACCCCTAGCCTTATTCGTTAAAACCTTGGTCTTACATTCAATAATATTGATATCCTTATCATCACTAACTATACAGTCGACGTCGTAGCTTGAGTTATCATCATCGCAATGATACCTCCTCGCCTCGATATCAACATGCTGATTAGCACTTTCTAGTATAAATTTGGTAAGTCTTTCAAATGTACGTCCTAGCTTATTGTCTAGTTGTGGGTCGTTTTGGTGTCTCATAAATGCCACTAATCGTTCATACATTGCTCTTCCAGCAATGCCTCTTGGAGGAACAATAAATCTCTCATTTCCTATCTTATACAAAGGGGAACTAAACGCATTACGATTTGATGTATCAAGCGGTGTTGTATAATGCTGATTAATCTTACTCATTTCCATAGATAGGGCTGTAAGGATTTTCTGAGCACTCTTGTATGAGACATCTGCATTTATGTGTTCCCAAACATGCACAGGGCTAATCTGAAAGGGTTGAGTTTGTTTTAGTATTGATGAAAGGATTACTTTCCACTCCTTGAATGTTGCATGTGGAATATTACATCCCTCCTCTTCAGCCAAGTTTAGCCACTCAATTAATAGAGTCTCTGCATTCTCATTACTCCACTGCGGGAACGCAAATAGCTCATCGTATAAAACATTATCAAGAATTGCACTATCAAGTAAGTGTGGTGATATACCGGTCATTCCTTCAAACGAGCTATAGCTTTGAACATCTAAGCTTGCACCTATATCTCTGGAAAAACTTAGTATATCATTCCACCTACCTTGTTCATTTGAAACAATAGCAACGTTACCGAGGTTTTTTAAAGCTAGATTGTATAAAAAATGCCAGGGTACATTTGGTGCTTGCTGTCTTGGTAAAAGAGACGTAGATCTTCCGAAAAGAAATAATCCTCGGTATATCTTGCCAGATTTCACTATTGAGTTGAAAATATTTATAATAGTTCTTATGCCGCCAAAATCTGCGATCATTGAACTTAGCTCGTTACTTGCTCTGCTGAGAGCTTCACTTTCTATTGTGATACGATTTGCGTTAATATCAAAACCGTATCCTCTTTCCTTAAGACGTAGTAGAGAATGTGCAACTGTTTCCCCTCTAGAAAATATATCAAAGGGTGCACGAAGACTTGGGTTTCGAAAAAAATAATTAGCCGCTACTCTAGATGCTTTAATCCATGCCTGTCTGCAAGACAATAATTTAACAAAACTACAGGTCTTAACGGCTTCACCTATAAATCTAAACAGTCCTAAATGAGTTCGATCTCCCATCCCAGCACTAACTGCGATCTCTAAGGATCTTCCTAAACTCCAGAATATATCAAAAAAGATACCGCTAGAGTCGGAAGCAACATTACCTCTTATTATATCGTGCGCAATGATATAATCTAATGCATCTCCTGTACTATATTCTTCGTACAGATCTTGTTTATCAGAGCCTATTATAGCCTCATTTGCTATCGATATAAACAATATAACAGCGTCTTTTGAGAGACGTTCGATACTATTCACTTCGGTTGTCGCCTCATCCAAAGCTGTTCTCCATCTGAACACATAAGCTACGATGGTCCAATAGCACCTTTTTAGCCAATGCTTCAACTTCGGCTGCTAGGTCAAGAGGCAGCCAAACCTCCACTTTACGCCATCCTCGCGGGATAGCCTGCACCGTCTTTTGAAATCGCTCCAAGATGCCGAAAATCCTCTGCCGGCTCATATTGTAAGTTGTCGCCACCTCAGCCTGTGTCATCCCCTCCACCAGCACCAAGCGGGCAATGTCGATGGTGTCCAGGGCCATCCGGCCGAGGTTCGGCCGGAGTGCGTCAAACTCCGCCTGTGTCATCCTGGCGTGCGCCATGGCTCGGGCTCCAAAGGATCGGGCCTCCGGGGTGAACCGGAAGCCCTGGGGTCTGTCTAGCCTGCGGCGGCCTCGTCGGCCTGGGGCAGCGTGCCGACCTTCTCATGGAGGAAGTTGGCGGCCCGCTGCGCGGCGGATGCCGCGGTCACGATCGCCCGCTTGTCCTCGCGCAGCACCTTCAACCAGCTCGCCAGGTAAGAGGCGTGATCCTTGCGGGGCTCGTCGGAGATGCCGAGGTCGGCGCACAGGAAGGCAGCGCCAAGCTCGGCCACCAGCTCCTCGCGCGCGTAGGGCTCGGACGCCTTCGGTGCCTTCTCCAGCCGGTCCAGGCGGCGGCTGTGGCCCGTCCAGTGGATGTGTTCGTGCCCAAGGGTCGCGTAGTACGACGCGGGGCTCTCGAAGGCGGCGAAGGGCGGCATGGTGATCGCGTCCAGGGCGGGCGCGTAGAAGGCGCGGGTTCCACCATGGCGCAGCTCGGCGCCGACCTTGGCAAAGAACGCATCGGCCGCCTCGATCCGGTCAGCATCGGTCAGCCGGTCGGCCGGCTCGGGCTCAGCCGGGGTGGCGAGCAAGCCGCCGATCTGCGCCACGTTGAACACGGTATAGGACTTCAGGAAGGGGATGCGGCGCTCGCTGTCCTCGCCCGTCGTGGTGTCCGTCTCGGTCTTGGTGATCGCGTTCGCGTACACCACCATGGAACCCTTCTCGCCCTTGCGGACGCACGCGCCGACCGCCTGGGCCTGCTTGAAGGTCATCCATGTGGGCGAGGCGTAGCCCTTCAAGGAAGCTTCGATCCAGAGAAGGACCACATTGATGCCCTGGTAGGGGATGCCGTTCGCGCGGAGCGGGCGGCTGCTTGTAGCCTTGCCGCCAGTCCAGGGGCGGTGCCAGGGGCGCACGCCGCGCTCAAGGTCGGCAATAACCTTGTCGGTGATGGTCTGGTAGATGTCACGCTTTACTTCGTAGGTCATGGTGGCTTCCCTTAACTTATAAATACAGCCGAGGCAGTTGGCGCTACTCTCAGCCGGTCAGTTCTCTTGGCCTGACAAGAAGAATACTTGCATGGCAGAAGGATGTAAAGGGCTTTAAAGTTTTTATTTAAAGAGATTTACAGTGGCCTGCCTTGCTCGCTCCTGTGGTGCTGGGTGCTCTCTGTCGCTAGGTTGCAGGCTCTACCCGCACCGGCCCCTTCCCTGTCGGTGCGGCGGCCCGGAGGGTTGGCGCTCTCCGGGCCTTCTTCCAAGCCCGCCAGCCTCCGCACAGTGCGGAGGTTCTGGCTTGACTGTCCCTACCTTTATCCGCATAATGCGGACTAGGCGAAGGGATCGACCCGCGCCGGTCAAGGGATAGCCCGGATGAGTGCGACCACGGAATTTGATCTTGAGGAACAGCTTGCCCGCATCAGGCGGTCGAACGAGGAAACCCGCAAGTTCGTTGCAGAACAGCACAAGCTGATGGAGGAAGCCGGCAAGCTGACGGCGGAAGCCGCCAAGCTCAACCGGGACAGGAAGCTTGCGCCGCTCGTCCTGCTGGGCAGCCTGTGGGCCGCGCTGATTGGGGCCGCAACCAGCCTTGTTGTGAGATACCTGGGAACGTGACACCCGACCGCCTGCGGGCGATCCTCGGCTTGGTCCAGTGGACCGGCCGGGGGCTTGCCTCGGTCCTTGGATGCGATGAACGGCTGATCCGCCGATGGATGGCGGGGGCTACGGAAATTCCGCCCGCTGTCGCGGAGTGGCTGGAAGTCCTGGCGGCCGTGCATGAGGCAAACCCGCCTCCTGAGACCTGGCGGCAACGGTCACGGGTGGGTCAGGACGTGCCCGGGTGTCTGGCCTAGAACGCCGCACCAAGTCCTAGACCTCCCCACTGTGGGGAAGCTGCTGCCCTCCCCAAGTCATTCTTTCCCTCCTGCCCCCTCGCCTTGGCTGTCTGTCTTCTTCCCTGAAAGTATCTAAATACCTTGTCTTGATGATGTGGGCCCTGTGGGGTTGTGGTCAGAGGCGGGTGCCTGTGGACAAAGGCGAAGCCGCTGCGCGCCAGCTTGGCGCGCATTGTCCATAGGCACTCGCCGGTCGCTGCTTGGCGACTGTCCACAAGTCCACAGGGGTAGGCTCAGCCTTGGTGTGGGGAATAAAGCATGAGGTGGGGTAATCGGCCGCCGGCTTCCGATCCTTGCTAGGCTTGCTGCCGACCACCCAGGGAACGGAGTGCCCCATGCGAAAGGTTGTTGGCCTCGATATCTCTCTGCAGAAGACCGCCGTGTGCGTGCTGGACCGAGACGGCCAGCTCGTCTGGCAGGGCAAGATCGACAGCGAACCTGGACCGCTGATCGAGAAGCTCAAGCTGTGGCAGGATGAGATCGATTTGGTGGGCCTGGAGGCCTGTCCGCTGTCCGAGTGGCTGCACAGCAACTTGGTCGAGGCCGGCTTCAAGGCGGTGTGCGTCGAGGTCCGACACGCGCAGCGTTTCTTGTCCACCCGACCGGTCAAGACTGATCGCAACGACGCCCGCGGTCTCGCTGAGATGATGCGTGTCGGCCATTACCGGGCCGTGCACGTCAAGTCGTCGGAGGCGCAGATGGTGCGTACCGTCCTGCAGGCACGCCGGCAGGTGGTCGCCACTCTGCTTCAGATCCAGGGAAGCATCCGTGGTCTGCTAAAGGTTTATGGCCTCAAAGTCGGCGAGACGCATCGCTGTCGGTTCGACAAGCGGGTGCGTGACTTGCTGGCTGAGGTGCCGAAGTTGGAGGTTGCCATCGGGCCGCTCCTGCGCGTGTTGGAGCAGCTGGTGGGCGAGAGGGGGAAGATGGACAAGCTGCTCAGCCAAGCGGCGCGCAACGACAAGGTGTGCCTGCGACTTATGACCATCCCCGGTGTCGGGCCGATCACCAGCCTGGCGTTCCGGGCGACGGTAGACGAACCCGACCGCTTCACCTCGTCCAAAGTAGTCGGCAGCTACTTCGGCATCACCCCAAGGGTGTACCAATCCGGTGAAATGGACCGATCCGGGCATATCAGCAAGCAAGGTGACGGCATGATCCGGCACCTGCTGTATGAGGCGGCATCGGCGCTGATGACGCGCTGCCGTCAGCCTTCGAAGCTTCGGGCCTGGGGCATTGCCATCGCACGGCGGCGAGGGGCCAAGCGCGCCCGCGTGGCTGTTGCACGCAAGCTCGCGGTGATCATGCACGGCATGTGGGTCTCCGGAGGCGAGTTCGAGACCGGCGTGGAGAGGACGATGTTGGCGGCCGCATAGCAGGCAGCGACTTCCACTCTACTACGCCGTACAACCGCCGCCTGGACGACGGGAGCGGCCAGTCCGACACGATCCCTGCGAACGCCTCTCGAGGTGGAACGCGTGCAATGAAGTTGGACGGCTGAACCCTCGTATCCCATCCTGGGGCAGCAGTGATGCCGGACCCCGAACAGAAGCACGATCCAGGTGTGTGGTTAGCGTTCTAATGATTTGCTTTCGGCTAATGCCGAAGCGATAACGGCTGATCGTAGCCGCAACACCAGAAGTATGTGGTTTACAAATGGTCTGTATCCAGCAATAAAGATATTGCATAATAAAGCTGCTATATGATCTTCTTTATGAGCCAAATAGCGCTGTTTCTAAGTTGGGCGCCAGCCCAACGAGCTAAAGTGGAAACGGGAAGAGTTATAATCACTATGTTAAAGATATTTCCTAAGTCTACTGATATTATGCTGGAAACATCTTGGTATTTTCGAGAATCATCGAATGCTGTCAACTCAAGGCAAATAGAGCCAAACGCTAAGATTGCGGTCCATATATATGCCGCGCGATGCGAGAGTCCGAGCAACCCAAAAATGAAAGGTATTGAAGCAATAATACCAATAAAAACCCAGAATATTACCGTTAAGACTGGTGCACTGCCTGCCACCATTTAATTTTCCTTGTATATACCGCATATTATCACGCCTTATTTAACATTACTATGCGCCCTTCTCCCCCCATAACTCCTCGCTGGAAACATTTCTACTTAGTAGTTTACCTGCTATAGCTTGGTGCGAGTGTCTGCAATGCATTGGATGCGGCTATAGCATGATTAGGGTTCTCCTCTCTTGGTAGAGCCAACTTAACCGAACGCTCGCACGCAATCCAGAAACTCCTCTCCTGTCAGCCGCTTCCTTCCTTTGGGCACGTATCCAAACCCTTGACGGTGAGAGACCGATTACAGAAGGGATCGTTACCCGAGGGCGGAGACACGCGGCTTCGCGTGGCTCCGTTCCGCCTTTCGGCGGAATAGAGCCCGGCCCCGCTTGGGGACATGCTCAACCTTGGCTGTTGTTGTCAGGCCGCGACATACCGCCCGAGCTGATGCGCTGCTGCGATTTTTGCCACTCTTTCGGCCTCTCGTTGCATGTCACGTCTCGCCCGAACCGCTGCCAAATTGGCACGTGCTTCCTGTGTTTCGCAGCTAACTGACTGGCAAGAGAAGGAAAACTCTAGTTTTTGATTTACCGTCTGCGACGTGAACTCTGTGTCTACGGCGGGCGGATTGAAGCGGTAGGCGCTTGTTGCTTGCAGACTGGCGGTGCCGCCCTGGTGCCAGGATACGCGCAGACGCCGCTTGATCTTCCCGAGCAGGCCACAGCTCGTGAGGCGGGCGATGCCCTTGGCGATCGTGGCGCGGGCCATGCCGGTGATGCGCTGCAAGGCGCTGTAGCTTACCACCACCGCGCCCGTGCTCGGGTTGCGGCACTGGAACAGCAACGCGTCGAGCAGTCGGTGATCGTAGGGGGTCAGCACGTCCTGGCGGCCGAGCTTGCGCGCTCGCTTCATCACGGCGCCGACCTGGGCGGGTGTGAGCTTCTGCGAGGGCGGCGGCGGGAGCTGGATAGCTCTGGTGATAGGCGAAGGCCGTCGCCTTCCTGGCGACGCTTGGGCGGTCTGCATGTCTCTCGTCCTGGGTTGGGACGGAACCCTTCGGAGAAGGCAGACAGGTGGCGTCGAAGGTCTTGACGGCGAAAACTGCCGTCCTTACCTTCGTGACCAGAGCCCGGAAAAGCTCCCTATCTGATTTCTCGGATCAGCCGCTCCTGCAAGGGCGGCTTTTCCATTTCTAGGCCCGTGGTTTCAGTGGTCTAGCATCATCCTCTCTCGATTCAGTCAAACACTCTGATCCGGAACGGTCTGCACGTCTATCCGCGCTCTGCCCGACCGCTTGGAACAGATGTTCACGCGGTAGGCTTTGCTGCCCAGATGAATATGTCAACTCCGTAAGCGCGCGCCGGCGCATTCTCATATTCAATTAAGTATGCTGTGTCGAAATTTCACATCAGATTGAAAATCATAGCAGGGACACACGCATGGCGGGTTAGTCTCAAAAATCATCGATTTTGCAACCGGAAGAATTTCATAAATTCACTGCAAAATCAGGCTTTCCAACCTCACCACTGTGTGACTAACTTGTAATGCTACGCTGCGATGGGACAGGTCCTCTCGCGGAAATACGATAAAAGCGTGTCATAGGTCGTGTGGCTCGTTCGTAAAATTCTAATTGCCGATGTGGTGTCAAAGGATGGTCTTTAGGCTTCGCCGAAATTCCGAATCTGTGGGTACGACTGTATGTTGATCGGAGCTGTCGATTCGGCGGGACGGGAGACAATGCCCTCGCTCGGGCAGGTCGTCGGCACTCATGTCGACGCCGGAAAAGGCAAGTTCCTGCCGGCTCACGTTCTCGCTATAGCGGCAGACAGGCAGCTTCCGAGGACGGCGCATTGCAGACACCGACCATCTTACGAGAGCGGGAAATCCGTGCAGCTCTCCGTATGGGCGGTACTATCCGAGGCGCTTTCCTCGTCGCCCGTAAAGACAGTCCTGGCTATGAGTTCTTACCTTATATTCATCCGAGCTGGAGCAAGCTCTACCTGCCATTGCGGACATACGACAACAAAGCAGACAAGACCTATCGCGACGTCGGCAGATTCATTCAAGTACTTCGTGAGATTTTTTGCTTCGCGGGTCCTGTTTGCATCCACGATGCCAAAGCCCCTGAGCTGTCACGGTTCAAAGGGCTTCGACCGGAAGACTCGCCACCGGGCGGTAGAAGCTTACATTCGACTGCTCCGTCGGATAGCAGTGAGGAAGCCGAGGAATAGCACCCGGCTTGCAGCTTGGCCCTTCCTGGGGGCGCTCTGCTGGCCTGCCCTCGCCTCTGCCGGCCCTCTCCCGCTAACCACCTTCGCGCAGCTCGCCGCGACTTGCGCCCCACATAACCACGTCGAGACCCTGGCCGCCGTGGCGAGCACGGAAAGCGGCTTTGACCCTTTCACGCTGCACGACAACACCACAGGCCGAATCTACCACCCCGCAACCCGTGAGGACGCCATTGCCTCCGGCGTCGAGCTGGCGACGGTCGAGCGGCATTCCGTCGATTTCGGTCTCATGCAGATCAACGGCGCCAACTTCGCGCGCCTGGGCCTGACGCTCGCGGACGCCTTTGACCCCTGCCACAACCTCGCCGCCGCCGATCGCGTGCTGTTGGACGGCTACACGGCTCCCGCACCTGGCCAGGACCCGCAGCCTGCGGTGAAACAGGCGCTCTCCCGCTACAACACGGGCGACGCGGCCCGCGGCTTTGCGAACGGCTACGTCAGTAAAGTCCAAGCCTCTGCTGAACAGGTCGTGCCCGCGCTGCGGCTGCGCGGCGACGTGGCCACCGATCAGCCCGCGTTGCTCGGCAGCGCGGCGCCTGTCCTGGCGCAACCCCTACCGCCGCCTCCGGCGAGCTGGGACGTGTACGGGCAGGCCAAGGCCAGCCGTAGGCAAGGGGTGGTCGTGTTCGGTGCCTCGCCCCTGCTCGCGCCTTTCCCGGCCGCCGCAGCACCCTCTGCGCCCGTCCAGGTCCCGGCAGCGCCAGTTCCCGGCGAGGCCGTGCCGTTGCGGCGCCTCCAGAATGTCCAGGCGATGAACGATGCGCGCTGATTTGCGCCGCCTGCCTCGAACCAGCGGGGGAGGGCAGGCCGCCCCCGCTGCTGCGGGCTGGAAACCTCAACACGGTGTTGAGGTCCGGCCGCCATCCCGGCCCTTTGCTGCACACACCCTCGGAGTCCACCCCGCATGAACGTCGTGACCAAGAGCGAGGCGGTTGCCGCCTCCGTCGCTGTCTCGCTGGCCCTCACGGGCACCCGGCTTCGCACCGCCGGCACCAGCCTGGCGGCGCTCTCCACCCGCCTCAAGGACCGGGCCGGCAGCTCGCGCGTCCTCGTCCCCGGCGTCGTGGCGGCGGCCCTGCTCGTGCTGTCGATGCACCCCGCCGCCGCGCAGACGGCGGGCGGCGCGGGCTCGCTCAACTCGTTCCTGACCAACATTGCCAACCTGGTGACCGGCACCACGGGCCAGGTCATCGCGGTCATCGCCGTGGCCTTGACCGGCATCGGCGCGATGTTCGGTGCCTTTTCGGTGCGCGCCTTCGGCGGCGTGGTGCTCGGCTGCGCGATCGTGTTCTCGGCGGCCTGGATCGTCGGCCAGATCACCGGCGGCACCGTAGCCGCATAATGTCGCAACGCGAGATCACAGTAAACACGCTGTTTCTCGCCTGCACACGCCCTGCCATGTGGCAGGGCGTGCCTATAGAGGCAGCGTGCGTCAATGCCATGGGCACGGAGTTCGTATTTATTATTATGAAGAATCCTTGCTACATGCTGATTGGTGTTGTCGTGCATTACGTCGTTCGTGCTCTTATCAGCAAGGATTACAACATCTTCGGCATTTTCCGCATGTGGATGGACACCAAAGGCCGAGCGCAACTCGGCCACCTGGGGTGGCTCGTCGGTCAGCCCGCTTCCCCTCGGTCCCGCCCGCAGCGCGAAGGAAGTCCGCGTCCATGTTTAACTTCGGCGCCATGGGGCGTGAGCGCGAGCCCGATACCTACGTCCCCTATATCGGCCATGACGGGCCGGGCACGCTGCTGCTCGATGACGGCTCGCGCCTGGTGATGATCGGCCTGGGCGGCGTTACCTGGGAGACGGATGATACCGAGGTCATCAACGGCCGCCACGATCAGCGCAACATCCTGTTCCGTAACATCGCCTCGGACCGCCTGGTGCTGGCGACGCATGTGGTCCGCTCGATGGCGGACCCGTCCGAATATCCGTTCGGCGAGTGTGTCAGCTCCTTCGCCCGCGATCTCGACGCGGCATACCGAGAGCGGCTGCTTGATGGCCGGCTGTATCGCAACGACCTGTTCCTGTCCGTGCTGCTGCGGCCCTCGCAGGCGGGTGGCAAGCGCGTCTCGCGCGTGCTCAACCGGCGCCGCCGCGGCGACACCGGCCGGGTCTCGTCCGCGCAGGACGTTGACCGGCTGGAGGGCGTTGTCGGCACGCTGCTCGCGGGTTTGTCTGAGTACGAGCCCGCCCGGCTTGGCTTGCGCGAGAACGCGCGAGGCGTGGTGTTCTCCGAGGTCGCGGAGGCACTGCGCCTGGTGCTGACGCTGCACCGGATGCCCGTGCCCCTGGTGAACGGCCACCTGGGCGGCGCGATCTACACCGATCGGGTGATTGTCGGGCGCGAGGCAATCGAGATACGCGCACCTGGTGGTTCCACCTACGCGGCCGGCTTCGGCCTGCGGGAGTATCCGGCGACGACCTGGCCGGGGATGTTCGATACCGTGCTGGCCGCCCCCTATTGCTGCGTCCTGACACAGACCTTTGCGCCGCTCGACAAGCAGAACGCGCAGGACAAGATGACGCGAAAGCAGAACCAGATGGTCAACGCCTTCGACAAGGCTTCAAGCCAGACGGCGGCACTGTCAGAGGCGGCGGACCAGCTTCAAAGCAACGAGTTCGTCATGGGGGATCACCACCTGACGCTCGTGGCGTTCGCGGACGATCTGCGGGCGCTTTCCGAAGTGGTCTCCGTCGCGCGTCGTGACCTGGCGGAAAGTGGCGCCGTGGTGGCGCGCGAGGACTTGGCGCTGGAAGCGGTGTACTGGGCGCAGCTTCCCGGCAACATGGCGCTGCGCACCCGGCCCGGCGCCATCTCCAGCCTCAACTTCGCGGCGATGTCGAGCCTGCACAACTACCCGCTCGGCCCTAAAGTGGGCCATTGGGGCGAGCCGCTGACGGTGTTCCGCACCACGGGCGGCACGTCCTACCGCTTCCACCTGCACGCCTCCACGGCCACGGTCACGGACCTGGGCAACATCTTCCTCGCCGGCCCCTCGGGCTCGGGCAAAACCCTGTTGCTGCTGTTCCTGCTGGCGCTGTCCGAGAAGCAGGGCGCGACCGTCGTTTACTTCGACAAGGACCGGGGTGGCGAGATCCTTGGCCGCGCGATCGGCGGCACCTACCTCGTGCTGCCCTCCGGCACGCCGACCGGCTTGGCGCCGCTCAAGGCGCTGGATGCCACGCCGGAAAACCTCAAGTTCCTCGCGGACCTCATCACCGGCCTCATCGCCTCGGATGGCGAGGAGCTGCCGCCCGACATCGATCGAAGGCTGGAGCAGGGCTTGCGCCAGGTCATGTCGCTGCCGC
>JAABUP010009559.1_pt1 | contig 11839 bp, 17 predicted proteins | sample 5559201 | NCBI WGS metagenome assembly JAABUP01 (sample SAMN10711887, study PRJNA513373) | rock metagenome | isolation source: Antarctica rocks | place: Antarctica | reverse complement strand
GCAGGTCCCCTCCAAACCCCCCCCCCCTCTTCCCTTCCTTGCTGGCTTTGGCCTGTGCTTGCGCCTGTCCTCCTTCCTGCCTTTTGCCTGTGCTTGCATCTGTCCTTGCCTTCTGCCTGTGCTTATGCCTGTCCTCCTTCTTGCCTTCTGCCTGGGATTTTGCCTGTTTGCAAGCTGGGCTGTTGCTTGCTACTTCCTTTCAAATCGTCATCATTCAGCATCATATCGTCATCATTCAGCATCATACTGAGGTCTAGGTAGTGCTTGGCAGGACTATAGGTCTGCAACAGTGGCAATGGAGACATAGCTCTGCTAGCTCTGTTTGTGAATGCTCAAGATGCTTTAGCTGGCAGCTAGAGCATGTCCACTTGTTGCCGTCATGCATCTGCAGTTGCATATGTCTGCTGCCCAAGATATGACACATGTGCTCTCGTACATCATCATCATGTCTTGTGCCTGTTAGTAGCTCTCAGCTGCAATGATGGTCAGCAGGTCACTGCATGTGGTACAGGTGTGTGGGGAGGCAGTGTATGTGGATGATATGAAGATGCACAACATGCTGCATGCAGCATTAGTGTACAGCAGCAGGCCTCATGCCAAAATCCTCAGCGTGGATGCCTCAGCGGCTATCAGGGCAAGTGACCTTGTGCATCACTGCATGCTCACAGGACCTGCATCACTGCACCGGTCATGCTTAGTGTGGCTGCTGATTGGGCAGCAAGTGTGGGTGCAGCCTGACGTCTCTGTAGACAAGTGTGCATGTGTTACTGGTCAAGCAAAGCCTCGAGCCTTCATCTGTGCTGCGTCCTGGTGGCGCATGATCATGTTGTGTCTTGTAGTCATGCTTGCAGTATTCTGACAACCATGCTGCACCTGCATCTCATTGTTGTTCTCGGTCCGTGTCACCATGCTGAATTAGTGTCCTGCTGCCCCACTGCTTTGAGCCCCTCCTCACCACTGAACTGTGGTTCTAAAACCAAGCCAACAAGCAGCAAAACCCCCTTTCAATGCTGCACAAAAGACTGCTACACCACTTTGTGCAGAACGTCGTGCATGTCTGAAAGCTGTCTTGACATTGGCTTGCACTGTGTCACAGAAGCCTGGAGTGGCAGGCTACTTTGGCCATGAGGATGTGCCTGGAGGCAATGACATAGGAGCAGTGATGCATGACGAGGAGTGTTTCGCCTCAGAGGTGGTGACCTGCATTGGGCACGTCATAGGTGTGGTGGTGGCTGACACAGAGCAGCATGCCCGCATGGCTGCTCGCCTTGTCAAGGTGGAGTACGAAGACCTGCCGCCCTTGATCAGCATTGAGGATGCTATTGAAGCTGAGAGCTACTATGAGGTATGTGCTTGATAGCGTGCTCAGTGACATGGCAAATCAGCATTGATGATGCTATCGAAACTGACAGCAACTACGAGGTATGTGCTTTATAGCGTGCTCAGTGACATAGCAAGGACTGGGATGTTGAGCTACTGTGGAGCTGCTGCTGTCAAGCCGTATGTGCTTGCTTGCTTCCTCACCAGCAAAACAAGGACTTCAATCATTTCAAGCTTCTTGTAGAGCTGCTGCCTGCAAAGTAATGTCAAGACAATCTGTCATTTGATGAGGTGCTGCTGCATGAATGACGCAAAGCATGGCTTCTTGCTTCTTTGATGTGTCTGGGCTTTTCTCGGCTGGTGACAAACCCAACCAAACCAGAGAAGCAAGGAGCCATGCCGTGACAATGCAGCTCAAAGCACATTCTATCTTGAAGGAGCCTCTGTGCAAGCTCATACATGGCATGCACAATGCTACTGCAACACTTGATTGGGCCTCTTGATGGGATCTTTTGCCTTGCTTGGACTATACAAGACCAACAACTTGTGTGCTTGCATTGAGGATGGTTATTGTGAGTGCTGTATTGCACCTTCCTTGAGAGGAGCTGCTGTACCATATTGATCTTTGTGAGGTCTTTCACATCAGGCAACTGCAGTCTCTGTTGCCCAGCGCACTATCTCGTCAGCAGCCATGCTGTCCATGGATGGTTATCTCGCTTACTGGCACGGAAGTTCTAATTTAGATTTGTGTTATGAAAACATGGTTGCCAGTTTTCTGTATTCCACCACAATCAGTGGCTCTTGTAGCATCTCTTGATTGACACTCTATTGCAAAAGGAACTCGCTTACCAGCCTGTCCCAGAAAACAAAATGATTGATACAAAAGAGAAAAAAGGCACCATGTGGACCTGGTGTGATCACAGGGCTGGGGCAAGAGGATTGACTGTGGAGACGTGGACAAGGTCTTTGAGTCTGAGGAGTACGACCATGTGATTGAGGGCACCTGCAAGATGGGAGGGCAGGAGCATTTCTACCTGGAGCCCCACGGCAGCATTGTGGTGCCCTTGGAGAACGATGAGATCAAGATCATTGCCTCAACACAGGTGGCTCATGTGTTCTATATGTTGCTGTTGTTGCATTGTGGTCCCTTCAGAGAATGATGGGACCTGATCAGGTAGTCAATTGGTATTGTATAATGCTGTGCATTGTAATTTGTCCAGAGAATAATGGGACCTGATCTTTGTCTCAACACGGGTACAGTAGTTGATTGGTTCTGTATGATGCTTTTGTCACACAGTCATGGCAGTATCACGGTGCTTGCAGATTCTGATAAACAAAGACTGGACTGCCAGACTTGTTCAGTGATGTGTCTGTGTACTACTGTCAATATGGTGTCAAGCTAGCATTGCGTTTCTTGAGAGTGGTGGGAGGGGGGGATGGAGAGGCGGGCAAGAAGCAGTGATCAACCAACTATGCTGTCTGTCAACAAGTCATAGAATTGCTCTTTGCCTGGACATGTTCATTGCTTGCTTTGGTCAAGGTCTCTGACAGCGAGGAGAGATCACAAAGGCACCCACTTTCAATGGCATGTACAGGTCATCAGTCTGCATGCTCTGATTGCAAGCAGCACTTCAACGGAGTTGCCTGATTCTGTTTGTTGCTCACCCCTTTGCAAAACAAAGCTGCATAGTGGCAGATTGCAACCAAGAGTCTTCAAACCTGCAGCTTTACACTAGATCAGCTGATCAAAAGCACAACTCAAGCATCACAAAACCAAGCTCATGACATGTAGAGATGGCCTGCAGGCACCAGCCAAGCATCAGCAGACCATTGCACACGTGCTGGGCATTCCTCACCACAAGGTGGTCTGCCACGTCAAGCGTATCGGAGGAGGCTTTGGTGGTAAAGAGTCCCGCAGTGTGTTCCCGAATGCTGCAGCAGCTGTGCCGGCTTACCACCTGCGCCGCCCTGTGCGCCTGGTTCTGGACAGGGATGAGGACATGCACATGACCGGCCACCGCCACGCCTTCCTGGGCAAGTACAAGGTGCTGCATCTCATCACCACTCATCATTCAGCTCACTTCCTCTCCAAAGCACAGCAGATTGATCTGTCCGTGTTCTGTTTTGTGAGCAGTCATCATTCATGTCATTCTTCTCGCAGCTGCTCTTCAAAGCACAGCAGAACAATCTTTCAGCATTTCCATCTCAAGAGCAGTCATTAGTCATGCCATCATTCCTCTTACAGACGCACTTCTGAGCACAGCAGCATGCTCTGTCCTGCTGACTTTGCTGCCCCACTCTGGGACTTCATCATCACAACAAAGTTTGTGCAGCACGCTGTCTCCTTCAGGCTTGGCTTGCCTTCAGGTCGCCTTCAACAAGGACGGCAAGGTGCAAGCCTTGGACTGCAAGCTGTACAACAACGCTGGCAACAGCTTGGACTTGAGCGCAGCCATCATGGAACGAGCCGTGATGCACATTGACAACGCCTACAAGATCCCCAACGTGCGCGTGGTGGGCCTCTGCTGCAAGACCAACGTTGCCAGCAACACTGCCTACAGAGGCTTTGGGGGACCTCAGGTATGCTCCCCATAGCAATTCTTTTCTCAGAATCTGAAAAGGAAAGGAAAGAAAGGACTATGCCTTAATGTGTCAACGTAATGAGAAGGCATTATGCTGGGCTGCCCAGGTTCTCAGACTCTGCCTTGCGCCAGCAAGATGGTGGTGCAATGTGACACATAGCAAGGCAGATGCTGTCCACAACCATCAATTCATGCTTTTGTCAACATGAGGCACAAAAGCTGTTGTGGGCTGCAATGCACACAAAGCACATAATGCTTACCAGCACGCCAGGCACAGGTCATTATTGACTTGTTCTTCTGGTGGGTTCTGTGTGGAACCAGCAGCAGAGCCTGTACTCTCATTGCAGCATGCAGCGTTTGACATTGTATGCTTTGCTTGGTTGTTGCAGCACAAAGCTCAGCCAATCACGTACAACAGGCTCTCTTCAAGGTCAAGATGTTGTGTAGTGCAGACAGGTTTTCGTATTGTTTCATTGTGTTACTGCATTGTAGTTGCAGTGGTGGCATCACACCCTCTGAGTTGCCATTTCAGCAGTCACCAGTTTCCTGGCACCATTTGCTGCACCTCTTGCTTGCATCTGATGGGCTGTGTGTGCCTGGTGTTCAATCCTGATACGGTGCTGAAACTGGAAGGCACAGTCTTCTCACTAATACATCTGCCAGCTTGCATCAGCTGTTCACAACGGTCTGTGCGCAATGAAGTGTGCTTCACAAAAGCATGCTGACGTGGCAGGGTATGTTGGTGACCGAAATGTGGATGGACCGCATTGCTCACATGACAGAGCAGCCCCTGCAATCAATCCGCCAGCTCAACCTGTACCAGGAGCAAGACAAGACACACTATGGACAGATCCTGCATAAGTGCCAGGTTCAGGTATGCACGTTCCGCACTGCCAGCCCTGCTTTGTAGGGGCAGCATTGTGGGTTCCTTGTTTGTTTCAAGGATGTATAAAGGCATGGTGACTCAGGCACAGAAACTCTGCAAGACTAGTCAGATTTGGTGCATTCAATCTTTCTTGATTTGTTATCTCTGGGTCAGCCTGCAAAGCACAGGTATTAGTACAGTATCAGTCCCACCTATGCATGCCATTTTGATGTTGATGCTTCAACTTTCTCATCAGCAGTCTGCGCTGCACTTCTGCTCCCAACAAATCAACTACACAAATGAAGTGCACTGGCACACAGCATTTTGGTTAAGCAGGGTGCCTCACACTTAAAGACACAGCCCTGAGCAGTACTTGTGCCTGAATTGGTGGCATAACTTCATGCTCAGCTCTCAAATCCAGCACAGCAAGCCTCACTACTTATTCCAATACAACAATATTGTCAGATTCTGCGTGAGCATCATTCAGGCAACACAGCATTGCATGCATGCCCATGACAACAAGGCTGTCCAATCAGGCAGATGCACACCAAACAAGGACTACAGATGTCTACAAATCTGGCCTGAATCACAACCAGTATAACCGTCGCAACATACAAACATGCTGACGCAAACTTTTAGTGCAGGCTTGCTGGGATGGTGTGATCAGCCAAGCACACTTTGCAGAGAGGCAGGCGGCGGTGGACGACTTCAACAAAGCCAACAGGTGGCGCAAGCGCGGCTTAGCTGTCATCCCCACCAAGTTCGGCATCTCCTTCACCACCAAGTTCCTGAACCAGGGAGCAGCGCTGGTGCACATCTACACCGATGGAACCGTGCTCGTGACCCATGGAGGAGTGGAGATGGGTCAGGGCCTGCACACCAAAGTTGCCCAGGTCAGACTGCATCCTGCTTACTGCGCCTGGCTGTGTGCTAGCACCGCTGTACTGAGTCTGACTTTCAAAGCTGAGCACTGCTGCACGTTGCTTGGCCGTGACATGCGCCAAGTAATGCTGAACTGGAGCAGACTGTCATTTGTGTTGTGATTATGGCTGGCTGACTCGCTCGCTCGCTTGCTCACTCAGTCTGAGCAGGCTATCTGCCCTGAAGTCATGGCAAAGCCATGGCGCTTTGGTCTAATGCATAGCTTGAGCTCTGGCCTTGGTGTGTAATGCCTGACATTGTATCTAGACATGTGCCTGGGTCCACCACAGCTGCGGGTGTCCAATTCAGGGATCACCGACAGAAGAAGACTGGTCACCTTCACAAAAGATGGACCAGCAGCGGTCTATGACCTCTGGTCTGAAATTTTGGTTCTATACATGAAGTCTTTCTTCTTCACACAACTCGTTTAGAAGACTTGAAGTTACTAGAGCCAAGTCGTCAGATGTGGTGACTGACCGCAGCAGATTTGAGCATTCTACGGTCCAGTCTACACATTGCAGAGACCTGGGCAGCCCAGTCCAGTACTTGGCCTCTTCTTACACTGACGCCAAAAGCTATAGTCTATTCTTTTCTTTCACTGCAGAGACACTGGATGTGGTGACTTGCAGGTGGCCGCAGCAGATCTAGGCATTCCACTATCCAGTGTATACATTGCCGAGACAGCAACAGACAAGGTGCCCAACAGCTCCCCCACTGCAGCCTCAGCCAGCAGTGACATGTATGGCTCGGCGGCGGCAGATGCGTGTGCCCAGCTGAATGCGCGTCTGAAGCCTTACAGGGAGCAGCGGCCGGACTCCACCTTCACTGAGCTGGTCAACGCTGCCTACCTTGACAGGGTGGACCTGTCGGCACATGGCTTCTATGCCACGCCAGACGTCACAGGTGACCTAAAACATCTCCGCAATGTAGCAACGCAATGTTACTATCCCCAGACACTCCTAAATTTAGATTTTCAGTGTACATATGACGTTTCTGAAGTAAAATAGATGTTTCGGGATTGAGGAGAGCTGTCTGCTGCCTGATTTCCCCAGTTGTCTGTGTGTTGAAGCTGCGGCATGTTCACATGCACTGTGTTTGCATATGTACAACACAACAGGGTGCAAGACTGGAAGTGATTCCTGTCTCACTGTAAAGTATGTCAGCAAGAATTGCCCAGCATCAGTTTTGCTGTTGTCCAAGCACAGAAGTACACTCAAGAAGGGACTCTGTGAAAGTTGTGCTGCTCACTCAAGCTGCTGCTTGCTGCTGATGCCCATCTCTAGGAATGCTTTTGTTGCATGTTGAGAACGTCTGAGATTGGCTTACGCTTTTGATGTTTCAGCCGATTCACATACAAGGTGGAGTGCAGGGTTTGGCGATGACATGCCCTTCAACTACTTCACATACGGAGCAGCCTGCTCAGAGGTAGAGCTGGACACTCTGACTGGCGACTTCCAGTCTCTGCGCACCCACATTGTCATGGATGTCGGCTCTTCTGTCAACCCTGCCATTGACATTGGCCAAGTCGAAGGCGGCTTTGTTCAGGTCTGCCCACCTTCTCACTTTCATACAGTGCGGTGCATCACATTCAGGCGCACGACATTGTCACGCTCATGCAAGACACAGTCAAGCTCATGGCTTGGTCTTTGCAGATGATGCTGTGTTGCTGGATCCTTCCAGCAACAAACTTCTTAAGGCATTGTTGATGCTGCTCATTTACGTTTCATGCTTGCTGCTTTGTAAATGCGGTGTGCCCATTGGTGTAGCCTACAACAACATACTTCAGCATTGCACCAACAGCAGTTGCTTTGATAAGCCACTGCGACTGTTGTCATTGTCAGCAATCATGTATTGCACATGCTACCAGACTTTGTCTGAGCCTGTGCAGATGCATACATTGTCTGTCTGGACAGTGCTAGTCACTGGCAGCGGCACAGGGCTAGCCCTGCTGTCTCCATTCATCAATGTATGCTTCCTTTCAGTTACTGTATGCATTGGAGTGTGTTGTGGTGTGAAGGGCATGGGTTGGACGTGTCTGGAGGAGCTGGTGTGGGGTGACAAGGAGCACAAGTGGGTCAAGCCCGGAGTCCTGCACACACGTGGACCAGGTGACTTGGGCCCAGCCAACTTTTGTTCACTTGTCTGCATCATGCTGTTTGTAGCTGATGCATAAGCAAATCCTCAGCCATGCCATCTCGGCATTGCTCCAAAGGGTCAGCTGGACACACCAGTCAAATTATGCCAGTAGCACCTGTAATGCAGCCAGGTGTGTGATGCATATGGCCTGTATACCAATGCTCAGAGTGTTCATGTGCTCTTTGTTGTTGCAGGCACGTACAAGATCCCTTCAGCCAATGACATCCCTCTGGACTTCTGTGTGACGCTGCTCAAGGATTCACCCAACCACCGGCTGCCCATGGTGTACTCCTCCAAGGCTGTTGGTGAACCACCCTTCTTCTTGGGCGCATCTGTCTTCTTTGCGCTGAAGGAGGCAGTATATGCAGCCAGGAAAGATGCCGGCCTTGAAGGCTGGTTTCAGCTGGACTCACCAGCTACGCCTGAAAGGCTGCGCATGGCGTGTGCAGATCACCTCACTGAGCCTTTTGGAGGGGCTGACATACAGGTCAAGCTGAGCTGTTGATCAGCTTGACATGTATGTATGTTGTCCTTAAGAAGATCTCTAACAGCATTGTGATGCATTCAGCTCACCAGACATATGCCAATACCAGCTAGTACTGTCAAAACATCATGTATGTTTGTCCTGGTTGGCAAAAAGGTAGGCTGCTTTTTCAGTAAACAGAGGGGTTGCAGGTGCTAAATTATGTACAGAATCACACTGTATCAACAGGTGTTCATTGGACAATAAGCGTATCCAGCAGTACAGGATGCCTTGATTTGATTGTCTCATTTCATGACGTCATACGGTGGGACACTACAGCCTTTGCCATTTGAGCCCTGGACACCAAAACTAAAGTTTGAAGGAACAACTTTAAGTTTGTGTGTGCACAGAGTCTGCACTTTGTAAGCACGTGTGTAACAACAGACAAAGAAACATCGTCAAGAACTTGTTTGTCGCTTCTTCTGTATGCTGACACTTTCCCGCTTGAGGACTGTCAGTAGAGTCTGTGAGCTTTCCAGAATCTTGTGATATGCACCTTCTGTCTCTTGAATGACTTTGTCATACTCTGTCCTTGTGGCCATCTGCAGCAGAAATAGTGACACCCTTGCATCAGGTTGCTGCACATTATTTCCAGTGGCTTTTGTCAGGCATTCCTAATCAATTTTAATAGAAGTCAAGCACTGCACACGCAAAGCACACTGCTAGGGCATCCTGATGCAGCTGCTCACGACAGCATGCCCGACCAAACTGATCAAACTCCCAAGTGCAGGATGTGTCAGCATATGCTTGCAAGACAAAAGGTCTTGTATGACATGCCATGATGGCAGAGATCTGTGCGAACATGCAACACACCTTTCTAGCAAGGCCATCGTTAATGTGGGCTAAACGCTTCGTCAGCACTTGAAGGTCCTGTTGCAGCTTTGCCTTTTCTCCCTCTTCATCACGGATCTGCTTCTGTACTTCTTCACGCTTCTCCCGCAAATCTTCGATGCCTGCAAAACAAGAGCAAAGGCTTTATGCTGCAGTTCATAGTTGCTTCCCTCCCTCTGTCTGTTGTTCAGGAGGCAGAGCGTCATTGCTTTCGTTGAAACAGTGGCCTGCCATATGTTGTGCTGACCATGCTGCTATTCCTAGTACTGAGCAAAATCAGGAGTAGCCTGTGCAAGTGATGCAGCATTTGCTGTTAGCTCTGGTCAAGCCAAGTGCTTGGTCTGCTGATCTGGCTTTGCGTCTACTGACCAAGAACTTTGAGATACAGTTGCATGACGACGGTGTAGTGCTGTGCCAACATGCAGGAAGAGGGACAGATGCAATCAAGTGCCGATGCAAAGGTGCATCGACTGATTAAGCTGATGAGGGGCTCACTTCTGAAATGCAAAGGTGCATCGACTGATTAAGCTGATGAGGGGCTCACTTCTGAAATGCAAAGGTCCCCTCAACAGGAACGTATGGCATGTTGGTCAACATCAGGTGCAACTCTCAGGGCAACAGAGTTTCTTTGACAAGCAAATGAACTTACATTTTACTAGCTCGTTGTTATGTGACTGCAAGGCAGCGCCCTGTGCTGCCATCACCCTGCTTCTCCTGCTGGACGAAGGCCTTGCTGTCTGTCAGGCGTCTGGGTCAGGACGCGAGCCGTGTGTTTCGTGTGACAGCCCGACGAGATGTTCGAAACCCGCCCAGTTGTTATGAAGCTAACAATGTGTCCCCCTGACTTCTTCCTGTCTTTGCGCAAAGTGGCCTAGAAATTCTCCTAAGAAAGTTTTAGACTTGAAAGGTACTAAAGCGAACAAGGCTGTCGTCTGTGAGTCCGTCCTGTACCCGCCCAGGCTCCATTGCCTGTGCAGATGATATGTGCAGGCGGCAATTTCATGCATTACTTTCCAGGCAAATCATGTGTTCCGTGTTGCTCCGATGCTTCGCGCTGCTAGCGAAAGCCCTACAAAGCTAGTGGCCCTTGGTGCTTATGGACGCTCCTATGCTGGCTCATGAAGGCTCGTATGAGGGCGAGAGCCTTTCCAACGTGGAAACCGTCCACGTGGGAATTCGTTCTTGCCGTAACTTTGTTAGTGGCGCATGACTTCGAAGCACCATCAGCCATTTGAGCTGTATGCAGGCCCTGCATGTACTGCATGTTGCGCTTGACAAACTCGGTCTGGTAGGCGCAACCAGGGTCGACCCCCAGGTAACTTTAATCTTTGGACACTTGCCTGTATGAAGCACAGGCAGGAACAGCAGTCTGGCTGCCAGCAGCAAAATCATTAGAAACAGCAAGACGCTGCTTGTATGCAGCTCCAAGCTGCAGCTTTGGCGCAAAGCGTGGGTGAGGAGATCACCCAGATGCTGGCTGAACAAAAGAAGCTGGAGGATCAGTATGTAGCTCTTGTTGCTGAGCAGCCACAGTTGCGCAACTTGCCCAACAAGAATAAACTGTATGAGAACCAGAAAGCAGTGCATACCACTGCTGAACAGCTCCGGCTTGGAACTCAGGCTCTTGTGCGGAACCTGAAGGTCAGCTTGACCATGCATACAGCAACATAGCTCATGCACCATTAGCTTCTGCAGTCAATGCCAGAGCCTGCTTTGGTCAGGCTTCGGCATAGCATGGCAGTATTTTTATACGCTGTCATCCTCTGTGATTTCCACATTTGCTGGCAGTCATCATGCTATGTGGCACCAGTCAGGAGACACCTTGCACAGACCAGGCACAATGCTTCAACATGCATGTTGTCATGCTCCAAGGCTTTACAATCCTGATACAGGCCAGCCCAGGCGTGAGTGAGAACATGGCTAAGGTAGCTGTACAGCGGCAGGCTCTGCAGCAGCTGCTGCACCACTGCACTGCTCAGCTGCTAGCCAGTCAGACCTGCCCAGTGCTGGTAAGCCACGTTATCTATCTGGAAACCAAGCAGACATGCAGACAGTATGTTGGCTTGCTGCAGCCCCTTTACAGGCAGAATGAATGTGTTGGTGCAAGCCCTGCAACACTCTTTGAGCCTCCGTATGCGATGATGCCAATGCTCTGCCGTCAGTGTCTTTCTCATTGAGCCCTGTTGGTCTGCACATTCTCACAGACTTGTCACCTGGCCAAGCTCTCAGTACTGTAGCAAGCAATAAACCCATCAAGCAAGCATCCAGAAACATTGGTCACCAATCATGTGGCTGCTGTGTGCATGTGCAGGCGGAGTATGTTGAGGGGGTGGAGAAGCATGATCTGGAGACACAAGCCACCATAGAGCGGGAGCGTATCACCAGTGCTGCTGTCAAGCAGCTCAAAGCTGAAATCAAGGATGAGAAGAGCAAACATGAGGAGCAGGTCTGACTATCAATATGCAGATTCTGCTTGCCATGCAAACTGAGCTGAACTCATGCCTTGATACACTGCATGAGCTATGGGTGGGTTGACAACACACAGAGAGCGCTGCAACTCAAGTGCCACAAAGCGTGCGTGAAGGGTGGAATGTTCTCTCAAGCTGCACTGCACAAGCCTCTCAGTGTTGCAGTACTTGCAGCACAATCCGCATTGAGCAC
>JAABUP010009558.1_pt1 | contig 11843 bp, 22 predicted proteins | sample 5559201 | NCBI WGS metagenome assembly JAABUP01 (sample SAMN10711887, study PRJNA513373) | rock metagenome | isolation source: Antarctica rocks | place: Antarctica | reverse complement strand
GTGGCGGCGGCTGGGGCGGCGGCGGCGGCGGCGTTGGCGGCGGCGGCGGCGAGCAGCGGGGCAGCGCGCCGTCGCCGATGGCGCTGCCACCCGGCTCGCACTTTGTGATGGGCAGCAGCGGCGAGCTCGGCTCGCCGGGGCTTCTGCTGAGCCAGGACTTGCAGGTGCGCCCCTGCTGGCCCGCGTGCATGCGGGCGCCGCCGGCCTGCGTGCGCCGTGGTGTTAAGAGTCGGTGCGTGCGCTGTGTGCTGGCTGACGCTCAAGGATGAACCGCCCTGCCTGCGCAGGCTGACGCGCTGCAACGAGGCAGACCGCTGACACGCGCGCCCTCTGCGCGCAGGCTGCGTCGGCGGCGTGGGACGGCGAGCAGCAGCGGCACCTGTTCCCGGGCGACGCCGGCGCGGCCGTGCTGCCGCCGGTGGCGGCGCTGCAGGCGAGCGCGCTGCTGATGGCGGAGCAGGGCGCGGGCGCGCAGGCTGCGGGGCACCCCGGGGACGGCAGCGGTGCCGTCGGGTGATGGTCTGGCTGCAGTCAGGGTTGTTTAAGGTCGCGGCGCGCGCCACCGCGACGAGCGCCAGCGGGTCATGCTGCGCCGCGGCCGTTTTGGGTACTGCTTTTGTGCATGGTAGCGAGGCATTCAGGAGGCCGCCGGGGCAGCGGCGCGCGTCGGGTCTGCTCCCGCCAGAGGCCGTGCGAGAGCCGGCGCATGCGCGCGGCGTGCCGGGCAGGGCGGGCGGGTCGGGGCCAAGCCAGGCGCCGGGCGAGCTTGGCTAGTGCCGGGCATGTGTTGGCTTTGCCCCCACACGCGCTGCCCAGCCTTGTGTCGCACGCCAGTGCCGCAGCGCACATGATGCGGCCAAACTCCTGAGCGCCCGAGGCTGCTGCTGGGCTGCGGGCGCGCGGTGGGCATGCCAAAAAAAACTTGTGCTCAGCCCTGCGCAGCACTGTGCGCAGGGGGGGTGCTTTCCGCTGTGCAGTCACCTTTTATTTGCTTTTTCAACGGGGGCGTTGGGCGTGCATTCGCTGCCCTTTGGCATAGGCCTGGGCGCGCATACTTGCAGAGAGGGCGATTGAGGGCTTTCATGGCCTGTGTGTGATTCCAAAAAGATGACCCGGGGTGGCAAAGGGGCTTTCTGAGCAGCGGCAACGTCTGATGCGGGCAGCAAGTGGCGCGCCGCTGGGGCCGATGCCTGAGCGCAGGCCCGGCGCAGCTGCTCTGTGACATGCTGGCTTGTCTTCAGGCTGTCGGCGCCCAGCCCTCTGCAACAGTGTGTGTGTGTGTGTGTGTGCGCGTGTGTGCAGCCTGCTCTGCTCTCACTGCAATGCAGGGTTCTCTGCGCTTGCTGCAATGCTGTGTGTCCGTGCATGCTACGTTCGCTCCAGCAGCACCTCTGCGTCGCCTTCAGAGCTGGTCTGCCGCAGTTTCTGCAGTGTATGCGTAGACCTCCGTGGTGCTGCAAGCCTGACCCTGTCCTGCCGCCCGCCTGGCACTTCAGTATCCCACAGATGCGTCTTTGCACAGCCGAGGCACTGGCGCGCACGCATGCACATCAGGGACTCCACACTGGCTCGAAAAAAGTTTTCAAACTCGGCGGCCCATGCTGCGCATACCCTGCAAGACGCGCGGCGCAAGGCAAACGCCATCCGGTGCGCAGGGGCGCGCGCCGCCGCGCCCCGCGGGAAGGGTGGCAGGTGCCCGACAGGCTAGAGGCTGATGGCGGCACGTGCGCCGCCGTGGTCACCGCCGATGCCCAGGTAGTGCATCAGCTGGTGCAGGCGCGGCGCGTCCGTGAGGTACAGGTAGCCCACCTGGGTAGGGTAGGGTTAGTGTAGGCTTATAAGCTGGGTTTATAAGCTGGCCAGGGCAGACACCCCTGGGAAGCCCACCTGGGCAGCCGCCAGACAGGCAGACCCTCGCGTGAGAGGGTCTGCGCGCCCAGGCGCGGCTGCGCCTGGCTGCTGGCCCGGCTGCAGCACCTGGAGCACATGCACTGGGCTCGTGTCCGCGCAAGCACCGCGCCTCAATTCGTCCACGCCAGCCTTGTTGCGGGGTGTTCCATCAGGGCGGGGCTGCTCGACACAACGTAAGCGCATTTCTGCGGGGTCAGTGTCCGTGTGCCTTGGCTAGGCGCGCCGCGCCGCGCAGCCCGCAGCCCCGCGGATGCTATATTGCAGTGACATCAAGGTGTTTGAGTCTATTTGACGTGGCGCACTGAACGAGGGTGTGCTCAGGGCGCTCGCCCCGCGCAAGAAGTGAGCCCTGCTCGGCGAGGTCCTGCAGCGGGGTCCGCTGGCACCGCCGCTCACCCCGCCCCTGTGTCGCTGCAAGGGCTCGCACCAGGCACTCCACGGCGGTGGCGCGCTTGTACGTGACCGCGTGGCTGCCGCTGGCCTTGAAGCGCGGCGGCACGGTGACGCGCGCATTGCGACCCCACGCCAGCACGTCCGTCTCCTCCTCGCTCAGAAAGCTGCCCGCGCGCAGCAGCTCGTAGTACGACTCCTGCCGGGCGCGTGTAGGGTCTGACCAGGACTGAACAGGGTCTGACAAGGGTTGAGCCCCATGCTGGGGCCGGCAGTGGCGCTGAGGAGCACGTACGCGCAGGCAGGGGCGCGTCATGGTGCCGCAGTGCTGTTTGTCCCAGCGGCGAAAGTGCCAGAAAAGGTCCCGCCATCATGCATGCAAAATCAGCAACGGGCAGTGGCGCTCTCAAAACCTTGCGTCATACAGAGTGCTCCATTACACTAGCTTGACAGCAGACGCAGTTAGAAGCCGGGGCTGTCGTGTGGGGCGGGCTCGCCCGTAAGCGAGCATGCGGCAGCGCCCTGTGCAGTGCGGCTGGGCGATGCAGGGGCGGTCGCACCTGCGTCTCGGCGCGGACCTGCGAGGCGACCCCCTCATAGTACAGCGACAGTCGACTCGGCGGGTAGAAGTAGTGCCGCCGAACGTACAGCTGCGGCGTGCCACCCGCTGTCAAGCGCGGCTCGCTCAGCACAGCGCCTTGGCGAGATAAAAACAGCTTGTTGGACGTGCTACACCCAGGAGCACCCGGGCAACAGTGATAGCCCGTAGCGCACTCGAAGCATTTGGGAACAACCAGGAGCACCAGGACCACTATGGTGAGGGCCGCGCACCTCCCAGACAGAGTCCCCCAGGTAGGCCAGTGCCGTCGCGTTCCAGTTCGCCCGCACGACCTTGCCGCTGAGGTCCGGGGGCGCCGGCAGCACAGCGGCACCAGCGCCTGCCGCGCACGTGGCGCGATGTTTTGGCTTGCACTCAGGAACGAGCACGGCAGGCAACGGCATTGCTGCCTGGAGGTGACATGTGCCGCTGAGGCTGCTTTGCAGGTTGCAGCTGTGCGGCGGGCAGCAGTCTGCAGGCACACCTGCGGCCTCGGGCGCCATCGGCATGGTCGCGGCAAAGCCCTTGGCTGCGGCTGGGGATGCCGCTGAGCGCTCCTGGCAGCGGGGGCACCTCCTCCGCATCCGAGAGGGCGTGGCTGCTCGCAGGTGGTGGCGCTCTGCGGTCAGGAGCTCTGCATTGATGCACCACCTGTGTAACTGACTTGGTGGCCTGTTTGCCAGGCGCATGCTGCCGTACGTCAGGTTGGACTCTGCTCCAAAGCGCCTTGTGGCGACTCAGGTGACAGTAAAGGTGCTTCCCGTACGCCAGAGGCAGTCTGTTCAAGTTCCTGTCTCACGAACTTGGCAAAAGACTCGCGAGTTGCAAGCTCTCCTCGCTCGAGACTCTCGAGTCGAGAGCGCACCCAAGCCCTCAAGCTAGGGCGTGAGGGCATCCGTGAGCAGCAAAGTCTCCGCTGTTTGACAAACACGAGCAAGGCGCTGGAGGGTGTCCTGTTTGCGCACTGTAGAACGGCGCCTGTAGCGAGCCCTGCTGCGCGTGGCAGGACAGGGCGCAATGGCGACCGGCTACGATAAGATCCTTGAGCAGCAGAAGGAGATGCAGAAGCAGGTGGGCAAGGTGCACACGCACCTCATGGCCAACAGCCGCGTCACGAGCGCCATCCTGCCGGCGCTCTTCTTCGGGGGCGGGCTGGCCGTCCTGTGCAGCGGAATGTACAGGCTCTACACGGGTGCGCCCTGCCGGCGCAGGCTGCCACTGGAGCTCACCTGCACAGAATATAGGGTTGACACTGTCAACTTGACATTCTCTGCAAGTCTGGTTTCCCACCCGAGCCCGAGCCAGTGCGCTCGCAGGCACTGGCAAGCGCGACATGTGAGCAGCAAGACATCCGCGTGACATCCGCGTGACTCCGCTGCCAACGCACGCGAGCTTTGCGTGCTCCTCAGTCAGCAAGTGCTTCTGAGGAGCGCATCTGTGGGACCAGTGCCGCGAACTGCTATGTGCAGTAGCTGTACTGGACCGGCTGGCACCTTTGTCGACGGTGGGCACGCAGTGCTGGTGTATGGCACCATGTTTCTGAGTAGTTCTGGTGCAAAGTCGGGTGTATGGGTGACTGTCTGGGCATTGGGTGAAGGCGAAGGGCAGAGAGTGTGGCGGATGCGAAGCGTGCTTAAGCAGTCAGGCCCACGTGCTGGCAGTGCGATAGCTCGCAAGTAACACCGTGGCAGGAGCTTGCTCATGCTTCTGTATGAATTTTTAAGTACCGAACGTGCATACCATGACGGGTAATCACTTTGCAGCATGCACGCATGCACGGACACTGCTGTGTTGCTAATGGGCAGCATCTGCTAATCATGTCAGCACCCCGGCAAGCAAAAAGGCAGGCTGCACGTTGTTCTGCACCATGAAAGAACCCTCCCAAAAAGTAACCGAGCGTCCGGCTGTGCCTCTGCTCCAGCCAGGTGCGCCACAACAACCCACTCATTGGAGGTTAAACCTTGCAAAGAAGTACAACATGGTGCACAAGCACAGTCACCCCAACTGTGGGAGTGGTGGCTGCGCTCTACATCAGCTTCGTCTGCGTCAGCAGCTGGTAGGCAAAGGTGAGCACGCAGCCGTAGAGGGTGAGCCTGCATGCACAGCGCACACACGTCAACAGCCCATCTTGGGCACTTGCAAGATCATGGCTCTATTTGAGGCTCGTGTGACTCTGAAGTTGAACCAGCATGCATGCGTCGCATGCACGAAGACTGCGTTGTGATAAACGGCAGTTTTGTGGCACATGATGTGCCGGCAGAACCTTTGCACATGCGCCGACATCTCTGCATGCTCGGCAAAAGATGGAGCTGTGGGGCAAGCAGGGCGCCGCTGCAAAGGGCGGGGGCGTACAGGCCAAAGTACATGAAGGCGCCGCGCATCCTGTTCTCCGGCTTGCCAGTGGAGTAGCCCTGCAAGCGAGTACGTCACCATCAGAGCCATGCTTTATTGTGGCCGTGACCCTAGAACAACGGTGCGCATGCTTGGCAGAAGCAGCAGCATGTGGGTCCACGACAGCTACCAGACGCGAGGTCACCTGTCCGCAGCCTGTGCACTACCACAGGAGTCTTTGTCGGGGGGCTGCGCCCGCGCCATCAGGCCCTGCACAGCTTTGCAAGGCGAGCCGCCTGCAGCTGGTCCCACATGAGTGCGCGCACCGCAAAGTAGGCGATGCGGCCGGCCACGTAGACGGCGCCGGCCAGCGCGGCGGTCTTGGGGAAGCGCAGGCCGGCCGTGAGCAGGAGGACGAGGAACTGCGCGCGGCCCGCAAGTGAGCATCAGCTGCGGCTGTTCAGGCTGTGCAGGAGAGCTGCTTTACTAACACGGGGCATGCTGCAAGGAAGGGCCACGGCGCCAGGCTATGAAGTGGCCAGGTAGCAAGCGCAGAGAACAGGTGCGGGTGAAAGATATCAAACACATGCAGGCGGCCACCGGAGCACAAGCGACACACAAGGCCATGCAGACTCCGTTGTTGTATGATTGGCGTTCACGCAGCGATGGAAAGTGATGAGGCTGTGGCAGACCTGAGGGTAGTTCTCCAGCGAGTTCTGGTGCGCGCGCTGCACGCAGTTGAACGCGTCAGCGTTGGGCGTGCCCTTGTCCGCGTACAGCGCCGGGTACTTGACATTATACCTGCACCGCAGAGCCCGTCATCAACAGCATGAAGGCGCCACTTGACTTGAGCTAGCTAACGAGTCCGCACACAGCGCCAGGTACAACGGCTCCAAAGGCAAACCTCTGACCTGCCGCTTACTAGCAGGGCAGAGTGACAGCTAAGTAGCAAGTCAGCCTGAGCCTTGCAAGGCTCAACTACCCCCGCAAACAGCGCCGTGTGGAGTTGCCAGAGTTCCATCACTCAACTGGGAGACCTGCGCGTGTCTATAAGAACGAGTGCTGCAGGCAGCTGTGGTGCGCAGTGCCAATCACAGAGGTTTATTCCCATCACAGTGGATCATTCACCGGTGACAAGGCAAAACAGGCGCACTTCTTACGTGCGCCCGCGACGCCAAAGGACATGTAGAAGTGGTGCCTGCAATCCAGAGCGCCTCTCTGACCATCTTCTGCTGGCTGGAAGCAGGCATGCTTGACTGCAACTGCACAAGCTCGCAACAGACACAAGTGCCACTGTTTAAACCAAGCAGGTACGCCTGTGCTTGACATGACTTGAACGCAGCGCAGCACAGCAGGAGCAAGGAAGCGCACACAAGCACCGACGCGAACATGACGATCAGCACCCATCCGAACGCTGGCGGCAGCGCGAGAGTGGTGATGTTCATAGTGGCGGGTTTGCAGGTCTAGCAAGCACGGCAGCTCTGGTGTAAGTCAAACTGTATAGACTTTGGCTGTTTGCACTTGTAACCAAATGGCCAAAAACGTTGTTTTTTACTCACCCTTTGCAGGCCTCTTGCAGGCCCCCATTGGCCTCGCCATATGAGTGGACAAAGTGCTGCCTTCTTAAAAGACAGCAGGTGGTTGCGCCGTGGCGGGCTGCTAGCGCCGGTACTTCAACCATGCGGTCTGCCGGTCTGGCGACTTGATGGCCACCATTGTCTGCCCAGGAGATCGCCTGCAGCCTGCAGTGCGCTCCATTCCGCTTGCATAGCTTTCCCTTAGCCCCAAGCGCCCGCGTCTGGCCAGCCTGCTGGCGAGCGCGCACCTTGATACTGCGGCACGCCCGCGCAGGCCACCCACCGCTCCGGCCCTGGCACGTACGTCCAGCAGCAGCACATCCACGCCTCGCTTGTCGGCGTCGCACAGCTGCTGCTGGCGGAGCCCGGCGCCGCCGACCAGGTCCGGGCCGACTGCGCTCAGCTCGGCCGAGCTCGTGCCGCTTGCTTGGTGGCTCTGCCACAGACCGGTCGCGTTACGCCCGTGTGGCTGAAGCCTGCACGCCTGTGCAGAGGCCGCTCGTGACCGTCGCGCGGAGCGGCGCGCAGCCGCTGCTGCCGCAGCCGGGCGACGTGGTGACGTGCAAGGTGCGGCCGCGCGGGCGAGCGGCGCCCCGCCGCTCGGCCCGGCTCGTGCGTGCGTCCCTGCGTGGACGTTCAAGCGGCCGGACGGCCCTGCTAACGGTTCTACCCCTACCCTTCCCTAACCTATACCCCTAGCCGCCGCGCAGGTGACAAAGGTGACCCCGCGGCTGGCCAGCGCGGACATCCTGTGCGTCGGCAACCGCCCGCTCGACGCCCGCTTCACCGGGATCATCAGGCGCGGGCCTGTGCAGCTCTGCCTGGAGCGTTGTCACTGCTCGGCGCATGCATGCGTCAACCATCTGTGGAGGGACACGGGCCTGGTGCATGTAGGGTCTGGGGGGTCAGCCTGGCGCCCGCCACCACACCGTTGCGCACGGACAGCAAGCACTGCCCGGGCCCCACTCAACTCATGACCCAGGCTCGCAGGGCGTGCATGCAGCGGGCTGCCGAGCGCCCCCTGTGCTTGCGGCCGCACGGCGCGGCAGCCCCAGCGCGCGGCGGGCGCGTTGGCTTGGTAAGCGGTGGGCCTGGTGAGCGACGGGCGGGTGCGCCGTCTCGGCGAGCGGCGGGCGCGCATCAGGTGCGCGGCGCTGCGGCAGGCAGCAGGACGTGCGCGCGACCGAGGTCGACAAGGTCGAGCTGGCCGCGTGCTTCCGGCCGGGCGACCTGGTGCGCGCGGAGGTGGCCTCGCTCGGCGACGCGCGCTCCTACTTCCTGGCCACCGCGCGCAACGAGCTCGGCGTCGTGTACGCCAGGAGCGTCGAGGGTGCGGCCCGGAAAGCACGAGCATCGCATGAAGTGGTATATGATGTAGGGTAGGGTAGGGTAGCGTACCTGTCCCTACGAGCGCATGTATAGTGCTTGTTGTGTCCAGGCGTGGTTGACGGGAGGCTCGGGATGCCAGCATGCAGCATCATTTTTGGTCCGCGCTCGCTGGAGGACAAGACATAAACTTTCAGCCTGGCTTTGTATTTGACCATACTGTCTCCTGCCTAACGCAAGGCACGGCCCTCTTGTGACAGGCGGCCCGCTGTTGGGTGGTTCTGGGGCTGGCATAATGGGCCGCGCCCCCCGGCCACGCAGGCGTGCAGATGGTGCCCATCAGCTGGCAGGAGATGCAGTGCCCGCAGAGCCGGCTGGTCGAGAAGCGCAAGGTCGCCAAAACCGCCTGAGCGCGGCCGCCGCTGCATTCGTCCGCGCGCCCGCCGCACGGCCGCCGCCTGCCCGCAGCAGCCCAGGCGCCAGCGGACCGGGCGCTTTGTGCCGCCCGCCGCGCAGGCTCTTGGCCGCCCTGCGCGCTGCTCGCAGCAGAGGCTCCATACCTGTCGTCCTACCCTGTAGGCAGCCAGCATTGCCCCGCCCGATCCGGCAGCCCGCCCGTCCGGCATGCCCGGCACCACGACGCGCGCGCGCGCCAAGGGCGCAGCGGCCACGGCCGCGCGCGGCGGCACCGTGCTGGTCACGGTCGGCACGACGCGCTTTGACGCGTTGGTGGCCGCCGTGGACGACCCGGCCGTGGCGGAGGCGCTCGCGGCGCGTGGCTACGCCGAGCTGGTGCTCCAGGCGTGCCGAAACCCTACACCTTCTCCATACCCTGCCCCACCCTGCACACATGCTCGTGTTTGTCCGGAAAATAGCAGGAAGCGTCACCCGCGCCAGGTGACCCTGCACTGCATGCAGCGCCGCAGGCAGCCCGCCTGCAGCTTTGTGTCGACGCCTGACTGGTCGCATCGCTGCCGCTGACAATTTCCTCAACCCCAGCTAGGTCAACGCGAGCCTGCTCCCGCGGCAGGTGGGCGCGGGCGCCTACCGGCCGCAGCGGCTGCTGCCGCCGGACGCGCCGGGCCGCGCGGGCATGGCCGCGGGCGGCCTGCGTGTGTCCTGGTTCGAGTTTGCGCCGTCGCTCGCGGAGCGCATCGGCGCCGCCGACCTGGTGATCAGCCACGCGGGCGCCGGCAGCGTGTTTGAGGCGCTGTCGGCCGGCAAGGCGCTGGTCGCCGTGCCGAACGCGGCGCTCATGGCCAACCACCAGGCGCGGGCCTGGCCCTGGGACAGCGCGCCCAGCGAGCGGTGGCGGCTCCCAGCCTGGCGCCCGTCAGCTGGCGTGGTAGAGTCAGCCGGAGTGATGGAGTGTGCTCTCGTCTTGCCAACCCCTCTCTTTGCCTGCCATGAACACCCCACTCCTTGCACCAAAGCGGCCAGGTCATACCTGCCAGATGGCACTGTTCCTGCATGCAGCACACGGCAACCCATTGGGCCCGCTGGACATGGCCGCTCGCCGAAGCGCCCGTGAGGCGCGCCAAGAGCTGCTGGCTCGCACGCTGCCGGGTCCCGCGCCGCTGGCAGACTCACTGGCCTGCCTGGACCGTGCGTGCGCCCAGCATGCGGAGCCGCAGGTGCTGCGGTGCGGAATTTTGTTTTAGACAGAATGCGAGTGAGCCGGTGTATGCGAGCGGCAGGCGGAGCTGGCGGGCGCACTGGCGGGCGCGCGCTACTGTGTGGCCACCTCGCCCGAGGGCTTACTAGAGACCCTGCGCAGCATGGACCTGGGCGCGCTCGTGCCCTACCCGCGCGGCGACCCGAGCGCGGTGGTGGCAGAGATCGACCGCCTAGTGGGGTTCTAGGGGTGGCTGTGATAGGCTTTCGCGCAGCATGCTTGCTGGGTCGCTGCGACGAGCGCTATGCAAGCCTGTGGCGGCGCTGAGCTAGGTGGGATAGGCGGAGGCGTGCCGTTTTGCACCGACTCTGGCCTCTGAGCTCAGCAGGAGCGCAGGTCGGCCTGCTGGGTGCGGTGCATCGCAGAGGCGATGCAGTGCGCCTGCAGTTGTGAACAAGCATGCTGTCATGCGACGGGGCTGAGCACTTGCTGCCGCTTCCTTTGCAGGCTGGATAAGATGCGTCACATTGAGACAACACCTAGCAGTGTCGTGCTGGACTGACAGGTCTGCAGCTCATCCGTTCACAGCTCATCAGCTAGAGGACGTAACAAATCTCAGCAAAGACCCCCTACATAAGCTGCCCACAACTACGCCCCATTAGCTCTGCAAGCTAGCTCGCTTTTGCTACACAGCTCGCGCGGCGCCGCACGCCGCACGCCGCACTGGCCAGAACAGCGCCACGCAGTTCACGGAGGGGCGCAGTGTTCTAGGCTAGGTTTCGAACGGGGTGCGCGCAATAGCGCAGGACCCCTTACAGGCTGAGCAGGTCGGAGATCGGGGTGCGGTTCATCGCGTGCGCAGCGCGCCTGGCCTCGCGGCGCACCGGCGACGGCAGCGCCGTGCAGTACCCGGCCTGCCGCGCGGCGGCGCCCCGTCAGCGCGGCCCCGGCCCCAGACCCTCCAACGATTTCACACGTTGGCGGTCACAACGCTGCATGGCGAGCAACATGCAAGCCCGCTACACCCCACCGGTTTGAGTTGCCCTGGGAGCAGGTCGGCGGTGCATGTTGCTCGGCAGGCAGCCCAGCACGCAGCACATCCACATGCACAGACTAACAGCTTCGAGATGCTGCCACTCCCATTGGGCCCACCGGCCATCGGCCTGCACTCCAAGGCATGTCCGGCAAGCGCCCGTGTCGGGGCGTGCATAGGTTTTCCCTCGTCAACATCCCCAGGACTGGACCCTAGGCCTGCGCTGCTGCACACGCCCTATCACCGCACACGCCGATGCAGCACCGCGAAGGAGCTGCCGCAGCGGCGCGCGCCTGGCGGAGCAGGTCGGCCGCGCGGCCCAGCAGGCGCGCCACGTCGCCGTCGTCCAGGTTGCTGTCGGCGGTGACCTGCGCCCAGGTGCCGCCGGCCGCCCACGCCTCCACCACGCCTGGCCGCGCGGCGCACTTCCCGTGCAGGGACCCAGCGGGCGTTCGCGCGCCGGGCGGCTCGCCGGCCGGCATGCATTCACGTGTTCCAGGTCGTTTGTCTTGGGTGCAGGGCAATGTCCAGGGGCGTGCACGCCAGCGCCGGCACCAGCCCGCGATGCAAACACATTTTGCATCGCGATGTGATGGGTGTGAGTCCAGAACAGGACAGGGCGCGCCGGCGCCCGCGCTCGACAGGGCGCGCAAGCAACGAGCAGGTGGGGGCGCGGGCGGGCTCGGCGCGCCGCGCGCACCGGCCAGGCGCAGGTCGACGCCCAGCGGCACGTGCACGCCCGCGTCGGCCTGCAGGTCAAACAGCGCAGAGCGCGCCGGCTCCAGCGCCTGCACCGCAGCCACCACCGCGGCGGACGGCTCGTACGCGGCGCTGATGTGCGGCTTGGACACGGCCTCGGCCGCGACCAGCGCGCACGCCACGCCCGCCAGCTCCGGCGCGCGCAGCGTCTGCGCGCGCCGCGCATGCGCTGAGCGCGCAGCGGCGCAAACCCGCTGTCGTCCGCGCCGCGCGCGGCGTGCGCGCGGGCCACAGGAGGCGAGCGTAGGTCTGACAACGCCCACGGCCGCATGAGGCACGCTGCAACGCTGGTCCAGACTAGGA
>JAABUP010009555.1_pt1 | contig 11846 bp, 13 predicted proteins | sample 5559201 | NCBI WGS metagenome assembly JAABUP01 (sample SAMN10711887, study PRJNA513373) | rock metagenome | isolation source: Antarctica rocks | place: Antarctica | reverse complement strand
ACGGCTGACCATCGATAGTTAAACAACGGTTGAAGTGGCGCGCGAGATGGCGCGCGAAACGATCGCCCACCTCGGCGAGGGAGGGCGCGCGCCCCAATTCCTGCTCCATGGACGTCATGACCGTCTCGGGATGCCCGCAGGGGTTGATGAGGGCGAAGTAGGAGAGGTCGGGCGCCACGTTGAGGGCCATGCCATGCATGACGACCCATCGCTTGACGGAGAGCCCGACCGAGGCGATCTTGCGGTTGCGCGTCCAGACGCCGCGCTGGTCGGGCAGGCGCTCGCCCGGGAGACCATAGTCGCCCAGCGTGTCGATGATGGCCTGCTCAAGGTTGTCGACGAGGCGCGAGATGGATCGTTCCTCCGGGTCGAGTTTGATGACCGGGTAGGCCACGAGCTGGCCGGGGCCGTGGAACGTCACCTCGCCGCCGCGGTCGTTGCGCTCGACCGTGGCTCCGCGACGGCCAATCTCCTCGGGCGAGGCCAGGATGTGCTCGGCGAGCGAGTTGCGGCCGAGCGTGTACACGGGGGGGTGTTCGAGCAGGAGCAGCGTGTCGCGCCCTGTCCCGGCGACCAACTCGGCGGCGAGCCGCTTCTGCAGGTCCCAGGCCGGCCCGTAGGGAACGAGGCCGCGCCGGGAAACGTGGAGCGTGCGCGCCGCGGCCACCGCGGCCACCGCGGCCACGCCATTCATCGCCACCGCCATCGCCTGATCTATCGCCATCGCACGGCCTACTTGAACAGCTTGCCGATGCCGAGGTTGGAGATAGCGTGGCCGAGCCCGGCCATGAAGTTCTCCATGGGGTAGAGCACGGCGCGGAAGACGACGATGCCGATCACCACCACGACGAGGAACTCGACCAGGACGAGCGTCTCCTCGTTCAGGATGTATGTCTGCGCGGCCTCGAGGCCGCGCGTCAGCCCGCTGGGGCGACGCATGTGGATAGCGGGCGCCTCTTGTCGCGTGCGAATGACGGGCGGCGCCGGCGTCGCGGCGCGCCGGACGGTCGTCCCGGGTTGCCCCGGCTGCTGCGTCGTCTGCTCCATACCCTCTCCTAACCTCGATCTGCGTAGATACACCTAACCGCTCTCAACCTGCTAGCATTATACGCGCCGCACCCTTTATGGGAAACGCGCGCGTTCCAGGCAGGGTCACCGGGCCACCGGGCCACCGGGCCACGGCGACGCGTGATCGGCGGGCGCGCATGCGGTAGGCGAGTGTGTGAGCGTGCCGGATAGAACCTATGCGCCATCACGCGCAAGGAGGGCTCGCAGGCGCGTCACCTCGGCCTCGGCCGCGGCCGCGCGCCGCTCCGCGTCTTGCCGGGCTAGTACTTCCTGTGCGGCGCGCGCCGCCTCCTCTTCGGCGCGCGCCGCCTCCTCTACGGCGCGCGCCGCCTCCTCTTCGGCGGACGGCAATCGGCGCCCCTGTGCGTCGCGCACACGCAGCCGATCACCCTCAACGTACAGCCCCAATCCCCCCAGGGATGTGACCCGCAGCACACCAGTCGCGTCGGGCGCCCAGGACATAAAGCGTCCAGTCACATCGCGATGATAGCCGAAAAGTACCGGCCCGTTATCCCTGCGGCGCGGCGCGAAGATGGCATACTCGCGCACGCCCATCTGGTCGTAGAGTATCGGCTTCTCGTCCATGTCACGCGCGCGGCTCTCGTCCGTCACGACCTCTAGGACGAACAGCGGCGGCTCGCCTTCCACGCGCACGTTCCACGAGTCGCGCACAGCGTCATCGGCCTCCGCCATCATCATGTCGGGTCCTAGATCGAGCGCCCGTTGGCCGGCCGGGCGCGGCATCGTCACCTTGAGCTCGGCCCCGAGGTACCACCGTTGGCCCGTACGGCGGACATAGAGACCCAGGATCGACATGAGCAGCGAAACGACGCGCCATTGGAAATCGGGCATGACCATCCAGGGCGCCTCCTCCGTATCATCCGGCGTGGTCAACAACAGTAACTCGTCATCGCTAAACTGGCGCAGGGCGGCCATCGACATATCCTCCTGTCGGCTCCGAAAAGCTACCTCATTATACGCCGCAATCTCTATCCGCCTCCCGCGAGCTATATGCTACGCTACGGTCGCTCTGGAACCGGTCATCGTTATCGGCCTGCAGGCCTCAGGCAAGAGCGCGTTCTGCCATGCGCGCTTCGCCGCCACGCACCCACACGTTAGCAAGGACCTGATAGGCCACAACAGGCGCAAAGGGCGATGGAGCTTTCGATCTCGCGGATCGGCTGGCCGGACTTCCCGCCCGAGGGTAGGCACGCCAAATCAAGGGCGCCGCGCTCGCCGGCGCGCCTACTCGGGGCCGGGGGCTACCACCTACTGCCCAGCCCACCGTCGACGGCTATGACCTGCCCCGTCACCTGCGCGGCGCCGTCCGAGATCAGGTACACGACGGCGTGGGCGATGTCCTCCGGGGTTTGCATGCGGCCCAGGGGAATGTGTCGAGTCGCCTCCCCGGCGAACCGCGCGGCATCCTCGTCTGTCGCCAGGCCCCGCACGGCCTTCTCGCCCTCGCTGAGCACCCAGCCCGGGTGGACGCAGTTGACGCGGATAGCGTCGCGGGCCAGCGCGGCGGCCAGGTTGAGCGTCAATGTCACCAGCCCGCCCTTGGAGATCCCATATGCAAAGCGCTCGGCCGTACCGCCGGTCGCGTGGAGCGACCCAATGGTGACGATCGCCCCGCCGCCTTGAGCCGTCATCTGAGGCGCGACGGCGCGGCAGGCCAGGAAGGCGCCCGTCAGATTCGTGTCGATGACCTCGTGCCAGAGCTCCTCGTCGGTCTCCAGCAAGGTGGCGCGCGGGAAGATACCCGCGCAGTAGACGAGCGCGTCGAGCCGGCCGAAATAGGCCACGGCGCGGGCGACAGCCCTCTCGTGGTCGGCGCGCGCGCGCACGTCGAGCGACAGCGGCAGCGCGGAGTGACCCCGGTCGATCAGCGCCGCGGCGACGGCGTCTCGCTCGGGGCTGAGGTCGGCGACGACGACGCGCGCCCCCTCCGTGGCGCAGCGATCCACGATCCCACGCCCGATGCCGCGCGCGCCCCCCGCGACCATGACCACCTTGTCCGCCAACTGTTCCATGCTATTGTCATCCTCTTTGCGCCACGCGCTTTGCGTCATGCGCGTCGTTACGCCTATGCTTGGCATAGTATACCTCTGCGCACGTTGTACTCGATCGGCCTTCTCGCCGGCAAATCGGTGTACCTGTACCGCGCATGGATGCTGGGCGGGGCGCGTACAGGGGCAATCGGGGCAATCGGGGCAATCAGGGAAAGAGTGTTGGGAGGTAGTGGCGGTGGATAGCGACCGCTTCGAGGTGTACATGCACCAGTTCGCGTATTATCACTCCCTACGCCTGCTACCGGAAACGTGGACGGTCCTTCGCGTCGACGGGCGCGGCTTCTCGCGGCTCACCGCCTCGGCCTTCGCCAAGCCCTTCGACGCGCGCTTCCACGACCTGATGGCGCGCACGGCCACGGCGCCGCTCAAAGGGCGCGGCTATGATGTCGAGCTGCCAACGACTTGCCAGGTCTTGATAGCTCCACCGTCTGTGCCCGCTACGAACAACTGACTATTGGGGGAGAACGCGATGGCCGGCGTCCCATTGAGTTCGAAGTTCGAGCCGAGGTCCATGTGCGCGACCTGATTGCCCGTGCTTGTATCCCAGACCGTCACGGAGCCCGTGCCGTCGGACTGCTGAGCCCGGGCATCCAGGCGACCGTCCGGAGAGAACACTTCGACGGCGTACGAGGGACCGGACGCGCCAGACGGAAGGGCTGGTGGCAATTCGCTACCAACGATTGTCGAATCGACTAAACGCAGGCCAGGCACGGCGTACGCCTCGCGTACCAGCGCGCCACCCTTACGCGCTAGTCGATAAAGCGTCCGTCCGTTGTAATTGCCAATGGATGGAAGGAACGGGGACGGAGCCGGCGGGTCGTCCCGACCGGGCGTACCGGCGTTCAACAAATCTATCGGTGCCCCGCATCGGCCACAGAACCTAGTCCCGGCGTTGAGGCGGGCACCACTATTGGCCACAAAACGCCACCTAACTATACTCCTATCTCCGTTTGCAACAGCCGGTGAGCTAACCCTACACACCCGAACATCGCAGTTCGCATAACAAATATACCATTGACACGCACAGCGGAACACTCTCTTTTGTCGGCGCGCACGCAACTGGCCGCGTCCCCCTTTGCTGTCGCGCTGATCCGCGCGGGCCTTGCTCGCCCGGCAGAAAGGTCCGCCGCCCTCACCGCCGCCGCACTGCTACCCACAGACAAAAAACAGGAGTTGTTCGGAGACTTGCTGGCCTTAGCTAGCTTTGCGCACGCGCGTATAGGCGACGCGCGCAAGCTTAATTCTGTCTTTGCCGCGCGATTGGCTGGTGGCGCATATCGAACGCTACGCCGAGTCGCTGTTGGGATACGAGGATTACGAGGAGTACAGGCGTCTCCTGGAGCTATACAGCCTGATTGACCGCGACCCCACCTTGCGCTCGGCGCGACGGGCCGCCGCGCATGACGATGCCGACATCAAAGAGGCGGGCGAAGATTTCCTCGCCAATCCCGATCCCGTCACGGGATGCCAGCACTTGTGGCGGGGTTGTTAATCGTGCAAGGTCCACCGAGATGCTTTGATCGTACTGTTTGCCCCGCTTGAAGGCGGCGGAGTTGACCGTGCCATCAGGATCGATGTGCTCCGGGGCCAGACGCCGGTAAAGCCTATCGTCGTCGGCGATCTCTTCGAGTTGTGCGGCCACTATGCTGTAGGCAGGAGCACGCTGGCGACGGCGTCGATCAATTCTGGCCGCGTAGGATTGTCATGCTCCGCAAACGCGCGGTCGGTCCCCTGTTTGTCGATAAGTAGATAGCCCAGCTGGCCTATTGGGTCGATCTCGACTTCGATCTCCGCGCGCGGGCCGCGCCACTCGATCTGGACGCCGCCGTCGGCTATCGGCGCCAGGGCGTACGGCCGCACGCGGTCACCGACTGTGCGGCCAAATCGGCCGTCGACGGCCACCAAGAGTTCGCGCGCTACGAATATAGCTTGAGGGGACGGCGGAGCGGCACCATACGAATCCCAACCGCCAGGCAACCCTGCTAGCTGCGTCAGGCGCTGTAACGCCGGCTGCACGAACACACCCGCGTCGGTAGCCTGCTCCTGTTCTTGCGTTGTTTGCTCCATGTCGATCTCCTCTTGTGAATACCGCAGCCCTCGACACAGTATATCCTGTGTTGTAGTAGCGATCGTCTGGCTTGTCATGCGACCGGTCGCCGGTTCGGGGCGGCAGGGGCGACCACAAAGGACTCCCTCCGCAAATCAAATATGACTGGTAGGGTTACCGCATCGAGCCGAGGCTGGAGCAGGCTGCGATGACGGGCGTGTCGAGGGCCGGCAGCTGCAGGCCGGGCCTGGAGCGGTCGGCCAGCGGGATGTCCGCGCCGTCGACGACGGCGACCTTGGGGCCGGCCACGACGCACTCGAAGTCGCCCCCCTTGGTGGCGAACAGCACGGCGCTCACCCTGTTGCCGCCCTTGCCGCCGAGCGCCATGCTCTTGACGCCGCCGCCGCCGCGCCCCTGCACTGGGTAGTCGTCGACGGGGGTGCGCCGCGCGTGGCCGCCGTCGGTGAAGGTCACCACGAGCGGGAGCTTCGGGTGCAGCGCCAGCGGGCCGCCGATCACCTCGTCGCCGTCGTCGAGCTTGATGCCGCGCATGCCGCCCGCCACGCGGCCCGTCGGACGCACCTCGTCCTCCTTGAAGCGGATGGCCTTGCCCGCGCGCGTCGAAAGCAACAGGTCTCCTGCGCCGTCGCTCGTGTCCACGGACACTAGTTCGTCGCCTTCGTCGAGGCGTAGGGCCGCGATGCCGGCGTGGCGCGCGCCCGTGTACTCGCCCACGGCCGCGCGCTTGACCCCCCCGCCCCTGGTGGCGAACACCAGGAACGGCGGCGGGGCCTCGCCCACCGCGATCGCCGCGGCGACCCGGTCGCCGTCGGCGAGGTCGCCCAGGGAGCCCACGGCCATCCCTTTGTCGGACCGCTTGGCCACGGCCTGCACCCGGTGCACCGGCACACCGTAGACCTGCCCCTTCGCCGTGAAGAGCAAGAGGGTGTCGCGCGTGCCGGCGTCGATGTAGGAGACGATGGGGTCGCGGCCGGCGTTGCGCCCGCTGCCGTTGTCGGCGTCGAGGCGCTTGAGGTAGCCGCCGAGCGTGAGCGCCACGGTGGTCTTGCCGCGCGGCACGAGGTCCTCGATGTGCGTCGGCGCGTCCTTGGCCCCCGCCTCGAGGATGCGCGTGCGGCGATCGTCGCCGTACTTGTCCTTGAGCTCGCGCAGCTCGCGCTTGAGGATGGTGAGCAGCTTTGTCTTCGAGGCCAGGATGCCCTCCAACTCGCGCACCAGGGCCTCGACCTCACGCAGTTCGTCCACGATCTTTTGCTGCTCCAACGAGGCCAGCCGGCCGAGCGGCATGTCGAGGATGGCGCGCGCCTGGATCACGCTCAGGTCGAACGCCGCCACGAGACCCTCGGTCGCGGCGTCGCGCGTCCTGGCGGCGCGGATGACCCCGATCACCGCGTCGAGGTTGTCGATGGCGATCTTGAGACCCTGCAGCACGTGCAGGCGGTCGTTGGCCTCGTCGAGGTCGAACTCGGTGCGGCGGCGAATCACGTCCTTGCGGTGCTCGATGAACACGGCGAGGGCGCGCTTGAGCGGGAGCGTCTGCGGCGCGCCGTCGACGAGCCCGAGCATGTTGATGCCGAAGGTGACCTGCAGGTTGGTCTTGCCGAGCAGGGTGTTGATCACGCTGTTGGGCTGGAAGCCGGGCTTGACCTCGATCACTACGCGCATGCCGCTGCGGTCGCTCTCGTCGCGCATGGCGGCGATGCCCTCGACCTTGCGCTCGCGCACGAGTTCGGAGATCTTCTCGATCAACTGCGCCTTATTCACCTGGTAAGGCAACTCGGTCACGATGATCGACTCGCGCCCGCGGTGGTCCTTCTCGATGCTGGTGACGGCGCGCAGGGCGATCTTGCCGTTGCCGGTCCCATAAGCGTGGGCGATGCCCTCGCGGCCCATGATGTAGCCGCCCGTCGGGAAGTCGGGGCCGGGCATCACCTTGAGGAACTCCTCGACCGAGGCCTCAGGGTTGTCGATGAGCACGGTGATGGCATCGACGAGCTCGCCGAGGTTGTGCGGGGGGATGTTGGTGGCCATGCCCACGGCGATGCCGTCGGAGCCGTTGAGCAGGAGGGCCGGGAGCCGGGCGGGCAGCACGGTCGGCTCCTGGGCGCGGCCGTCGAAGTTGTCGACGAAGGGGACGGTGGCCTTGTCGATGTCGGCCAGGAGCTCCTCGGCCAGCGCGGTCAGACGCACCTCGGTGTAGCGCATCGCGGCGGGGTTGTCGCCGTCGACCGAGCCGAAGTTGCCCTGCCCTTGCACAAGTGGGTAGCGCATGTTGAAGTCCTGCGCCATGCGCACGAGGGCGTCGTAGACCGAGGCGTCGCCGTGCGGGTGGTACTTGCCGAGCACGTCGCCGACGACGGCGGCGCTCTTGCGGAAGGGGGCGGCCTGGCGCAGGCCCATGCGCTCCATGCCGTAGAGCACGCGGCGGTGCACCGGCTTGAGGCCGTCGCGCGTGTCGGGTAGGGCGCGGCGCACGATCACGCTCATGGCGTAGTCGAGGTACGACGAGCGCATCTTCTCGTCGAGGTCGATCTCTTGCATGTTCCTGGCTGGTGCGGCCATCTATCTATATCTCCTCATCATCCACGTTCACGATGTGCTCGATAGTGTCGGGAATGCGCTGTAGCGTCGTGCGCAGGAACTTTGGGTGGAGCAGGACGTGTTCGAGCGTGTCGAGCCAATGCCAGGCGAAGATCAGCGTGACATCGCCCTCGATCCCTCGAAAGGGCGCGCCGCGGTCGAGCAGGGACGAGTCGTGCGGCAAAGCCAGCAGATAAAAAAGGGACACCTCGTGCGCCTGGACGCCTTCGACCCACGGGAAGAAGTTTTCGACGACCCAGACGAGCCGCTCGATGCGCGCCTCGACGCCCAATTCCTCGCGGATCTCGCGCACGACCGTTTCGGTCGAGGGTTCGAGCAGTTCGGCGCGGCCTCCCGGCATGAACCAAAAGTCCTGTCCCTCTTCCCGGCACAAAAGAACGCGCTCGTCGTGGCGGATAATGGCGGCGATGCGATAGTTGAACCGCGCCCCATCGGCGTCAAACGTGATCATTGTTGCTGCAGCGCCCCTTGCACGATGGCGAATATTTGCCGCGCCAAGTCTAACGCTTCAGCCGCGTCCTCGCGTTCCGGCATCCGGTCGGGCAACGCGCCGGCCAGCGCCTCGGGGTAGCGCGCCGGTATGTAGAACTCATCCAGCGAACCGACTTCGGCGGCGACATCGGCAAGTTTGCTTGCGGTGTCCTCATCCAGGAGAGCTAGCAACTCGACTATGTTGTGGCTGCGCGGGTACCGCTTGCCATGAGCGATTAGGGCGGACTCGAGCATTTTCTCGACGCACTGTTGCGCGTGGAAACAGGTCTGCCCCCACAGGTCGGCGTCGTACAGCACCTCAGCCGCGCGTAAATCGACGGGCGCGTACTCAACCCATGGCTGAACATCCTCGTTCATACACGACCCTTCCTTTCTCCGCGATCTCCTCACGCACGAACATGCGCGAGGCATTCAGGCTTTCCCATTCATCGGGTGTGTAGACGATAACGTCCATGCCTACGGTGGGGCGCACTTGCACGTACACCTGCTTCAGGCGTTTATAGAACGGCAGGTCGGTCTCCGCGACGACGACGAGGTCGAGGTCGGACCATTCGTGGATCGGCCCGTTGGCGAATGACCCGAACAAGATGATGCGCTCGGGCTGCATGTGCTCGACGACGACCCGGACGAAGCGGTCCAGCTCGCTCGCCAACTGTTGCCCACGTTGCTCGACGAGGGTTGCCACTATCTCCCTCCTTCACGATACGCCTGCTACTCCGCGACGACTTGCGCGTCCCTTTCCACAGCCGCCTCAACTCGCGCGTCGGTGATAGCTTCTTCCAAGTATTCCTCGGCTGGAAAGTTTCGTGTGATATAGGGCGTCAGTATGCCTAGTAAAGACTCATTGTGCTCCGGTGGGACGAAACGGAGCTCGACGTGGTCGTCCGCGACATGCTGAAGAGTCATCCATCCCAGCTGCACGCCCAATTGGTCGCGGATTTCTTTGGCAATAACGACCTGCCCCTTCGGTCCTACTAGATAAGCCATAGTAACCTCCTGCTTTCAGCATAACCACACGATTAGGGGAGGCTACTACACGTCCAGGTTGCTGACGCTGTGCGCGTGCGTCTCGATGAACTTCTTGCGCGGCGGGACATTGCTGCCCATGAGCATGGTGAAGGTCTCGTCGAGGTGCAGTAGGTTCTCCGCGGTGACCCGCGAGAGCGTGCGCTTCGCGGGGTCCATAGTAGTCTCCCACAGCTGCTGCGCCGACATCTCACCCAGGCCCTTGTAACGCTGGATGTCCGGCCGCTTGCGTCCGCCGTATTTCTTCGTGATGGCGTCACGCTCGGCGTCGGAGTAGGCCCAGTACACGTCCTTGCCGACGGCGACGCGGTAGAGCGGCGGCTGCGCCATGTAGAGGTGGCCGCCGGTGATCATCGGGCGCATGTGCCGGAAGAACAGGGTCAAGAGCAAGGTGGCGATATGCGCGCCGTCGACGTCGGCGTCGGTCATGATCACCACGGAGCCGTAGCGCAGCCTGTTCACATCGAAGTTGTTGCCGATGCCCGCCCCGAGCGCCGTCACCAACGCCTTTATTTCTTCGGACTCGAGCAGCTTGTCGGCCTGCGCCTTCTCGACGTTGAGGATCTTGCCACGCAGGGGCAGGATGGCCTGGAAGCGACGCTCGCGACCCTGCTTGGCCGAGCCGCCGGCCGAGTCGCCCTCCACGATGAACAACTCGCTCTTGGCAGGGTCGCGCTCCTGGCAGTCGGCCAGCTTGCCCGGCAGCGTCGAGACCATCAGGGGATCCTTGCGGATCACCAGATCCTTGGCCTTGCGCGCGGCCTCGCGGGCGCGCGCCGAGAGCCAGCACTTCTCGATGATCTTCTTGAGGTCGCCGGGGTTGCGGTCGAAGTGCGCGGCCAGCCCCTCGGCCAGCGTGCCGTCGACCTGCGAGCGCACCTCGGCGTTGCCGAGCTTGGTCTTGGTCTGGCCCTCGAACTCGGGCTCGAGCAGGCGCACCGAGATGACGGCGGAGAGGCCCTCGCGCACGTCCTCACCGGCCAGCGACGCCTCGCCCTTGAGCAGGCCGGCCTTGCGGCCGAGATCGTTGAGCACGCGCGTCAGGGCGGTGCGGAAGCCGGTCAGGTGCGTGCCGCCGTCGACGGTGTGGATGTTGTTGGCGTAGGCGTATGTGCTCTCGTTGTAGCCGTCGTTGTATTGCAGGGCGACGTCGATCCCCGTCGTGTCCACTGTGCGCGAGATGTAGATGGGCTGATGCAGCGCCGTCTTGTTCTCATTGAGGTAGCGCACGTAGGAAATGATGCCGCCCTCGAAGTAGAACGAGTAGGCGCTCTCGGGCTCCGCGCGCGCGTCGACGATCTGCACGGTCAGGCCGGGGTTGAGGTAGCAGGTCTCGCGCATGCGGTCGTGGATGAGGTCGAGCTTCCACTCGGCGCCGCCGAACACCTTGTGGTCGGGCCAGAAGGTAATGGTGGTGCCGGTGTCCTCGGCGCGGCCGACGCCCTTGACGTCGGCGACCGGCTTGCCGTCCGCGAACTCCTGGCGGTACAACCGTCCGCCGCGGCGCACCTCGGCCACCAGGCGCGTGGAGAGCGCGTTGACGACCGAAACGCCGACGCCGTGCAGGCCGCCCGAGACCTTGTAGGAGCCCGAGCCGAACTTGCCGCCGGCGTGCAGTACGGTCAGGGCGACCTCGAGGCCGCTCTTGCCGGTCTTGTGACGGTCGACGGGGAAGCCGCGGCCCCAGTCGGTGACGGAGGCCGAGCCGTCCTTATTGAGGGTAACGCGGATGCGGTCGCCCCACCCGGCGAGGTGCTCGTCAATAGAGTTGTCGGTGACCTCCCACAGGAGGTGGTGCAGGCCACGGTAGTCGGTCGAGCCGATGTACATGCCGGGACGGCGGCGGACGGCGTCGAGCCCCTCCAGGATCTGGATCTGGTCGGCGGTATAGTCGCTCCCGCCGCGCCCACTGCCCTCGAGCGCCACGTCTCTCGCCCTTACTACCATCTGCCTCTGGCCTCCCTCACCCTCTATATCTAGAACACCTGTACTATAATACCCCATTATTTTACCGCACGGCAAGGCTTAGAGGCAATACAATACAGACACAAGGGTGTGCCCCATGATTGTGACGCGCGGACGGCGACAGGGGGCACGGGCGCGGGCGTCGCCCGCGCGAGCCAGGCCTGGCCGTCCCCCGCCGCCCGGCCCCCTGTCGCCGTCCGCGCGCGGACGACCGCGCAGGCCTCGTGCAGGGACCGCGCGGACCCGTGCTGGAGCTGTGCATTGCCGTGCACCGCCGCGTGTCGGCGCGCCCCCTCCGCACCCGCCCGGGGGGCGATGCGGCGCGCGCCGCATCGCCCCCCGGGGCAGGCGTCCCAGGGACAGGGACACGGCTAGTGTAGCACGGGTCGGGGGGCTGTCAAGGAACACGCGCGACGGGGGCGCGGCACCCGGGGCCTCCGGGGCGCAGGCCGTCACACGCGCGGGGCGCGCCCCAGACACAACAATACACAACCTAGGAGGCGGCGTGGTGTCTGATGTCTTCGACAGAATGACCGTCAATCCACAACAGTGCG
>JAABUP010009554.1_pt1 | contig 11846 bp, 15 predicted proteins | sample 5559201 | NCBI WGS metagenome assembly JAABUP01 (sample SAMN10711887, study PRJNA513373) | rock metagenome | isolation source: Antarctica rocks | place: Antarctica | reverse complement strand
AACATATAAACACACCTGAGTACGGTGCCACCTGCCCCTGACTGTTGTTGTTCCGCTGCTCTTCTTCCGTTCTGCTCCGCCCAATCGTATTTTGCAGTTTGCCTGCCACACATCGCTCTCAGCTAGGACACAAACACCATGAGATCCTTTTTTGCGCAGCAAGATCATATGCAGGTTTTCAAGTTCGTTCTAGACTGTCTTGATGTTTTCCACATTTGACCTTCGTCTTCTTCTATATGTGATCAGACTTGCTGGCTGGCTAAAGCATTGTAATCTCTCTCTCTCTCTCTAGGCCAGTACATCGTTTACATCGGCGCAGACCGAGGCCGCTCAGCCCAAGAGCAGTTCCATTAGGGGCAACACACAGTTCACTCAGCTACACTGACTCACCATACTGTTCCCACCACTAGCAAACCACCACTAACAACAAGTACACAGCAGCAATCCAGAATGAATACCTTTGAGGATGCACAAGAGAAAGATGCAGAAAACACAGATGCAAGACCTCCTCCCTTGAATGAGGCAATCTTTGAAGACCCCGCACTTACTTTCTCAGAAATTCAGCAAGCTTTTGACAGGGCCTGCCGGTGAGCGTGCACTGACATTACGCATTATTCGCTGATGAAAATTGAAACGAATTGACCATGCAGAGCACGGAGCCAATCAAGTCCCTCAGAATCTGTAAAGCCTACAACAAAGCAGAAAAAATAGTGACTCTGTGTATGGTGGTTGTACGCAAGTGTCAGATTCTTACCCTCCTCCACTGCGTTTTCAGAGCACAATAGCATTGCAGAAGAGAAATGCGACTGAAGCGGCCTCAGCCAGCCAGTTTCATTCGTGGAAACCAGCAGCGCTCAGTGTTTTTGCTCAGCATGTTGTGCACAGTGATGTGTCGCAGGTGCTCAGCAGAGGCTTTCACATAATTTGCAAAGCATCTTGTGATATTTGCATCAAACAAATGTGCACAATGCAATGCAAGGCAGCTCATTGTGTACTGGGTTTGGTAGTTATGAAGTCAAGCACCGAACTGTTTCTCACATCTAACAAGGCCATCTCACACAGTACAGATTCTGAATGTGCTTGCCTTGCACCGGCAATGTGCTGGAGCGCACATTGTGATTTGCAGTGGGCCTGATGCGTGTAAGAAGTCTGGCTTGTGCATGCAGACAAGTGAAGCCAGTCTAAAATCATGTTGATGCAACGATACTGTGCAGGACAGGAGATAATAATGACTGTATCTTTGGGTCACAGCTCTTTGGTGCAGACATTCAGGTGATTCCCAGCCAGCAGGGCTGGTACAAGCAGAGCAGCACCATCAGCATGCTGATTGAGATCCTAGCCACTCACATGCAGACCCTGAAACCTGCATGCTTGTAATGCCAACATATGTCTCGCAGATGCTCTGTGCAGCTCATGACCTTGTTGAACAGAATAGTTGCACATAAGTTGACACAGTACCTGTAGGAAGCAATGCCCAGTTGACGTGTGGCATTGATCTCCAGCTGTGTATCTGCATGTGCAGAAAAGCGCATTTGATGCTGCTGCTGCATGGCTGTGCATTGACTGCTTGCAGCTGGTGACCATCTGCTTGGACTCACTGTTACAATGCTCATGTCCTCACTGCTTATTTGAAACGGCTTGCAAACACTGAGGACCAATGCGGGACCACGTGAAGGTACACTGCCGATACCATGATTACTGCAATATGGGATGCATAGTCCATACATTCACTTCACCGAAGGTACCTCCACAACCTTGCCAGCATTACCCAGCCTGGACTTCCCACTGTTGCCCAAATACCTGGCATTGCCCCAAGACCCCTGCTTCAAGTCATCCTGGGACAATTGTTGTTTGGTTTGCTCATGTACCTCTAGCGGATCTGATGTTTCTCTAGAAGATCTTGCCCTCCTGCCAGCCGTCCTCCTTCATCACCACCCTCAGAGACACCATCTGCAGTGCTTGATGTCTCTACACTGCTGGTTGCATCTGTAAGTCTTCCATGTTGAATGCATCTGCATTCTCCGGACGGGAGGTCTGATACATATCAGCAGAGCTGGAAGCTCCTGCAGTCATGTGGCCCAGCGTGGTCCAACATAGGCCGGCCCCCCCGGGGGGCCGACCCCCATGGGGTCAGCTTTGCAATGTTAACCCTGAAAACTGAGGGGTTTCGACCTTTTCATTTGCCTGTCCTCTTGGCTTGCGTTGGTGTCCACATCTGGCAGGAGCAGAGCATCCTGTGAGGCGGCAAAGCAGTCTTACATTGTGTCTTCTTGCATCTAGCTTGTCTTGCTTCTGCAGGTCCAAATCAGTCTTAATTTAGTGAATTCCCACTTGTGCTCTTCTTCTTCGTCTATGCCACAAGTTTCGATCTGGCATTTTGTGACCTGCACTTCCGCGCAGACGCTGTCATATTCGCTATGGCACTGGAGACATTGAAACGCACGCGAGTCGACGAAGACAATGACATCGCAAACGGCTCGGCCGATGAGCAGGATAAGTAAGTGCTCGTTGCATGTTTGTTGCAGCGTAACACAAGCTGCTTGTTCACAAACAGTGAACGCACCTGTCGGCGCGGATTGATTGTGGTATGTTTTTGCAGCTATGAAGAATATATTCCTGTGAAGAAGAGACGAGCTTTGCAGCAACAAGCACGCCTTGTTTTGTTGAACAAGGTATATGCCGTTCGTGTCTGAGCGACATGAACCAGCATCGCAATCGCATCAGCAATATCCTTCTCCTTCTGTGTTGCATTGCTGTTGTCACCCACTTAATTTGATGTTACAGGTCCCGCGCTCAGACCCTGCAGCAAACACTGGCACAACAGTACTGAGCGACACAGGTCAAATAGTGGAGCCAGTCACTGCTGCAGATGAGCAGTTGGATGTGCCTGTCAAGACCAGCTTGCTAGCAGCTACAGCCCAGGCTCGCAAGGGTGCGCCAAAAGAGACTGAAGACCAGAAACGACTCAAGGAGGAGCAGGAAATGCTGCATAATATCACCAATAGAACAGCTTTGAAGACCTTTGCAGAGCTTGCAGCGGTAGGTTTATTGTAGCAGCAAGTGAGCGTGAAACATATGCCAGTCGATGTTGATTCACTCATCAGCATTGATCACAGTTTCAGAGCGCTATGTGATGGGAACTCAGCTGTGTCTGTGGCTTTACAGGGTGTACAGTATACACAGAGCATGCCAACTGGTTGGAAGCCGCCTGTCCACATTAGGCATGCAACAGAAGATGAGAATCAGGAAGTACGGGACAAATATCACATCATCACTGAGGGTCCTAACCTTCTGCCACCCATTCTTGCCTTCAAGGACATGAGACTGCCACATCCCATTTTGAAGCAGCTAGAGAGCAAAGGCATCAAGCGGCCAACCCCAATCCAGATACAGGGCCTGCCAATCATCCTGGCAGGGCGTGACATGATCGGAGTAGCCTTCACAGGATCTGGGAAGACCCTGGTGTTTGCGCTGCCGATGATCATGCTTGCTCTTCAGGAGGAGGTTCGCATGTCTCTTGAAAGAGGTGAGGCTCCCAGCTGGTTTTCTAATCCTCATGCACCATTGCTGAACTCTTGTCATACATACAGCAGCTCTTGCCTATCCTCACTGCACCCATTTGAACCACCAAGCAATATGACTCAGTCTTGCCACAGACACAATGAAGGCTTTGTGAGTATGGATTGGTGAGACACCGTTGCACATTACAGGGGAGGGTCCTTGTGGGCTTATCATCTGTCCTAGTCGAGAGTTGGCGCGGCAGACATATGAAGTGATTCTGGGATACACATCTCAGCTGGCAGCTGCTGGGCAACCTCAGCTGCACACTCTATTGTGCATAGGGGGCATTGACATGAAGGAACAGACTGACAAGTTCAAACATGCAGGTGTGGTTGCGTGTCCATCATCTCAGCAGCTAGCACTGTCAGCCTGCCCTCTGCATCTTGCAATCTCTGTTGCTCCTCGATTTGTCGCAAGCATGTGTGCTTTCGCCATGCCGCGTCAAGCTTTCACTGGCATCCTGGTGTAGTGCAAATGTGTGGTTCACTGCAAGTTGCCAATAAGTTCAACAAACACTCTGCGAATGACTCGGTTTCAGAGTGTGGTGTTGCTGTGCATATGAGCCAATATGTCAAGACATCTTGACTAGCCAAGTTGCTGAGAGCAAATCACATGTCTATTTGTAAGGGCTGGCGCCGCATTGCGCTGCATTTCATGCTCGCAGCATTCACAAATCTGCATATGTTCCACAGGCATACACATGGTGGTAGCTACCCCCGGGCGTCTCAAAGACATGCTGTCCAAGAAGCGCATGAACTTGGACCTGTGCAGATACTTGTGTCTAGATGAAGCAGATCGCATGGTGGACATGGGGTTTGAGGAAGACATTCGGTTCATCTTATCGTTCTTCAAGGTATCCTGCTTTTTGCCTCAAGATTCTTCCCTTGCACTAATTCATTTCGGGGCCAGCTTGTGATTCAACAGTTGGTGGAATGTCACAGTTGACCTTCAATCAAGTTTTGACCAGTATGTCAGAAGGCTATTTTTGTGTGGGATCGCTAGCTCATGACACACGAGTTTATGTCTTGGCAATGACTTGTTGTGAACACACAGCAGCAACTGTTGGAGTGAAAAATTGAACTGCTGTCAAGTCTCCAAAGATATGTTGTGCGGCTCTTTTGTATGGAATTACATGCTCTGACACAGACTGTGATGTCTGGCTGTGAAGGCACAGCGGCAGACCCTGATGTTTTCAGCCACCATGCCTGTCAAGATCAAGGCCTTTGCCAAGAGCGCCCTAGTGGACCCTATCACTGTCAACGTTGGCCGTGCAGGAGCTGCAAACTTGGACGTCATTCAGGTGGGTTGGCCTGGTCAACTATACAGCATTGTTTGAAACTCCATATCTGTTCGAAGCTTGTTGCATCAATTGGCATGAAGGCATCCAGAATGCAGCCTCTTTTGCCCTTCACTGGTTGCTCATGTCGTGGGAGTGACAATGCATGATGTACAGCATCTTCAGTCTTGCAAAGTTGCATGAGTAGCAGTGCAATATGTGTATGCATGATTGGGAAAGGTTGGCATGACAGGGCCTGGCCTGTGCAGGAAGTGGAGTATGTGAAACAGGAGGCCAAGCTTGTGTACCTACTGGAGTGCCTACAGAAGACTGCACCTCCTGTGCTGGTCTTTGCAGAGAAGACCAAGGACGTGGATGATGTGCATGAGTACTTGCTGGTGAAGGGTGTTGAGGCTGTGGCAGTGCACGGCGGCAAAGACCAGGAGGACCGCAACCTGGCTATTGATGGTTTCAAAGCTGGCCGCAAGGACGTGCTGGTTGCCACTGATGTTGCCTCCAAGGGTCTTGACTTTCCTGACATCCAGCATGTCATCAACTTTGACATGCCAGAGGAGATTGAGAACTATGTTCACAGGTGAGCCTTAAATTGGGCACAATCAGCTTGAGGCGTGTGGCAAGGTGCATTGTTGTGAGTTGCAGCATGGGAGCTTGGTGGTTGCACTTCCTTTTGTGCTTGTGCATTGGCGATGTAGCAATGCATTCTGGGCTGTGTGTGAGCTGTTGCAATGGCAGTTGCATTGATTTGTCACTGGTATCACTGCTGGCAATGTGGCAATCAGTCATGCAAGGTCAGTGCTGCAACTTCAACCAATCTGCATGGATATGTCAACAGCAGGGACAGAAAATGTACACTGCTGTTTTTCGCAGGATTGGGCGAACAGGCAGATGTGGAAAGACAGGCATTGCAACCACGTTCATCAACAAGAATCAGAGCGAATCTATTCTACTAGATCTGAAGCATTTGCTGAAGGAGGCAAAGCAGCGAATACCACCAGTGCTGACTGCCCTAGAGGACCCATATGAGAACATGGAGAAGCTGGCTGCTGCCAGTGGCCAGAAGGGCTGTATCTACTGTGGCGGGCTGGGTCACCGAATAGGAGACTGCCCTAAGCTGGCCTCACAGAATAGGGAGACACAGCGCAAGAGCAAAGACCACTTTGGTGCAAAGGGTGGCATGGGCGCTGAGATGTGATTCTGTATCTGTCTGCTGTCATTTTGTATCATTGCTTGGTCCACAGTCACGCTGTACTATGTGTCCTAGTGTGTCATGCATGTTGGTGCTTGTTGAACTTGGTTGCAGGTTTTCTTTCCAGCAGTTCATTTTTGATGTCTCTCTCCACACTCTCAGTGTCTATACCGTTGTTCTTGGCATACCTAGCAGTGATCCTCATCACATCTTTTATAGTACTCTGGTGCGCTGTTGCACAGCTGCACAATGACAGCAGCATTCTTTGTTTCTTTACTTTGATACGGTGGTGACCTCCAGGATGATAAGCGCCTGTCCTGACAGCCTGTCAACGTTTGATGTAAAGTACACTTCAGCTGATCACTTGCTTCGCACTTGAGTCCTGCATACCCAAGTCCTAACTGGTGTGTTGCATGTCATGGGACACGCCTACACAGTGAGTCAGACATGACCTCAGGGTCTATGAAAGGGTCCGGTACGTCCCGAGAACGTGCGACCGTGCGTGCATACATGTGACAGGTCCCGTTCATCCCCCAAAGCAAGCTGGCTGTGGTTGTTGGCAAAGCGTAATCAGAATATCTGCCTCTTGTCTGTTCAACGTGCTTGCTTTGCCCAGCCCCCCGTTTGTTCAACCAATTGTTTGTTGTTGTTTCTGGGCTGAGACAGCTCTGGTTGTCCTGCGTACCGTCCCGAGATGAGCTACGCGTAAGCTTACCCTGTTTGATGCTGAAACTCCAACAGTGTCTGGTCGTAAATCAGACTGGTGTGCGTCTGCAGGTATTTGTTCAAGTATATCATCATCGGTGATACAGGTGAGATCTACTGCCTGCAACAGCCCCTCAACAATGGTGGTGGACGTTCGCTCACAATCCAATATTTTCAGCATATTCATGATCAAGTTTGTCCGCAGGGGTTGGCAAGTCATGCCTGCTGCTACAGTTCACTGATAAAAGGTTTCAGCCTGTACATGACCTCACTATTGGTGTTGAATTTGGGGCCAGAATGATCAACATAGACAGCAAACAGATCAAGCTTCAGATATGGGATACGGTGGGTGTCACAGCTCTAAACTCATTCTTCCTGTGTGGAGCTGACACTGCTTGCAAGGTTGATCTGGCTAGCTCTGACAAGTTTGGTGATATGCTTGAGCTCAGGCAGGCCAAGAGTCTTTCAGATCCATCACCCGGTCGTATTACAGAGGCGCTGCAGGAGCACTCCTGGTGTATGATATCACCAGGTGTGCTCAGCATTTCCCTGTCGAGGCAAGGCTTCCTCTGCAACCCCTGCCCCGTCATCAAGTGCTCATTCTATTGTTAGTGCAGGAGAGAAACATTTAATCACCTGGCAAGCTGGCTGGAGGATGCAAGGCAACATGCCAATCCAAACATGACCATCATGTTGATTGGAAACAAGAGTGATCTAACTGTAAGTCTCAAGAAGTTATGCAGCACATCCGCAGCATCTGCGCGTAGGCTTGTAGGTGCTTGCATTCTATGTTGCCCTTGACTTACCCTGTGCATAGCGGATCTATGCCACAGCTATCCATAGATCCGCTATGCCCCTAATGCCTATGTTCATTGTTGACTGTTCAATGGCTTTTACAGCACAGAAGGGCTGTCAGCACAGAAGAGGGTGAGCAATTTGCTAAAGAGCATGGGCTTGTTTTCTTGGAAACCTCAGCCAAGACTGCTCACAATGTCGAAGATGCCTTTATCAACACCGCACGCAAAATCTATGAGAAGATTGACACTGGCGTGTTTGATGTTTCCAATGAGGTGATCTGCAAAAACGGCTTTGCAATGCTTGAAAGGCTTGCTGACCTTCTGAGAGTAGCAGAAAGTAGCAGGCAATGTACTGGTAACTGCATCACTTTGTTGCTGCAGCAGTGATGCCTGCCTTGGGTTCTCTGAGTTTACTGATTGCATGGGCCGTCTGCTGCAGTCATACGGCATCAAGGTTGGGTATGGCGGAGGTGGTGCAGCAGGACAGACAGTTAGACCGGGCGAGCCTGCTGCCCCCAAATCAAGTGGATGCTGCTCATAGTCCCCATGTACATAAGGTGTTGCAGTTGTTTTGTTAGTGAGTTCATGTGCCTTTTATCCAGTGTCACAAGCAACTTGGCACATTGTTCAAGGTTATTTTTGAAGATCTGCAGTCTATAAACTTTTTCATGTGGCACCTGTACACCTCAAAAGGCATTTGAAGGTCTGCAATGTCGGTCCAACTTTGTTGCGCACAGCAGCTTGTCACGATGTATAGACTTGACGAGTGGGACCATGCAATTATGTGCAGATATATGCCAGTAGAGGTTTCTTATTTGGCCTGCTTTGGGTGGCAAGCTGCATAATCATGATGTAAATTTATAACTTAGCAATGTGATATCACATTGTGGTGTGGTTGTGTGTTGGATTGCTACTGCTTTGCTGACCTGATATGAGGACCAGCAATGACTTATGCAATTAACTGTGAGTAAGATTAGTATGCATGCAGTGAGCTTGCACACCTTGTCTTGAAAGCAACATGAAGAAAGAAGGTGTCAATATTAGTGTACGTTCTAAAGAAGAAAGGCCACCAATGTCTTTATACCTGATGCAAGAGGGTCGATTTGAGACCCACTGAATGTCAAATCACAAATATCTTACCCTGTGACAACACCGCACAGCAAGCACAAAGTTTCTTGCTACTCACGATTATTGTGACATTCGACAATGCACTCAACACAAACTGTGGACCTGACACAGCTAGTGGAAATTATCACGCAGCCACGACATTGCTGTGCCCGTTTACAGTGACCCCGGCAGCCTCAAAGCCTTCTCGTGCCGCTTGCTTTGCCTTCTCAAAGCCCTCTGCCCCGTCAGCCTCTCTCAAGGAGCCCAACTCACGAGGAGCACTTGTCTGTACAATAGTGGACTTGGAGTATGATGAGTGATCCTGCTCGCTGGTTAGCTGCTCCTTGATCCAGAAGTATGTCATTTTTAAGCCATCCGCCAGCTTGACAGTTGGCTCCCAGCCCAGCTGCTTCAGTATCAGGGCATTGTCCGAATTTCTACCCCGGACACCTTCTGGACCTGGGATATGCCTGCAAATCAAGAAGATTTTAAATTTTGAAGTCTGCAATTACTTGGCATACATTTACTACTCCTTTGAGGTTTGCCAGGCTTGGCATAAAATGAAGCTGTACTATCACCACGGGAGCTAAGCTTTGAAATGCATGTATGCAATGGTTAGCAGAGGTTACGTCCAACAGAATTGTGCATAAGGTGTAAAGAGACCACACATGCTTGCTAGTTAAAGTGTGTTTGCTGTGCTACCCCACCTGATGGGTAGCTTTTTGTTGTCAAATTGACAAATGGTCTCCATCATCCCGTTCATGCTGACCATTTCACTGCTGCCCAGATTCAGAGGCTCCTTGAAGTCTGATTTGGTGATGCGAAGGATGCCCTCTACACAATCATCAATGTAGGTGAAGCTCCTTGTTTGCTTGCCATCACCCCACATCTCAATATCCTTGGTGGAAGTCAACACCTTCCGGCAAAAGGCAGCAGGAGCCTTCTCCCGTCCTCCCTTCCATGTGCCATAAGGTCCATAGATGTTATGAAACCTGCAAATGGACAAAGTGTGATGACATGGTGACTTTGCTGAATGGAAAAACAGCAAGCGCTCACAACAAGATAGGTAGTTGGCTTTTGCTGACATTGACCAAAGATTGCTGCAGCATGATGCAGTCAGCTCTGGACACACAGCATGATCACCAGGCTTTTACAGAAAGAAAGCATGTACCTGGCAATGCGGCACTCAATGCCAAAGTCAGTGTCATAATGCTTGGCTAGCTCTTCTGAAGCCAATTTCTCCAAGCCATACGCATCTTGCGGCTGCAAGCAGTAAGCAAACAGCATCAGGTCATGACGGCTTCATGAACACCACAAGGTCAATCACAATTTGACAGCCATGTGGTGCGCATAGCAGGATGCAGCTGTTCCAATATATGCAGAGGCATTTGCAAAAACAGGCATATGCTCAAACCGTCGTACCTGTGCAGGCCATGCGTGCTCTTCCTTTAGCCCGCCGCCTTCGATTTCTGTCTGCAGCTGTCGACCCTGAGGATATATACACGCGCTTGAGGCATAGAAGAATCTATAATTGCACCCAAACTTCTTCAGTGCTGCATTCAGCTTTGAGCAGTTGTGTTAAAGCATGTCAGCTGTCATTTGTGCAGTCACCTCTTCACATCCAACACACGAGCAGCCTCCAGCATATTGAAGGATATCATGGTGTTGTTGTACATAATGACTGAATGGTTGGACTGGATGAAGCCCATGCCACCCATATCTGCTGCCAAGTTGAAAACATGCTCACAGCCAGTGATGACCTTTCTGCAGTTGTCATAGACACGCAGGTCGACCAGGTGGAATTCGTCGCAGAACATTTCCTCCTGCAGAAGTATCACAGGTTTTGTTCACTAGTAAGTCAAAGCAGTCCTCTGTTCACCAGTGATCGGACAGCAGTTTAGGCGAAACGTGGGAGATACACACCGGCATATGCTCATTACGCTTCCAATCACAGCCAATTATGTAGTGCCCCTCGGATTTCAACCGCTTTGCGAGATGAGATGCGATGAATCCACCGGCCCCTGTCACGCAGATCTTTAGCTTTTTCTCAGGCCAGTACGGCTGAAAGTCATACTTGCTCAACTTCGATACTTCGTAGAACTCTTTAGCGACTCTGTCAGTAGGCATGTTGCGATCACAGTGACACAGAATTGGTCTGGTGAGACGGAGGGGAGGTGCAACGCTGAATAAATAGCTAGCAACAACTTGGTCGACACTTTTCAAACTCGGGTACGTCCCCCGTAGGGTTCACGTGGCGGGATTTGTCGCCAGATATTGCTTTCGACTATGCTAGAAGCCTTGGCATAGCGTAACAGCCTTCTACTGGAAGGCTGTTACGCTATGCGAACACCGTTAGCAATCAGATTGCAGCACGAACGAGAAGAGTTTGGCACGCCAGAAAGTGATGCAGCCGCAAGGAAGGCCACGACCCTCACAAGAGCCCTTTTGGATCCACACAAGCATATAGGCACTCGTTTCAGTCGTATGTCCACGTGTACAATTGATTGCTACACTGTTTGCCAAATAAAGATCAGAAAGCACAAGATAGAACTTCGAGGCTACGCCTTTTGTCACATTTGTTAAAAAGCATGCAAAGTCAGGTGCACTTGTGAGCGTCTGGTTACCAAAACACCATTGCAAGCTTTCACACATTCCCTTGATATACAACGTATAGAGAGCAAGAGTATAAGATGTCAACGTGACAACAAGGCACAGTGATTGTTGGAGGCTCACCAGCTATACTCCACATTTGCTGTGGACTTATGTGCTATGTTACACAAACACAGGACATGTGCACCATACAAACATGCCATGAACATATGATGCTGGAAAAACAATTGATCTGTGGTGTATTGTGGTTCAAAGCAAACTGGTGCTATACACCTTCAACGGTACTGGTATCACTGGCTTGCCGTGACAGCTGATTCCTTGCGGGCGCTGCTGTTGTTGAGGTGCTCTGGCTTGGAAGCCCCCTCATCAAACCACCCTGGTGGGGCGTTGTGCCAGGCCACCTCTGGCGCTGATTTACACTGGAAGCATAGTCCTCATCACTGCCCATGTATGCACCATCTATTGGTGGGCTGGCCAGAGAGTGTGGGGAGAACATGTGGGGAAACAGGCGGACTGATCTGGCCAGGAAGGGCATGCTGCCTATTGATTGAGGCAGGGCTGGCCTTCTGACGGGGGCGCTGGG
>JAABUP010009553.1_pt1 | contig 11846 bp, 15 predicted proteins | sample 5559201 | NCBI WGS metagenome assembly JAABUP01 (sample SAMN10711887, study PRJNA513373) | rock metagenome | isolation source: Antarctica rocks | place: Antarctica | reverse complement strand
CGAGCCCTCGGAAAAGCAGTCCCAGGGTGAAGTCGAATCGCTCGTGCCCCTCCCCTGCGGTGAGCTCCCGCGCGTACGTCACCGTGTTCGGGAACCGGTTGGCGGGCAGCATCCGCAAACGCTCGATGGCTTCATCCCGGTCGAGAGTTCGCCCGTCGGCGACCTCGCTGGGTTTCCCCCTCAGGGATACCTCGAAGCTGTATGCGCTGAGGTAGAGATAGGCGGCATCGATCGCCCACGCGGCGGACTGCACCGACACACCTGCGGCCAGGAGGATCGCGAGCATGCCTTCGTTGATTTGCTGGATCTGTCAGCACCGTGTTCCTCTCGTCCGTCTCGGCAAGCGGATTTTGCCGCTGCTTGCGGTCTCCACCATGCAGAGAGCACGACACGGGTGACAAGATTTCTTGCAGTTCCTGCATACTGGCCGGATGGGTACCAGCGCGGCGTCCTCAGTCGCTGACGACGCGGTGCTCGACGGTCTCGGCGAGCGGCTGCGGCAGCGTCGGCATGCACGAGCCATGACACTGGCCGACCTCGCAGCAGCGACCGGGATCTCGAGCAGCCTGCTCTCGCGGCTGGAGTCAGGGCTGCGCCGACCCACCCTCGACGTGCTGCTCGCCCTGGCCAGGATCTACCGGCTCACCATCGACGAACTCGTAGGCGCTCACGCAACCGGCGACCCCCGCCTGCATCCACGCCCCACCGTGCGCTACGGGATGACCTGGCTGCCGTTAGGCCGTCACCCCGGGGGCATCCAGGCGCACAAGGTAATCCTGCCCGCCGGCCCCGGAATCCCACCCGAACAACGCAGCCACGGCGGCTACGAATGGCTCTACGTCCTCGACGGCCGACTGCGGCTACTGCTCGGCGAGCACGACCTCGTCCTCACCCCCGGCGAGGTCGCCGAGTTCGACACCCACACCCCCCACTGCTTCGCCAACGCCGGCGACAGACCCACCGAACTTCTGATGCTCACGGGGCCACAAGGGCAACGAGCCCACATACGTGCCCGGCCCAAACGCAACACCTGATATCGCGACGGCCGCGGGCGCCCGGTGCCGGTAGCCAAACGGCGACCGAAGCGCCACGCGTCATGCCGAAGCGCGTGGCGTACATAGTGTTTTCGCTATGGCGACGGTGGGATCTGCGGGACGGCCCGGCCCGGGCCATCCTCCCTCAGTCGCGCCAGTGCTGGGATCACGCGTTCCTCGATGTTGTTCGGCCCGGGAAAGATCCGGTTCGCGGCCCGTTGATGGGCAATCCCGTGCAGGGCCAACCAGAGCGCGACCGCGTCGGCGTCTGGGGCGTCGCTGGTCGACAGACCGGCCGCCACACAGGCGTTCAGGGCGGCACTGAGGATGTGCATGCTTGCCGCGCCGAGTCCGAGGAGCTTCTCCTCGGTGACGGTGTCGTCGAGCTCGGGCACCCACAGGCCGCCGAACATGGTGCGGTAGGACCCCGGGTGCGAGGACGCGAAGTCGAGATAGGCGAAGCAGGCGGCGTAGAGCTGTGCACGCGGCCCCTCGCCGGCCGCACGCACGGCGGACTGCAGAACATCGGCGAGCTCGTCGAAGGCCCGGCCGACCACCGCAAACATTATTTCGGGCTGATTCGCGAAATGTGGATAGATCGACGGAGCCGCGATCCCGGCGCGGCGCGCGACGGAGCGCAAGGTGATGGCTCGCTCGTCGCCGTGTTCATCGAGCAGCGCCGCCGCCGCGCCGACGATCTCCTCGCGCAGCCGACCACCCTCGCCGCGCCGATTGCGGGTCCGCGGCACCGGTGCATGCTCCGAATACTTCACGGTCGTCAGTTTATTCGTGAAAGGGTTCCCCCCAGGGTTTCCTCGGGCACGTCGCAGATCGCGGAGTAAACGAACACGTTGGGTCCTTGTCTGAGGGCCCCACGTGCGGGTAGTCGGTGTCAGGCCTCGGCGGGCACCGGTTCGTGTGCTTGCGTCGGCTGCGAGGAGGTCTCACTGATGCCAACCTTGGCATGAATTCGGCGCAACACCTGGGGCGCGTACCAGGACCGCTCTCCGAGCAGCTTCATGACGGCAGGCACCAGCACGATTCGCACGATCGTCGCGTCGATGAGGATCGCCAAGCCGGTGGCCAGGCCGAACAGCTGGATGAAGCTGACACTGCCGGTTGCAAACGCGAAGAAGCTCACGGCAAGCAACGCAGCGCACGAGGTGATGATTCGTCCAGTCTTCGACACGCCCGTCACGACGGCGTGATCGGACGTCGCTCCCTGGTCTCGAGCTTCCTTGATCGGACCGAGCAGGAAGACTTCGTAGTCCATGCTCAGCCCGAACGCCACGCACGCGCTGAGAACCAACATCGAGTAGTTCATCGGGCTCGGGGTGAATCCGAAGACCGAGGAGAGGTGACCGTCCTGGAACATCCACACCATCACACCGAAGGTGGCACCGAGGGTCACGACATTGCCCAGCACCGCCCGCAACGGATGCACGATGCTTCCGGTGAACAGGAACAGCAGGATCATCGTGACAGCGACGATGATGAGTATGGCGAGCAGAAGATTGTCCGTGATGGCTGCCGTTGTCCATGAGGGCTGCGGTCGGCCCACCGACCAGAATCTCGCCGCCGGGCGGGGCAGGTAGCGCTCTCACCTGGTCCACGATCTTCTCGGCGGCTCCGGAAGTCGGGTCAACGGTGAGGCTGGCCACCATGCGCTGATTGTCGGCGGCGGCGAATCGTTGCGCACCTGCGGCCGCCCCGACGGCGCCCCCATGCTCCCAGCTGCCGGCGGCGGCGTCGACGCGTCCGATGCCGTCGATCCGGCTGACGTTCGCAGCCAACGTCCGGATGTCAGCGGAGGAAGACACATGGGTGATCACGAGGTCAAGGGAGGAAGAAGCGTCGCTGTCGAACCCGCTGCGCAGCGAGTCCCCGACGCGGTGAGCCGGAGCAGCTGCCGGCAGGACACGGTCATCGGGACTGCCTGATTGGATGCCGAGCCAAGGAGTAGCCAGTAACCCCAGCAGAACCAGTGTGGGCAGCAGAACCACGAGCGGCCGACGCATCACGCCCTGGGTCATCCGACCCCAGCGCGAGGCACCCGCGGCGCGTCCTTGCCCAGCCATGGGAGCTTTCCAGAGTTGACACGCTCTCCCAGCACGACCAGCAGCGCAGGCAGGACGACCAGCGCGGCCAGAGCGGCTACCGCCACGACGGCGATGCCTGCGTAGGCGAAGGACTTGAGGAAGCACGGCGGGAACACGAGCATCGCCGAGAGCGCGGCCAGTACCGTGATGGCCGAAAAGGCAATCGTGCGCCCGGCCGTCATGAGGGTGTTGACCACGCCCTCACGCGGTGTCGCACCGGCACGAAGTTCTTCGCGGTAGCGACTCACGAACAGCAACGCGTAGTCGACGCCGAGCCCCAAACCCAGCGCGGTGACGAGGTTGATCGCGAAGATGCTGACGTCAGTGAACTGGGTCAGTCCGTTGAGGATCGCAAACGAACCGACGATCGAGATGAGCGCAACGACCATCGGGAGAAGAGCAGCCACTGCGGAGCCGAACACGAGCACCAGCAGGATGAGCACCACTGGGATCGCGATGGACTCCGCCAAGACCACGTCGGCAGTCGTCTGCCGGCCCCGATCGATCCCAGCCGGTCCACCCACGAGCACGCTGGTAACGCCGTCGCTGCTGTCGTTGTACTCGTCGAGGACCGTCGCTGCCTGCGTGTCGCGGGTCTGCTCTGTTCCGGTCAACTGGGCCAGGATGAGCGCTCAGCACCATCACTCGATCGGAGGGTCGGCTCGCGGGTCCCGAAGTAGGACGTCACCGACGTCAATGACGGGTTCGTCCGCAACTTCTGAGTCAAGGCGTCGCCCGAGGACACTGCGTCGGGCCGGTCGACGTCACCGCCACGTGCGTGGATGAGGAACACCAGGTCCGGGCTGCCGCCGAAGTCCTGGTCAACGAGCTTGGTTGCTTGCGCCGAGTCCGAAGCCGGGTTGTCGTATCCCTGCGTCCCCAGATTCGAGAAGACGGTGAATCCGAGCACGCCGGCGATCACTGTCGCCAGCACGGACAGAACGAGCACGAGCCGTGCGACCTAACGAGGCGGCGCGCCAGGGAGCTGATCATGATGACCCTTCCTACGGTTACAGGTGTAAGACGCCATAAGTTGTATCACGTAACCTTACGACTGTAAACACGGCCCGCGGCCGTTCGCGTTCGGCTGGGCTGCCGCCCGGTAGGAGGGATGGATCGGCGCCTCGGGCGGCCATGATCCCGTCGATGAAGCCCGGGGTGCTCAGCTGGCGGTGACCGGCACCAAAGGACGACGTCGTTGCCGACTGAGACCTGAGTGCGCCGGATTGCTCGTTCCCTGAGCGCCCGGCCCGGCAAATGAATCGAGTTGGGCGTCAATCACTTTGCCCTCGCTGACGTTGGTCTCAACCAAACGCAGTGAGGGTCAGTGCTGCAGCGCGCGCAACGAGCTCGTCGTCGTACTTGGCCGACGTGTTTTTCTTCGTCGTGAGGATGGTGATCACAATGGGGTCTCTGCCGGGAGGAGTGACGAGCGCGACGTCATTGCGGATTGCTCCAGCACCTCCGGATTTGTCTGCGACGGCCCATCCCTTCGGCGCTCCGGCGCGGATGAGGCTGTCCCCTGTGGCGTTGCCGCTCATCCAGTCGATCAGGAGGGTGCGGTCACTGTCGTTCAAGACGGGACCATCGAGGTAGGCGGCGAGGTCGGCTGTGAATGCGGCCGGCGTCGTCGTGTCGTCAGACGTGCCGGGTTCGATGGTGTTCAGGTCCGGCTCCGTGTTGACGACCTCGGTCGTCGTGTCACCGAGCCGGCTCAGGGCGGAGTCGAGGCCCGCCGGGCCTCCGATGCGTTGGAGAACCAAGTTCATCGCGGTGTTGTCGCTCTCGCGCACCGCGGACTCTGCGAGCTGGGCGAGCGTGAGTCCGTCAGGGATGTGCTTGCTGGTGACCGGGGAGTAGCCCGCCGCGGCAACGTCTTCCTTGCTCCAGGTCACCCGCTCCTCGCGACCGCGAGGGTCGACAGCGTGGAGGAACTGGGCCGCAGCAAACGCTTTCAGCGCAGATGCGTAACCGAAGCGCGTGTCGGCTCGATCCTCGATCTTCGTAGTCGTTCCGGTGTCGATTGCGACGATGCCGACACGAGCATCGAACTGGGCTTCCAGAGCCTTCAGCGATGCACTGATGTCGCGTGCGCCTTCTGCCCGGTCTGGGGTTAACGTCGCCGGCGACCTGTCTGGTGTTGGCGCCACCGCCGACTTCCCCGACGAGGGGGAGCCGCACGCCGTCAACACGAACGAGGTGAGCATCGTGATGATGAAAACGGGGAGGATGCGCCCCACGGTTCGTCCGGATCGCGCGACTCGATGAGCCGCACCGTAATTCACGAGATCGGGACGAGCAGCGTCAGCTCCGGCCGCGCCTGGACCAGCCCTTCATCCAGGGTGGCCAGCCGGGCATCCGGTCGCGACCCGACCAAGGAAGCCAGGTAGGCGTCCGTCACCTGACGATGACCTCGCACATGGTGGAGGTCCACGTCGGCGTAGGACAGCGAGTCCGGCCAGAACTCGTAACCCGAACGTTCCCGCACGAGACGAAGGCTCTGCAGCGCAGCCGTCGGACTGGCTCCGAGGCGCACCGCGAAGCGGATCAGCGCTCCCTCAACGACTGGGCACAGCGCGAAGTGCCGGACACCGGCAGCCCAGCGCGACACACGCTCGTGGTGAACATGCTCGCGAGCGGTGAGCGCGATGAGGACGTTGGCATCCAGCAGGTAAGTGGTCACCCCTCGTCCAGCGCCGCGGCGACATCGGCGTCGGTAATCCGGCGGCCGAAGCTCATCACGGGAAAGCCCGATCGCGGGTCGACCTCGATGCTGACCGGCTCGTCAAGCTCGGCCAAGCCACGAATCGTCAACTCGGCGATGGTTGCCGACAATGACTGCCCTCTCGAAGCCGCCAACTCCTCGGCCCGGCGGCGGACGGCAGGCGGCAGGTCAACGCTGGTACGCATACCTGCATCATGACTGCATCACGGCGGTGATCGCTAATACTCCGTGCCGAAACTCGACTATACGTTGAAGCGCGATCGGTCTCGGCGCGACTTCTTGCGGATCATTTGCGGACTGCCGGGGGTCATTAGACTACTTATGGGAGCAACGTGAACGCGTCGACGTGGCGCGGTCGTACTACACGAAAGTGCCGGTGGTCGAGAGTCGCGATCTCGTCGATGCTGGGCCGCCCGGCGAGGGCGATCACCGACGCGTCGGTGGTCCCGAGCGGGAGGTCGTCGTATCGGTGGACCAGTTCAGCCACCCTGGTCACGTCCTCGTTCGACAGACTGACCATCTCGAAACTCCCAGCCGCAACCGCTTCAAGGAACGCGACCTCCGCGAACGTTCCGACCTTGGTCTCCAGGAGATAGCCAACCTCAGCCAGGACGGTTTGTGGCACCAGAAGTCGACGGTTTGCGAGCCGAAGGCCGGTGAACAGCTCGACGCAGGCATGAGGTCGGCGTCTTTGCGATCCGCTGCTGCGAAGATGGGACCCGAGTCGCAAAGGATCACGAACGTCGAGCGCCGAATCCCTCGGCGAGAATCTCATCGCCTCGCCGTGCGTTGTCGGTGCGACCGTCCTTGGACTCCCCGATCCCGAAGAACCGCGGCGGCCATTCACCACCCGGCGTAGCCGACCTCAGGCGGCGGGCATCCGCGAGCAGCACGTCCATCTGATCGTCGGGCAGGCCGTCGATCAGGTGGATGAGCTCGTCGCGGTTCGCGATCATGTAGCCGATTATAGGCGAGCCAACCGAGAGCCAGAGGCAGCGATGGCCAGATCGCCGTGTGCAGTCGCCTCGCGAGCAGTCACCTGACGGAAGAAGACAGACGAGTCGCTGATCTCCTCGATCACGACCCAGGACCAGAATCCCGGTCGACCGGCAACAGCGACGCCCCCGACCTTGAGGCCAGCCGAGTTCGGGGGCAGGCGCGCCAGGTTGCGGTCCTCGTCATCGACCATGTGCAGGTCGGCATCGATGTCGATCTGGATCACCGCTTGCCTCCCCTCAGCTGGGGGCTTGTTCGTAGAGCCTGTCCTCAACAATGTAGGCCGCTCGCACGAACCGGTCGACGAGTTTTTCCGCGCTGCCAGCCGTTCACGACGACAACCCGGCCGCCTTGAGTGCGCGTTGGTCCCATATCGGCGACACGGTGGTCAGCCCCGGTCCGTGCCCCCGGCGGTACACCAATAGGGTGCGCTCGAAGGTGATGACCACGACGCCGTCCTGGTTGAAGCCGACGGTGCGCACGGTGAGCACGCCGACGTCGGCGCGGGAGCCGGATTCCCGGACCGAGAGCACCTCCGACTGCGAGTACAGGGTGTCGCCCTCGAACACCGGGTTGGGCATCCGCACCCGGTCCCACCCGAGGTTGGCCATCACGTTCATCGAGACGTCGACCACGCTCTGTCCGGTGATCAGCGCCAGGGTGAACGTGGAGTCCACCAAGGGTCGGCCGAACTCGGTGCGCGCGGCGTAGGCGTGGTCGAAGTGCAGCGGCGCGGTGTTCTGGGTGAGCATGCTCAGCCAGCTGTTGTCCGTCGGCAGGACCGTGCGTCCCAACGGGTGGCGGTAGACGTCCCCAACGGTGAAGTCCTCGAGGAAACGGCCCCGCCAGCTGACCGTGGGCGGCTGGGTGGACGGGGACGCGTGCTCATCACTCATGGCTCGAATATAGAGAATATTGTCGCGCCTATGCTCCCTCTCGCCGGCGTCACCGTGGTCGCTCTGGAACATGCCGTCGCCGCTCCCTTTGCCACTCGCCAGCTCGCCGACCTCGGGGCCCGCGTGATCAAGATCGAGCGCCCCGGCGTGGGGGATTTCGCGCGGCACTACGACGAGTCGGTCGCCGGGATGGCCAGCTACTTCGTGTGGCTCAATCGCTCCAAGGAGTCCGTCGCGTTGGACGTCAAGACTGCGGACGGGCGCAAGATCCTGCACGAGCTGGTCGGCGGCGCCGATGTGCTGGTGCAAAACCTCGGGCCCGGAGCCGTCGGAAGGCTCGGCCTTGCCTCAGCCGACGTGCGGACCCGCGACCCCCGCAAGATCACCGTGGACATCTCCGGGTGGGGTGCCGACGGGCCGTGGGCCGACCGCAAGGCCTACGACCTGCTGGTGCGGTGCGAAACCGGGTTGGTGTCGATGACCGGCTCACCCGAAGCGCCGGCGAAGGTCGGCATCTCCATCGCCGACATCGCCGCCGGCATGTATGGGTTCAGTGGCACCCTGGCCGCGCTGTACCAACGCCAAGTCACCGGCGAGGGCACCGCGGTGGAGGTCTCGCTGTTCGAGGCGCTCGCCGAGTGGATGGGTCAGCCCGCGCAGTTCACCGCCGGAGCCGGCCGCCAACCCGGACGCTCCGGCGCCCAGCACGCCACCATTGCCCCCTACGGCCCCTACACCGCGGGCGACGGGCACACCATCATGATGGGAATCCAGAACGAGACCGAATGGGCCCGCTTTTGCCAGGTCTTCCTGCAGCGCCCCGAGCTGGCCACCGACGCGCGGTTCAGCTCGAACACCCGCCGCGTCGCCCGCCGCGACGAGCTCAACACCCTCCTCGCCGGCCGCTTCACCGAGCTGGACACCGCGCACGCCGTCGGCCTGCTCGACGCCGCCCGGATCGCCCACGCCGGAGTCAACACCGTCGCTGAGTTCCTGGAGCATCCGGTGCTGACCGGGCGCAACCGGTGGCGCGAGGTCGCGACCCCGGTCGGCGACGTCCGCTCGCTGCTGCCGCCCATCGGACTCACCGGCTCCGAGGCCCGGATGGATCCCGTTCCCGCCCTCGGACAACACACCACCGCCGTGCTCGCCGAGCTCGGCCACAGCCCCGCCGACATCGATCGCTTGCGCGCGGCCGGCACCATTGGAAAGGCCACCTCATGAGCTCAAGCAGGGACAAGCTCAGCGCCGAAGAGCAGTCCATCGTCGAGACCGTCCGCAACTTCGTGGACAAGGACGTCAAGCCGGTCGCCCAACACCTCGACCACACCAACACCTACCCCGAGGACCTCATCGACACGATGAAGGAGCTGGGCGTGTTCGGCCTGGCCATCCCCGAGCCCTACGGCTTCGTCGCGGTCTCCACCACCTGCTACGCCCTGGTCACCGAGGAGCTGGCCCGCGGCTGGATGAGTCTGGCCGGGGCGATGGGCGGACACACCGTGGTGGCCAAGCTGATCCTCACCTACGGCACCGAGGAACAGAAGCAGAAATACCTGCCCCGCATGGCCACCGGTGAGCTCCGGGCCACCATGGCGCTTACCGAGCCCGGCGGTGGATCGGACCTGCAGGCCATGCGGACCGTCGCCACGCGTGACGACGACGGGTACCTGGTCAACGGCTCCAAGACCTGGATCACCAACGCGCGCCGCTCAGACCTGGTGGCGCTGCTGTGCAAGACCGACCCTGAGGCCAAGCCGAAGCACAAGGGCGTGTCGATTCTGCTGGTCGAGAAGGTGCCCGGCTTCACCGTGTCCAAGGACCTGCCCAAGCTCGGGTACAAGGGCGTGGAGAGCTGCGAGCTGAGCTTCGCCGACTGCCGCGTGCCTGCGGATGCGCTGCTGGGTGCCGTCGAGGGCAAGGGGTTCGCGCAGATGATGAAGGGGCTGGAGGTCGGGCGCATCCAGGTCGCCGCGCGCGCCACCGGGGTGGCCCGCGCCGCCTTCGACGACGCGCTGGCCTACGCCCAGCAGCGGGAGAGCTTCGGCCAACCGATCTGGAAGCACCAGTCGGTGGGAAACTTATTGGCGGACATGGGGACCAAGCTCGCTGCGGCCCGCGGCCTGGTGCTGGCCGCGGCCGAGCGGATGGACTCCGGGCAGCGCTGCGACCTAGAGGCCGGCATGGCCAAGCTGTTCGCGTCGGAGGCCGCGATGGAGATCGCGCTAGATGCCATCCGGGTGCACGGCGGCTACGGGTACTCCACCGAGTACGACGTCGAGCGCTACTTCCGCGACGCGCCGCTGATGATCGTCGGGGAAGGCACCAACGAGATCCAACGCGGGGTGATCGCCAAGCAGCTGGTCAAGCGCGGCGGGCTGGACCTGTGAGTGCGGTAGATCCGGAGACCGTGGGCGAGGCGACCCGGCCGGAGCTGTCTGGCCCGTAGCTCAGCGACGAGACGGCCGCGCACGTGCAGGAGCTCATCATCTCCGGACAGCTCACCGCCGGGGACTTCATCCGCCCGGAGACCGTGGCCCAAGAGCTCGACATCAGCGCCACCCCGGCGCGGGAGGGCCTGCTCGCGCTGCAGAGCGAGGGTTTCCTCAAGGTGCAACCCCGCCGAGGGTTCCTGGTGTCGCCCCTGTCTACCCAAGACGTTCGGGACACCTTCGAGGCGCAGGCGTTGTTGGCCGGGGCGTTCGCGGCCCGGACCGCTGTCGTCGCCACCCCGGCGGATGTCCGGGCTTTGAAGACCTTGCAGACCGGTCTGGATGCCGCGACCGAGGGTGGGGACTACGACCGGGTGGAGCAGCTGAACTTCGAGTTCCACCGCACCATCTACCGGATGGCTCGTGCCCCCAAGATCAGCTGGTTGCTCGGCGCGACGCTGCGCTATGTGCCGCGAGAGTTCTTCGCCGCGGTGCCGGGTGGCCGGCGCCTCGGCCCACGATCACCACGCCGTCCTCACCGCGCTGCGCAACCTCGACGGCGAGGCGCGGCTCGGGCGGCGATGGGCAGGCACGTCACCGGGGCTGGGGCGCTGCTCGCGGAGCATCTGGCCTGGCCCCGCGGAGCAGACCGGTGACGCGACGGATGCGGACGGCCTTCTCAGCGACGAGGTTGATCGAGTCGCGATAACGCATCCCAGGAGCTTCCAGCCATTAGCAAGTATTACCGATGTGTTACACTAAGTGATGTGCACGCCGCGGAGGACAGCTACGACGGGGTGCCCTATCCCGACCTGGCGTTCACCGAGGTGGACTGGTCCGAGGCCATCGACCACATCCGCCACCGCGGTCAGCGCCAAGGTCAACCCGCCGAGTTCGACCTCGAACCGGAGTGGGCCACCGAAGCGCTCGCCGACCCGCACCGCCTCGTCGGCTCTGCGGGCAGCCGCTCCGGACTCACGATCAAAGTCCTGGGCTGGTCCCCCAGCGCACCCGCCCGGCAGACCGGCCAGCGCGGGCGGCTGGTGAAAGTCATCGTTGCCCCCAAAGACCACCCACCTACCGGCCGCTGGTGGGGCGCCACCGCCATGGACGCCGACACCGCCGACCGCCGCCGCTACCAGGAGGAACCATGACCAGCATCCGCGACACCCTGGCTGCCGAAGCCGCCGAAGCCGAAACCCGCCACGACGAAGCACCCGGTCGCATGCACCGCGCCCGCAGCACCGCAGGCACGACCAGTCAGGTCTACACCCTGCGGATGCCCGCCGAGCGACTCACCGAACTCCGCGAAGTCGCCGAACAGTCCGGGGAACAACCCTCCACCCTCATGCGCCGCTGGGTCCTGGAACGCCTCGACGCCGAGCGCACACACCAACCCGAACTCGCCGACGTGCAACGCGCCCTCACCGACGCCCTGCACACCCTCGACCACATCGCCCATCAACGCAGCGCCTGACCAAGCCCGAATTCCTTGCGCCGGACTCCACCCGCTGGGCGGTGACGTCCGCGCCCGGTGTCTAAGTGGTCTCGCTCGTAAGTTCGTCGGGGGTCATGCGGCGCGTGGCTGGGCTGGGGTGGCCGTGTCGGTTTGTTGGCGTCGCTCGAGTCGTTCCAAGAAGTCTGAGAGGTCGCTGGTGGTGAAT
>JAABUP010009551.1_pt1 | contig 11849 bp, 13 predicted proteins | sample 5559201 | NCBI WGS metagenome assembly JAABUP01 (sample SAMN10711887, study PRJNA513373) | rock metagenome | isolation source: Antarctica rocks | place: Antarctica | reverse complement strand
GGCACGAGTATGAGGTCATCAAGACCATACTTGTTCATAACATCAAGCAGTCTGTATGCTGGGTTAAAGAATCTCTGAGTTTCTGTTGGCTTCTACAGAACACGAAACTGCTCAGGTTAGTGGTCACGTAAACACTTACCTCATTACGCCTTATATAAGTGCCTACGCCAACGCTAACATCCGTTCACGTTTGTCTTTCACGCAGCTCTGGAGAACTTTATCGTTCTAGTAACGCGGATTACGCTGGGGAATCGTCCCCCCCTACGCCAACAAGCCACCTGCTTTGTTCATATCCTGATCACCGCCATTGTCGTCAAATCGTTGAGATGGTGGCTACTGTCACTTTTGACGCACAGTCTGTCGTTGTCATCACCGGCTCTAGCCGAGGGCTAGGGCTTGAGTTCGTGAAACAACTTTTAGACACGACCACGTTGTTGCGACCGCCAGAGATCCTCAAAAAGCAGATTCACTGACTGCGCTGGCGAAGAAACAGCCAGACCGGCTGAAGCTGGTTTCCTTGGATACAGGAGACGAAAGTAGCATCAAGGTGGGACCACCATGTTGACACCTGATCAAGCAACACTGCAAGCCAGACTCAATTGAGGCAAGCCTACATGTTTGCTGTGTTCCTGACGCTGGATTGTCTGCTGTCAGGCTGCTGCTAAAGAAATTGCAAACTTGTACTCTGGGGTGGATCTGCTGATCAACAATGCTGGCATTGATGAGGGTGTTGAGACATCTGCACTGGAAGTGTAAGTCTACGCCGATCTTAAAAAACAGACGTCTGCGCTTCTGCTCATCTCTGTCCAAGCCTGACATGAGTTTGCTTTGCAGAGATGCTGCAACATATGAGAAGATTCTGAAAGTCAACGTGGTGGGACCTTACCTTGTGACAAGAACCTTTGTGCCATTGCTGCTGAAGAGGAACACCAGAACAGTTGTTCAGATGTCAAGCGGCCTTGGTTCCATTACCAGAAACAGGCTTGGCATGACAGAGCCTGAAAAGAACCCTGTGGGAAACAAATGGATAGCGTACAATGCGTCTAAAGCAGCCTTGAACATGCGTAAGTGCTGTCAACATGAATATGCAGTCGCTGCAGTTGTTTTTGTATTGTAGCTTGCTAGGCCACATTTGGAAAATCTGCCAAGTTGGAGCGTGTATTGTGTTGTTGCAGCAACCTAAGGCACTCTTGCCTCAAGAGCATGTTTCGCTTGTGCCTATCAGCTGGTCGCATATCACGCACTTTACTGACACATGTTATTCTGTGCAGAAAGCTCTGTGTTTGCCAACGAGCTCAAGAAGGACAAGTTCTGTGTGGTTTCGCTAGAACCAGGCTGGGTAGACACAGACATGGGGGGAGGCAATGCACGCAAGATGGGCATGGAGAAAGCACCCACTGACGCTCCTCATGCCATCAGCACCATGCTGAAGACTATCCAGCAGCTTAGCATCAAGGACAGCGGAGAGTCTCTGACGATTGATGGCAACAAGATGGATTACTGAGTATTGAGTGCGGCCAGCATCAGCCAAGAACCCAGCAATATGAGTGTGCGAAGGCAAGTACTTGGCCAGCAACATTCAGTGTTTCACCAAGTGTCCGCTGGCCTTTCAATCAACAGCTCACTGTACCCTGCTACACCCTTGGCATAGCAAATACGGTTTCCTTTGGTTTATAAAACACTGAACTTCTAGTCATATATGTAGGCTGCTTTGCAAGTGTGTGACTGCAGTACCGTAGATAGTCTGGTACATCGCTAAACATCTGTTTATCGAGCTTGATTGTCCAGTAGCGAGTATTTGGCTATGGTTGCCTGTAGCGATGCATCCACTGTGCTGACATATACGGTTGCAAGATATGCGACTGGCAAGTGCTCAATCTAATTTAGTGCAAGTTGCTAATGTCAACTTGGCTACCAGCAATTTTGCAATGTCAGGCACTTGTGCTGTAAAAATACACATGAAAATTGTTTCATGTTCCCTAGCAAATACTGTTCAAACAGTGCAGGCCAATTAAAATTTGCGGGGTGCTTTCGAGCAGGTACCCCTCGTTTCCAAGGGCTTCGAGCTGAGCTTCGGGACTATAAAATCTGCGAAGCGATCAAAGCGCTTTTGTTGTAGCTGCTGCAAGCATTAAGATCTCTAGCACCAAGCATGAACTCCTGGCTACCCTCGATTCCGCGAGAGCTTCGTTGACAACTGATCTTTTGAGGCCATCGACTACCAGAACTCCGGATCCGGCCCAAACTTTCACGCGACGAGGAATGCTGAAGTTTATGCATGATTGCTTGTACGTCCACTATACACCTGATCGCTTATCACTGCTGAAAACCCTTGCATTCTGCTGCGTCATGCCTGGTCAAGCTTAAGGTATCCTTGATGCGCGAACGCTTTCGCACTTGCAGGCACAACTCATGCTCATCAGGAAACAGATGCAGTTTTTGTGCTCTGAATCCCAAAAGGCGGTGTGCACACGGCTCCGACGTTGCTCCCAAGCAAACTGAGTTTGAAGCCATGGAAGCACCTTGCGAAGCCCCGCTGAAGGTAGCTTTACATGCAGTGGAGGCCTACACTGCTCAGTCCAGCTCAGCTGTCTTGGATCTGGCAGAAATCTTTCTTGAGGTATGCTTGGTCCAACATCTTGCTACATGACTCAGCCAATGCATCTCCAATGCATGTGCCTGAACTTTACCAGCTTCACCCTGCACGAGTGCGTCGAGACTGACGTGGTGTGCAACCAACACCGTAAGATGGCGTAACATTGCAATGTAAAATGTACACAGCCTTATTATGTTTGTGGCTTTTGCAGAGCTTATGCTTGTATCTCAACACTGTACAAAGTCATGTCTTGTCATGAGGCTGGACATTTCGTACAACCACATGTGGTGCATTGCAACGCAGCTGACATGGATGCCTATGTATTTGCAGTTCTCTCTGTTGAATGGCAGCTTACATGACAGCTACTGCCAAGATCTCGGTGCGGGTGATGACTTGACTCTGGAACAGCTGCAGCGGTGTGAGGTCCTAACGTACATGTCTAAGGTTTGCACCTTGCCAAGCAGTCAATATGACGCTTCCTGCAAAATAGTTTGTGCCATATTAGGTAACACAAGCAATACCTTGCAGGACAAAGCCATCAGAATGCCACTAGCTGACTACTCATAGGCTGCACATGGCATTCAACAATCAGCGTATTGGCATAACAAGGCGCTGTGTGACTGATACGCAGACTCACCACTGTTGTACAGCTGTTGTATTTGCACGTATGCCAAGTAGCTGACCAATGTTGCACATTTGGGTTTTGCCCTGCATATGCAATGTGCCTGAGCTCATTCATGATGGCGCACTATAGTTGGGAATTGGTTTAACAGTGCATGTGTAGGCACTGCGTCGCAGAAACGCCAAGTGCACACCAGTGCTCTGTGAGTGCACCTGGGAGCCAGTCATTCCTGTAATCAACAATGTGAGCACACTAACTCAGTCATGACGTGTACTCCATAAACCACTGCAATGAGTGTTATTTTCAAACCATGATGAATATCCAGTCTAGTAATTTGCTTGACGCAGGAGGGTGATGACAATCAGTTACTGAAGAGCGAATCAAGTTTGGAGATACCCTCAGAAGGGCACCGTGTGCGACTCAAGTTTGCACCAGGAGCAGACTCAATCCTTCCTGATCTCAGAGTCATGAGTGAGTTCTCTCCATTGCCATGTTGTAGTCATGGGCACTTAGTCATGGGCATAATCTCATGCACATTCAGTGCCACAGCCAGAGCCTCAGAGACATAAGAAGGGTGTAATGTTGTGTCTGAGCAGGGCCACTTGGTATGAGGATGCTGCCCTGAACTTGTCACTAAACACTGAATGTGAAGACCAGCTAATGCCAACGTGTGTGCAGAAAATTCAGCATTAAAGTGTATTTGTGAGACACACTCTGACAATGTTGCGTGTGTGCAGGAAACTCAAACAAGCGGATAGGCCCCAAAAATCCTGACTACAAACTGTTGGCTCATGCCATTGACACCAGTACTGGGCAGATCCTTGCTCAAGCTGTCTCAGACAAGTTCTCTGTAAGCTACAACTTCAGACTGTGTGCTCTGTTGTGCGTGCATCAGCAACACACTCCAGTCATCTGCCAGTACCATGCATGCATCTGGAACCCCTCATATTGAGTACAGCTGCAATACTAAATGCCTCCCAGCATGCCAAGCCTTGCTGCTGTCATACAATTTGCCCATGCATTCAGCCAAAAGGTGCATATGCCTGCTTGCTTCATCTAAAGCTAGCAGAGCACATGCTGAGATGCCTGCAAAGGAGTGATACACAGCAGACCATGTGACAAGATGCCGATGTGACTCACTCTGAACACTGCAGGTGTTAACGTCTCGATCTCAAGGCAACAGGAAGGCTGCTATTCCCTGCTGGACCGATGACGTGAAATGTCTGGAGAAGTGTGGGGCTGAGAAATGTAAAGGTTTGGCAGACCTTGTAGCTCATGCTGGAGTCGACAACATGCCTGAGGACTGCATTAAGAAAGTCACTACAGGTCAGCTGTGCTGCTTAGACAACTCTCTTCAGCTGTTTTGCGCCTGGATTAAAGGTCAGAAAGACATTTGTATTGCTTAGTAAGTTAGGTAGGCTTCACAGTACCTTGACAACCTTTGAAATGAGACAGTGTATACAAGGAGGCACTATACCACAGTGAGGGACTGCATCACAGTGAGGCATCATGTCATAGTGCAGCACCGTACCCTAATGAAGAGTATAATATCACGGCATGGCACTGCGTCACAGCAAGGCATCGTATTACAGCAAGGCATCGTATTACAGCAAGGCAATGACGTCACAGCAAGGCATTACATCACACTGAGGCAACTACATCACAGTGAAGGAGGATACACACGTACAATGCTCTGCTCTGAACACTAGCAATGACAGTCCTGCTTGGGGTATTGCATACAGCAGCTTTTGTATACTGCTTGCAATGCAAGCTTTGCATCAGGTGTACCCAGCATTTGCATTGTGATTGAGTGATTGATGAAAATGATTGATTGATGAATATGATTGATTGATTGATCGATTGATTGATTGATGGATGGATTGATTGATTGATTGATTGATTGTTTTCCTGTTATGCAGTGAGGCAGTTCCAGGAGCTGGTTGAGTATGTGAAGCATTGGCCGGATTGCCCCTTCAAGAGCCTGATGCCTGCTGAGGCCATTGCACATGCAGCAACAGCCCTGGGGCCAGATAGCCAAATGCGAGTCTGGCAGAGTCCAGACAGAGTGAAGGGGCTCATGTACACTTGCCAGCAGGCCCAGATCAATTGGGGTGCCAAGAACCCTGCTGGTTTGTGCCCTTGCTGCTGCCCTGCCCTGCCCTGCCCTGCCCTGCCCTGCCCTGCCCCGCCCTGTCCTGTCTTGTCTTGTCTTGTGCTGACCCTTGTGGAGCTTTGCCTTGCCCGTGTCTGTCCCAGGCCGTTTGTTGCCTGATCAAGCCTGAACATTGCCTGTCCTGCCCCCTACCCCTAACCTTGTCTAGCCTGGCCTGGCCTGCTGCTGTTTCTTGCTGCCCTACCCACCACTTTCATGCCCTGAGCTTGTCTTGTCTTCCGCCCCTGATGTCTTCCTGTATGGCCCTGTCCATTCAGGGCCATGCAGCAGGACATCAAGGCTGTTTTGCCTTGCACTGGACCATGTGGTGTTCTGTCTGTACAACACTGCAGCAACAGCACTCAGAGCTCACTACATTGCCCTCTGACTCTCCAACTTACTGCCCCTGCCCTGCCCTGCCCTGAGCCTTCATTGTGCCCATCCCAGCCTTGCTGCTTGCCAGGTCATCACTTCTCTATGTTCCCCATGGCCACAATCAACATGCCAGCATGTCTGATGAGTCACACCTGGCTCCACCTCCCATGGCCACACTAAACATGCCAGGATGTCTGATGAGTCACAACTGGCTCCAGACTGTAATTTATAAAGTTAAGTAAAATGAGGCATGTGTCTTGTGCCACTGGCGTGTCACTGGTGTGCAGTGCTGATGGAGTATGAGCCTGAGCAAGGTGTGGTCAGACTCACCCTGGCTTCAGACCTGAACAGGGACCAGAAGGCCCTGGTGTCCAGTTTGGCAGCAGCAGCATCAGAGCAGTGGCAGCAGGAGTTGCATCCTGGCTGGTCTATGGCTGCAGCAGACAGTGAGCTGCTGCTGGATCAGATCCTGCAAGAGGTTCAGGTACTTGTCTGTGCATGGAGGCTGCAGATCATGTAAATAACGTGCAGCTCTGTCCAAGCCACAAGCTGTAGCTTCATGACAGCATCTTCGCATGCATATGCTCCAAGCACAAAGGCTAGCTGCATCAATTCTACCGCAATCTGTACATGACATCTGCATGTACCCTCTGAGAATGCGTCTACTCATCATAGGCTGAGAAGCGTCCTCTGTTTTGGTTTGTCATGCATGCCATGTGTTATGTTTGAAGCCCCCCATGGGTCAAGCCATGGGTAGCAGTTGGTATCACATGTCATCTCCATACTGTCATCTCAGCTGCTTAGACCCTCGAGCAATCTGCCATTGCTGCAGTCCATCAGACCATATATCTGATTCCAAGCACTGTTGCACGTACCTAGCTCATCATGAGCTGGAAAGCGTTATTATTATTATTATTACTTGTTTTTATTACTATTATTAGTTATCATCATTATTATTATCATTATTATTATTATTATTGTTATTATTGTTACTGCGATTGTTATTATTGATATTCACGCCCATGCACGTCTGCTTTCAGAGTCAATACGAGCTTGACATTGCAGCGTGTCGGAGGGCGCAGCCTGATTCTGTCCAACGATGCCTGTGCGGCCCTGCTGAACCAAGTGCCTTCTGTGCCAGTCGCCAGCTCTGCTGCTGCTGCTCCCATGTACCCCATCCCTGATGAAGTAACCCCACAGGCAAGCATGCAGCAGCAGTCACCGCTAGCCATCTATTCCTTGTCACCAGTGCATATGATAGATCAGCCAGAGCCAGAGGTGCCCTCCTGGCTTGATCTTCCAGATCCAATGCCAAGTCATGAACCTATGGTGGTGCATGACACACCCATGGACAGTCACCCAGTTGCGCCCTTCACAGTCGCAGAGGCCCTCCACACCATCCCCCACCCCCCCTGCCTGCAGCAAACCCCACAGCCCTTTGCACATGGGCCAGCAGGCGGAGTCCGTCAGAGGGGGTCTGCAATCATGCTGGAATCTGAAGGAGGTGGCTACCTGGCTCAAGAATTCATGCCCCAGGGGTTGGGGCAAAGTGGCCAGGGCTATCAGCAGGCGCCCCATGGCTATGGGCAGGTGGCCTACGAGTCTTGGCAGATGCCTCACGGCAGGACTGAACAGCATCAGGGCTGTCAGGGGTCGTTTTTGGGCGGTCAGCGACCACTTCAGGGCATGGAGGAGGTATCACAGGGATTCAGGAGACAGCGTCAGGGTAGTGAGCAGGTTTTGCAGGGGCATGAGCAGCAGGGCTGCAGGGAAGTGCCCCAGGGCGGTGAGCTGATGCCTCAGGGATTATCTGAGGACCGGGTCATCCCACGTAGGCTGATGTATGCACAGATGCACAGCCAGAGCTGCTCACGAGTGCATCCCAGAAGCTTTGCCAGGACCCCCAGCTTCACTGACGAACAAAGTACCTTTCACTTCTCTAACATTCCAAAGCTGTTGCTACAAATATGGTATAGCACACTGATGTCAGAACAGAGTCTGCAATTGCTTGCCCAGTATACATGCAGATGGCTTTGCGCAAGCTATGTCTTCTGTGACATGTCAGTTGGCAATCATCTGTCCATGCACGATATTGACACACACTCAGCTAGATCTCATGACATTGGTGTTGGTTTTGATGATGGGCATCATTAAGGTGCCTTACTGCAACTGTGCAGGAGCCAAGCGTCGCAACACAGCACCAGCATCAGTGCTGGAAGACATGGTCAGTGAGTGGGACTTCGGGCTCCCTGCAGATCAAGGCAACCTGCGCATGCAGCAGGATGTGCTGCAGCTGGCAGAAGCTGCTACAGCAGCTGGTCAGGCATTTGATAGCAGCAGCCAGGAGTTGTCAATGAGCACCCACATAGTGCTGCCCATGGCTGCTGGCCAACCAATCTCTTTGCCAGATCAGTTCGAGCGTCCCACGCAAGTCCATTTGCACCTTCCAGCTTCAGCTGCACTTTTTGTCACTCCCCACTCTCATCAGCAGCAGCCCTCCGATTACCTGGATTTTCCACGGGATTCTGACATGTCTGGTTGGCTCAGTGAGGAATTGCATGAGGCCTTTTTAGCGGACTGTCTCGCGTCAGCGCAGACAACACAGCAAACATCAGTCCATGAAGCAGGTGCTGATGCAAGCAGTGGTGAGAACCAGCTGGTGGTCATTCAGCCAGCGGTCCAGCATGTTGTGTCATTCTTGGTAATATCATTCTTGGCAAAGATGCGTGCTTTGGTAGTGAGACGGCGGACGCAAAGAGGGGAGCTTGAGCCTTCAGCTGGCGCAGAGACGGAGGCTTTGTCTATATGTTGCCACATGCACCAGATGACCAGATGTAAGCTCATCCTGTCTCGCTCCAACAGTCATGCACACTTTGTACATTGTAACATTTGTATGGATGTAGAAACCACTGAGATTGTGTTGTGAGCTGAGGTGGGCTGTGTTGGCCCGGCGGACATGCTTGATTACAGCTTGCTTTGTACAATCTGTTCAATGCAATCTTGTGCGGAGTAGTCCCCCTCAGCATGGCAGGAAGACTTGCACAAACATGCTTCGCGTCAGTCAAATTTTGCAAGTGAATGTTGACGGTCACCGTTGTGTGCAGCTGTTAGACAGAGCGCTGATCTAGACCCAGAAAGTTTGGGTTTATGGAGCCAGGATGCACCCAACACCGAAGACAGAGCCTTAGTCAGGATAGGCATGACTGACTGCTTACAAGATCTGCCGATTAAAAGCAGAGTTCTACTGGTGTGAAGTGTGCAGCGGCTGAAACAGGGTGTACGGGCAATAAGTCCCTCGATGCAGCCTTACAACAGAATAGCTGATGCATGAAGTACTGCTGCTGCTTCTGCTGCAAGACTTTGCTGTGATGACACAATATCTGCATTGTCATGTTTCCTTGATAGATTGGATACAGATACACTTTTCCAAGAATACACTAATTTGCAGAGCTAGGTAAAGTGCCTGGATCATAAAGGTATTGCATCAGATACACATGCAGTCAAGCAAGGTTGTGTTAGGATGCGCAATGCATTGTCATGTTTGCTAAAGATAAAAATGATTTGGTATACAATAGCTTTGGGCTAAACCAGTTCAAGGTAGCAAGTCTGACTCAGCTCAAAGCTCTACGCAGAACATCAACATATGTATACGATCTGGACGTCCTACCAGACTTGCCAGACACTGGAGCATAAGACAGTGTAAAAGCATATTATACAAAATGTGCGCTGATCAAAGTTCATGGTTATATCATTGGAGATACCAGAACTGGTACCTGATTGTGCTGACAAACAATAATAAATGCAATTGAAAACAACCTAGATCTGCTGCTGCTCTTGATCTAAACACACGTCGTGCGGAAAATATAGATGCATAAGTACTACATTACAAAACGATTTGTAGTGAAATAGATAGCCAGATCAACTTGATCATCCGCATTGATGAAGAGTTAGTGAATGCATTACTATTCATGTCTGCTATGCAACGCCACTATGACAGTTTGACTGAAGTACACTAGCTAGCATTCCTGAAGCATCATAAATTCTTGGTCAAGCTGCGGAACTTGGTAATGCAAGCCTGCTTCCATGAAATCCACCCGTGCTTGGCAGAAAACATCTGACTGATCTCACTTGTCAAATGTGCTTCTGAACATTCTCTGATGCTCAGCCTTTTGCGATATTTCTCCTGTGCATTCAAATCCTTGACCCCCATACACTTGGCAGCCTGGGGCCAATGTTCTGAAGCCTGCAACGATGTCAGCGATTTTTGCAAGGCGTCCATCTTGGGAGTTTGCTTCGTCTGGATGGGCTGGGCAGCCTTGACAATGGGAAGGCTTTGTAAATAGGCAATCCTGTCCAGCCAATCTGGGTATGGATCAACCCACCGCTGCACTGGATCCCGCACGCAATGCCACAAGCCAACAAGCATGTGCTCAATGGCCTTGACCTCAGCATCATACTCAGTCTTTGCTTCTGGTGACAGTCTCTTGGCTTCTGATGCAGAAATGCAGATCCAAGCCTGAAGCTCCTGCAGACTGAAAGGACGCCCCGCTGGCAAGTCACTCTTTGGCACCAGCTGCCTAAGGCTGGCTGACCTGGCTCTGAACGTTTGCGAGAAAGCATCACTTGTGGTTTGAAGATTGACACTCCTATCAGATACCTCTGCCAGATGGGCACGCTGCATGTAGGAAATGATGCTGTCAGCGCTGCATCCTGCTGCCATGCTGATTGCTGCTCCCATGGCGTCTGCTTTGTACTGCTGCCTCCGGTGCAACCAGATGCCCACAATCACTCTGTTGACCACTGCATCTATGCCGACTGCTGCTGCTGCAAGTGGCAGCAGCCCAAGGCTGCTGCCGGCTGCAAGACTGCCAATGATGACTGTGTTGAGGAGCAGACGCCAGCTTTTGCGCTCAGCTTCATGATATGCAAGGCTGTGTCCCATCTCACAGGCCATGCTGTTGACCAGCTCTTCATTGGTCTGAGCAGCGAGCATTGCACCAGCTGCTAAGTCCACATGCATGTCTGCTGCGGGCTGCCCAATGCCAAACGCACAAGGGAAGCCACGCTTGCGTCTGTCTGTGTTGATCATGCGCTGTGGCTTCAGAGACATGTTGCTTCCTGCCCAAATGTATTTGTCGACATGTTTGTCACGAATACGTTCTGCCAGGACACGATCACTGCGAGACAGTTTCATGAGACCAGCAGATGCCACACTTGAGGCTTGTTCTGAGACCTCCTGGAGCTGCGCTTTCAGTTTTTCATCAATATCCAGTAATGCCGCAGATCGCGATGGGCTCCCGCCTGGGACTGCCTTGGTTGATGCGCCTGGGGCTGCTTTGGTCAATCCTGCTGCAGCTGCTTTGGTCGCTCCTGCTGCAGGTGCGTTGGCTGATCTTCCTCCTGACACTGCCTTGGGCAAATCTGCTGCAACTGCTTCGCTTGGCTGTGTTTGTGGTTTGTAGATGCCAAAGACCAATTGGGGTCCCCCAACAATAGGTACTGGTTCAAGAGACAGAAACACCACTGTCCCAAGGGCACAGCCGACCATGCGCTTTAGGCGGTGCAAACTAGCAGCTGTATACACATCTGCTGCTGGTGTTGGGGTGGTGCTGTTCATAGGCGTGCCTGAAAAGTGCCGGGCACGCAAGGCCACGTCAGACGCACTATGCCTTCGGGGACTTTTTGTGCAGAGCCTAAGTGCTTGTTTGGGTGTGCTCCTCTGCAGGTTGTCACATCAGAACTTCAGGACTACAAACAGTGGTCGTGATACGTACTGCCCACACTTGCAATCAAGCAGTCTTCGTGTACCGGTGGCTCACCATTTTCGCTGTCGCAGCAGCTGTGTTCTAACAGGGAAACATCAGCCAGAGGATCAGACCTGCGCACATCCAGAGATCCTGAGCGAAACGCTGGACACAAAACACCCTGTTGCCATTTTGAAATTGCGTCAGCTCTGCTTACCTCGCTGTGTTAATACAAAAGACGAAAGGCCCAGCGCTCAAATATGGACGCCGAATTGTGAGAGCGTATCATCAAAACAGTCGAGAAACAACAGTCGGTGGACGCTGAAAATGCGTTTCGTTTCGTGACGGTTCAGTTCCGAA
>JAABUP010009550.1_pt1 | contig 11849 bp, 17 predicted proteins | sample 5559201 | NCBI WGS metagenome assembly JAABUP01 (sample SAMN10711887, study PRJNA513373) | rock metagenome | isolation source: Antarctica rocks | place: Antarctica | reverse complement strand
AGAAACCTGTGCGTCGCGGGGCGCAGATGCAGCTTTTGTCTTCTCTAGCGCGTCCGCCGCAGCTTGCAAGATATCTCTTCTCGGCACCGTCCCTCGCAGCCCCAACAGATGACCCAGCCGGTGCAGCAGTGCTGTCTGGTCGTCCGTCATCTCAGAGCTACATCTGTGGCTCTCTCTGTGGCTGTTGCCCTAGGCAGGCACCGCAAGCTCAAGCACCGAGCGCTTGCGGCTCTGTGCAGCTGTGGACGCCAGCTGATGGAGGCAGAGTTGATTGGTCAGTCAGTCAGCTAAGCAGTCCTTGGATGGTGTAAACCTCGGATGGCTAGGCTCTGGTGTGTTTACAGTGGCAGTCGGCCATTCTGCTGCTCCGTTCTTGCCTCTGCTGACCTGGTGAGACCTGGCTTGCGCCAGCACGCCCGCCAGATGCTTGCAGCGCGCCAAGCAGCTGTGCCTGGCTTTCAGGGACATTTAAGCTCTTCGCCTCAACCTGGACAGGTGCCGTTCGGAGATTTGCGAGTGGTGCTGCGGAGCCACGCGTACTGCCTGCACTTCTGCCCATAAATGCTTGAGCATGCTTGTACACAGTCGCTCAGCGTGTGCGGTTGCCGCAGAAAGGCGCTGCGCTTGCACCACGACTGCACGTAAGCGGCAAGAGGCGCTCGGTTATTGTTATGCAGGCTGGCGAAGGTGAGCTTGCTCGAGCGCAAACTGACAATCAAAGCCCGCCATCATCAAGCTTCTAACTCGGTGCTTATGCAGGGACTCCAAGCGCGCCAACAGATAAGGGACTGGGCATTTTGGAGTGGACTGGCAAGCTCGTTCCTCAGGGCTTGCTTGTGAAAGGTGTGAACTGCATGACGCATGCGTCTCACTTATCGCGTATCGTGTCAGGGCAGTTAACAGGGCTGGCATATGATGCAGACTAGCTTCAGCTCCTGTTGGTGTTCAGGGGCAAAGACCGGCTGGCGGACGGCATGGCAGCTTATGATGCGGGAGCTGGCGCCCCAGACAAAAGATGGCGGATACAGCCGCCCGCAGTACACATTTACTGGTCAGATCGGTGACCCAGAGTTCCCGGTGCGCTCCGTGCCCTGTACACGCGCTCCCGTGCATAGCACGGTATCGGCTGTGGGCAACAACGCTCCTTACGTCCACGTCTGTTCTACTGTTGCCGCACCTCACCTGACTGGTCATGCGGTTGTGAGCAGGCCTCTGATAGAAAACTGTGACTCATTCTGTTCCTGGCCCCGCCTCATGTCAACACTTGGTTGAGAAGGCGAACCTTGTGTGGGTCGCGTATCACTTCTGCACCAGAGGTCTACTCATGCTGCACCTACACAGATACATATTCTGTGGAAAGAGACGTCTGCGCGAGGGCCAGGTGGAGTCGGGCCGGTACCACGTGTATCTGGGCAATGCATGCCCATGGTGCCATCGCGTGATGCTCGCGCTCGTGCTGCGCGGGCTGCTGCCGCACATCAGCGTGACGAACGCAGTGGACGATGCCGAGCGCGCCAGCCGCGGCGGCTGGGTGTTTGACACGCCTGAGCCCGTCTTTGGCGCGCGCGACCTGCGGCACGCCGCAGCCTGAGCGACCTCAAGGAGTACACCCACGAGCAAGGATGTGTATACACATGCATTATCGCATTGCATTGCCGCCAGTGAAGCAGACGTCTCCTACACAGATGTGTTAGGTCTGGCACTGGATAACAAGCACACGCGCCCACCATCTTGGGCTCCATGCCTGCTTGTAACTGCTGTTCACGACGCATGCATTGCTCACTGTGGCCACCCAATACTACAGGAGAACACTGATCATGCATAGCCTGCCTTGCAGGCTATGCTGTCACTCGCATGCTGACCTCCCTCAAGCTGTGAGCTGTTTCGGTCTCTTTTGCGTCACTGAAACATGCCTGCTCGCACGCTGGCAGCGAGGTGTACGATGCGGCCAGCCCAGGCTACCGCGGGCGCTGCACGGCGCCGCTGCTGGTGGACCGACGCACGCGGCGCGCGGTGTGCAACGAGAGCAGCGTGATCGTACGCAACCTCAACGCCGTGCACCTGCCAGGCTGCACGCCCATCGACCTGTTTCCCGCGGCCGCCGCGGCCGAGATCGAGCAGGTCAACGAGCTCGTGTATGACAAGGCGCGCGCAAGGCACCAACGGCCGTCACGCCCTTGCATGGCATCTGCCTGTCATTATGTTCTCAGGGGCCTAACCTGGCAGGCCATCGAGTCAGGGCCGCTCACGTGTGTTCTTGCACTAATCAAGGACTTTAGTGACAACTCATGATGATTATATAGAGTACAGTACGGCATACGTAGCAGGTCATCGCTGCGAGCCTTGCCCCGTGCCAGTGACCGCTGTGCAGCATGTGTTGGGCGGTATGGTGCAGCTGCAATCAAGCCATACCGCCTCGCTCATGGGAGCTGGATCTCAGGCAGAGTCCGTGTGGCGGCGGCGGGCAGGTGAACAACGGCACGTACAAGTCGGGCTTTGCGACCAGCCAGGCGGCGTACGACCGCGCGCAGCAGGAGCTGTACGCCGCGCTGGACGCGCTCGAGGCGCGCCTGGCCCGCCACCGCTTCCTGGTGGGCGACAGGTGCGCCATCCCCCGTCCCTGTGCTGCTGCGCTGCAGTCTGCGTACAGCCTCTTGCTAGCTTCAATACGTGTTATCTTCTGCATTCTGACATTGTGCAGCGTGTCGCAACATGTGCTGCCCGACGTGTCATAACATTGCTGCGCATCTGAAAAGCGTATATCTGTCTAGAATGGCCGCGACATGGAGTCGGAGCATTTGCTGCTGCACACGTTTCCTAGAGCCTGTTGGCTCACCAGACGCAGCAACTGCGACGCAGGTTCACAGAGGCGGACCTGCGGCTGTACCCCACCATAGTGCGCTTCGACGCGGCGTATGCGACGCTGTTCAAGTGCTGCCGCCGGCGCATCGCGGACTACCCCAACCTCAGTGCCTGGCTGCGCGACGTGTACCAGCTTGACATGGGCACTGCGTCGCCCGTGCAGGCGCGTGGACCATCGCCCAAAGCGCATTGGCAAGCGAAAGGCTGCATGCAGATGCACGCGGTGGCCAACAATGTAAGCAGTGGCTGCGTCCATGCGCAGCTCTTTCCTGCATACGGATCCAACCTGCGTGAACGGCGCGCAGGTGCGCGACAGCTTCGACCTGGACGACGCGCGGCGGTCATACTTCCAGAGCTTGTTCCCGCTGAACGCGGGCGGCATCGTGCCGGCCGGGCCCACGCTGGCGGACCTGGCGCTGCACCGCCCGCACGGCCGCGGACCGGCCGACACCGGCGCCGTGTTTGCGCTGCGACCTGGGTCGATGCTGCCCGCTATGTCAACTGCTGCGCGGTAGCGAGTCGCAAGGCCGACGGCCGCGCGCGGCGTCGCCTGGCGCCAGCGAGCGGTGGCGGCGCTGCAGCTGGTTGGGCACTCGCTGCTATCCTGCGGCTATCGCATTTCACTGCGTGCTGTGCTGCTGACATGCCGCTCGTCGGGCGGCTGCACTTCTCTGTCGTCTCATTCAGCTTGCAGGATTGTTGTCCGCGCAGCCGTCTCCCTCGTGCTTGGCGGCATCTTGCTCAAACTGCAAGGCTTCACTACTAGACAGTGGGCACGTCCCGCTCTGCATGGCATGCCATTTTTTTCACAAGCTCCAGCTAATGCATGCGCCCAATCCCAATGTCTGTAATCAAGGCATAGGACCCATAAAAATGATGGCCTGATTACTAAAAGTCTTTTCAACCTGGGGTTTGCCAATGACCCTCGGCCTCACCAAGCGCTTCAGGTGTTGTTCACTGCTCATCCAGCTGAGCGTCTGGGCGTCTGGCAGCTTCGTGCGCAGCACTGTGTCGCTCACTGTGGCTATCAACCTGCACAGGCGTACACCATGGCCGTGCGCCACACACTCCTCTGCTCACTGTTTGCAAGCTGTTGCAAACTGTCACAGGGCCGGAAGCGTGCTTGTGTGGTACACGCAGGGCATCAACCGGCTGGGCGCGGGGCCGAGGAAGCCCGGCATCGCGCGGCCCATCGACCCCAACCGCTTCATAGTGCAGGACCTGGTGCCGGAGGGCGTCGAGAACGACCAGGACTACAAGCGGATGGTCCAAGACGTGCGCTGCGGCTGCACTTTGTGAGTCGACACACTGGCTCTCGTTTCGCTGCCGAGTTTGAGCCCCTGTGCTAGCGCGCAGATAGAGGACGCGCAGGCGAGCCAGGTCGGCTGGCTGTTTGGCCGCGGAGGTGCGTTTGCTTGCGCTTGTACCGACGACTGCCGAACCAGGACCTGTGCTTCTGCGTGCATTTGTATATGAACGTGCAATCACAAAGTCGCCACCCCCAGCTTGTGGTCCCGCAAGCGATGCGCTCAGCGGAGGCGCGCGCTGCTGCGACAGCGTTCGACAAGAGCGACCTCATGTACCTGCGCGACGAGGAGGAGCGGCAGCGCTTCACGGAGGACGAGCTGCGCGACCGCGAGCTGCAGCAGTTCCAGCGGCAGCGCGCGCGCGTAGAGCCGGCCGCGCCCGGCCCGGCGCCGACGCGGCCAGTGCGCCGCGACAAGGAGCGCGCCGGCGCCAGGTGCTGCCGGGGTCCAGTCTGCGCCTAGTAATGCGCTCACCTGTGAAGCCTGCCGCGCCCGGCCTGCCCCCGCCGCGGAGTGCGCGCCACGGCGAGGTACAGAGCAGCGCACTGGAGGCGAAGGGCATGATCGCAGCAGCCAGGTGTTTGAGAGCGCGCGCAGACGAGAATTGAGCGCGCGCACAGAAGAGAAGATGTGCGGGCTTGAGAGTGACTGTGCTCGTGCGGGGGGCGCTGCAGTGTCCAGGCAAAGGTGCTGTCAAAGCTGAAGATCAAGGCGGCGAGGACGCCTGGCGGCGGCGGGCCTGCGGCCCCGCAGCCAGCGCGGCCTGTGCCGGCCGCGGCAGAGGCCCCCGCGGCCAAGCGCCAGCGCGCCGAGCCCGCCGCCCCAGCGCCTGGTGACGCGGCACCTGCTGGTGCGCCTGGTGCCAGCGGCGGCGGCGGCGGCGGCGGCGGCCAGGGCCAGGCTGGCGGCGGCGAACAGAATGGCGGACTGGCCGGCCTGCTCGGTGCGCACTGACCATGACGTGCGTACCTGGGAGCGCACCGTGCAGGGGCACGATGTTCAACAGAACAGGCCCGCTCTCGTCCTGGCGGAGCAGAGGCGTTAGCTGCGCGCTGGCGGAAGAGCGCGAGTGTCAACAGCTCTCCCATGGCGCAGGTGCATATGGCAGCGACGACGACGAGGTCAGCGAAGGAGACGCGGCCGGCGCAGCTCCTCCAGTGCCGGGCAGACCTAAGATGTCGGACACTGCAGCAGCACCTCAGCCGCGCATGTCCGGTGGCGACCGGGGAGGAGCGCGGAGGGAGGCTGCGGTGTACAGTGGACGAGGACAAGGCACCTAACATGATGCCTTGCCAGGCTTGGTCTTGGCATATGACTTGCCAATGGTCAACCTGCATGCAGCCCGCTGAAGCCTGCTTGTGCCCACTGACACTGCAGCATCATTGAAGAAGGGTCCAACCCTCATCAATAAAGTAGGGATGCATTTCCCGCCAGTGACAAAATAGACACATGGTTCTGAAAGCAGGCAACCCAAAACAAGCGGTCAACGCTATGGGATGTGCGCTCACCGTCTGAGACTCCTCGCAGAGTTGTGACTTGGCTGTGTGGCCCCAACTGATGGTGCTCCCATGCTTTTCTGGCTGCACTGAAAGAGCGGCTGCCTGCGTTGACGTGTTGACCTCTTTATTAGCTGTCAGCACACACTGAAGGTACCTGCTTCGCAGAGCATACCTAGTCATCTTGACACAGGCATCAGTGGCAACGGGCCTTCCCAGTCTTAGGTGAGGCGCCCCTTGCAGGCACGTTTGCGCCCAAAGCCGACAGATACTGGCGACTATTTGTTAGAGGTGTGTTGCATCTTAAGCCACGCATCTTGAAATGTTCAGGTGATTTGGGTATAAGATTGACAGCGTCCAGCTTTGCTGCGCGTGGGCTGGTGCAGAAGCTTGCGGCCCTCACTCTGGAGTCAATAGCGATCCATATCTGACCCGTCTCAAAGGTAGTTTGTGAAGGTGCAGGGCAAGCTGCTCTAAAGCGTGAGGTACCACTCAGGCAGTGTTTGCGTGGCTGCCCTCAGGCTGTTCTGCCTCACCAGAGAAAGATGCAGACACACACCCAGTGCAAGCGAGCTGCCCTTGCTCACCAGCGACGCGCCCTCACCAGCACGGTTCCTGCTGCAGGTGCCAGCACAGATGCAAGCTCATGATACCTCTGCCAGGGGGCCTGGCGCTCCCACAGGTGAGGTGCTTCGTGACGGGCTGGAGGCGCGCGGCGGTGCAGTGAATGAGCCTGGGTGCGTTGTCCGCACATGTCCCATGCATATTTCGGTATTTGAGCTACACGGTAACCCATGCATGCAGGTTCTGCTCTGTAGCACAGCACTGCAAAATTCACCGACAAACGAACGCTGGATCCCTGCAGTGGCGCCCCGACCTGTGTGCACAGCCTCCCGGCATGCAGGGGCTGGTCTGCATTCCAGTGTGCGCTCTCATGCGTTGTCACATCAGGTGACTGCTTCTACGCCTGATGCAGGACCGGCACTGGGAGGGCGGCCGGGGGCCAGCCCGGCCTGAGCTCTGACGAGGATGCGTGGTACGAGGAGGTGTGGCTCGTGGAGGAGGGCGCGGCCAGCAGCGGTTCTGGCGACACGCTCGCTTTCGATGTCCGGCCCCTATCTGGAGGTGCTGAGCCTCTCCGACCCGCGGAGGAGCCAAGGGCAGCGGCAGGGATCCGACCTGTGGCACCGCGGCAGGCTGGGCCGAGAGGGATACCTGATAGGACCTCCCGCCCTGCCGCACGCTTGGCGCCTGGCGCGGCTGCGGGTGGACAGCTGCGGCCGGGGCGGGACGACGCACCAGCGGCAGCACTTTCATGGGCGCTGGGCGGACACTTTCAGCAGGGGTGGTGGCTAGGACAGGACAACCAAACTGAACACCAGGAGAATGCAGCGCAGTCAAGTGCAGTGTGCGTGAGGTCAGTGTGACATTGTGCTAGTAAACGTCAGGATGACAGATGTTGGACTCCTGCAGGGACGGTTGGCCAGCTAGCACGGGAGCGCCTCAGTTGCATCACCTCGCGGAACATAATGAACATAGCGACCACGGAGAAGACGTCCGCCATGGCTGCAGACGGCCGCCGGCGCCCGACCCCAACCCCGGTCTGCGCTGCCTGCGCTTGCCGCCAATTGCCTGCGGGCGCGCACACTCACTGCAGCACAGGGAAAGGCTTGCTAGCCGGCACCTATGAGCCTGGTCCTCATCTGCCGGCCAAGCGTTCGCTTGAAGCTTGCACGCTTGTGCTTGGCGCATGGTCCTCACCGGGGGGTCATAATGATAGGGGGGTCATGATTAGAAGTGAGCTTGCAGCTGTTCGGGACTCCCAGCCTAATTGCATGCACTTTGGATCGTGAGAGGTTGAACCAGAGGTTGAACCGTGAGCCAGTGAACTCCGCACAGGTGAAGTCAGCACAAGTTCGAACTCCAAGCACCTGTCACACGGCCAGTGTGGGTGCCGCAGCGGGCATGATGCAGGCGAGTGGCATCCAGGGTTTGCGCAGCGGCGCCGCAGCAGGCAGCAGCCGCCGCGCGCAGCACGCTGCGCGCGGCATGGCCAGGCTGGAGCGGCGGCGCATGCGTGCGAGCGCACACGCGTGTCCACCGGCCACGGAGGATAGGCCTGCAACCGCGGCGCACCAGGTGTGACCTGCGTGTCGCGCGCACCTGGCGATCAAGGGCCAGCGCCCCGCCTGCCTCGGGTGGCCTTCTCACGCATGCGCGCGGGCGCGCAGACGCTGACGCGGGAGGCAGCGCAGCGGTCCGTGGGCGAGCTGCGCGCCGGCCAGGAGGGCCTGGCGCGCCTGGTGGCGCAGCTGGAGGCCGGCAACGAGGGCTTGGCGGGTGACGACGTGTTTGCCGGCCTGCAGGAGGTCCGTTATCTCCATCCCCTGACTGAGCCGGCAGTTGTGCCGGTTGGAGTGTGCTTATAGCGCTTCTGTGGGGGCACGCCGGAGCTGCTCGTCCGCCAAGGGTGCGGCAGGGCCACGGGCGCGGCAGTTGCAGCGAGTGCTTTGCTGAGAGCGCTGCGCCGGCGCACCTCACCCGTCAGCAGAGGCGCACGCCTTCTGCAAGGTGCCCCGCGCGAGGCTGTTCCAGGTGTTGCATCGCGGGCGCCTGGCAAGCGCGGGGGCCTGCGGGCGCAGGTGCGCGGCCGCCTGGAGCGCGTGGCGGCCGACCTGCGCGCGGCAGGGCAGCCCTGCCGCGAGGAGTCATCCTCCTCGTCCAGCAGCAGCGAGGACGAGTGCACGGGCGCCGAGGCCGCCGCGCGCGCCGAGGCCAAGGCCGCGGCCAAGGCGGCCAAGGCGCTTGAAAAGGCGGCCAGAAAAGAGGCCAAGGCGGCTGAGAAGGAGGCCAAGCGCGCGGCCAAAATTGCGCGGCGCGCAGAGGAGGCGCTCCTGCTCGGCCCCGCGGCCGCGGTGCAGCCCGAGCCGCTGTTCCGTGAGGCGGGCCCGCCGCTGCTGGTCACCGCGGCTGGCGCGCCGGGGCCCGGCCCCGCGCCGCCGCCGCTCGAGACGGGCCTCGGGGCCGGCGCGGCGGGCGCGGCGGCGGCGCCCGGCCGCGGCGCGCTGGTCCTGCGCACGCTGCGCGGCGACCTGGTGCTGGACGGCGGCGCGGGCGCGGCCGGCGCGCCCGCGGCGCCCGCCGCGGTGCGCGTGGAGGTGTGCACGGGCAAGGCGTGCGCGCGGCGCGGCGCCGCGGCGCTGCTCGAGGAGCTCGCGGGCGCGCTGGCCGGCGACGCGGGCGTCGACGTGGCCGGCTGCAAGTGCATGGACCAGTGCAAGAAGGGGCCCAACCTGCGCGTGCGCGTGGCGGGGCAGGCGCCCGTGGTCGCTGTGGGCGTGCCGCCTGGCGATGCTGGGGGAATGCTGCGCCGCGTCGCCTGACAGGGCGGGCGAAGGCGGGTCAACTATTGGCGCGAAGCTTGCCCGTGGGGCGACCCCGAGCCCGCGCTGTAGCGCGTCGCCCGAGGCAGTGAGTAGGAAGCGGGCACAGAGCTGTGCTGGGCGGGCCCACAGGCAGTATCAGGGGCCAGTGCTGCGCTGCCCAAAGAGTGTCTGCAGGAGGGTCTGCGCTGGGTTGAAGGACTTGGCTCTGGGTGTGTCGTCACCGCCTGGTGGACTCGTGTCAGCTGCCAGGTTTGTTGTAGACGTTGGATACCGATGTAGTCATAACAGATTTTGAGAATGTGGTCAAAGGTACCGGCAAGCTGGGGGTGAAGTTGCAGGGCAAGCTCATCATATTCTGAGCACTTATAGGGTGTGCCATGCCCGCTCTGGCATGCTGAGCGAGCGGCGTGCTGCAGTCTGGCTTCAGATCCTGCGAGGTCGCCACCGTTACTGGCCGCAGTGTGTGACGTTTCGAGGCGGTCGTAGCATGTCTCAACGTAGCCTGCACATTTTTTGGCATTTGTCTGTCCTGTAAGCAGTTCGGTGTCCTGTGGTGCTTCACAGCTCAGCAGCATCAAAGTTGCTGCATAGTGTCATGCTGCTGCGCCACAAGAGCCATCCGTGCAAGGACAAGTTGTGTCTGCCAGCCACATAAGAAACATGCCCACCCGCAAATGCTTGGTCCGCCCACTGCTTCGGCTCGCTCCTCTCCCACACTACCACGGCACTACCACAGCATATCAACAGTTGCCGCAACTACTCGGCAGCCGGCAAGGATATCTGCCGCGCCTGGCCGCGCCTGCAGCGTCCTATGCAGGATGACTCCAAATTCATCCTGCCCCTCCAAGTGGGCTCTGGCAGGGAGTGCTATCCTACTTGCGCCCCGCGCGCTTGACGCGCAGCTTTTTGCGCTGCGCCATCTGCGGGTCGCCCGCCGCCTCCCCAAGGCCGAAGCTGCTGGCGCTGCCCAAGGGCGCCTCCGCGACGCCGCCCGCAGCCGCGCCCCCGAACGAGAAAGGCGCGGCGCCCGCCGGCGCGCCAAAGGCCGGCGGCTGCCCAGGCGCGGCCCCAAAGCCCTGGAAAGCAGGGCTCGCATGCGTCGCGCCAAACGGGCCGGGCGCCGGCTGCGCCTGCGCGGGCGCGCCAAAGGCGCCGTGCGCCCCGCCGAAGCCGCCTGCGACGCGGGCAGTCCGTTGAGGCGCGCTCTCGCCCTGCTGCAAGCTTGCCTGCATGCCACCTCAGCAGATTGCATTTTGCATGCGGCACAGCACAGGCATCGCCTGGGCAGGGCCAGGTAGAATGGAGCAGGCAGTGCAGACTATATGATTCACAAGCACCGCATGTGCACCGGCACAGCTGCTACTGCGCAGCCCGCACTTGCGCTGTGCTGTTGTAAATAGGGTCAAAAGCCTTCAGACGACTGGAATATGCCTTGTATTGGGCGGCGCACCAATGCGCATAGAGTCAGGGTTGGCGCTGCTGCCAAAGCCGTCGCCAAAGGCCGGCGGCGGCGACGGCGCGGGGGCGGCCGGTGCGCCAAAGCCGCCGCCGAACCCTCCAGGTGTCCCGAACGAAAACGCGGGCGCAGGCGCCGCGGCGGCCGTGGTCGCGGCCGCGGCGCCAAACGCAGGCGCGCCCAGCGCCCCGAAGTCCTTCGGGCCGTCTGCGGGCGCGGGCGCCGGGGCGCTCGTGGACCCAAACGCGGGCTGCTGCTGCAAAGCGCCAAACGCGGGTGCACTGGCGGCAAGGAACGCTGGCACACTGGCAGCACCAAACGCGGTCGGCGCGCTGGCGGCGGCGCCGAACGCAAACTGCGACGCGCCGCCGGCCGGCGCAAAGGCCTGCGCGGACGTCGCGCCGAACGGCGCTCCAAAACCGGCGCCAAACGCTGGCGCGCTGGCCGCGCCAAATGCTGGCGCGCTGGCCGCGCCGAAGGCTGGCGCGCTGGTCGCGCTGAATGGTGGCGCACTGGCCGCGCCGAACGCTGCCGTACTGGCCGCGCCGAACGCTGGCGCGCTCGAGGGGCCGCCGAGCGCGGGCGCGCTGGCGGCGCCAAATGCGGGCGCGCTGGCAGGCGCGCCGAAGGCGGGCGCAACGACAGGGCTGCCAAAGGGCGGAAAAGACGAGGCGCCGGGCGTGGCGGCGCTCGCCGTGCCCGCACTCAGCCCGGCCCCGCCGCCGGGCGCAGGCTGGCTCGCGGCGCCAAACGCCGGCGGGCCATCCCCGCTGGCGGCGGCCGACCCCGGAGCACCAAACGCCGGCGCGCTCGCAAAGCCGCTGCCGCCAAAGCTGAAGGCATTTCCGGTGGCCGCCGGCGCCGGGGCGGCCGCGCCCAGGCCGCCGCTAGCGTCCTTCCCGCCGAACGAAAAGATAGCGGCCGGCGCGGAGGCGCCTGGCTCTCCTGCCCCTGGCCCCGACGCTGGCTTGCCCTGCTCGCCCCCGGCAGGCACGGCAGCCATGGTGCCAAACGTGAAGCCGCCGGCCGGCCCCAGGAACGCAGGCACTGGCGCGGGAGCGGCCAAAGGCGCCGGCCCCGACAGGGGCGCGACCGCGGCGGGCGCCCCGAAGCTCCACGCGGCGGCGGGCGCGGGCGCGCTGGATGCAGGCGCCGACGCCGGCGCGGCAAAGCCGCTGCCGAACAAGCCGACGCCAAAGGCGGCCGGCGCGGCGCCAAACGCCGGCGCCGCCGCGGGCGCTGGCGCGGGCGCGGGGAGGGACAGGCTGGCGGCCGCCGCCGGCGCGGGCTCCGGCGCGCGCGCGGCCGGCAGGCCGACGCTGAAGGCCGGCGCCGCGCGCGG
>JAABUP010009549.1_pt1 | contig 11850 bp, 9 predicted proteins | sample 5559201 | NCBI WGS metagenome assembly JAABUP01 (sample SAMN10711887, study PRJNA513373) | rock metagenome | isolation source: Antarctica rocks | place: Antarctica | reverse complement strand
GCAGGCTGCCTCAGCCGACAGAATGCCGGGTATGACACCGACGTCTTCCCGGCGCACTGTGCTCGACGCCTTCGACCTGACGGGCCGGGTCGCCGTCGTGACCGGCGGCAATGCAGGCATCGGCCGGGCGCTCGCGCACGCCCTCGGCGAGGCCGGCGCGGCGGTGGTGATCGCGGCCCGCACCGAGTCCCGCAACGCCGAGACGGTGCAGGAGCTGACGGCGGCGGGCATCGGGTCGATGGCGGTCCGCACCGACGTCACCGTCCGGTCCGACGTCGTGGATCTCACGGCTGCGGTGCTGGACCGGTACGGCCGGATCGACGTCCTGGTCAACGACGCCGGCATGTGCATCCACGCACCGACAGCGGAAGTGACCGAGCAGGACTGGGACGCGGTGCTCTCGCTCAACCTGACAGCGGTATGGCGGTGCTGCACGCTGCTCGGGGCCCCGATGCGTGCCGCCGGCCGCGGCGCCATCGTCAACATCGGCTCGATGTCGGGGATCATCGTCAACCGCCCCCAGTGGCAGCCGGCGTACAACGCGTCCAAGGCGGCGGTGCACCACCTCACGCGGTCACTGGCCACGGAGTGGGCAGCCGACGGGGTGCGGGTCAACGCCCTGGCCCCGGGCTACGTGCACACCGCCATGTCCCCGTTGGACGATCCCCGCTACCGGGGCCGGTGGATCGACGACGCCCCGATGCAGCGCGCCGCCGAGCCGGCCGAGCTGGGTCCCGCCGCGCTGTTCCTGGCCAGCGACGCGTCGTCCTTCATGACCGGGGAGGTCCTGGTCGTCGACGGCGGCTACACCGCGGTCTGAGCCACCCGGTGGGGACGGGGCACACCGCCGCTCAGTTCAACCGGGCTGCGGGATCGGGCGCACGGCGGACCTCCTGCGGCGGGGCCTCGCGAGCCGAAGCCAACTGCAACCGGTCGGCTCGGCGCCGATGTGGGACGTCGGCCGGGTGATTTACGAACTCGCGGCCGAACGGTCTTCCGTTCCGGGGACCTCGCGTGGTGAAGTCGTGCGCGGCACCTCTGGGGTGACCGCGAGCGACAAGGAGACACGCAGTGATTCGTAGGACCTACGCGGGGACTGCCGCGTTGTTGACGACCGGGGCCCTCACGCTGGCCGGGATGGCCGCGGCCTCCGCACAGCCCGTTCGCCCGGGCCCGCGGCCGTTGCCGGCCGCCGCCCAGCGCCAGATCGACAACCTGGTCCAAGCCCGCCGGGCCGACGCCGCGCAGCTGGACGCGAAGGGCAAGGGCGACGGGGCGGCACGCCAGGCCGGGGACGGCCCGGACGAGATCGCGGACCGCGCGGCGCAGTACTCGTTCCAGCGGACGGCTCCCGGACTCTCCGTCCCGGCGGCGGCGATCCCGGCGGCGAGGGCCGCCGCCGCGGCGCTGCCCCAGGTCGGCGGCGCCTGGCGGGAAGTGAGCAAGAAGCCGTACGACGCGGCGCCCAAGGGCTACACCGACCCCGCGTGGTCCAACGACGGCTCCGGGTTCGGCCTCGTCGGTGGGCGGATGACCGCGATCGCGATCGACGGGTCCACGGCCTACGCCGGTGCCGCCGACGGTGGCCTGTGGCGCAGCAGCGACGCCGGGAAGACCTGGGTCCCGCTCGGCCGCGACCTGCCCAGCCTGTCCACCGGCGCTCTGCTCATCGGGCCGGCACACAGCATCTGGCTGGGCACCGGTGAGGCCAACACGAACGCCGACGCGTACTCCGGGCAGGGCGTCTGGGCCAGCCTCGACCGCGGTGACCACCTGACGAAGGTCGGTGGGGCCGCGCTGGACGGGGCGGAGATCTACCGGCTGATCGACGACCACGCCGGGCACGTCTACGCCGCGACCACCCGGGGCCTGTTCCGGATGTCGTCCAACGGCCGAGGCTCCTGGACGCGGGTGCTGGCACCGACCGCCACCACCGGCCCCTACGACAACCACGTGACCGACGTCGTCGTCCGCCCGGGTACCGGGGGGCGCACCGTGCTCGCCGTCGTCGGCTGGCGCAACGGCTCGCCGGACAACGGCTTCTACCTGTCCACCTCCGGCGGTAACGGGGGCAGCTTCTCCCGGATCACCCCGACCGGGCCCCAGGGTCCAGCGACCGACATCGGCCGGGTGACGCTGGCCTATGCCGCGGACGGCTCCGCGCTGTACGCCCTGGTGCAGAGCCCGGAGCTGCTGCTCGCCGGCGGCGGCACCAACCTTCGCGGCCTGTACAAGATCCCGGGCGGTGACCCGAAGGGCCGGTACCAGAAGGTCGCCGACTCCACGTCGCTGGGCAACTCCGGCTCGGCCCTGAAGAGCCTGGACGGCTACAACGTCGGCGTGCAGGCCTGGTACAACCAGGCGCTCGCCGTCGACCCGAGGAACCCGAACCGGGTCTACGTCAGCCTGGAGGAGGTCTTCCAGAGCGACAACGGCGGCAAGACGTTCACCACCGCCAGCCCGTACTGGAACTACGGCCTGGCCTGCGGGGCGTCCTGCCCGGACACTACGCACCCGGACCAGCACGCGCTGGCCGTCTCCGGCGGTCAGGTGTGGATCGGCAACGACGGCGGCGTGTACCGCCGCCCCGTCGGGGTGACCGGCTACGGCCACTGGACGAACACCAACGCCACGCTGCACACCACGCAGTACTACGGCGTCGGGACCGGCGCCCTGTCCGGTGGCCGCACCGCGTTCTGGGGTGGACTGCAGGACAACGGCACCTCGGCGCTGCTCGGCGAGAACGCGCCGACGATGATCGAGCCGGCCGGCGGCGACGGCGGCAACGTCCTGGTCGACCCGGCCGACGGCCGGCGGGCGGTCGGGGAGTACGTCTACCTGCGGACCTACCTGACGACCGACGGCGGCCACACCTTCCGCGACATGGCGCCACCGGACAGTGCGCTGGGCCTGGCCCGGTTCATCGCCCCGTTCGTCGCCGACGTCCGCGACCCCAACCACTGGGTCGCCGGCGGCCAGCGGATCTGGGACGACACCGCCAACTGGAACACCGTGTGCGACAAGACGCGCTGTGACTGGAAGGCCGTGCACGACCTTGGCGCCGGTTTCACCACCACGGCGCTCGCGACCTCCGGCAAGACCACCTATGCCGGCTGGCTCCAGGGCGGCGGTAACCCGGGGGCTCCGTTCAGCACCGGCATCGACACCAACGCCGGCGGAGCCTGGCACCGGATCGTCGCGCCGAACCTGCCGCAGCGGTACCTGGCCGGCCTCGCGGTCGACCCGGCGAACGCCGACCACGTCTACGCGGTCTACAACGGGTTCTCCCGCCGCTGGATCGACGGCGCCGGCACCGGGCACGTCTTCGAGTCCCGCAACGGGGGCGCGAGCTGGACCGACATCTCCGGGAACCTGCCGGACATCGGCGGGGACGACCTGGTGATCGGCCGGGGCGGGCTCGTGCTCGCCACCGACGCGGGTGTCTACGCCGCCCGGGTGGACCGGCCGGGCTCGTGGTACCGGTTCGGCACGGGGCTGCCGAACGTCTCGGTCAACGACCTGACGGTCACCCCCGACGGCAAGACCGTCGTCGCCGGTACCCACGGTCGCGGCATCTGGGCGCTGCCGGTCCCGTGACCGGTGCTCTCTGACCGCGCCCACCAGCGCGGACCGTCGGCCGGGTCAGCTCTCGCTGATCCGGCCGGCGGCCACGTCCAGGTGCCGCGTGGTCGCCACCGCGGCGAGCATCCGGCGGTCGTGGGTGACCAGCAGCAGCGTGCCCGCGTAGTCGGCGAGCGCCTGCTCCAGCTGCTCGATCGCCGGCAGGTCCAGGTGGTTGGTGGGCTCGTCGAGGACCAGCAGGTTCACTCTGCGCGCCTGCAGCAACGCGAGCGCCGCTCTCGTCCGCTCCCCGGGTGACAGTGACGAGACCGGGCGGGCGACGTGGTCCGCGCGCAGCCCGAACTTGGCCAGCAGCGTCCGCACGTCGGCGTCCGGCCAGTCGGGCACCTCGGCGCCGAACGCCTGCGGCAGCGGGTCCTCGCCGAGAAACAGCCGACGCGCCTGGTCGACCTCGCCGACGACAACTCCCGGCCCGAGTGAGGACCGCCCGGCCGTCAGCTGGACCCGGCCGAGCAGCGCCGCCAGCAGCGTGGACTTGCCCGAACCGTTCGGCCCGGTGATCGCGACCCGGTCGGCCCAGTCGATCTGCAGATCGACCGGGCCGAGAGTGAACGCGCCGCCCTGCCCGCTGTCGCGGCGGTCTGCATTGCCGCTGTCGCGGCGGACCACGGCGCCGTCCAGAGTCGCGACCACCGCACCGGCACGCGGTGCCGTCGCGATCGACATCCGCAGCTGCCACTCCTTGCGCGGCTCCTCGACCTCGGGCAGCCGCTCGAGCAGCCGGTCGGTCTGCCGGGCCTTCGCGGCCTGGTTCTCACTCGTCTGGCGACGGAACGCCTTGATGTTCTTGTCCGGATCGCTCGCCTTGCGCACCGCGTTGCGCACGCCCTTGTCCATCCACGCCCGCTGGGTGCGGGCGCGCTCCTGCAGCCCCGCGCGCCGCTCGGCGTACTGGTCGTACTCCTCACGGGCGTGCGTCCGGGCCTGTTCCCGCTCGGCCAGGTAGGCCTGGTAACCGCCGCCGTAGACGGCGACCTGCTGCTGGGCAAGGTCCAGCTCGACGACGGTGTCGACGGTCCGGAGGAGGAACTCGCGGTCGTGGCTGACCAGCACGGTCGCCGCCCTCAGTTCGGTGACGAACTGTTCCAGCCGGTCCAGGCCGGGCAGGTCCAGGTCGTTGGTCGGCTCGTCGAGCAGGAAGACGTCGTACCGGCTGAGCAGCAGCGAGGCCAGTGACGCGCGCGCCGCCTCCCCGCCGGACAGGGTCGTCATCGCCGTATCGAGGTCGACGGTCAGGCCGAGATCGGCCGCCACCGCCGGCATCCGGTCGTCCAGGTCGGCGCCACCGAGCGCCAGCCACCGGTCCAGCGCCACCGCGTAGGCGTCGCCGGCGCTGTCGGTCCCGCCCACACCGGCAGCACCGGCCGCGAGCGCGTCGGCCGAGTCGTCGAGGGTGTGCTGCGCCACGGCGACGCCGGTGCGGCGGGCCAGGTAGGCGCGGACGGTCTCCCCGGCACGGCGCTCGGGTTCCTGGGGCAGGTGTCCGACGCTCGCCGCGGCCGGGCTCAGCGTGACCGAGCCCTCGGCCGGTGCGTCCAGACCGGCGAGTTGCCGGAGCAGCGAGGACTTGCCGGCGCCGTTGGCGCCCACCAGGCCGACGACGTCACCCGGGGCGACAGTCAGGTCGAGGCTGTCGAACAGCGAGCGCGCCCCGTGCCCCGCGGCCAGGTCGCGCGCGATCAGGGTGGCGGCCACGCCCGGGAACGCTAGCGTCGGAACGCCCGGACGGCCGGGTGATTCAGACCGCGCAGCTGCCGTCCGCGCAGGAGTCGGCGGGCGCGGTGCCCTGCGCAGGCGCTCCGACGACGGTGAGCGGGCGCCGTTCCCGCCATGCCTGCTCCAGCACCTGCAGCAGGACCTCCGGCGGTTGGGCGCCGGCGACGCCGTAACGGCGGTCCACGACGAAGAACGGCACCCCCGTCGCGCCGAGCTCGGCGGCCGCCTTCTCCTCGATCCGGACCTCGTCGGCGTACACGTCCTCGGCGAGGACCTGACGCGCCTCGGCGGGGTCCAGCCCGGCGGCGGCGACGACCCGGACGAGGGTGTCGTGGTCCGACACCGGCTCGCCGTCGGTGAACGCCGCCCGGAACAGCGCCTCCTTGACCGCGTCCTGGACACCGCGCTCCGCGGCCAGGTGAAGCAGCCGGTGGGCATCGAAGGTGTTGCCCGGTCGGGCGAGGTCGAAGCGCATGTCCAGGCCGGCGCCCGCGCCGGTGGCGACCATCCGGTCGACCATCGCCTGTCCCTCGGCCTCGCCGAAGCCGTACTTGTCGGCCAGCCGCCGCACGTACGGGCGGTCGGTCGACGGCCCCGCGTCGGGGTCCAGCTCGAACGCCCGCCAGGTCACCGCAACCTGCTCGGCGTGCAGGAAGTTCGACAACGCCTGCTCGAGGTGGCGCTTGCCGATCCAGCACCACGGGCAGACCACGTCGGACCACACCTCGACCTGCATGTCCGTCTGTGCCGCCATGCACCCGTCAACGCCGGCGCGGCCGCCGCCCATTCCGGGACCGTACCGCCCACCGGGCCGGCGGGTCCGGTCGACCGGCCGACGCCCGGTCGTTAGGTTGACTCGACGGTCCGGTCGCAGGCGTCCGGCACCGCCCCGCGATCGACGGGGCACCGCTCGACCGGACAGTGATGCGGAGGGACACCGATGGCCCGCGACGTGACCGACGAGCAGCAGCTGCCGCCCGGCATCGCCGCGGACAAGCCGACCGAGGTCCCAGCCAAGGGCTGGTTCCAGATCCTGAAGCGGGCGGTGAAGGAGAGCGGCAAGGACAACGTCTCCATCTTTGCCGGGGGGATCGCCTACTCGGTCTTCTCCGCCCTCGTCCCGACGCTGTCCGCGGTCGTGTTCATCTACGGCCTCGCAGTGTCGCCCCAGCGGGCGGCGCAGCAGGTCACCAACGCCACGAAGAATCTGCCGGACAACGTGCAGAACGTCATCGCCCAACTGGTCCAGGGCATCACGAGCCGGGGGTCCGGGGCCCTGAGCGCGGGGCTCGTCGTGTCGATCCTGCTCGCCCTGTTCAGCGCGTCGGGGGCGATGAACAACATCATCACCTCGGTAAACGTCGCCTACGACGAAGAGAACACCAGGGGCTTCCTGAAGAAGCGCCTCATTGCCTACGGGCTGACGGTCGGCGGCATCGTCTTCTTCATCGTCGTGCTGGCCCTCGTGGCGGGGCTGCCCGTCGTGCTCAACGCGCTGAACCTCGGGCCGGCGGTGTCGGTCATCACCCAGGTCGCCAGCATCGTCCTGCTGGCGGCGCTGTTCATCGGCGCCCTGTCCGTGCTGTACCGCGTCGCGCCGGACCGTGATTCACCGAAGTTCCGGTGGACCAGTTCCGGAGCGATCATCGCCGCCGTGATCTGGGTGGTCGCCAGCGCCGCCCTCGGGCTCTACGTGCGGGTGGGCAACTTCGGGAACACCTTCGGGCCGTTCGCCGGGATCATCGTGCTGCTGTTCTGGCTGTACCTGACGGCCTACGTCATCCTGCTCGGCGCCGAGATCAACTCCGAGTCCGAGCTGCAGACTGCCAAGGACACCACGAAGGGCCCGGAACTTCCGCTCGGTGAGCGTCGGGCCGAGAAGGCCGACAACGTGGTGCCGGGCACGCCGGCCGAGGCTGCCCAGCGCCTCGCCGGGGAGCACGCGACGACGACCCGGTCGCGGGCACACCGGTGAGCCCAGGCACGCGGCTGGGCACCGGAGCGGCCCCGGTGGCCGGGAACGTCCTCCGTCGGGCAGGGTGGCGCGAGCACGTCACGACGGCAGACAAGGAGCACGGATGAGTCACGACCGGGGACCGGGCGCGCATTCGACGGCGGCACCGTCGACCGGTGAGCTGGTGAAGACGCTGTCCGAGCAACTGTCCACGCTCGTCCGCAGCGAGATCCAGCTCGCGCAGGTCGAGATGAAACAGAAGGGCAAGAAGCTCGGGATCGGTGCCGGCCTGTTCGGCGGGGCCGGGCTGCTCGGGTTCTACGGGCTCGGTGCACTGATCGCCACGGTGATCATCGTGTTGGACCTGTTCCTGCCGCTGTGGCTGGCAGCGTTGATCGTCACGCTGGTGCTGTTCGCCGCCGCGGGCGTGCTTGCGCTCGCCGGCAAGAAGGAGGTGGCGCAGGGGACTCCTCCGGTGCCGACCGAGGCGATTGCGAGCACCAAGAAGGACGTCGCCACGGTGAAGGAGGCCGCACGCCGATGAGCACCAACGAACTCCCGGCAGAGCTCGGTGCGGACCAGCTCCGCGAGCGGATCGAGCGGACCCGCGGCGAGCTGGGGCAGACGGTGGACGCGCTCGCTGCCAAGGCCGACGTCAAGGGCCGCGCGAGGGAGCGGGTCCAGGGCGTCACCGACACCGTGAAGGGGCGGGTGGGTGAGCTCAGGGACAAGGCCACCGGGCTGACCGGCGCGGCAAGGGAGAAGGCGAGCGAGCTGACCGGGAGCGTCAAGGACAGGGCGAGCACCCTTACCGGGACGGTCCACGACACGGCCGTCGGCGTCCGGGACAAGGCCGTCGAGGCCGCACCGACGTCCCGGCACCGGTCAGCGGCCGATGCCGAGACCGTGCTCCTCGACGCCGGCGCCGCCCGCTCCGTCGGTGCCAACGACGGGGCCCACGTGGCCGGCGGCACCTCGCCGTCGGGCACCTCGCAGGTCAGGGAGAGGGTGTCCGCCGCGCTCGGCTCGGTGGCCGGAGCCGCGTCGGGTGCGGCAGCCGGGGCCCGCGCCCGGATCACCGGCGCGACGGTCGGCGGCCGCACCGACCAGACCGACGCGGGCGCGAACGTCGCGGCCCCGGGACAGCGGTCCACCGCGGTGACCGCCGGCGCGGTCGCGGCGGCGCTGGCCGTCCTCGCGGTGCTCGTGATCGCCCGGCAGCGGCGGGCCGGCCGGTGAGCGCCGAGACCCTGCCCAGGAGCACCAGCGCGAAGCTGCTGTACAAGCCGTTCGGGATCGCCAGCGGTCTGGTCGGCGGAGCCATCGCAAACGCGGTGTTCGGGGCCGTGTGGAAGAAGGTCGCGCACGACGACGACCGGCCCAACGCGACCGACCAGCAGCGCAGCGTCGCCGAGGTGCTGGCCGCAGCTGCGCTTCAAGGACTGGTGTTCGCCGTCGTCAAGGCGGCCATCGACCGGGGTGGGGCCCGGGTGTTCGCCAGGTTCACCGGGGAGTGGCCCGGGTAGTGCCGCCCACCCACCCGCGTCCGGCATCGGTCACCACGCCGCAACCGCACCGCCCGGTCAACCCGTACCGGCCGGTGCGGTTCCGCGCCGGGGACCACCACGTGCACAGCGCGTTCAGCTCGGACGGCCAGTACCCGCTGCAGACCCACGCGGCGATGGCGGCGCGGTACGGCCTGGACTGGATGGTCGTGACCGACCACGGCGGTGTCGCACACGAGAAGCTGTCGTGGGACCTGGTCGTCCCCGCGGTCGAGGCGGCCCGGGCGGCCAACCCGGGGCTGCTGCTGTTCACCGGACTGGAGTGGAACGTCCCGGGCGCGGACCACGCGACGGTCGTGCTGCCACCGGGCCCACAGACCGTCGCCGTGCTGCGGGAGTTCGAGGCCGTCCACGACGCGGCCCTGCTGCTCGACCGCGGTGTGCTCGCCCGGTTGAGCAGCGCCGACGGTGAACCTCACGCGCTCGCGGGAATCCGGCACCTGGCGGCGCAGGTGGCCGCCGGCCGGGTCCCGTTGGCGCTGATGATCGCCAACCACCCGTCCCGGCGGGGCGTGGACAGCCCGCACGAGCTGCGGGCGTGGCGCGACGCGGACCCGACGATCGCCATCGGGATGGAGGGCGCACCGGGACACCAGGGCGCCGCCATACCGCCCGGCCGGGGGGGTCGCGGCCGACCCCGCGGCTACTACGACCAGGCGCCGTCGGTCGACTCCTTCCGCGGGTTCGACCCCGGAGCCGATGGCGGGGTCGACCACTACCGGACTGCCGGCGGATTCGACGCGATGACCGCGACCGTCGGCGGGCTGTGGGACGGGCTCCTGGCCGAGGGCCGTCCGTGGTGGGTGACGGCGACCTCCGACAGTCATCAGGTCTACGGCGACACGCACGTGCCCGGGACGGCGGACCACGCGAGCACCGGGACCCGCGGGCCCGCGTCGGACACCGGGGTCGTGCAGCGCTACGCCGACTTCTGGCCTGGCCAGTACAGCCGGACGCTGGTCGGTGCGGACCTGCTGGACCCGGTCGAGGTGTTGCGGGGCCTGCGGTCCGGGGTGGTGATCGCCTGCCACGGTCGGCTGGTCGACGGCCTCGACGTCCGTGTCCGGTCGCTCGGCGACGGCGACCGGCACGGCGTCACCCTGGGCGGGAGGTTGCCCGCCCGGCGGGGCGACGACGTCGAGCTGACCGTCACCGTGGCGCCCGCCGCGCAGCCCAACGCCGCCGGGGACCGGCCGCGGCTACGCCTGCTCGACGTGATCGCCGGGCCGGTCACCGGCCCGGCGGCCGACCGGGACACGATGACCGCACCGGAGACGGCGGTGGCCGCCCGGTTCGAGCCCGGACCGGGTGCGGTGACCGTCCGGCACGTGTTCCGGGCCGTGCAGCGCTCGTTCTACCTGCGGCTGCGCGGGTCCGACGGGAACAGGGTCGGGCCCGACGGCGGACCGCTGGCGGACCCGTTCGTCAGCGGGCCGGCCGACGACGACCCGTGGGCCGACCTGTGGCTGTACGCCAACCCGGTGTTCGTCGACGTCAGCTGACCCCGGCCGGGTGGCCGTCACCGCAGTGCGGCCCCGGCGAGTCGGGCGGCCAGCCGGGGGGACAGCAGGCCGCCGGCCAACCCGACGCCGGCCACCCGGTCGAAGGCGTCGCGGTCGTCGCGGATCACCCGGACGGCACGGTCGAGCAGTCCGGGACGGTCGGCCGCGGCCCGGCCGAGTGCGGTCGTGGTGGCCAGGTGGGCTCCGAGCCGCGCGCGCAGCAGACGTCGGTACACCGCACCGGCCCGGGCCGGGTCCCGGGTCACCGCGACGAGGCCGGCCAACCGGCCGGACACCACCGCGTACCAGATCCCCTCCCCGGTCAGCGGGTTCACCAGCGACGCCGCGTCCCCGGCCAGCAGCACCCGCCCGTCCGGCTGGCGGGGACGCCACGTCGACAGCGGCAGGTGCGCGGCGCGCAGCGACCCGGGCTCGGTCGCGTCCCCGGACCCGGGCAGCAGTTCGGCCAGTCGGCGGTGCAGGTACCGCGGTTGCCCGGCGGGCAGGCGGTCCAGCTGCGCACCGAACCCCACGTTCGCCCGGCCGTCGCCGATCGGGAACGACCAGGCGTACGCGGGCCAGCCGCGGGCCTCGCACGCGAGCACCTGCACCGCCTCGTTGCCCGCGGCGACCGGGGCGTACCCGCGCACCGCGAGCGCGGTTCGGTCCGGGGGGTTCCCGCCGAGGCCGAGGGCCCGCCGGACCACCGAGTGCACCCCGTCGGCACCGACCACCGCCCGCGCCCGGTGGGCGTTCACCCGCACCCCCGTGGCGTCTTCGACGACCGTGCGCACCCGCTCGGTGCGCACCTGCACGCCCGCCGCCCGCGCGGCGTCGACCAGCCGCGCGTCCAGCACGAACCGCGGGATCACGTGCGTCGGCCGGGGCAGGTCCCCGGTCGCGACCGACCCGTCAGGCGAGCTGACCCGCAGCCGCGGGACCGCCGGGTAGCCGTCGGCCAGCCCGCGGACGCCCATCTCGACGGCCTCGTCGACCACCTCGGCGGCGACCCCGTCACCGCAGGTCTTGTCCCGCGGGAACGCGTGCGCGTCCAGCATCAGGACCCGGGCGCCGGGATCGGCGCGGACCGCGCCCAGCGCGGCGGCCGACCCCGCCGGGCCGGCGCCGACGACGACGAGGTCCCAGTTCTCCGGCACGGGCGCCAGTCTCGCCGCCCGCGCCGGCGGTGCCTCGCAGTTACGGTCGGCACCGTGACGAGCTCCCCGGCAGCAGCGACCGACAGCTTCGACGTCATCGTGATCGGCGGCGGACCGCCCGGGGAGAACGCGGCGTCCTATGCGGTCGACGGCTCCGGCCTCACCGCCGCGCTGGTCGAGCGGGAACTGGTCGGCGGGGAGTGCTCGTACTGGGCGTGCATGCCCAGCAAGGCGATGCTCCGGCCGCTGGAGGCCCTCGACGCGGCGGCCCACGTGGACGGCGCCGCACAGGCGGTGACCGGTGAGCTGGACCG
>JAABUP010009547.1_pt1 | contig 11851 bp, 12 predicted proteins | sample 5559201 | NCBI WGS metagenome assembly JAABUP01 (sample SAMN10711887, study PRJNA513373) | rock metagenome | isolation source: Antarctica rocks | place: Antarctica | reverse complement strand
ATTGAAGTCATTGAAGTCATTTCGTAGTATACCCCCTTGTCTTAGTCTTTGCATCGATAGCGCTACCCGACCAGTGCCTACTTCGGCTACGTTCTCATACGTCCCCGACAGTACCTTTGACGCTGGAATCTCTTTGCCTATCAATCGCCACCTTCGGCCACGATCGCCAGTCGTAGGAGTTGGACGTCGGGCCTTATCACTGGTCGGCGTAGCACCCTGACACTGTCCTCCATACCAAGCATCAAGCGTCGTAATTATCAGTTCACAATCCTCATCAACCTACAGGCCTGTCTGCAAGACTCAGCCAATCTGTTATGACCGTACCCAACCAACTATGATTTGGATCTAACTGAGACAAATGTTACGACCCGTCCCTAGAAGACCTAGAAGCTCTATAGACAGGATGGACTCCGATAGGTTACTGAGATCAGTTCCAGATGGACTAGTGAACCTGTCAATTGGTCGACGAATGAAAGGTAAAAGCAAGGGAGGATCCGGCAAGCTTAGAACTGGACTCGATGGAAGCCTCGGAGAGGCTGAGTTTCCCTTGAGAGTAGGTCTTGGGCAAAGAGACTTATGACAAGTCTGATCCTTGGGGAAAGGATCCACAACCCCTCAGAAGGAGGGGTTAATTATAACGCTATGAATGAGACATGTGAACGGTAGGCAAGTGAACTGTCATGTCGGGGACTTGACCCGTATATAGTTGGTGGAATTCCCGGAGGTCGGGACTTCCAATTGGTGTCTTTAGCTTTGCTAGTAGCGGTATGAAACCAACTATTCGTATCAGTCAGGTGACATGAACCACAAACCATGAAATGTCTCAGGTGAACAGAGACAGATCTGAGACATTCTCAGCTGTGCAGAGATAATCACGTAGAGATTCTCTCTTGACGTGAACTTCTCGACGAGTGTCTTGCCCAGGTTCTCATCCTTCGTGAGAAGAGACATCGAATTCGTCTGATGACCAGAGAAGTCTCTGTTTGTCTCTGCTAAGTTTCTCGATCATGACAAGGTGGCTGACTTTATTAAATGGGAACAGTATTAGGAATCAAATGGAAAGAGATCAAATCCTTCCTCAATATCCAGGTGATGACAACAAACAATAATCGGACAAAGGCAGAGAGTCAGCTGGACACCTGTACAAAGGAGGTTGCCAATACTCAAAGTGATCTTTCCTAGGCAGGAGGTAGGTCGAGTGACATGGAGAGTGGGCTGATGGCTGGCTTGAAAGGTATCCTCACCAAGATTCATGGTAGGCTACTGGACGCAGCACAAGGAGCAGACCAAGAAAGCAAGCAAGTCTCTGACTGATAGTGATGCCGATTGTCTATCAGAATCATTCATGACCTCTGGGTTCCACCATCTCTGGAAAATCCCTCAACCTTTGCCACCCGTTCTATTTACGAACCGCTTGCACGGTATATAAGTCTATACAAAATGGAGACAGAGCCTGCAGCTCTGGATCATACGTCAACCGTGGTTCTTTACCACACTTCTCGTCCTGGTCTTAAGTCCACCTCATTGGGTCACAGTCCCAATACCTCCAGTGACAAGTCAGAGACACTCCGTGTTCCAGTGTCTTGCATGAGTCGGTTCCATTTGCAAGCCGATGGCGATGTTTTGGGCTAGACAAAACATCCTTGCTCTATATCCAATTCCACAAGAATCTGATCTGCAAAAGTAATACAGGTGCAAGTCATACTGGTCCCGATTCAACCCTCGAGATGGCACGTCACGGTAGAAGATCACAAAACTTTCGCCACCCGCTCGGACCCCCTCCTCCCCATTACACCCCGTCTACACATCTCGGCATCAGACCGTCCAATCCGGATTTACAAGATGCCAGCCGACCTACCGCTGAAGGACAGAGTCCGTCTCGCCCTCGTCCGTCTCCCCGCTCTCATCCGGACTCGACTGACATTAGCAGGCGCTCGCCGTGATCCGCTCCAAGCCAGACTCAACCCCTCTTCACGGTCATTCCCTCTTGATATCTCACACCATCACTGACTGAAACAGACCACCTCCTGGACCTCCGCCTTCACAATCGTCCTCGTCAAGCTCGATTCGTTGTCGACCAAGCTCCGTCGGGGACGATCAGCAAGCTCGAGGATCTCGGGGCGATTGTGAGGCGGCTCGAGGGACGAGTGACGCAGCTCGAGTGTCAGATCAAGATGACGAATGTGGTGGAGAGGACGAGTCGCGGTGAGTGGATGTGGAGCTGATCATTGAGGTCATGACTGATGACCGGTAGTCCTGGGTGATTGCACGGATGAGGATTGGGCGGAGCAGAGGAGGAGGAATGATTGAGCGTTGATACTGGGTGTTTCGTTCGTCTCGGTATCTTACTCAGTAGGACATCGAGCTCAGGGTGGTATCTCTATCCCGGTCTGTCGTCCGAGCTCACTATGACGTGAGGCTGTATCGACAATGCATTGTATATCGATTCGATCTTGGATCTACCTATGCCGTCTTGACCTCATTAGCTACCACGCTCCACTCATGTTCGATCTTCCCCGTCTGTATTCCCGTCAGCATGTCCAGCATGCCCTTCGCGATAGCTCCCAATCCCTCCGGTCCAGTCGGCACCGTGATATCTCCTTTCTCATACCCGATTCTACGTCCAACTTCAGCATCGATCGCCTTACGAAGTCATCCAACACCTACTTGTCGATGGTCGAGACGACGGCCGCTGTACCCGTCCCGAAAACCTCGAAGAGTGTACCGTTCTTCTGCGCCTCGACCAGGTCGGCCATGATGATTTTTCGCTCAGACACCTGGAGCTTGTCGGGTAGGCCTGGGACTTTTTTTCCGGCCGCATGAGAGCGCGCCAGTGCTATTACGCTGACTAGCGGTCAGACGAGGTGCAGGTGATAGGAAGCGCGACTGACCTATCGCGGACAACACCGGGGAGAATCATGTCGTCTAGAGGTGGGGTGACGAGCTCGACAGTGCCGTCAGGCTTCTTGAATGCCACGAATAAGTTCATAGTCCCGACCTGGTGACGTTGACTCAGAGACACCTTGAGAATCAACAGGGATAGCCGACCCACCTCGGTGAGCGTATGATCTTCCCCGGAAAGCCACAGGATCTGGCCGTAGCCCTCCTTCGCAGCCTCGATCTGGGGAACAATGCCAGGTGCGTAGCTACCAGCACACTCGATCAGCTGGTCTCCAAAGAGTGATTTCTGACCTACTTCGCGCCTATCTTGAAGCTCCCCGTTCCTCCAGGCGAGGCTCGAACGTATTTTGTGGTAGCCATGAGCGACACGGGCTTGAACCCACCTGAGCGTTCGGATCAGTTTCCTACTTGTGACGGATATGAGGACACCACTCACTCGCATAGTAGGGGCCGACCTGCGGGAAATCATTCCAGTCATCGACACATATGTCCAGCATATCGTGACTTACGGGAGAGCAAATGACGAAGAGCAATGCATCTTTGGATGGACCGACGCCGAGCGCATTTTGCGTGCCAATCAAAGTCGGGCCTGGTCAAAAACGATGGTCCGCCCAGAACAAGTCCGCAGAGTTTCGACGCTCAAAACGATCAGACTAACGGATGTACAGGGAGAACCCTTTGTCCTTCGGAATCCATTCCCCATCAAGCACCACGAGCTTCTTTATGAGCTCCGTCAAAGCTTCGCCATCAAACGTCTGTAAGAAATCAGCTTGCCCAGGGATACGTATGAGCTGAACGTACCGGAAGTGCCATTCGCGCTGCCGTCTTTGAGTCCGTCAGCAATCGCTCAAGCACAGCAGAAGAGATGGACTCTGTTCATCCGCTTCATATTCATGTCAGGCCTGAACAACCGTACCGTCCCATCATCCTGTCGATACGCCTTCATCCCCTCGAACCTGTCCCCATCAGCCTGACTCGAAGCTAGCCAAATGAGAAGCATACAACGTGAAGGCGTAATGCAGGACCGTACTGGACGGGTCCATTATCAAAGGTCCATCTATTCCCGTCAGCTGATGAACCGTTCATGGAGCAAGATTGGACACACATGGTTTGATGACTGGATTGCCCCAGCCATTCGCGCTGGTCCAGGAGATGGTGAGCATGTGATCAGTGAAGGTGTGCCCGAAGATGAGTTTTGATGGGGCCTGTCGTGCTTTTGGGGACGTAGTCTTTTCGAGTTTCAATAATGATGCCTAAGGACTTCGTCAGTGGTGCTTAGCTGAGTGGGAGGGGGAAAACTCACGTCGATGTCTGGAAGCTGGATGATCTCGCCTGTCATGACATCCTGCAAGGGCTGAGGTATGTTTCCGGCGTAACGACGTGATGAGACGGCGCTTGGTCGTTTGAGGGGACGAAGGGCATGTCGGCCGAGGATGGTGGGTATGGATCTACGGATGGTAGGGCAAGAGGCGGCCATGGCGACTGGCTCTCAGGTGGACCAACGGCGAGAAGATAGGAGGGCTAGATGAAGGCAGGAGAATGTGAAAGCTGCCGAGGAATTTGATAGAATACTGTCTCGACTCAACCCCAAATGACCTTGATTTGGCGGGGGCACCCTTTCTCGGTGTGATTCTGCTGTTGTCTTCACAGGTCCACTACTTCGTGACCACCTTTCACCCGCTTCGCTCCAATTCACCATCTCCTCCACTTGCCGCCTTCACGTGACTGCCCTTCACTCGCGCTGGAAACCGGACCAGGGCGACGGCACCGGATCCGATATGCAGAATACAGCGGGCTCCATCTGGGGCAAGGTCCGTACTGGGGCCGTGGCGGCTGGCGCTACAGCGTCGACCATGATAAAGGTGAGCTCGACTACTCCATCTCTGCCCAAACACAACATTAGCTCGCCCGCTGAGGTATCCATCTTGTCAGGATGGCTCTTCTATGGCAAGCACAGGCGGCTCCTCCCTAATAGAAAGTTTCTCCCTACCCGGCGAAGCCCAGAAGGCTGCCAAGATCCTCGGCAGCTTCCTTGGTCCGTCGTCACCCTTTTCCATAACCCGCCTTGACTGATGGGATGGATCTCAGCCGATCCTCATCATCCCCAATCCGCACTAAATTCCGTCCCCAAAGCCGTCCTCCTACGCGCCAGAGGTATACGCTCATCCTGTCTGTCGAATCCGCTGATGAGGTGACAGGACTCGCCGTCTTCACTATTGTCAAAGCCGGCTTCGTGTTCTCCGGGAAAGCTGGCTCAGGATTGGTGATTGCGAGATTGCCGGATGGGAGCTGGTCGGCGCCGAGCTGTATCGCGACGGCTGGCGTGGGGTGGGGTCTACAGATTGGCGCAGGTGGGTCACACTCCTATCTAGGCCAAAGCTTGCCGATTGAGTTGGGCCATTTAGATCTGACGGAGGTGGTTATCGTACTGAATTCGGATGAGGCGGTCAAAGCCTTCTCTCGAGGCGGAAATGTTACGGTCGGGGGTGAGCAGCATTTCACCTTATCAGCTGAAGACTAAGCTTGCGATTCAGGCGGTGTTTCAGCGGCCGCTGGACCAATCGGGACAGGCGGCAACATCTCCGCGTCCCTCGCCAACCCGGCACCGATGTTCAGCTACAGCCGATCGAAGGGTGCGTCTAGCCGAAGCCTGCTCTTACACAACTAAATTCACCTTTCATTCGCAGGCCTTTTCGCTGGTCTGACGTTAGACGGGACGATCCTCGTCGAGCGGAAAGATGCGAATCGGGCATTTTACGGGTCCAACATATCCGCCACTGACATCCTAACGTACGTCCTTCGCTTATTGTACTTGTCGTCCCGTTGATGGGTGATAGGGGACGTGTCCCGGCCCCCGAGGTCGCGTCGGCAATGTACGACATCATCGAAGGTCCTTCTCACATCCTCTGGCTAAGCCCCGAGCTGATGGTACGGTAGCTGCCGAAGGACTGGATGAGTCCGGTCTGCCATTCGAGGCGTACGTCCCGACTGCTGAGGGAGCACACGCGCCTGTGCCTCCTGAGGGGTACCCGACTGGAGGCGAAGGGACGGGGTCCGGGAATAAGACTGTGTTTGATGCCGGGGCTGCTCAGTAAGATGTGCGAGGGTTCTGGCCATTTCGGGGACGAGGCTGCAGCGGATAGATTTTGCTGGTGTGACTATATACACACCTTACATCGGTCATACCTATTTCCGTAACAGCATTCGACTGCCAGCTCTAGCTGAATACACGCCGTCGCGTCACCACTTCGAGTCGACTGTTGATCATCGAGTAGGAATTCAAGCTCCAGGTACCCTCTGCTCAAGCTCAATTGCTACCCGCAGTATTCCGATACTTCCAGCAGTCTTCCCCCATGTACTTGAAACTAAGCGCCTAAGAAGGTACCTTGTGACATCCCGACTGGCTACCGGACCCACAAGATCACGCACCAGAGTCAGAGCCACTCGGGATCGGACTCACTCCGTCTTCTTTGGATCATTTGCTGTCATGCAATTGCTCCTCTGACAATACGAAGTGCGACCAAGTCATTTTCTGGTCCCAGCACTACCCTGAAATTTTAGATTTTTAGTATCGATTATTCCCCCTCGTGGTTTAATCGCGAATTGTGCCTTCCTATGGCGAAGCACCATACTTCCCCCTCAAGTCTTCCCAACCAGGATTGTCCACCTGGATACCCTCATATCCCGTCGCATACGTCCCACTGACGAGCTTGAAGCTCGGGATGCTCAGGGCTTGCGTAGCACTGCCCAGTGCCCAAGGGAGAGGACGACGGTGTTGGTCCCGTGATAGTGGAGGATAGCTTGATGTACTGGAAGGTGGTCTGCGGACCGAGCTTCGCGACAGGCTTGCCCATTTGCCAGCCATTAATGTAGAGCTGAGCTGGACAGCGAGTCAGCGCAGTCCAGCGGACGGATTATATTTCCGTAGTAGGTAAAACTGCAAAGAGGGGGTAGACTCACAGCGGTATTGTCCGACAGTGCCGTCAAAGACGAAGGACATGGGAGCGTCGTACCCTTTCGGGAAGTCGAGATCGAATGTCGTAAGGAAAGAGCCGATCTTGAAACAAATTAGTTGCGCTCAACTCCAGCCGAGAGGGACCTACTCCCGTTTGATCAAGACCTTGCATCGGGCTCCTCATCTCCCATGACGAATTGTCGTAGCCGAGCAGATGCCACCCTTTCCTCTATGAAGTCGCGTCAATTCCTGTCGTGCAAGGGAAGCAGAACAGATTACATCGCCGAAGAGTCCTCCTTCATTGTGAATCTTCCTCGTCTTGTCAGGTACTTTCTCGCCTAGATAGTTCCTGGCGACGGTCCAGCCGGTGGACTGCTGACTATCGTCTCGGCCGACGAGGTAGTAGCCCTACTCGTGTATCAACGCCACAATGAGACAGTCCCGGAAGAGAGACCAAACAGAAACCAACCTGGATACCTCGAGGTTGTTGTATATCTCTGACCCTACCGCCAGGTGTACAGCACACGTCATACCCTGATAGATCACCACTCATGTTACTGCGATTGCGTCAAAAGTTAAGGACACATGGAAGCAGGATAACAGACTCTTGCACGACCACGCAAACATGTCCGCCGTGACCGGGAAGCTGTTATTGTTGGTGCGATTGGTAGTGTCCTGAGCGCCGAGGTAGTTCTCGTTGAGCCAAACGCTGGCCGCGCAACTGACGCCGCCCGATGTGGGAATGTTGACCGCGGTGGGGGCTGTCATATTGTTGGAATGCATGAAAGTGCCTCGCCAGATGATGTTACCAGCCTGTATCCATCAGTTTTATATCGATCAAGCACGAAGCACTTACATGGGAGCCATAGTCATCTGAGTACAGGACACAGGGTTCACCGTAGTATGGTGGGAAAGCGCTTGTTGTATTGGTATGATTCGCTGGTATCATGGCGAACCCATCAAAATCAAACTTGATCTCGGGCAACGAATCTTTGTATTTCCAGGTAGCTTTCATCAAGTCTGGGATAAGCAGATTCGGCTCGGTGACATCGATCGTGATCTGGTAGATCCCATCGCCGACCTCGCGGAGGCCATCGAGCTGCTTGTTGTTCCACTTGATCGCGTTGACCTTACTAGCCCCGTAGACAGTCATAGTCGTCTTCTTATCCACGTCTCCCCAGACGTCCAAGCAGTCTTCCTCACTAGATGCATGGCGAACGAGATATGGTCCGTGGACGAGTAGAGGGGTCGAAGCCGCAAGATCGACGAAGTTGACGAAAGTGCCCCTTCCGGCGACCGAAGGGTGCCAGAACTGCTTTGCGGTATCGTAGTCGGCGATGAGAAGGACAACGTCTCGACCGCCGGTGGAAGAGAGGAGGACCGAAGTGAGGCCGGACGACGGGGAGAAGCTCATTATGAATGAGCTATCCTAAAGGCAGGACACAGTTTCAGCTCTCGTGCATCATGAAATGGAGAGAAGCCACTCACTGTGGCGTAATATTGCACGACTGTTGGGCCAGTCACATTCTTGGCCGTGGGATTGCCGACTTCGAATGCCACCTCGTATGTGAGACCCTCCCATCCATAGACGAGAAGCATGTTTGCTCCGTCTACTTCCAGCTGGGTGAGGAGGTTCGCCGTCAAGTACTTCAGTTGCGAAGAGCCGAATGACAGGTCCGTCCTGATAGGCATCAGCATATTCGACGCATTCGAGAAATGAGAGGTACGCGATGACGAAGGAATCAGGTCCTAGGAGAGTGATATTGCCACCTTGTCGGGGTACAGAATCGTCTGACCCGACGGGATATTGGAAGGTAAGGGTGTTGCTAGCAGGACAGTCAGTCGGATACTTGTAAGTGACGTAACATGTACTTGTCCGTAGCATTGTTGTGTCGGAAGATGTAGAATGACGATCCCGCGATGGGGTTCTGGAAATGGGTAACGTATACGTCCGGAACAGTTGAGTTGTCGACGGCTACGGCGCACAATCGTTAAGCGGGAGCTGATCGCTCCCTGTCAATTTGGCTTACCAATCAGGTCGGTCAGATAAGAGTCCTTGAAAGACCTCAAGAAGAGACTGCAGCTTGAATTTGGCGAATTTGTCGGTGATCCCGCGCTGCTCATCGAGGGGGGCAGCGTATCCTGGCAACGATTGAGCTATCTATGAATACTCTCCCGTAGGGTCGACTCACGTATGAAGTGTAGCCCTTTGAGTATGGTAGCTGGCCCCAGGACGTGCCACCCTGAAGAACAATAATGGTCAGTCTGGGTAACTCCACTCTTCAGAAGGGAGCAAATCACGTAGAACATCTAGAAGCTCTACGCTGCTACCCCGCTAGCCCAGAGCTGATGGAAGAAGACCCGCTGGAAGCTGGAGGTCTAGTCAGCAAAACTCTGCAAGCGACGGGATAGACATACTTCGTATGACCAGCTCCGTATCCTCCGGTACTGCCCCGATTATCCGCCGATCCACCTTGAAAAATGACGCGATTGCTCATCAGCATGTGCCTCAGGGAAGTAGATTGACGCACTCTGGGAAGCAGTGGAGTTTCCCGGGAGCAGCAATGTCCAGGTAAGACCTCCACGTCCCGACGACGTCCCTCCGATTCGCGGGGTTCACCGACCACACCCGGAAGAGCCTGCGAAAGGACCCTGGATCGGATGATCACGCTTCGGTTCGGCCGGACAGTGCTAACTCAGGGGTAGGCGTCAACACCATACAAGTCCGTAGGGTTGAGCGGATTTCTCTTCTCTCGTAGATCATTGATGAAAGTCGGGACGACCTGTAGGTGCTTTGAACATACGTATCTTGTGCGCAATTGGGACCACGTACGATGCCCAAGGCGAGGGCCCTCTGGCGGAGCTCCTCGACATATTGGTTCTGTCCAGCTGAGCCGATCTCAGCCGAATCGAGATGGGTCAAACGTAAACTTACGACCATTGTAGTACTCATTCTCAATTCGCAGCAGGATGATTGGTCCGCCTTTCGTGATCTGATTCTTCTCGATGAGACCAATGACCCCGTCCCACTTGAGGGTCAGAAAGTCTGCATTTAAAGCACTCACGATATCCCTGCCACGATTGATGGTAATTGGGGTGTCATTGCTTCTGAGTTCGCCGACGTATTGATTCCAAGTTGTATCACCAGGTAGCGTTCAGACATGACCCGGTATACCTCCAGACGACGTCTCCGAGCTGTCCAGCCTATCAGAACGACCCGGCTGCTACATATGACTCACTTGATGTCAGGTCCCGGCCTGGCGATGACGAATATCCCCTCGTCCTCACAAGCGTCAAAGAACGGCTGGAAATCGTTTATCCCCGTCAGATCCACCTCTCCCGCACTCGGATTCGTCAGTCCCCAATGAAAGTAGATCGATATGGTATTCAGTCCCGCCGCTTTGGCCTTTTGATCCGCGGGAAGAAGGAGATCGAGGACGAGGCGAGGGCGAGAGAGCTGTGACGGAGGGTGAGAAGGAAGGGGAACAGCATCCTGCAGAATCAGCTGTTGTTGCAGTCAGAATGGGTGGGTCGGAATGTGAACGGAGACCATGCTGGCTGAGGAAGAGCTGCATCTCGGTTGTACATCGGTTATTCGGTTAGATTTGACAACTTCGTAGCGCTCTTTCCACAATCACATGATAGATATCACTGTCCAGGATTCGACAGTGAGGAGACTACGGGAATCGGCCCGGTGTTTCGCCCCCTCCGGGAGGGTACTCGAAAAGCACCGGTTCTCATGTCAGGTGGGGTGATTTGCCTACCCTTGCAGATCATCACTTGCATGGGTGGCATTCCCGAGGGTCTCTTCTGACATTCTGTCCTAGTCATGACAAGCTTCATATGACTCCTGGTCAATCAAAAGTGACAAATCACGTGAAAGACTGGTGTGGCCGGTCCAGCGAATTGGCCCTTCGGATTATGGAGATTGCATGTCGACCAACAGCATATCTCGAGGGGATTTCGCAGAGACCAGTAGGTTCCTGTATGCCCGGCTACCCCATTTTCCCTGCTCTTGACGGTTGATGAAGGATGATATTGACACGAATCGCATTTCGCGTTACAGCTGGCGTGGTGCGTTTGGCGTCTCCTTATCGCCCATGGCATTCCGAGAGTGTAACGGAAAAAAGGCACTTTCTCTCCAACGCCGACGCCCGGAATCCTAACAGTGTGGTCTGGATCCCCCTGATCCTATTCGAAAGCACCGGATCTGGAACCGCGGAATATGTCTTGAGCAGTCCCAGCATTGAGCCTGCTTGCCCATCGCGCTGAACCAGGATAACACGTTTTGGCCATCGTTCACTGCACTTTGCACGATGATGTAACTCCGTTCGACGCAGCACCGGCTCCATTCCTCCTGCTTCGGACTTTGGATTGGGCTTTGTGAACGTTTGGTCTGTCACATAGAATGGGAGATGCCGATGGGGGACGGACCAGATCCCCAGCCAATCGCGGCGAACGGACATGCAGGAAAACTTCCACCGCCGCTGGTCCCCCTGCCTCGGATGGGGATCGAAAACCACCGCCGAAGGCTCCCCCACCTCAATCAGCAGGCCGATGTGGCGGATGACGGGACTATGCGGGCGGAAGGGATACATAAGAATGGGAGAGCAGACGTCTTGAACAGGGGGTGGATCTATTGGGAGGACGCCAAGCAGTGTACTGAGTATGCGTTTCATCTGGTTGCACGCGTGCGCTCGGTGTGTGAAGCCATTTAGCTTTGTCGAGAGATCATTGCGCTGATCCGGGTGTTGGAAGGCTCGGATAAGCTCGCGCGCGACGCGTTCGTTCATGTGAAAGTTTTCACTTCGCTCGTCCTTTTTTATTATCTGGCTTTTCTCCGGTTGCCCACGAAAGAAAGCATGAATAATGTTACGATATATCGTATTATACCAAGTAATCCTCATCTCTTCTTCCGTCCACCCTCTTTCCTCCGGCGCACCGGCTCCTCATCGCTCTCTGCCTCCTCCTCGACTGGTGGTAACGCCGACGTAG
>JAABUP010009546.1_pt1 | contig 11853 bp, 12 predicted proteins | sample 5559201 | NCBI WGS metagenome assembly JAABUP01 (sample SAMN10711887, study PRJNA513373) | rock metagenome | isolation source: Antarctica rocks | place: Antarctica | reverse complement strand
AGGGAGCCAATGGCAGAGGTCCACTCCTGCAGCGCTTGCGTTCGCTCCACGTCGCTGCGATCGTCGATCTCAACGGTTCCCTTCTCTTGGTTGATCTTGCCATCAAGCTTTTGATCGAGGATCAAAAAGCCCACGATGTCCTGCACTTCGGCCACGGAGATTTTGAGCTGCTTAGCGATGAATGCCAGGGTGAAACGCGTGTAAGGGGCAATCAATTTGAGGACCCCATTGGTTCGCAAGCTCCGGGTGACCTCATCGATATTCTCGGCGATGAAGGGATCTGCGAGCACATCCTTGTTGTTTTGCAAAATAGCCTCGTATCTGTGGATGTCATTCTGCTGATAGGCATCCACAAGATCGGTCATTGCTGATATTCGGGGATCGTTCTTGTAGGGTTTGGTCTCCTGCGACTCGAAGGGATTGATGTCAGACTTCATAAGCATGGTAGTGAGCACAAGGTACTTCAGAACCTGAATCCGTTGTAGAGACCCAGCTTCGTCGTAGTTACGGAACGACTCGAAAAAGTCGGTCTGAGCTTCCTTCCAATTCTCCTCACTCATATGCATTTTGCCTCCACATTCTCGGATGATACCCATGATCTTGGGATGAGGGACTGCAGAGCGTACTTTTAAAGCGCGTTGATAAAGTGCTTTCAATCGTTTGTTGTTCCTCGTATCGGCATACATTTGAATCTCTAATGCATAGATTTCCAAAGCATATGTGCCTTTGCTTGGGTCGTCTGTCCCATCCTCTTTCTGACATGCCTGGTGTAGCTCCTTGACCAACTTCACCAGCTGGCTGTACTGTCTTCGGTCCAACCACAGGCGTGTGAGTTTGATGTTTGTCTTCAGCCATAACCGTTCATTGTTCGTACTTTGGAATGACTCCAAAGTCTGTGAATAAAACTTTTCCATGCATTGGTATGCTTTCTCGTCCTCTGCACCTTTTTCGATGAAGTCCAGCATATTGTTGATCGACTTCTCCGAGTAATTTCGTGTGACTGCAGATTTGACGTAGGTCAGGAGTTCAGTGTAATGCTCGATAGCCTAGAATTGATCAGTCCAGAAATCCTATCAGTTCTAGACAAACTCGCACCTCGTCAAATTTGCCTAATTTGTATTCGAGCTTCACAGCTTGCTTGAGACCTTTGAAGCCCCTGGATCGAGGAAACGTTAGCATGTGGAGAGCCCAAGCAGTTAAGCACCAGGCACTTACCAATCTCCCTTCTCATCTTCCATAGCTGGTAAGCCCAGGAATTCTTCAATGGCCTCATCTGGGTTGTCTGCCTTCATCTGCTTCGCATTGTAATATTTGTTTTCGATACCGACATCCCCGGTCTCTTCTTCGTCATCATCTTCATATTCAAAGTCATATCTATGTGGGCTCAGTCAGGGTCTGAGAATGTGGTGAACACAACTTGACTTACTGCTCCTGGTCAGAGTCTTGCATAAAGTCATCATCGTCTGACATGGTGCACTGAGTTGAGCTTCAAGCTCTACTGGTAGCGGAGTCGCACGACCGAGGACGCAGGAAGCTGCTTGCATTTATTTCACATTGCTTGAAGTCTCAAGGAGATGTTGAGTGAATGATTGTTAAAGTCAACTCGGAGGAGCTGGCCCAAGTGTAATCGATACCGCAGGGCTTAGCGGCTTGGCAATGTCTCCAGCTGTATTGGGCAAGGGCAACTGCTAAGAGTACTTCAGGACTTCGCAAGCACGACGCTCAAAGACAATTGCTCATAGCGGAGCTTTAATCATTCCCTTTAGCCCGAGCTCATCCCACTGCTTTAACACACCTGGTCACCATCGCCCAACATGGGAGGCGATTTGAATCTGAAGAAATCATGGCATCCTCTGCTGATGAGCAATCAGCGGCGAGTATGGGAAGAAGAACAAAAGGCGCTCGACGAGCGCAAGCGCATAGAGCAGATGATGAAGGAGCGTCAAGAGGAGCGCAACCTTCAAGAGATACAGGAGATGCAAGAAGCAGCAGGTGGAACGAGGAGAGCACAACGTGTGGAGTGGATGTATTCTGGACCGTCAGCGGGACAGCAGGGCACGACCGAAGAGATGGAGGGCTATTTGCTCGGTAAAAGGAGGATTGATGGGCTGATCAAAGGGACAGAGAACCAGAAACTCAAGAAGGAAGCTACTGAGGAGTCGTTTATGGCGCTGCAGAATGCAAATACTGCTCGGGATACCGCTGCCAAGATACGCGAAGATCCTATGTTAGCGATCAAGCAGAAGGAGCAAGCAGCTTACGAAACTTTGATGAATGATCCTGTTAGCAGAAGGCGTCTACTGAAGGAGGCTGGACAAGATATCAAACCAAAGGATAAGAAACGGCATGAGCACCGCCATAGGCACCATCATCACCGTGACCGAGACGATCGACATCGCTCCCGCCATGACAGAGATCACCGAGACCATCATAGTAGCCGGAAACGCAGGTACAGCGGTGAAGACGATAGAGAAGAACCGAGGACCAAGAGACGAGTCACAGAAGATCGAAATTACCACCGACGACGTTCAGACTCTCCATACTCTTCGAGGTCGCCATCGCCATACCGTCGACGAAGATCGCCCTCTCCGTACAGCAACAGGAGGAGCAGATCACCGTCCCGTTACTCTCGCCGCCGCTCTCGCTCCCCACCACGTCACTACAACAATGGCAATCGATCGCCGCCTCGACCTCAACAAAACGGTCACCGTCCTCTGAATCACAGCAAGAGCTTCCCCGCAGACCGGCCAAAACGGCGAAATACATCATCACCAGATGAAGACCCCCGGAGTGAAGCTGAAAAGAAAGCCGCTAAGCTTGCAGAAATGCAATCTGCTGCCAGCGATCTTGATGTCCAACGTGCCAGCAGGCTCCAGGCACTCGAAGAACAGGAGCGCGAGAGACTCGAGCAAGAGGATAAGGCGCGGGATATGAGTTCCAAATATGGAGGTCGTGGTGATTTTGTGCATAGCTTGAATCGGAAAGCAGGGGAGATGGATGTGGGCGAGCGAATTAAGAGAGGAAGAGGAGGTCTGGAGAAAGGACTTAATGATGATTAGGTTCCTTGACGCTATCGCCGGCATAACGATCGTCAAGGGATCCTGACTTCTTGGGAAATTAGGGGTGATACAGCATGCTGTTCATGGAGGCTATGCGATAGAATCCAACGATCTCAATGATAAGCAAGCGCTGCATTTTTGCAACTAACATTAATTGCACCAGAACATGGTACGTCCTCATGATGTGTTTCCATGCTACAGCTCGTCTCACACCCTCAATCTGACTCAATGTGATCTATACAGCCCATTCAGACATCAGAAATTCTCCACCTCAAGCATGTTTAGCCAATTCATGACCATCATCGCCTTGATCAAGTTCCCTTTCAGATCGACATGTCTGTAGCAGGAGTCGCTTGTCAGCTGTTGTTCCCTTATCAAACAATCCGGGGCCCACTTACACTCCGTCAAACTTGTTACTTTGAATAGTTGCATTCCACGTTCCCAAATGCTCCAGCCCCCGCCTCTTGACCTCCACACCCACCGACCCCTCAAAGACCATCAACGCCTTATTCCCCTGCGACAAAATCCAATCGTCCGGCTTGTCCTTGCCACAAGCGTTTGGCGTCAAGAACAATTTAGGCCAAAAGCCTGTCTCTCTCCTGCGCTCATGACGACGATGATGCTTGGCGCTTGATGGGTCTAGAGGTGCGGCTGGAGACAGCCAAGGCGCCTGATGGAGCGTGGTCTCGAGGATTGAATCTAGCCAGTCGAGTGTGGCTTGTAGGTCGAGATCATTCCAGAGACCGTGGCCGTAGATGAAGGCGTAAGGGCGGGAAGGCTTTGTGGTAGGGAGGAGGGAACGGAGACGATCGAGCTCTTCGGGTGCGATGGGGAAGCGGATCATTTGCTCAACTATGATGTTATTGTCAGGATGTGGTGAGGATTCATGGAGATTAAAGGATACATACTCATGACATCGATGGTGTTAGCAGGGCAGGCGAGACTGTCAGGATCGTTTTTGACGACGTCAGCTGTTTTGAAGATGCCTTGAATGGAGCAAGCTTTGACGTTGAACTGATAATTACAGAAGCAGTCTCTCCTGTTGAATTCCAAGGTCAGCTTCTTCATTGGCTTCAATCCTCGTCGTTACAGTTGGGAGGATCTTACCTCTCGTCAGGTGAGAAGTTCCAATCAGTCACAGCGCCGTACCCCAGATCTTTCCTTATGAGCACGTTGATACTGCCAATGACATGCCTCATCATACTATCGCCAAGAATGATGACCTTCTCGAAGCGGCCCAAGATCTCACAGATCTCCTCCGTGGTAAACCAGCGCATATCACAGCCTCGAGGCATGTAAGGTGCGTCATTACCGATGCGGCCGCCAGAGGACATGGCTGTGATCATTGACTCGCGATCTGCGCACAGCGGCGCAAAAGGTGCATGGAGATCGAGGGAGGAGATGTTGCAGGTGTTGCGGTATTTGTAGCTTGCAAAGGTGTCGACAGTATCAGGATACCGGTAGGATAGCGGCTCAGGGGGCTGAAATGCTGCGTTTGGAAGAATGGTAGCATTGTAGGTCATGTGGTTCGCAAGTTGAATTCGTCTTTGGGGCTATTGAAGGTCAGTAGTCCTATCTGAGATGATGGATGAGACGGACTACCTACATGATGATGGCGCTGAGAGAAGAACACTTTACCCCAAAGTTTGTTCCCAAGGAAAAACACAACAAATCCAGCGACAAGAAGTGCGATCCTTCGCATTGTCATGCTCCATCCTCTGGTCCTTGGCTTCGGCGAGTAGCGATGGGGAGTGCTGAATGGGGTTGAAGGTGTCGAAGGTCCTGGTGCCCATCTGCGTTTAGGTTGAAACATGCTTCCCACCCAGTCGCAGCTTCACAGTCAAACAAGGGACGCAAGGGCCCTAAAGGCAAGAATCTGTCCCGGTTGGTGAGGGCAGAGGGATATTGAACCAAGACGGACGGACAAACGCGTAAAACTTCACTCATTGAATCAGCTAACACAACGCGAAAGTTGTAACCAAAGGTTCAGGATATTTTGCTTGGAGAGCCAAGGCTCTTTCTTACTGTCAGTGAACCGTGGACAAGTATTCCCTGCTTGATTGACACCTTTACTCATGAATTTGGCGGACAATCTAATCTGTTTCTTGAATTGAAAAGCGACGCTATGCGATTGCACTGACATTTTCATGACCAGCCCAGGCTATGTTTTGCAGCAGCAAAAATATCACGGAACCAACCTAACCATCCCCGGATTTCTCCTAGTTGATTCAAGAGCTTCACATAATTCCTTGAGAAAAGCTCACTGTCCTCAAAATCATCGGCATAAGCTTCCCAGAGTGCCTTTTTCTCTCCATCTTTGTGGTCATCCTGAGTCACATTCCACTCGCCGCCGGCATCCTGCCTTACTTTCATCTTCGGTCCAACCACGATCGCCCTTCCAACTATGCGAGGATTGGTTACGAAGCGTGTTCCAGCTTCAACGACGTCTTCTGTCTTTCCCATTACACCGCCAGCAAGAGCCAGCCGCCCGGGAGTGATAAATAAAGGCGTGTCAACAAAATAAGGACACAACATATTGACACGCACACCATGAACAAAAGAAGTACTTCGAAGAGTCCTAAACAATCCCACCACGGCATGCTTCGACGTTGAGTACAAAGTATTGCCAGGAAGCGGCATAAGCCCTGCCATTGAGCTTACGAGTAGGAGATGTCGATCTCGAAGCGTCTTGGTTGGATGGCTCTCTGGGCTCGCAGGTGAGGAATCGGGGTTTCGCGGTAAATAGAACAGAGCCAGATGTGTGGTGTATACCACGCCCTTCATATTAACGTCTAGGACTGCAAGGTTTGGAGGAGGTGGCTCAGCGGCGTCAAGTCCGATGGGCCTCTCGATATTATTGGCGGCATCCACAATCCCAGCATTCGCTACGACGGTGTCTATCCCTCCGTGCGGGCTAACCCTGATAGCATCCTTGAAGAATTGGACTTGCGACTGCCACTCGGTGACATCGCAATGGAAGAAATGCAAATTTGGATTCCCCGTCTCTTTCCTCACATCACGTACAAGCTGATCGCCCCTCTTGACATTGACATCACCAATGATCACTGTAGCTCCTGCGCTTGCCCATCTCTTGAGAAAGCCTTCTCCAAAGCCACTTGCACCTCCCGTGATGACGATTGTCCTGTCCTTAATCCAACCATCATCAATTTCGAGGCTGAAATCCACGGGAGAAGACTGATGGACCGCTGATACAAGGGAATAGTTCGCAGCTTGGGTCATTGTAAACCAATCGCAAGTTCGTTATGCATGTTGTCTTGTAGAATGGGGCATCCTCAGATGGAAAAGTCAGGGCTCCCGTCACTGTATCAGGAAAAGGATCCCGACGTGCTTCGAATCCTAGCATTTTAGCCGATAGAAATTGTACTTAGCGCTTGAAGAGTAATAGCTGACTGTCAAGGTGAAAGAAGGATGCCTCGGAAGTAGAGATGTCGCTTGGAGCCAGATTTGGACTAGAGCGAGTGCCGCCTTATAAATGCGCGACCCGATGTGAGAGAGTCTACTGAGTCTACTTTACCTACCTACTTGAGTAGAACAAAGCCATTCCGGGAAGACAACAGAGCAATACAATACCAGTTTCACTATCGTATATGAAAAGAAGTGAGGCTGCGACTGCTCATCCTCATGGCGACAGCAAGGGGAACTACGGATGTTTTGCTACGACAATCTCCGTCACGTACCACACGTTTCATCAGAACCTGAATCAGCGCTGGCACGGGATCAAGCGAAATACGGGATATTGCGGAATGCTAAAAGCCATGACAGGAAAAGTCTTGTTATACATCGTGGCTTTTGTACTGCTATTTGAATCTTTGAAATTTTCCATCTTTCTCTGGTCACTAAGATCTTGATGATAGATTCCATGTGCAGCTTTCAGAAGCAGTACCTCTGGTGCAAGCAGGACGAGTAATATGGGATGTTAGCAATGCCCGTCGCAGGTGCTGATGAAACTCGTAAGAAGCTGATCAAACTGACCTTACCCATGTAAGATCAAACAGACTCTCGAGCAACGGATCCATACCTGATAAAGCTTTCTGGATGACAATTTATGAGCCGTCTTCAATGAAACTCTCTGGTAAGTGTCGAGTAGGGCTCAAAGACTAGTACAGCGTTGAGGGCGGATCGGAATAGTTCATAATTTGGTATTAACACTCGTATCACGCGCTATTTGTTTCCAAAGAAACCAAATGTCATCAAAACGCTGAAATTTATGACCATCAATGGAGGCAAAAAAGATTCTCACTGCTCTCAATCCGCAAAAGACTTGCAAACCAGCCCATGTACTATAATGAGGTGGTAAGCTACAGAAACTCTTATGAGTTTACTTCCGCTGTGGTGCTCGAACGTACTGCATATTCTTTGGGTACTAGCGCCGCGGAATAATTTTCTGAACTATAGCATCCACAATTTAGGACACTCGACCATATTGGCTGAGGACAGAAGGTAACCAATTATTTCATTATATATCTTAACATCGACGAAATTCATTTTCTAACATATTTACGAAAGTCCTATGAAGCTACCGAAGGCCGCCAAAAGTTCAATGGACATCGGGACCGCATTCTTATCAGGATACCGGACTTGCACACCACGCTCTTGGCCTCAGAGCGCTGTTTTCCCACAGAAAAACAGTACAGCTAATAGCATTGCTTACGGATGATTCATTTGCAACAAGGTAGACTAGGTGCATCGATGTGAGGTTAAAAGAGACTGGGCGGGATGCGACTAGGAGAAAGGGCGATTTCCTACACAGATCCTGGCTATCAGTCTCAAAATTGATAGTATTGAGCGATGATGGAATCTTGAGATGCTTTGACTTGAAATTCTCATAAATTGCCAATAGTCTCGAACGACTTCACTAGCCTAGGTCTACGACGATGATACATTGCAATTGATCATCTCCATATTTCGCACATGCTTCTTAGTCAAACCTTAACTCGGGATCAAATACAGGGGGGCTTTTAAAAGTTTGAGCACCGAAGAAATGTTCTACCAAGTTCGAAATAACAAGCTCGATATAACACAATTTGAAAACATTTGCTAAATACTCAACAAAGATGCCACCAACTAAAGTCGTCAAAAAAAACTAACTATGATTTCAATAGTGCATCGACTCAGAGCGTCTGAGAAGTGTCCTCCCGAACCTTGCTTACAGCCATGACGCAGTGTCTCAACCACAAGACCACACAAGCGCGAAAGGCATACTTTTGCCGGCGAAAAGACGCGGTCCCCAAACCTTCGCTACGATCGATTGATTTTGCACAACGCCTTGACAAACCACTCTCTGCACACAGTCGTCTTCCTGTGCAGACGGCTGACAGAGGGAGTCCCGTCAGAGCCGTCCTCATTTTGACGAAAGACCTGAGCGAATAATCTCGACTGGATGTGCAGTCAACACAATCTCATTAGGAATGGGGGAGGATTTTTCCACGCGATATGTAAAGATGAAGGGAGTCGACTTCAAAGGATACTGACTGCTCTTCATCGACAAGAATTGGCAGTGGGAAAAGGGGGAGACGTGTGTATGTGAACAATCGCACCTGCTGATTTCTCTCCCACGACACCCATCTCTGGTAACTCTATGCGACATTAAGCACTGTCAATGGACACATTTTGCCCAATACTGGTGGAATACAAAATTCTCACCATAGATTTTGGACCTCTACCGAAACTAGAAACGCGATGCTTCTAGGTGGTTTCCAGAACGCTCGCACAGCGCCATGGCTCCAATCGAGAAGGCTGACACTTGCTGAATCTGCTTGCTCATTCACTGATATCTACCTTTGGTAATGGCTTGTCGAGACATAGGCAAAGCCACGAGTCAGCTTGAAAGCGAAAGTCTACCATGTTTCTACTCGACGTCTTCGGAACTCAAGGAGCTGAGAGCTGAAGAAAGCAATACGGTGTGCATATGCATTCTGTGCACTCTTTCCTCGATCCATGATAAGGCAAACTCTTGCTTGTCGGCTTTTGTTTGATTTGAAAGAGAGATGGATGAATTTCTCCTTGCTTCGTCAGCCTAAGTATCCCCATCAGCGTCGCGCATCAGCGGATCTGAGACTTGGGCAATCCAGTAAGCATTCTCTTGATGGCCTCATCCGAGCGATTCTCTGTCAATCCTTGATGTACCAATTCTGGGGAATAAAGCATGTTTTTCAAAAGTATCCAAGGCAGAGAGCTCAATGTCTTGGCTCGGAGCGCTATTCTGCTATGAAACACACCCACCTCTCGCTCTCGAGCCATCCTCTCTTTGGCCGCCTCGAAAGACATATCTACAATATGACATCGAAGTTCGCACAAAGTCACAAACGTTGGTCTAGAGATTTCGGCCCCATCCGCGTCCCGTAAATCTACAAGCGCACCACTCGTGGGAAGCGATCTAAATTTGGCAACATGGCAGAGTAGGTTGTTTCGAGTCTTTCGCTTTCGACCTCAATCTTCTCCTACACTTGGAAGGACAGTGATGTGCCGTCTTGGATCACCATTTCAACCACTCAGCTCTCATTTAAACCTCCAAATCCAAGCACGTAGCCTCTTACTATGTTGACATCAGTGAGACATGGTACGATTAGCTTGCACCTTCTGGCCTACGACATTACGTATCGTACAAAGCAATGCATCATATAGAGACGGGTTAGACAAGATTCAGTACCTTTGCCCAGAATCTTGGCGATTTGGGGTATGTTTTGTTGCACTATTGATGTCTGGCATGGTAAAGCTCAGCCTCCTCTTGACGATCTTCGTCATGTCTCCTCTATAAGTATGATGATACAGCAACGTAGATTCAATAGATTTGCTACGAGTGTGTTGGACTCGGTATCTGAAGCAATTCTTCACTTGTCTTTGCCACCCTCCCATCGTCTTAAACATGAAAATCTACAGTCTCCTTCCACCCTGCCTGTCTTTTCTTTTGACTGTCGTAAATGCACAAACCGACCCCAATGACTGCATGAACCCTGGAGGTGTCAATGGAATCACCCCGGAATGTTGGACAGCGCTGGCGATCAACCAGCACGTCACTGACTGGTGGGCTACTTACAATACCACATGCCACCCTGGAACTCCGTTCGCCCAATGCTTCTTACAAATACTCAACATGGGCACCGAAGATTGTATTGGCATAACAAGTGGCACATGCCCTCCGCCTTCCTGGACAGAGTATCAAAGCCAGAACATCAGTGTCAAGGACTACTACATCGCCTACAACATTTACTCGGTCCGGACCTTCTTCAATGGTTATTATGCCGCCATAGGGAATGCAAGATCGGCTGCTACTACGAGCATCGGTGCTATAGTTGCTCTGCTTGATCCACCAAAGAAAACCAACGGACTGTTGAACGATGTACTCGCTGCTCTGTCCGTCGGACTCACCTTCATAGCTCCCGAAGTCGGTCCCCTTGCGTCCGCGGTAATCAATGGAGTTCAGCAAGCACCCAATGTCGGCAAGTACCTCTTTCCTGTCGGTACACTTGACACACAAGCCACGCAGTTCGACCAGATAGCCAACGCGATGGGAACCGTGACGGTGTATCTGCAAGACAATGTTACGGAGGCCCTTGCAGCAGTGCAAAATGATCCAGTGACTTTCCTAGCGTTCACTGGGGCTGGCAATTTCTCGGTCAATCCTGTCCCAACGATTTCTGATCAGTCGGACGCGATACTGACCGCACTCAATACGTACGTCATATCTCAGTGCTTGCAACAGAACAACTGGGTCATCGCAAGAGCTATCGACACCGACATCAATGCACTGCAAACGAACGGATCTGATCCCAATTGGAGTATACCAGGCTGTGGCAATGGCTATAGCTCGGACAGCAGATGCGGAGGGTATTACTGGAATCAAGCAATCGATGTATCCTTTACTCTCACAAATAATGGCGACCTGTCCAATGATCCCACAGATGCTATGAACCAACTCTTCGGAAACTGGACGAATCCAGACATCTTATTCAATGGCGCCGCTCAGTGTCAAGCTCAGGGCGGCACGGTTCCTGTGGTCAGTACTGGAGCTGGAGGAGTGACTGCTTCTTGCTTGAGTAATGTCAAAGTCTGCACTTGGTACGCGCTCAAACCCACGTTCTGTGAATCTAGACTAATCAATTCGTCCCACAGGGATCTTGATCCAAGCCACATTGGTACTCAATATGAATTCATTGATTGCGATAAACAGAGCGGCTTCGCGGTCGACGGATGTAAAGGTTGCCAGGACGGCAGCGCTTGCATCAATGTTCCGTACACGTACGTGGGCAATTATTTGACCTATGGGGGGTGGGGAATGCCTTATGACTTCTGCATCAAGGATGGCAACATTTTGACTGGATCTGGATCATGATCGATTGGCGTATTATTGAGAAGTCGCGAAATCCACTGTCACACCGATTGGCTTTTCCAGGCCGTCGTTGTATATATTAGCATTCTATCGAATTTGAGCGCTGGCTCTACTTTCCAAGAAACCATTCCAAGCTATGTCTTTATACCATGTCCTAGATTTCTTACTGCGCTTTAAACATGAGAGTTGTCTTTGCAAATGAATTGGAACGTAGCGGCTCAAAATGTCACTGAAATGGCTGCACACGTTCATCTCTCACTGTTTCGTATATCCTGATGTCTTTTTGGGGCGAGAACGATGCTAGCATATAAGAGGCGCAAGTGGGGATCCAGCGCACAACACAGTCAATATCAGCATGGTAAGGCACCATGGCTTACTTGATCCTGAGAAAGGAAGGGAAGACCGGAAGCCACTCCACACTTTGAGATGAGTGGATATACCTAT
>JAABUP010009543.1_pt1 | contig 11854 bp, 11 predicted proteins | sample 5559201 | NCBI WGS metagenome assembly JAABUP01 (sample SAMN10711887, study PRJNA513373) | rock metagenome | isolation source: Antarctica rocks | place: Antarctica | reverse complement strand
ACAAACTGTCAAAAAGATTGTGCTCAGAGCGCTTCAAGCACTCTGAGCCAAACTGTTGTGCTCAGAGCGGGCTCTGAGCGGGGTTTTAGCGCTCTGAGCCAAAATGTCTTTGCTTATGTTTGGGAGCGGTCTCTCAACTTGTTGATGTTGTTCTGAGCACCACACAGAGATGAGGCATACAGCTCAGATGTCATACACAGTCTGTACAACTAAACCTATACTAAGTGCAACACAAGAAAAGGAAAAGAAGTTGTATGTACTTAAAGGTTGAGATTGATAATGATCACCCTTGTCAACAGTGAGGCTGATGCAATTCACCTTAATCTAGCAATGCACTCACCCTCATCAGTGCTGTCATTGTTCTCATCATTCAAGATGACAATGAATACATCATTGTTGTGTACAGAGCAGTGAGCAGCATGATCACATCACTTACAGTTGCTGCAACACTTATTAAAATGTTTTGATGTACAACAACATTCTGAAAAAGATGTCATACTGCATTTTTGACAGTCAGTACAACTGTCAGAAATCAACATGCTCTGACTCTGAATCAGAATCACATTAATGTATAATGGCTGATGAGTTCTCATCTGCTACAGTGTGATACAAATTTGTACACACAAAATGTTGTCACTGAGCAGAGCAAGAATGACCATTGTTTGAAAGAAATGAGCGTACAAAGCAAGCTGCTGTTGATCAATCTTGAGAACAGAATTGACATCAATGTTCACAAGAATGAGAACAATGACATAAGTGTTGTACAAGACAAGAGCCCTACAAGTTGTCAGCTCAGAGACACATACTTGTATGACACTTACATGATGATAGTTGTTGTTGTTGTTGCTGCTGAGCTTGTTGTACAAAAGTTAACAGTGAGAAAGTTGAAGAAGAAAGAAAAAGAAATTTGAGAAGAAAGATGAGGGGGTTTATAACTCACTTCACTGACAGGTAAGCTGAAGTGAATTGTTGAAAAAACTCATGTGTCAGCAAGTGATAAAAAAATATTTTTTATCTGTGAACCTTATGCATATGAAGCGGGCAAACATGTGTCAACAGACAATGACAACTGTACAACAACCTTTTCAGACATTTAGGGCACAACCTTGAAGAAAAAAAAAGAGGTAATGTCATGAGTCAAACTCATACTAAGATCTTATGATCTAGTTGCTTACTAAGACTCTAAGACTAAAGCACATTATCTTCTCACTTTCATATGAAGCTCTTCTTTTTCTCTTCATAGTATTCTTCTTGTATTTAGAAATTATCAATTGAGCGTCAGTCTCATTGCAAACCCGTGACAGCTAGCTGTTAAATTGAGTTCTTTTTACATGTTAAAATGAGTTCTTTATAGCTAGATAGCTAGCTGTTGAATTGAGTTCTTTCTACATGTTAAAATGAGTTCTTTATAGCTAACTAGCTAACTGTTGCATTGAGTTCTTCATAGCTAGCTAGCTAGCTGTTAAATTGAGTTCTTTTTACATGTTAAAATGAGTTCTTCATAGCTAGCTAGCTAGCTGTTAAATTAAGTTCTTTTTACACATTAAAATGAGTTCTTTATAGCTAGCTAGCTAGCTGTTAAATTGAGTTCTTTCTACATGTCAAAATGAGTTCTTTATAGCTAGCTAGCTAGCTGTTGCATGAAGTTCTTTCTAGCTGTTCAGCTAGCTGTTACATGAAGTTCTTTTTAGCTGTTGTAATGAGTTCTTTTTAGCTGTTTAGCTAGCTGTTGTGTCATGAATTAAACTCATACTAAGGTCTTATGATCTAGTTGCTAACTAAGACCCTAAGACTAAAGCACTTTATCTTCTTATCTCTGTACAAGGCTTTTCTTTTTCTCTTCATAGTATTCTTCTTGTATTTAAACATTATCAATTGAGCGTCAGTCTCATTGCAAACTCAGAACATTAAAATACTATTCTCATTTAAACCTAATCTACATTAAAGACCTTGCTGTACAATTGTTGAAATCAGTGCAGAATGAGTGCAGAAACCTGTCACAGGTTTGTAATGAGACTGACACTCAATTAATAATGTCTAAATACAAGAAGAATACTATGAAGAGAAAAAGAAGAGCCTTGTACAGAGATGAGAAGATAAAGTGCTTTAGTCTTAGAGTCTTAGTCAGCAACTAGATCATAAGACCTTAGTATGAGTTCAACTCATGACATCACCCTCTCTTTTTTCTTCAAGGTTGAGCTTTAATTAGTGAGAAAGAACATTGTACAGTGAATTGCTTGTTGACATGTGGTTTTTATGTTGTTTAAGTAAGGTTTGTAGATAAGGTTTTTATTGCTTGTCAACTTGTACAGTTAAGATCTAGCAACCTCAAGTTGCATTAACTCTCATCAGTTCATTGTCACTGTGTTCTGCAGAGCTGAGGCTGATTCTCATGTAGATCAGGTATAGTCAACTTATTTTATCAAGTACTTCTTCTTAGATTCTTCTCTTTATTGTATGAGCTTCTTTTTTAAAATCTTGTCTATCTCAAATTCTTCTTTTTCACTCACTATTTGTGACAAGAGTTGCAGATCTGTTGTATGCTGAGAAGAGAGAACATTCATGACTGCTGACTGAAGCATGACTGAGTGAAACACATTATGAATACTCACCAGTGTGTTCAGACAGAAGAAATGCAAGCTAATCTTCTTAACAATGATGTACTTAACATTCTTCACATTAAACTTCTTACATGAACAGTCTGTATGTATGTTCTTTAAATTTAGTCAGACTTTGTCTTCTTTCTTGAAGTTATATGACTGCTGTCTTTTCTGATTCACTGTCTTTTTCTGTATCTGCTGAGCAACAGTCATAGTCATCTGTGCTCACTCTGTAACTTCTTTCATCTTTCATACAATTTGATCAGCTTTTTGTACTGAACTTCTTGCAGATCATACAGGCTTTAACTTCTCAAATAGTTGTAAAGACTTTATGTAATACTTATGAGACAAGAAGAAGAGGCTCACCTCTGTTAAGACAAAGTCATGATTGTTTATAACTAGCTCAGTCATGAGAAGCAGATTTGCTCAGTTATTCTGACTATAATTGAAGAATGTACAAATGTACAGTTCAACATTCTGATTCATTCACTCAGTCACTCTGTCAGTTTTCAGGTGATATGCTGTGAACATTCTTCATACAATCTTTAAAAGTTGACAGACTCTCTTTTATAGACTGCTCACAAACTGAGTATCTCAATCTGAGACTATTGTGATAAAAAGCTCATAAGCTCAATAGAACTGTTGTACAAACATCTGAGTCATTCATTCTGCAGTCATCTCTTTATACAGTTTCAGTATCACTTTCTTGCTGAGATAATCTGTAATTATCAGTAGATTTATACAATCTTCACTTGACAGCAGATCTATCACAAAGTCAATGAATATCTTTCATCAAATTCTCTTTAATACAGATAAAGGTTTTAAGAAGCTCTGTCAGCTATCTTTTCAGCTATTGTTCATACAGAACTTGCCACAATTTTAACAGAATGTACAGACATTCTGTAACATTTTTAATCAAAAGAATTGTTGTGATAAAAGAGCATCAGTTACATTTCTTTCTGAGTGTTCAGTCATTGTTAAGTCATGTGTATACTGAATAAGTTCTGTACAAAGAAGTTCTAAGTTCAGTACTCAGTGTTTTTCTCAGAAGAGCAACTTTTCTTCACTGCTCAAAAAGCATTCTGTTATGAACACTCTCACCTTCAGTACAGTAGAAAATAATCATTGTTTCTTGTGAATTGACTGATAAAGCTCATTGTATAACTCATCTTCTGCTTCAGCATTCTCTCACATCTGTTTAAGATCTGTAATTTCACTGAACAAGTTCTGATTTTGTACAAGCACAGAGATCAATATGTCTGCTACTGTTATTGAGGTAGTCTGTATAGACTTGCTCATTATTTCAGAATGTATTATCTGTGTTATATGATGTTGTACTCTATCATCTGAGAGATTCATTGACACATTCTGCTTTTGTCTTGATAGAGCATCTATTCTCTCATTCTGCTTACTCAGCAAGTATAGTATGAAGAAGTTATATTGCAACAGTATTAAAGATCATCTCATTTGTCACTCTGTAAGCTTTTTAACTGTCATAAAGTATTTCAGATTTTTGTGATCTGTACAAATCTGAAAACTTGACACACTTCTTAATTCTGTATCTCACCCTTTCAAACATCATATGATAATCAGCATCTCTTTATCATAAATCTCATAATTACACTCTGCAGATGCATTCTTCTTTGAATAGTAGACATAGAATCTTCACACATCATTCATTAACTGTAACAGAGTTTCATTTATGCATCAATCTGAGAAATCTGTTTTCATCACTGTCATACATGTGTGATCAAATGAAACTAAAATTGACACTGAAATGAACATGATCTTTAGCTTCTTAAAATCTTGATCAGCTTTTTCTGTTCACTTAAAGAGTGCATTCTTTTGTACAAGAGTTATTATAGACATGATTAAATTAGAAAAGTTCTTAATGAACTTTCAATTGAAGTTTGCAAAGCCTATGAAACTCTGTACACTTTTTACTGATTTAAAGGCTTGTCAGTTCATGATTGTCTTCATCTTTTGAGAATTTATTTGTACATCTTTTTTCACTTTCAGAATGAACTTTAAATACTTGATTAACTTAAATTCAAACTCACATTTGTCAATGTCAATTTGTAGACTGACTTCTCAAAGCTGTAGTAATATCTTTTGTACATGATTTTGATGTTGAGACAGCAATTCATCAGTGAAAATAAGAATATCATTCACATAGACTGAACAGAACTTATTTAGAAAGTCTTGCAAGACTCAGTTAATATATCTTTAAAAGGTGCTTAAAACATTAACTAGCTTAAAAGAAGTCATCATTCATTTATACAATCTGTACTTCATACAAAATGTCATCTTTTATTTGTCTTCTGCAGCAATCTGAATCTTGTGAAATGCCACTATGACATTCAACTTAATGTATCATTGAGCTCATTCAATCTTTCACAGAGTCTCATATATTAATGAAAGAGAGTAACAATTCTTTTAAGTGATTTAGTTCAAGTCACAGTAGTTTACACAGAATCAAAGTTCATTTTTTAACTTCTGTATAAACAAAACAGATGCTGTAGCAGATGAGTTACTGACTTGTATGAACTGCTTGTTCAAAAGTTCTGTTAATGTTTTTTGCAACATTAGTAGCTTCTCTCTCATCATGTTGTATAGAGAATCTCAGAGTACTTTTGACTCTTTTTCATCTATCTCTTCTAATTCAATTCAATGATCTGTGTCTTCTTTTCTTAAAAGAGACAATTTCTCAGTCATTGTATGATCAAACACATCTAAAAACTCATGATAATAATCAGAGAGTATAGTTCTTGAGTCTGTCTTCTTCTGTGAGGTTAAAGCTCTTTCAATATTGATCATGTTAGTTAAGAACATCTTAATCTTCTTCTGTTTCTCTTCTTTCTTTCATATGAGATTTAAAAAGAACATAGTCAACATCATAATATGATTGAACTTGTCTTCAGCAGATGCTTCTCTGTTCTGTATGACAGTTTCTGTGAATTTAATTATAAGAAAGACTCTGTCTGCATTCAAGAATATCTCATTCTGCTTCATTCATGATAAACTCAATATAAGGTCATAGAATGCTAACTTAAAAACAATATAAAAGAATGTTCTTGAACTCTGATGTCTGTCAATATTAATTTGTATGACAGCTACTTCATTTACTGATGAATTTGAAGGTTCATCAAACCTCATAATTGTACAAGGTCTTATCTTCATGCACTGTAGATTGTGATTTTTAACAAAGCAAGAAGTGATTATTTCATAGAACAGACACTCTGTATTGTATAAGATATGTACATATGGCTTCTTATTGATTAACATTGACATAGTGAAGAAGACACTGTTCATCTGTTTTTCAAACTTCTTTCAGCTCTTATCACATTTTATATGCTCTCAGCTGCAACTTCTGCTAAAAGCTACTCTTTTTCTGAGTTCTCATCTGTCTCTGTTGTCTTCTTCACAGTCTCAGCTGCAGTAATGTTGATGATTTAAGATCATACAGCTGGTAGAAGTTTGCACTCTTTAACAAAATGTTCACTTTTTTCACATTGCATACACAGCTGTTTTGTATGACACTCTGTCACTTTCTTCTCTGACACTCATTGTGTTCTGCATTTCTTCTCAGTCTTTGCTGCTGTTACACTGACATGCTTAATAGATTCTCAGTTCATGAAGTCTGTGTGAGGCTGTTGAGTGATAATAGTGATTGTTGTATGACACTCTTGAGTAACAGTCTTCTGAATTGACTTTAAATTGTGACTGACTTGCTGCAGTAAAGTAATGTACTTATCATATGACACAGAGATTGATGTTGCAATCAGAGCTCATGTGAGCATTACATCTAGACTGTTACTGAGAAATGTCTTTTTAACAGCATTATCTCATTTTAAGTCTCTCACTTTCAGCAATGTTCATTTAAAGGTGGTCAGATGTCTTGCAAATGACTTTTCTTTCTGTTTTAATGCTTTTAAGATATGAGTTGCTCTCTCTCTTACTTTTGAGTTGTTATACACATGCTGAAGTTGATTAATCAGCTCTTCAATGATTGTGTGATTCAGGGCTTCATTTGGCTTGATACAGACTGCAATTCAAGGTGTGACTTGACTTAAAGTCAACTCTTTTAACTGACTGTGTAAGTATTAAAACTGCACACTGACATTGTTGTCTGACATGTTCACATTCAATTTAGCAACAATTTGTTGTAGTCAAGATCTGAATTTCACTCTTTTTTCTCTGAACATGAATGAATCAGAGAGACATCACTTTGAATACTGATTCACTTTCATTGCTGCAATTGTTGTGAAGACAAAAGAGACGAATAATGAGAGAAGGCAAAAGAAAAGACTAAATTGAAAACTTCATGAGATGAATAGACATAGATTATCAACTATACACACTTCACAGACAGTTTCAGTTCTTCAGACAGTACTTGTTTTGAACAGTTTCAGATAGGCTCTTCTTACTTAAATTACTACTTTATCTTCTTTATCAGTTCAGTGAGCATATCATTGTGCATATAACTCTCATAATCATTCTTGTTGTAAGTCTATTGCCATTATCTAGAAATGAGACAAACAGTCATTTTCTCAACAACTGACAATCATGAGACAATCAGACATCACAAGCAGACAGGATTTGAAGTGAGGGCCTTATTTGACCTTGAAAAGCCACTATTTGAATAAGATTTATTAAGAAGGAAATTGGTATTTCTCAAAATGAAAAAGCAATGTGAGCTACTTCAGAAGGTGAAAATGAAGTAAATATACTGACGTCATTGTGCTATAGAAAGTGAGAAAAAACAACAGAAAAAACAGAACAGAAGAGAACAGCAAAAAGAATCAATTGACACATTTCTATTGACAGAGACCAGATTCTCAAATCAGTATTAGTTTTCATTATTACAATTCCTCTTGTGACAGCAACAGCTTACTATCATTGTACTTGTTCAGTTCATTTCATACATACAATGCGGTTTCAACTATATGTCAGAATCTTAAAAATCTTCTTCATCTTCTAACAAGCAAATCAAGAGCACACCTTCAAGTTCTTTAGTCATGTAGCAACTTATTATCTATATGCCTATTTCTACTTCTGGATCAACAGAAGCATCACATTTTGATGACACAAATGTCACAGACTTTCTTGAGACATGAGAGAATATCTGTCAAGATCATGGCCTTATTGAGAAGCTTATTGTGCAGCAGTTGTCATTATATTGTAAGAATCTTATCAGTGAGCATATCAAATCTCTGTCAGAATACAAGAGTCAGAATTGAGAGCAACTCAAAGAATGCCTGCAGAAAGACTATATAAGACAGAACATCAAACAATGATACTATTTGCGTGCTTATCTTGAGCAATACAAGCAATTCTTCAGCAAGAAAGACCTTTGTACTTATTGCCTTCAATATTGTGTCATATTGAGTTGTCTGATCACAAAACAAGAACTCAATAACTATACAGTGTGCTTATGGTTTCTGAAAGAATTATCAGAGAAGAAGCAGGCAAAGGTAGTTAGACAGGCTGAAATAAAGATGTCAGTTTTGAATATGTTTTGTCTAAATGCTGTGTTGAAGACAGCAAAGCAGATGTGTGAGAAAGAGAAGAGTCTGAATGTGTTGTGTAATAATAACACTAGCATGAAAACTCTGCAAAAGTTGATAAATCAGTGACAAAAAGAAACAACAGCGATTAATAAGAGAGCATTCACTATGCGTGTCAGACCTACTATCATGCCTGAGTTTAATATCAACAAGTTGGTCATGAAGTTTCAGAACTTGACATTGTCATTGTAAGTTAAGCTTGATCACTGTGAGCATTTAATAAACAAAGTCATAACAACAGCTGTTCATTCTGCTTCTTTCAAGTCATATCAATCATATTTGTCACAAAGCTATTCTTCACAATCATATTCATTATCAGTAAATTATGAATGTAATGTGACATCAGTACAGACAAACCAGTAAGAAACATGAGACAGAACTTCAGAACAGAAAAGTGATTGTAATGTCTGTCAATTTTGCACTGAATGAGGTCATCTTCAAAGAATATGTTCACATCTTCTGAAGTTGATTAAGACAGAAAAGATACATCTGAATGAGAAATTGCATATTGCTTGAGGCTCACAGAGCAGAGACAGTACCCTTATGTCATTAGATTTCTCAATGCAGCAATTGAATTCTGTGCGGTTGTTATTGAAGAAAAAAGAAAGACAAAACAAGACTCAAACTGGTCATCATAAAGCGAACTTAATTGAATTACAATGCAATTCTGACAGTGATTTAAAAGAGAATGATCTATTTTCTACATTCAAATATCAAGTTCTGAGTGCAGATAGTTCTGATCTGACAGCAGTGTCACAGAAAAGTCAGAGCAAATGAGAATGAGAATGTTCTCATGAAATTCTAGAGCAGAAGGCAAAGATCACAAAGCAGTGAGCTCAGAGAAAACAGAGTCTTTCTACATCAAAAATCCTACAATCTGACAAGTGATGAACTTCACAAGTTGTGATCTCAGACATGCAACATGATGAATTAGACATGAATGAGAATAGTGATGAGTTAATAAATGAGAATAAGAAAGACAGCAGATCAAAAGTTAGATTTCTAGATTCAGAGAGCGTTGAAAAAACCTGAAATGCTTTAAGCATGTTTAAGATCAAGAATGTGAAGTTAGCAGATGTTCTTTGACAAATGACAGAGCAGAATTCTACTTAAGTTGTGCAGAAGATGCTTCAAGCTGTGGTGTCAGACATAACTGTTGAGAACATATTGACATCAGAATCAATGACACATAAGCTAATGTTTAAACTGAGCAAATCAGACATTATATTCAAGATTTCAGAGACTGAGAAGGTCAACATCAACAGTCTTTAAACATTTTTGTTATTCAATGTTCTCTACTCATCTATCAGTTCAAGAGCAATTGTGAAGGTTGAAGAAGGCTAAGTATCAGCATTGATCAACACTGATGCAGAAGTGAATCTTGTCAAAGAACACATTCTTCAGAAACTCAATGTCTTTTATACAGTAGATGGCTGTTTACAATTAATTGACATCAATGATCAGAAGACTGTGCTTTGTGACATTTGTGAGAATGTCAAGATTCAAAGTGACTCAATAGAAGTATTGCAATTCTTGCTAATCATAGAGAAAGCAAGTCAGCTCATAATTCTTGACATGTTATATCAAGCAGCAACATCAATAATGACATGATCAGATCTGTTCAGCATAGTGAATATTGAAATCAGTAGCCTGCACAATAGTAGAAAAGTGAAGTTTCAGGTTGTCAGAAGAGGCTCAAAGATCAAATTCTTGTTGCATTTGTTTTTAAAGGCTGAATTCAAGAAGGAAAAAGACTAACAAGCAACAAGACTGATGTTGTTTCTTGTCATTATCAGTCAGAATGTTGAAATTCAAGATCTAGAATTGTCAGTGCAGCAGTACGGAATTTGCCGGCGCTAGTAGAACAAACTCACAGGTCTGAACCTGCAAGTTCATCACAGTCACAACACAATCACACAGTCAATCAGATGATCAGAAACCACAGTTTAGACAATATAACACTTATATTTTGACTGACTGCTTCAGTTATAGGTGAATGTGCACATTTATCAAGATGATGAAACTCAGAATTTGATGTTTTTTGCAGTCAGGCCCGTGCTGCATACAAATGCAAGACAGACAAAGTTCAGTCAGTAAATCAAGCAGATCTCAGCAGAGAGTGTTCAATTTATGTAATAAACTGAAAAGAGAAGATTCTCAAAGAAAAACTAACATTGATTTTGTAACAAGAATCAAATCTAGATTCATATAATCATTTGATTACCTTGAAGTTTTCTGACATCAAGCAAGACATTAGAATGACTTCTGAAAATGTTGCAAATCTAAAGATTAAATCATAATTGACATTGACTGAGTGAGAAATTCTGATGACAGTGTTATTCAATCAGAAAAGTGCATTGTCATGACATTTCAGTCATCTCAGAAGATTATGATCAGAAGTTGTGCCGCCTCAGAAGATTCAGACAATATTACATAAGACATGACAGATTTCTGAATTTTAAGTACTGAGAGCATTAAAAGAAGAACTTATTAACATGCTGAAGAAGTGACTAGATTCTGACATTCTTGAACCATGTCAAGGGTCATATTGAAACTCATGGTTTCTTGTTTGAAAATTGCAGAAAGAAAAATACTGTTTAATCAATGCTGTCATGCATATTAACAAGATCACAATTAAAGACGTCAATATTTCTTCAAATATTGAGCAGTTTGTGAAAGAGTTCATTGACTTACAAGCTGTCAGTCTTGTGAATATGCAGTCTGAATACAATCAGATCAAATTAAACAAGAGAAGCTGCAATATAACAGATTTTATGACAGTGCTTGATCTTCTTCAACATTACACTTTTATTTAAGAAGAAACCAATTTCATTGCTCAATTCTGCAGAGCTATGATTCAGATTCTTGAAGACCTGATTTCTAATGTTTGCCGCATGTTTTTGAAAAATATTGCTGTGAAAGAGCCTCAAACTGATTATAATGACAAGAAAGTTCTGATGAGAGTTTGTTGATATATTTTAAAGACAATACAGAATCTAGATAAGGTCTTAATCAATGTTAAATGTGCAGACAGAAGTGTGTCTGATGAGAAGTCACAATATATCATGAAGCAACTCAAGATAGTAGAATTTGTCTGCAGATCAAATGAGCGTTCTTCTGTGATCAACAAAGTTTTAAAAATTGTGCAATGAAGACTGTGTCAAAATCTGAAAGAAGCTTGTGCCTTTATTGATCTATGTGTTTACTATCAACTATGAATAAATTGATTCACCATTATCTCATCATCAATATATAATCTGTTCAAGAAGAACATTGCCTTTCTCTGAATGTTAAAACAACAACAGATCATGAATAAACTGAAGATTCTTCTTTTAACTGAGCTGATAATACAGCAACTAGATTATGATTCAGATGCAGAAGATATAATATTGACTGTGAATTTAAGTAAGAAAGAATGAGGGTTCTGTCTGATGCAGAAAGTGAAGAATGGTTGATGTCATCATGTCTGCTAATATGATAGTGGTGTCTGAACAAATGCAGAATCAAGATATGATGCAGGCAAACAAGAATGTCACTGTCACAGGTTTGCAATGAAATCAACGCTCAATTGATAATTTCTAAATACAAGAAGAATACTATGAAGAGAGAAAGAAGAGCTTCATACAGAAGTGAAAAGATAATGTGCTTTAGTCTTAGGGTCTTAGTAAGCAACTAGATCATAAGACC
>JAABUP010009542.1_pt1 | contig 11855 bp, 8 predicted proteins | sample 5559201 | NCBI WGS metagenome assembly JAABUP01 (sample SAMN10711887, study PRJNA513373) | rock metagenome | isolation source: Antarctica rocks | place: Antarctica | reverse complement strand
CATGGAACCACCGGCGGGACTCCGACGCCGCGGGTAAGTTCCCCGACCCACGCGGCACCTCCCCGACCCACCAGGTCAACCCGGCCGATCAAACCCGCAGAGTCCACCATCGAATCTGTTAACGCCGGCAACGGCATGTGCGCCGGACCTCCACCAGGCAACCAGTAACGACCCGGGCCGGACCAAACAGCGAACCCTCGGAGGCCCTGGTCCAGGGCGGCGCCCGGCGTCAAGGACGCAACCGGCGTTGCCGTCACTTCACCGACGATCTGGCATCGGCGTCTCCGCAGGCAGCCGCCGCTACTCCCGTCCTGACATCGACCGGCTCCGCCGCATCGGGTAACTGCTGACCGGAGGTCTCAACCTCGCCGGCATCGCCATGGTCCTGACCTTGGAATCCGACAACGCCGACCGCCGCACCGACTCAGCACCCGACCGCCGCTCTGACTGGAAGGCAAGAGCGTGCGCCTGGGTCGTCCCCGCAGTGGGCGCAGTTAGCTGCCAGCAGGCAGGCCTGCAAAATCAGAGGGGTGATCACGCACGGCGGAGTCACCAGCGGAGCGCTGCAGCCTCCCCCACGCGGTGTGGCCGTCAACCAGGTTGGTGTCCATGGGCTCCATGTCGCCCGGTGTGTGCACGTGGCGGGCTATGACGCTGGCGCCCCCTGTCAACCACCCTGGTGCCAAGCCCACGTGACCTGAGCAAGGCTGGATCTACCGCGGTTTGCGTGGCCGTTGACGACCAGGATCGCCCGATCGTCGTACGGGGATCCGCCTTCGATCGCGGTGTTCGCCGCGCACGCCGGTGAGCAAGCGGCCCATCCCGCCGTGCCGCAAAACGGTCATGTCCGCGACCGTCAGATGATGATCGGCCGGCTCCGCCAAACCGCTGCGCCGGGCCAACGCCATAGCCGGGACCAGCCCGGCCCGCGACACCAGAGCGGGGCGTCGAACACCACGGTCCGCACCGGGAACACGCTTAAACCTCGGTGCATCCGGGCTCAACTGTGGTGACCGGTTACGCTGGTAAGTGCTGCTGACCAACGGTCTTCAAGCATAGGCAGCCCATTGTCGGAGTCACATGTCAGATACCTACCCGTTTGCACTGCTGGTGCTGTTGGTGGCCGGCGTGCTGTTGGTGGCGTTGTTGTCCAATCGGCTGACCGAGTGGATCAGGGTGCCCGCCCCGCTGTTGGTGTTGGTGGCGGCGGCGGTGGCGGTGAAGGTGATCCCGTCGCTGCAGGCGCCTCCCGCGCAGGTGGTGCAGCGGTTGGTGACGGTGGCGTTGATCTGCATCCTGTTCGACGGAGGGTTGCATATTGGTTGGCCGACCTTCCGCAGCGCCGCCGCGCCGATTGCGGTGGTGGGGGTGCTGGGCACTTTCCTGACGGCGGCAGCAGCGGCCGCTTTGCTGCATCTGGTCTTTGGGTTGCCGTGGTACCTGGCGGTGCTGGTGGGGACCGCGGTGTCGCCCACGGACCCGGCGGTGGTGTTCTCGGTGTTGGGTCAGCGGGAGGTAGGCGGCCGCAGCGGCACCATTTTGGAGGGCGAGTCCGGTGCGAACGATCCGGTGGGGATCGCGTTGATGGGCAGTCTGATCGGTGCGGGGAGCCTGAGCGCGGGTGCGTTCGGTCAGGTCGCCGGGGTGTTCGTGTTGCAGATGGGTGTCGGCGCGGCGGTCGGGGTGGTGGGCGGGTGGGGGTTGCTGTGGTTTATCCGGACGGTGCCGCTGCCCAGTGAGGGGTTGTATCCGCTGCGGACGGCGGCGTGTGCACTGATCCTGTTCGCGGTGGCGACGCTGGCCCGCGGGTCTGGCTTCCTGGCCGTATTTGTCGCCGGAATCTACTTGAGCGATGCCCGCGCACCATTCAAGCGGGAGATCGAACGGTTCCATTCGGCGTTGGCCAGCCTGGGCGAAATCGTCGCTTTCGTCGTGCTCGGGTTGACCGTCGACCTGCAGGAACTCACCCGGGCGGACGTGTGGATCCCGGGAGTGGTGCTGGGGGTAGTGCTGGCGGTGTTGATCCGGCCGGTGTGTGTCGCGTTGTGTTTGATGCCGGCACGTCTGGACACCAACGAACGCACTTTCATCCTGTTCGCCGGGCTTAAAGGGGCGGTGCCGATCCTGCTGGGTGGTCTGATCCTGTCCGCCCATATTTCGCAGGCCCCCCGGCTGTACGGGATCATCGTGCTAGTGGTCACGTTCTCGGTGCTGGTGCAGGGCAGCCTGATCCCTACGATGGCTCGGTTGCTTCGGTTACCGATGCACGCCGTGCAGCCGGAGCCTTTCGCGGTGGGGGTGCGGGTCAGCCAGGAACCTGAGGGAGTGCACCGGTTGACGATCACGGCTGGCGCTCCCGCTAACGGCCTCCGGGTCGATGAGCTTCCCGGACTGCCGGCGGATGCCTGGATCAGTTTGATCGTCCGGAACAACCAGTTGGTGCCAGTCCACGGCAGCAGGAAACTATTGGCCGGCGACCAGGTTCTGATCGTTGCCGACCCCGAGCAGTACGAGAGCCTCAGCGCCACCTTCCTCGGTTGAAGAAGTCGCGTCGAAAAGCCGCAGGGGCGGTCTGCTGAAGCCGTGCTTAGATCAGCGGAGTCTTTTCGTTCGCGCAGTTTTGGAGCGCCACCCAGCGTCTGATCGATGCGGGGCAAACGAACTACCGCACCGCCCTACCAGTGCAGTGTTCCCAGCAGCGGGCCGTCATGTTTCTCCACGACGTATTGCTCCTTGTGGTGCCAGTGTGTCGTGACCATTGCGTGGGGGATGCGTGAAGATGGTTGACGCCCGGCTTGTCACCGCGTCGACTGGGAGTGACAGGTGAATCAAGTACGGGAGAGCAGCAGATGAGTCGGCGGAGCGGGTACGGGTGGTAGTCGTGATCGGCGGGGGTGCCGGTGGTGTGGCCATCTTGCAGGAGGCGGTGGCCTACGCTCGGGTGAAGGAAGCTGAAGTGGTCGCGGTGCGGGCGTGGCTTCCGCCCAGGGGTAATTCAATTGCCATCTGAGCCCGGACTCACCGTTGCCGGACGCGGGTCGGCAGCGGGCAGGGAAGGTGCTGGTTCGGGCGTTCACCGACGCTTTCGGTGGGCGGCCCCGCTGAACTTGATCTGAGCTTTGTGATCGGGCGGGGAGAGGTCGGTCCGGTCCTGGCCGGCGCGGCGGGACGTCCGGATGATGTTCTGGTGGTTGGCGGGGCGCGTTGCCGGTCGTTGGCCGTGTGGTGTTGGGGGTCGATCAGCCGGTATCGCCTTGACCACGCGGTAGGCCCGGTGCTGGTGATCGACGGGCAGAACACGCGCCCGGGTCGGCAGCGGCCCGGCAGCGCGTTGCCCACGGGTCAAGGACGGCGCGTACCGGCGGTGTAGCCGGGTGCGAGGATGAATCCCACAAATAGGCAGTGACGAAGGTTTCAAGATCGGGCAGTTCCACCCTATCGGATGCTGGCCCCGCCCTTGCTCTGGTGGCCAACGATGAGTCGTTGGACCTTCGTGGTGGTGATCCGATCACCATTTGTCAGGCGCGGAAGGTGTTTTAGCGTTGCGGGTTTCACTCGGTGCGGGTGAGGGATCCCTCGCCGGGTTCCGGCGGATGTTGCAACAGGCGCCTGAGTTGGACGTCGTCCAGCGCCGTCCACTGCTCGGTCTGGGCCGGCACTCGTGTGGGGACCGGCCGGCCCTGTGATCGCTGGGCACTGTGCGTCGTGGAGTCCTTGTGTGGAGCTATTTGGCGGAACAGATCGCGTGTCAACAGCGCCATCGGGACCCCCAGGAACAGCAGCACGAACACCACGGTGGCGAAGGTGCTCATATTTGCGCCCGGACCGCGCCGGGTTCGACAAGTCTGTTCACCGGGAAGGCCGCCCTGCGGTCACCTGTGGGAAAACGCTGTGATCCAGACCTCGACGTGACCGCAGGGTGCGGATGATCTCCGGCGGGGGGACGATCAACACCGGACAGTCGGCGCGCCGTAGGCAGTACCGGCTGATTGCACCGGGTCGTCTGCGCGTGATTAGGCCCAGATGGCCGGTGCCCAGGACCAGCAAGTCGTGTGGTTGGTCGGCGGCGGCCACCAGCACCGGCCCAGTTTCACCTCGCCCCGTGACGCAGCGCACGCTCAGGTCTGACGGGGGGCCACCCAAGGCGTCGGCGAACGCGGTGGTCAAGGTGTCGCAGGCTCGTTGTCGCCAGAGTTCCAGCAGCGGCGGACAGGGACCTCGGCGGTAGGCGATCTCTCCGCCGGCGGGGAGCCAGGCCCGGACCGCGATCAACTCCGCACCCAAGTGCCGGGCGTAGTCCACGCTGGCGCGCAGGGCCTCGAGGTTGGCCAAACTCCCGTTGACCCCCACAATAACTCGCGGCGTGCGAGCAACTTCCATCTGCTGATCTCCTACCCGAATCACGCTGTCAACAACAGTCGACCGTCTCGCGCACGGCGAGTCAATGGCCCTCACGGGCCTCTCACGCCATCCTCACGACTTCCTTGCACGCGCAGTGAACAAGCGGGTCCGTGGCGAGCTCGGGTTGCCACGGACCGGAATCGCACCGCGCTCCCCCTACCTTTCTGGGGCACGCCGCCGGCCGCAGGTGAGGTCGGCGGCCCTAGGTAAGTCGGAAGGGCAGCGTGGCGACGATGGCGTCGGTGTGGGAACGCAGGGCGGCGGCCAGGATGAGCCCCCTTTGGTTGTGCAGAACTTGGTGGCGGCGTTTGCGGGGTTCGACCTCGCAGAGCAGGACGGTGACCTGATGTCCCTGGGTGAGGTGGCGCTCAACGAACCCGACCACTGGGGCCACAAGATTGCGGTGCGGACTGGGCAAGACCTGCAGTTCGACGCCTGGATTCCAGGCCTCCCATTTTCCACACAAGTCTGCGGTGGCTTCTGGATCCACACTCACCGCCACGGCGATGACCTGGCCGCCAAGGCCCAGCGCCGCTTGCAGCACCGCGTGTGTCAGCCGGCTGACGTCGGCAACGGGGACGATCACCATGGCGCGAGTTGCCGGACCGCTCACCTGGTGCGGGCGCGTCGGCAGCTGGCCCAGGCCGAGTTGGCGGCCCGTGTCGTTGTAATAACGCTGGATTCGGGCGAATGTCAGGACCAAGGCCGGAATGATGATCAGCAGCAGCCAGGCACCTTCGACAAATTTGCTGGCGAAGAAGACGGTCGCGGCGATCGCTGTCAGTACCGCGCCGGTGCCGTTGAGCACTGCGCGGCCCACCCAGCCAGTTCCCCGGTGGGTGAACCAGTGACGGACCAGTCCGACCTGGCTGATGGTGAAGCCGATGAACACGCCGATCGCGAACAGCGGCAACAGGCGGTTGGTGTCGGCCCCGAACAGGATGAGCAGCGCTGCCGACAGCAGGGCCAGCGCGGACACCCCGTACCGGAACACTGGGCGTTCGGCGCGCAGACCGAACAGGTGCGGCAATCGGTTGTCTTTGGCCAGCAGGCTCATCAGGACAGGGAGGCCTCCGAAGCTGGTGTTCGCCGCGAACGCCAGGACCAGGGTGACGGACAGGTTCATCACGTAGAAGGGCCACCCGGTTCCGAACGCCCCGGCCGAGAGCTGGGCCAGCACCGTGACGTTGCTTCGAGGAACGACGTGGTGCAGTTTGATCAGCAGTGCCAGGCCCAGCAGCATCGTCCCCAACAGCGCGCCCAACGCGACCTCGGTGCGTTGGGCGCGGGCGACCGCGGGGGGCCGGAATGTCGGTACCGCATTGGCGATGGCCTCGACGCCGGTCAGCGCGGAGCAGCCGGCGGCAAAGGCTTTCAGGAGCAACAGGATCCCCACCGTTTCACCGGCAGGCAGGGGGCCCAGGTCCGCGCCGATGACGGCGACCGGGTGAGGGTGGGCCAGGCCGACGGTGATGGTGGCGATGATTGCGATGATGAACAACAGGGTGGGGGCCATCAGGGCCTTGGCAGATTCAGCGATCCCGATCAGGTTCAGCCCGGTCAGCAGAACCAAGCCGATCAAACAGAGCGTCAGCAAATGTGGTGCCAGTGCCGGAAAGACGCTGGCCAAGCTGGCTGCGCCGGCGGCCAGGCTCACCGCGACGGTCAGCACGTAGTCGACCACCAGGGATGCGGCAGCCAGCAGGCTCACCGCGGAACTGAGGTCTTTCTTGGCTACCGCGTAGGCCCCTCCGCCGTCGGGGTGGACGGCGATGACCTGCCGGTAGGACACGACCAGGACGATGAGCAGCACCGTGATCGCCGCGGAGATCGGCAGGGTGAAGGACACTGCACCCACCCCGGCCCCGGCCAGGGCCAGCACGATTGCCTCCGGGCCATAGGCGACGCTGGACAATGCATCCAGCGACAGCGCCGCCAACCCACCCACGGCGGTCAGCTGGTGTGCTTCACCGGGAATCTCCTTACGGAGCCACCGGTCCGGCGGCTTGTCCGTGGGCGGGCGGTCCCCCCCGATGCTGCTCAATCGTCAGCCCTTCTTTGTCTCTGCGAAGGCCAGATGACCTGTTGACCCACCGGTGTAGCGGTCTGCAGGGACCTAACTGGGCAGGTTGTCCCGCCACATGATGCCGGACACGGTGAATCCGTCGACGATCAAGATGCATTCCACGGTGCGGTCTGCGAAGATCTCCGCAGCCTGGGTGATGTCGGCTCCAGCGGTGAGGGAGGCGACGGCCGTCCGCATCACATCACCGACCGTCAACGGTGAGCGTCGCCAGATGGGCGCGAAGAACGCCCGCACCGGATGGATATTGTGTTCCAGCCACGCCAGTTGCAGGTGGGATGCGGTGACGAGGCCGACGAGGTAACCGTCATCGTCCGTCACTGGCGCAGCCGTCACGTGGTGCGCCGACATCGAGGTGACGGCGTCATCTATAAAGGCGTCCATTCTGACCGGGAAGACCCGGCTGGACATCACTTCTCGGAGTTTCATCAGTTCATCTCAGGTCGTCGGTGGGAGCGGTGCCGGGCTGCGGCGGTGGTCGGGTGGGCCCAGGACAGCGGGATGGGTTGCCACGCCGGCGTTACTTTTGGCGTTCGCGTCGGGGACAGCGGCGGTTGGCGAGGCGGCCCGGCCGGCGCTGGGCGTGGTGAAGATGGCCGATCTCGGCGGGGAATCGTCGTGAATCGGCGACTTGTTGCCGTCGAGCGAGGGCGATCACTACAGCGATCTCCAGGAGCGGGGCGCGGATCATCAGCCAGCCGGCCACGCCGGCCGTTGGAGCCAGCACCCAGAATGCGGCCGCGGTCCGCAATGCCCACTGCTGCTTCGCAGCGGGGCCGGCGGGTCCGCCGGCGTTCAGGATCGCCGACAGCACCAGCAGAGAGACCTGCAGCGCCCAGCTGCCGACGGTGAGGAAGGAGTTGCCGAACCACGGCGTCGGTACCAGGCTTAGGAAGACCGCGCACAGCAGCGCCAGTCGGGACCAGGTTCCGGACGTCTCGGGTGCAGTCCCCCTTCAGATGAGTCGTAGCAGTCCAGCATCGTGGGAGGGTGCCGGAGCAGCATTTGGTCCCTGCTGGCGTAGGCGGTCGCGCCCCAGTAATGGGCAGTGACCTGGGCGGCCAGATCGGCGGGGACCCGGTCGGACATCCAGATCGCCTCCAGCCGAGCGTGTTCGGCACGGATCCCCTTAGTCCCGGCGATGACCTTCCCCCAGCAGGCGACCACGGCAAGCACATGCCTGGTGTGCGGGTATTCCATCGCAGCCGATTGCGTGCCGTAGGCGTAGAACCCACACCTGCACCCCGGATCCGGCGGGACATGAGACCTGTTGTCCTTCGGAGGGTGTGAGCATTGAGCGGTATTCATCTCATTGGACCAGACCCGATCTGAGTACAGCGGGAACAATCGGCCCTCTGGTCCGATGCGGAAGGTACGCAAGGCAAGGATCTCCCCGACCTGTGGCTCGAACCCAGAGAAGTCCGTCATCGATGCCTGGTGCTCACATCAGCGGGCCGGAGCGGGCGCAGGCACACCCGGCACAGGTGCGGGTGCTTCCCGCGGCTCCGCGGCGGGCAGTACTTCGATACGGCGACGCTCGGGGCCGATGTTTCCCATGACCGAAGGTTAACCAGCCGCACCGCTAGCTCGCCGGTTCCCGGCGTGAGGAAACCGTGAGGATCACGCCGGTCGATATTTATGGCCGGGTGACGCACGTCGCAGCACCGGGCCTGGCGCGTCAAGGTGCCGTGAATGGGGCGTGAGAAAACCGTGAGGACGGCCTTTGTGGGATGACTTTGGTGCCGCGTCGGGAGTTGACTTTCCTCGCCTGGCGGAGTTCCGTCGGGCCGGTGCGGGTCGCCGTTCACCCCGGCTGCAAATGGAGTCCCTCGTGGATGCGCACGACATCCTTTTCATCTTGCTGACCATCGTGGTCTTCATCTTTTTGGCGCTGTGCGCCAAGGCGGCGGAGAAGCTGTGAGCACCACGAATCTGGTCGGTCTGATCCTGACTGTTCTGGTGGCCGCGTTCTTGTTGATCGCGCTTATGTTTCCGGAGAAATTCTGATGAGCGACAACTGGGCCGGAATCATCTTCCTTCTCACTCTGATCGCAGCGTTGGTGCTGGTACACAAACCGCTGGGTGACTACATGGCCAAGGTGGTCACCGGTACCCGACATTCGCGGGTGGAGCGGGCGCTCTACCGGGCCGGCGGGGTGGACGCCGCCGCGGATCAGACCTGGCGCCGCTACCTGAGTTCGGTGCTGACGTTCAGCGGTGTCTCGGTGGTGTTCCTGTATGTGTTCCTGCGGTTGCAGCAACATTTCGGGCACCCGTATGCGGTGCCGCAGATGAGTCACAGCCAGGCCTTCAACACCGCGGCCAGTTTTGTGACCAACACCAACTGGCAGTCCTACTCCGGTGAGAATGCGCTGGGCTACATCGTGCAGATGGCCGGGCTGGCCGTCCAAAACTTCCTGTCCGCAGCCGTGGGTATCGCGGTGGCAGTGGCGTTGATCCGCGGATTCATGCGCAACCGCACCGACCGGCTGGGGAACTTCTGGGTGGACCTGACCCGCATCTGTCTGCGGGTGCTGCTGCCGATCTGCGTGGTCTTCGCGATCGTGTTCGTCGGAGCCGGGATGATCCAGAACTTCCACGACTACCAGTCTCTGACGACCATCAGCGGCGGTGCCCAGGTCCTGCCGGGCGGTCCCTTCGCCAGTCAGGAAGTCATCAAGGAGCTGGGCACCAACGGCGGCGGCACGTTCAACGTGAACTCCGCCCACCCGTTCGAAAACCCGACCACCTGGACGAACTGGTTGGAGATCTTCCTGCTGCTGTGCATCTCGTTCTCGCTGCCTCGGACCTTCGGGGTGATGATCGGCGACAAGCGGCAGGGCCGCGCCATCGTCGCGGTGATGGCCACCCTGGCCATCGTCAGCGTCAGCCTGTTAATGGTGTTCCAGGGAATCCACCACGGCACCGTTCCCACGTCGGTCGGCTCCTCCGCCGAGGGCACCGAAACCCGTTTCGGCGTAGAGAACTCCGCGGTCTTCGCCACCGGCACCACCTTGACCTCCACAGGCGCGGTGGACAGTTTCCACGACTCCTACACCAGCCTCGGCGGGGTGATGATCCTGCTGAACATGATGCTCGGTGAGATCGCCCCCGGCGGCACCGGCTCCGGCATGTACGGGATCTTGGTCCTGGCGGTGCTGTCGGTGTTCGTCGCCGGCCTCATGGTCGGTCGAACACCGGAATACCTGGGTAAAAAACTAGGTGGTCGGGAGGTGAAGTTCGCCTCGCTGTATCTGTTGACCACACCGGCGCTGGTCCTGGTCGGCACCGCGATTGCGATGGCCCTACCCGGAGAACGGGCCGGGATGCTCAACAGCGGAGCCCACGGCCTCTCAGAAGTGCTGTACGCGTTCACCTCGGCGGCCAACAACAATGGCAGCGCCTTCGCCGGGATCTCGGTCAACACCGTCTGGTACAACGTCGCCCTGGGCATCGTCATGCTGCTCGGCCGGTTTCTGCCCATCGTCTTTGTGCTGGGGCTGGCCGGATCGCTGGCCAGACAAAAACCCACCCCGGCCTCGGAGGGCACGCTGCCCACCCACCGATTGTTGTTCGTCGGTCTGCTGACCGGTGTCACGCTGATCGTGGTGGCTCTCACCTACTTCCCGGCGCTTGCGCTGGGGCCGCTCGCGGAAGGTCTGCACTGATGTCCACCCCCACCATCATCGATTCACGCCCCGGTGACGGTCCGGTCGAACCGGCCCCGGACCGAGGTCCGCACCGCGTCAAGGCCGGCAGCCTGGACCCCGGGATGCTGCTCACCGCTATCCCTGGAGCATTCCGCAAGCTGAACCCGCTGACGCTCTACAAGAACCCGGTGATGCTGATCGTCGAGTTGGGTGCTGTGTTCACCACGGTGCTGGCCGCGGCTAACTCTTCGGTGTTCGCCTGGCTGATCGTGTTCTGGTTGTGGTTGACGGTCCTGTTCGCCAACCTCGCCGAATCCGTCGCCGAAGGTCGCGGTAAGGCGCAGGCCGATGCGCTGCGTCGGGCCAAGACCGACACCATCGCCCGACGTCTGGTCGACCCCGCCGCGATCGGTGGCGCCGAGGAAGCCGTCCCCGCTCCCCAGTTGCAGCAGGGCGACCGGGTGATCTGCGAGGTCGGCGACATCATCCCTGGTGATGGCGATGTCATCGACGGCATCGCCAGCGTCGATGAGAGCGCCATCACCGGTGAGAGCGCACCGGTGATCCGCGAAAGCGGCGGTGACCGCAGTTCGGTCACCGGCGGCACGAAGGTCCTGTCCGATCGGATCGTCGTGCAGATCACCCAGAAACCGGGGGAAAGTTTCATCGACCGGATGATCGCCCTGGTGGAGGGGGCGAGCCGGCAGAAGACCCCCAACGAGATCGCCCTGAACATCCTGCTGGCCTCCCTGTCGATCATCTTCCTGCTGGCCACGGTGACGTTGCAGCCACTCGCGATCTTCTCCAAGGCCAACCAGCCCGGACTACCGGACACCTCCGCGTTGGACGGCAACGGCATCACCGGCATCGTGATGGTCTCGCTGCTGGTCTGCCTGATCCCCACCACCATCGGTGCGCTGCTGTCGGCGATCGGCATCGCCGGTATGGACCGGCTGGTGCAACGCAATGTGCTGGCGATGAGCGGCCGCGCGGTCGAGGCGGCCGGGGATGTCAATACGCTGTTGCTGGACAAGACGGGCACCATCACCCTGGGCAACAGGCAGGCCAGTGAATTCGTGACCGCTGGTGACGTCACCGCCGAGCAGTTGGCCGATGCCGCGCAACTGTCGTCCCTGGCCGACGAGACCCCGGAAGGCCGGTCCATCGTAGTTCTGGCTACCGCCAAGTACGGACTGAGCGACCGCAATGCCAACCAACTCGGTGAAGCGGAATGGGTGCCGTTCTCGGCGCAGACCCGGATGAGCGGGGTCAACCTGCCGGCCGGAGCCGGGACCGCGACCCGGGAGGTCCGCAAGGGCGCGGCAAGCGCGGTGACCGCCTGGGTCCGTGACCAGGGCGGTACCGTCACCGACCGCACCGGGGAAGCGGTCGATGCGATTAGTGGTACCGGCGGTACTCCGCTGGTGGTCGCCGAACGGCTCGGTGGCGGCATCCCCCGTGTGTTGGGGGTCATCCACCTCAAGGACGTCGTCAAGCCTGGGATGGCGGAGCGGTTCCAGGAACTGCGCCGGATGGGTATCAAAACCATCATGATCACCGGCGACAACCCCCTGACCGCAAAGGCTATCGCGGTGGAGGCGGGTGTCGATGACTTCCTGGCCGAGGCGAAGCCCGAGGACAAGATGGCGTTGATCAAGCGGGAACAGGAGGGCGGCAAACTCGTTGCGATGACCGGCGACGGCACCAACGACGCGCCGGCG
>JAABUP010009541.1_pt1 | contig 11857 bp, 14 predicted proteins | sample 5559201 | NCBI WGS metagenome assembly JAABUP01 (sample SAMN10711887, study PRJNA513373) | rock metagenome | isolation source: Antarctica rocks | place: Antarctica | reverse complement strand
GTGTGTGTGTGTGTGTGTGTGTGTGTGTGTGCACATCTGAGGCCAATGAGAGGCTGTGTGTCGCCCCAAGCGACTCCCTTGCAGGTCTTGCTGGCTGAAGAGACACCGGCGCAGGTAGATCAGGGTGGTTGATTGGGCCATGACTGGACATAATGCGTTTAGGTCACTTGGTCTTGGCTGGCCCATAAGACCCTGTGGTCATGACCATCATGTACACGCCCTAGCAGACAGCTGGAAAAGCCAACATCTTGTATCTGATTGAAATTTTAGAAATATTTTCCGATTTTTTTGTGTGACATATCTTTGGACAAACATATTGAGTGTGTAACTGATCTGCATCTGTGAGGGCTGTAAGTTTGCCTGACAGACAAACCATGGGCTGCAGCTTCACTGACACTTTGGTGTTGTGTGAACACAAATCACAATGGTCATCCATTCTGGACTGTAGCAACTGTGAACCTGCTTAAGAAGCTCTTGTGCTGTTGAGTTGAGGGCGAAAGATTCCCGGTCATGGTTGCAAAGGTTGGCATGAAGATGTCCAAGTAAATGTAGAGCACAGCAACACATGTTACTGTTAGTAGTTGGTACGCTGATACAGAGAGCTATACAGGACTGTGCGTACGTGACCCTGGTAGAAGACCTTCATTTCATGAGTGAATGAACTGTTGATCTGACGCAGACAAGGGATCCACAGGCGCCCCACATGCAGATGTGTACACATTCAAGCATTAGAGGCAAAAGATGGTAACATTCACACACATGGAGTTGAACACAGCGCACAAGCCCATTACTTATACTAGATATGCAGAATACGCTAGGGAGTCCTCCCTCCATGAGCCCAGAATGCACTTCAGCACAAGCAGCAAAGATGCACCTGCTTGATGATAGCACTCACATGCATCGAGTCTGAAACAACACTTGAGCCCAAAAATCTGCTTCAGCACAAGCAGCAAAGACGCACCTGCTTGATAGCAGCGTCCACATGAGCCAGGCGAGGCCTCGCCCTCTTGGCACCCATGTGCACGCTGATGTTGGATTCAGAAGCCCGCCGCTTCCCCAGGCCCCCCAGGCAGGGGGCAGACTGAGTCGACTGGGCCTCCCTAGCATCTGCACTCCTCTTCTTCTGCAGCTGGTGGGCGGTGGTGGCGCTGGCGGGAGAGCTGGGATCATTTCCCGCCTCTTCTGCGGATGCTGTGCTGGCCAGAGTGGAAAGAATGGTGGGGGTGACCGGAGTGGGGTGGTGTGGGTCAACCAGGGCGATGGGTGGGGCCGTCTGAGACCTACTCAATGCTGCACCTGTAGGTGTGCCAACAATTGCAATCAATGTCTTGCTAAGCAACTTGGGGGCAGTGCAATACATCCCACTGACACTCAGACAGCCTCTACAGGAGGCAATGCCTGTGAAGGCCCCTGGGCTGGTGACATACTTGACTTTTCAGAGCGCTCAAACATGCTCAAACTAGAGTTCAACTTGTGGGACTGAAGTGCTGCATGCATGCATGATGCTGCTGCTGATGAACTTTGTGGCTGGAAAACACACCTGCAGCTGCATTGAAAGCAGCAATGTTGATGATGGGTGACCCAGCTCCAACATTGCTTGCCACAGCCGCATCAGCCACTCCTCCATTGCTGTCATCATCAACCACGTCTGTCACAGCAAAGGCTGGGGATGAGAACAGGTCAGCAGCAAAGTCTCCAGCCAGCCCTGGGCTGCCATCAAAGGTAGATGACAGCTGCTGCTGCATGATGCCAAATGTGGCAATGCCATTGAAGCTGGAAGAGGCGGAGCTTGCCAGCTCAGCTTGCAGATCAGCTGGCATTTGTGGCATGAAGACATGGCCGTCCTCTAGCATGGACTGCGCAGAGGGTGGCTGTAGGGGTGCATTGGGGTTGATCCCAGTTTGGGTCACTGCAGTGATCAGGCTTGGTGCTGCACCGGTCTGCTGCTGTTGCTCCTCTTCAGCCTTGACCCCCATGTCTGTATCTGCGTGTGATGCAGGGGGTGGGGTGACAGCCTGAGCCTCGCTCTTTACTTGCACCGGCTTGGCGTCTGGCGCTGCAGCTGACGCAGTGAAAGGTGCCACTGCTAGTGCCGATGCTCCTGGCGGTGGCACCAGTGGGCTTGGAGTGGAGCGAGCGGTGGCAGAGGCAGGCGCCTGAGGCAACTCCGTCAACAGGCTGACAGACCTGCCAGCATTTGCAGCACCTGCACAAAAGGCACTCATCAGGTGATTCTGACCAAAAGGTTGTGGAAAATAGTCACACGACTGTCTGACTGTAATCTGGTCAAGAATACCAGGCACTGGTAATGATATAGGGATCTGCATGACCACCAACAGCATAGTTTTTTCAACAGCTGCAAAGTATCTGACCACATGAATTACTGATACGAATGCCAGCTGGCAGACAGTTGTACAGCCAGACAAATTGCATGCAACAGCATGTACAGCTGTGCACGTATGTATTTGTAGCACAGGCATGGACAGCAACCCGTTATTGAATCATCTCTAACATCGCATTGTATCCAGCTGGGTGCTTCATTCATGCCTTCATTTCATTCATTACAGTCTGAAGGGCTATTTGGGCCAACCATGACCATTTGACCAACCAGACTGAAAGGCAAACAAACTCACCAGCAAGTAGTAAAGACCATTGTCATGATCGCACAACTGCAGCAGTGACTGGCAAGCAGAGCAGAAGAAGAGCGGCTCACCAGGGGCTGCAGCTGCACCAGACTCCCCGGCAAACCCCTCATGCCCATTTGCTGCTACAGGCATTGTGCTTGGGGTGCTAGGCCTATGCAGCTGCTGGGGGGTGGCCCCCATGTGCATGGGGGCCGGGGGTCGCGACTGTGTGTGCTGTGCTTCAGCAGCTCTTGCAGCCTGCAAACAGCTTGTAATGGTCATGCACAAAACAAAATGTAGCTATGACTCATGAGGAAGAGCTCAACCACACAATCACACCAGCTTACTTGTCATCGCAATGAAAGGCATTGATGAAAGGCAATAATGAAAGGCATTGATGAAAGGCAATGATGAAAGGCAACCATTGAAGGCAATGAGTCCATATAGCAGGGGGAAAGGCTGACGCTGGTCAGGGGAAGCCAGTAAGGAATGCAGCGCTTTGTTGCTTGTGCAGTCAACAACGCCGCTGACAAGCTGCAGCATGAATGCTAATGCAGCATACTCATCAGCGCAGCTTCACTACATGCATTGCTTGAGCCCTGTCGGATGCATGCTTTCTGAGCTGAGCAGCTTACGTCATCTTTCGCCTTGGCAAGCATTGCTCTGACAGTTTTGACGCCACCCTCAAGATCATCTAGCATCAACTGGACGCCGGCCAACTGCGACATCGTACAGCTTGTTGGCAGCCAGGTATGGAATCAAATTGCCTGGCAAATGTGTGTGCTGACACAGCTGCACAACTACTGGCTGAGATGGATGCAATTTCAATGAAAAAATCACACTGACGCCAGGGTTCTGAATAGAGTTCTGCAAAATATGTGACCAGACTATTGTCACAAGAGTAGCTTGAGACAGCTGGCAGCACAATGATGTGTAACCCAAAATGTGTAGAGAATTTATCTCATCTTTGGGATACAGAAGCATCACTCCTGTGAGAAAGGCTCATTTTGCAGTGTACATTTAAACTCAGGAACGCCTGGGGACTGAAATCAGGCGTTTCTACTGTAGGGACACATCTTGGGAGGGAGGGAGATGATTGCCAAGCTGTGCTTTGGGATTATGTAGTACATAGTATTATACATGGTTGTATAGTATGGGCTGAATCAGGTGTGCGGATGGAAACAGCCAATAGGCTCATGGTGACCTTCTGAATGACTGTAACAATGTCAAGCATGGGTCATGGGTGTCAGACATAGTAGGTGTCACAAGAAACTCTTTGGCACGTGTTTGAGGTCAAAAGCGAGGGCAAGTTGGCGACAACCGACAGCACATGTGGGTGTTGAAATGACAACCACTTTGGCATGTGTTTCAGGTCAGAAACATGGGCAAGCTGGCGACATTTGACAGCACATGTGGGTGTCGAAATGATAACCCCTTTGACATTTGTTTGAGGCCAGAAAGGAGGGCAAGCTGGCAACAATCGACAGAACATGTGGGTGCACCTTTTTTGGCGACATTTCCGTGCCTACATGGGCCATGGACTGGGGATCCCCTCTGCGCAGCAATGACACACGCAAAGCTCTGATGACATAATCCTGCACACCACCCTGAACGTCATGTTGGCTCCTTCTTTGGAACAATGCATCTTCACACAGCAGGTCATGCGCTCTATCTGACGTCTCTGTTATACTGTCTCAGCAGTACATCATGTGTATCATGTACATCATAGCTGTGTACACTTTGTAACATCTGACACCCAGTGGTGCCTTGCAACCAAAAATGAACAAGCCAGGTACGCTGTTGGCAGGATATGACCTACAGTATGTATGTGCACTTTTGAAGATGCACGCCTTGTGTATGTTCAGTATGACAGCGGTATGTAAAGCAGACCTTGCACTTCTCAGCAAGGAAAGGGGGCTGCAGGTAAGGATCGCTGTGTAGAATTTGCAGCTGGTACAAGTAGCCATTACGAATCGTCTCCTGAATGCTCCAAAACTGATTCATGCGAGCCTCATTCTCGCTGTCGGCTAGTGACATTCCTGAGCCTGTCTGCTGCTGTGAAATGCTCAGTGGTGGCTGTTGCCAGGCAGCTTGCTGTTGGCTTTGCTGTGAATAGCCAGCAGATACTGGCTGTTGCACTTGCTGCTGACGCTGCTGCAACTGCTGCTGCTGAAGACGTAGCTGCTGCTGTTGCTGCTGCTGCTGATGCTGCTTGATCTGCTGCTGCCTCATCTGCTGCTGAAGCAGGTGTTGCTGGTACTGGCGTTGCTGAAGCTGCTGAGCTTGCTGCTGTTGTTGCTTGAGCTGATCAGGGAGCTGCCCCGGGATCTGAGGCATCTGCGCAGCTTGCTGCTTGTGCTGCTGCTGCAGCTTTTGAGCCTGAGCTTGCGATTGTGCGTGTATGTAAGCCTGGTTCACAGGCTGCTGGCTGCTGGCAGAAGCAGACGGTGCAGAGTTGTAGAGGCCGAAGACATCAGACATCTGAGCAAACTGGTCATCGTCATGTGAGCCAGCACTGGAAGCCATGGCCTGCTGTTGAGCCTGCACACTTTGGGCCCGCTGGTGTTGAATCTGCTGCTGAGACCTTTGCAGCAGCATCTGTTGCTGCTGCCGTTGATGCAGCAGGTGCTGCTGCTGAGCTTGCTGCTGGTGCTGTTGCAGCCGCAGGTGCTGCTGCTGAGCCAGATCCTGTGGCTGCAGCACCTGAGGAACGCTGCTTGGCTGCTGAGTTGCCAGACCGCTCTGCTGTGCTTCAAGCTTCTTCATCCTCTTGGACAGGATGTTGACATATAGCTCCTGCACGCAAAGAACGCTGGTCAGATAAGGAGCGACCTGGCTGCCCTTGCTGATGCTTGACTGTAGTAGCTGGCCTGCCTGATTGCCTTGTGCCTTGCTGAAGGCGAGTTCTTCCAGATCAGTTGCTAGCTGGTGCAGCTCTTCCAGGGGCTTTGCTGTCAGATGTGACATCTTCTGCGCCCTGCAGAAAGCAAGTCACCTACCCTAAGCAGTTCCTACGACAGCCGAGTTTGCCGCGTAAAAGCAGTGTTCGCAAGCGATATGGATAAGGTATGTCCTGAACGTGGAAACATTGAGATTTCTGCGCTGTGGCCTTGTAGTCTGCGAAAAACAACATGGCACAGAGCGTGACGGAGTCAAGGCGAGGCTGCGAGGACGAAGCTCGCATCTACACAAGCAACAGTTGACATCTCAGGCCACAAAAGCTTGCAAGCTACTCACAGCTGCGAGATGGTGTTCTGCCGCTGTGTGTGCGTCCACATTTGGTTTGACATGCTCCCCGTCGCTATGAGGTCACCGGGTTGCGGTAGAAGTGCTCGGATCGATACTTGGCAATCGGTAACAAGCGGCGCCGCGGCAAACAGCAAAGTTGTTGTAAGCAGACTGTTTGCGAAACTGAAATGCTTCGCCTATGCTTTCCGTAGCTGCAAGTGGCACCGCACGACCTTGCTTAGCCGAGGGTGAGGACCGTGCCTACTGCTCTGCTCCTTGCCGTCTGCACTGCCAAAGCCTTGTTACCCAATTGCCCCTTTGATTGTGCCCGTTGGCTGAGATCAGGCGATTGCCCTTGTCGCAGCAGGCGAAGCGGAAGACGAGCAATATGCCCGTAGGAGGAATCGGACGGGTGAAGAAGCTGACGGCTGGGCGTACCAAGCAACACCTCTAAGGTTGGGCGTCGCGCCTACAGAGCTTCTAGGCTAGCTACCGGGCTTCTCCCAGCTGAGATCTGCCCAGCAAAACTCGGCCATTGCGAATACGAGCAAGCTCAGGCACACGCTCTTTCCAAAGTGAGGAAGAGGAGCGGGACAACGACGGCTGAAAAAGGGATAATCCAAGGCACGTGAAAGTTCAATCAGGGAACAATTTGACTCAAGAGGGATAAAACTCAGCAGTTAGTATTCGACCAACATAAATGACGCAAGACCTTGTTGACGCATGCCATTGTACTGTCTGATAGTCACATGCTGCCACGTTGGCGTCTTTTGTCATCCGCTCGTTGATGTGATACTTATGTGTCATCTTTGCAACAGTTGCCTCGGTGGCTTCCATAGCGCGGGTGAATATGCTATTTACACGCAGTCTCGCAGACAGCTCAACCGCTACTGGCATACTATAGCCGTTTGACCATAACAACGGCATGACAAGAGTCCTCAAGAGGACATAGGCAGCCTGCAGGCTAGATGGACGGCCAACCATGGATACCCCCAGAACCTACATCGATGGTGTTAACCACAGCATGTCTTGCTGATCAAGGCGAAGTTCGATCGTGTACACGCACATGTGTGTGAAAAGACTCCTTCGTTCACTGATGTTAACTGTCTTGCACAACAGAAAATCTGTCCCCATTACATCTGATAACAATTCTGTCTGTGTCCCACCCTGCACAATGCATTCTGTAAGGATACCTCATTGCAATATTTTGTTGAGGCTAACACATCTCACTGCAATGTCCAATGTTTCAAAGCACGCCATTGGTCATTCATCAAACACAGTCTAGAACAAGCTCACCTGCTTGCTGTGTTGCTTGCAGAAAACTGTCAATGTTGGCCTGCATTGCTGTCAGGCTTTGCAGCAGCTGATTGTCTGAGGCATCTTGGATGCCTTTGTTTGCCAACCAGCCAGCCTGCAGGCAGCTTGTGCTTGAAAAACACGCATCATATATACACAACAACAGCTGTCGAATCACCGTGTATGCCAAACACAACACCTAGCAAATTTGTGCAGCATGATCTTTCATGTATATCGTAATGCTGCCTGTGGGGTGAGCTGGTTGCAAGATTACTCCAGTCTGTCGTGTCAAGGCAGGGTACTGTCAACCAGTGGGGTACAGCCTGCCCCACGAACTGTAGACTCATACCATCCATGTTGCTGATCCTACTGCTGCATGTGCAACTTTCTTGCTACACCCCCCCACAAAATGTGCTTGCAGCAACTGCTTGCAGCACGGAAATGCCTGGCAGCCTGGACAACATTGCAACAACCAGCTGCCTAGGCTTTGTTGTTCTTGTTGCCAAGCAACATATCATGCCTTGGAATCTGAGCAGTTTCTGCAACAAAATGGTAACAAAAAATGCAAATTTGTACTAGGACAAACAATCGCAATAGTTTGTCACAAAATGTCTAGGGCTGTGCGGGCGACTACCTGCCATAGTGCCCTTAGACTGTCTGTAGGACAAGCTGCCGTCTGTAGCAGGACCTGTCCTTTGCAGCCCTTCCACACCAGAATGTACCTCTCTTCCAAATACAGCTCAGCCAGTGACAGAAGCCTCTGAGTCTGCGCAGCGCGACGCAGAGTTGGCCTTGAGTACAGTCACAAGTTGTTTCACTGTTGTGTATCCTATCTGTTGTTTCCTAACAGTTGTCCCTTCTTTTGTGTCCTATCTTTTGTGTCCTATTTGTCATGTTGTATCTGAAAGATCAGAAGGGAACATCTATCCTACAACCCTGGCCAAACAGAGTAAGTTTGACTTGATGCTTGGCTGGTGTTTGTCCATCATTGCAAGGCCATGAGTCGTGAGTTAGCGCCAGGAATGGAGGACCATGGAATGGGCGCAGACAAGCAGTAAAGTACAATGCTGGGTATACACAGCATATGCCCAGACACAATTAGAAACAACATATGCCCAGATGCAGTTAGACGACAAAGTACGCAGCAAGGCAACCCAAGCTAAAGCCACATCTTGGAGCATGTTGTGCTTACAGCGTCAGAGTCACTGAAGACTTTTGAGGCACTGCAGCCAAACTGCACTGAAGGGGTGCCGCTGGTCGGCCCAGCCAGCATTGCCTCTTCATAATTGCCTTTCTTCACGTCTGCAACAAACAGCCTGATTCAGATCGTTCACAGTCAGACAAATCAGGCACAGCTAGTGATTGTGGCTGCAAGGCTTCCAGCATTACTATACAGTGCGCGATGACTTGTTGCAGTTGCACTTGCCTGTTATCAAAATTGTCAGTACCAGCAGCTTCAAAAGAGCATTTGAAGTTTTGAACAGACAAAAACAATTTTCGAGAGTTGGTGCGTGTATGCATGCTGCTGCCCGTAGCATTTTTTGCAGGTGGCAGCTAGCACAAACAAAAAAAGACAGCAACAAAGTGGTTGACAATTGTTGGCAGCCATAGCATCAAACCTCCTGAGAAGGCAGCCCAGAGCTGGCAGCTGGCAATACTGCAGCCCTGGAGGAAGACCAACGGCTATTTTCTTTTTGAAGATTTGATAACAAAAATGGGTTGATTGAAGAAACTTCTAGGTCTGTTTCAAATCAAAACTGAAGTCAAGAACCAACACATCCCTCTATAGAAAGTTCTTCGGCAGCAGCCTTGCTGTGCATGCATATATGCACCAAGGACGCATCAGCATCAGTGAGAATGCAACAGCTTTACCTGGTAACTGTTGACCCTGCACATGGGCATTCACTAGAGCGCAGGAGCGCTTCTGATTCAAGGTGGGTAGCTGTATCACGCTGAGAGATTTGTATCGAAGGGCTACATGGACAGTTTGAATGACCACCCAAGCCCAGACAGCGTTTGTTGGGTCTCCAGTAGCATCTATGCCATTCAATAGAGCCACGCTGAGGGCCAAACCTATCAGCTGGGCCACAACTTCCCATACCTGTATGTGCAAAGCTCAACGGAGCTGACATGATCATCTGGTGGTGTTGATGAGCTGTGCAGCTTACAAAGAAGTGTCCAGTGACTGTACGTACATGAGAGCAGCTACCATGACACTGATGTTTGCTTGACTAGCAACCACAAAGAGCAATAAATGAATGACACAGAGTTCTTTTGGAGAAAGCACTGTGCAAAGGATGATTTTCTTTTCTAATTTCTTTCCTTTTTTTTCTTTTTCAAAGGATGATTGTCACCACATGACAGAACAGCTCAGAAAAGCCTTTGCATTGTCAAAAGACTGTGACCAACGCAGACAAACAGGATGACACTGAGGTCGTATGATGATAGCTGGATTTCCAGTAGGCTTCTGCAAATGCAAAGCAGCACACCTCACCTGTTCTTTGGCTGGTTCTTGGCACCGGTGTGTGCTGTATTTTTTTTGCATTATGTGCTCTCAGATATCATTTTTCTGAAGAGAGAGAGGTGTGCTGAAAGTGGCAGCTTGGATGATGATATGGCGGCTTAGTTTGAATCAGCTCATGTGGTATACAGCTCTGGCAACACTCGGACTTCAATGCAGGCAGGCTAACATTTTGGAGTGCAATATCGACTTGAGATTGCTTCTGTCAAGCAATATGGCTGCATACTCAGCTTTTTAATGCATGACCCCTTTTCAAGAATGCAGGCTCTTTTTTTGCTGGTACACTGGTCTTGGCAGTTTTGTCCATGTTGTTGACTAATGTATGGTTCAACGTCTTGTCTGAAAGCTTGTAGCATTGATGACCTGCTTACCTTATTGCAAACGTTCTTATGTGTTCAAGCCTGTCCTGTCTTATATATCTGCCTGGACATGCCTTTCGTTATGTTTATGCGCTCGTTTTGATGTATACTTTATGTACGCAGCAGCCGGCATAATGCCATGTCAAGCAGCTTAGAGAACAATGGTAGATTGCATACTCTTTTGGACATAGGTAATGTAATCGACATTGCATCATTTTGCCGCTGGATTGCACTACAAGAACATATCTGCATGCACTACCAGTACTCTTCTTCTTTGCTGCAGTCAAACTGAAGTCTGCATCCTTCACCTGCTTGTCTATGCAAAACGCAATTGAACAGCGAGATTGCAGGGCCACAACACTTCGCAGATCTTGCAGCAATGCTGCAAACACCTCGAGTACGGCTGCTCGTTGAGCCGCAATCTGCACTTCGTTGCTGCCGGTAACCTAACGACACGACTCGACCTTGTGACGTTGTTGCAGGTTCTCATTACTGGGGACGATCCGTTCACAAAAGTCGAAGGCATCAAGATCCAAGCCATCGCTAAAATTGTCGGCACAAGTCTCACCGTGAGATTAGCTAGTACAGAAGATGGCAAGCTGGCACTGCCGTGCTTGCTAGCCAACTCTCAACACGTCAGCGGCGGCAATGTCATTGCCAAGCTTCTTGTTGCAGCGTATGGCCATACGCTTTACCCCCAGGCTCCTTACAGTCCTGACAAACGATACAGGGCTGCACAGATTGATGCATGGCTTGACTACAGTACAGCCGAGCTGCAACACAGACAGGTACAGGCTATGCTTCCTGGCATGATCTGTGGTCTTTTTTTGCAAATGCGTGTGTGCATGCCAAGCTCAAGGTCAACATGTGTCCCAAAAGCTGTTGTACCCAGCTTGTAGAGCTGTGTTTGCATAAATTTGCCTGCGGAATTGCAGGGAGGCAACCAGGACCAAGTCACCATGGTAAACAGCGTGATGCCGCTTGAAAGAGCTCTTTTGGCGCAAACATACTTGGTGCAGGACACCTTGAGTCTTGCTGACATTGTCATCGCTTTGGACATCAAGCACATGGTAGGTACCATCATTGTACTGGTTGGCTTTATTGGCACACTCTGCCAAGCTTCAGGCACATCTGCAGTTTGTGCGCCTACAACAACACATTCACACTAGCACTCATAGCTAATACACATCCACGTCTCTGATCGCGTTGGTTTTCACTCCTTTATCTATTAGCAATATCATTGGCTCCCATTACACACTGTGCACCTAAAGCAAAACCTGCATGCAGGCTTCTGGTGTGCTAGCTGACAAAGCCCTGGCAAATGTCGCCCGCTGGTACCGCACCATTCTTTCCCGACCCCACATTGCAGAGTACAGCGGTCCCATCACCGCCGCACCAGCTTCCCCTTCCTCTTCTTCCACACCGGCACCACATGCAGCAACCAACGGCATCAGTCATGGTCAAGCAGCCAGAGGCAGTGAGGCATCCACATCTCAATCGGCTGCCAAATCAAACTCCCAGTCAACTCCCCAGTCGGCTGTTCATGCCGATGGGCAGCAGCAAAGGCAGGCCAAGCCCCAAGGGAAGGATGCCGATGGGCAGCAGCAAGGGCAGGCCAAGCCCAAAGGGAAAGACGCCAAGGGCGGCAAGCTGGCCAAGAATGACGTTGCCAAAGGGCAAAAGAAGGGCGGGGACAAAAAGGACAAGCCCTCCCAGGCCCCAAAAGGTAACTCAAGAACCCCTGTCTGTGCACAGTGCATGCCCACTCTCCCCCCCCCCCCTTGAACTCTGGCAGGAACATTCCTGAAACATGTCAATTGTCCCAATAT
>JAABUP010009540.1_pt1 | contig 11858 bp, 9 predicted proteins | sample 5559201 | NCBI WGS metagenome assembly JAABUP01 (sample SAMN10711887, study PRJNA513373) | rock metagenome | isolation source: Antarctica rocks | place: Antarctica | reverse complement strand
CATGCCGCTTTCATCAATTCAATACCCAAAATGAAACCATGCTCGCCCATACAAATTCGTCGTCAATCATAGAAACATCATCAATCATCCCATCATCGTTCCCATCATCATCCCATCCTCACGAAAGAAACCTCACAAAGTCATCGATTTGCTCGTCCTCCTCATCCTCAGTCATTGGCCTGCCACCATTCCTGTAATCAAACATCAGCATAAATATCATGGTGCAGCTCAAAGGACAGACGAGATGAAAAACTTACGAATCAATCGCCCGTCGTCTCGCCTTCGCCGCCATCAGCACCCCCGCATAGTGACTCGCATCCTCCGGTGAGTACCCTCCCACAAGCAAGTCAAACTCCTCTTCTGACATTAGGCTGTGTTTTCTCATCTAAGGGGAAAAAACCCGTGAGCAAGTCATTGAACGGGGAAATGACCCTTACTTACAGTGGTTTCCTCTGGTCTCGCCCGGTCTCTCTCCATCCACTGGTCGTAGAATTCGCGAATATATCGCATTTGTTGGCGTTGCTCCCGAAATTGCCTGATTGTGGTGACGAGGTTTGAGTTTGAGATTCTTTGAGCGATGGTTTTGGTGAACATCTTTGTGGTATGTTTAGGGTTTGCGGAAGTGGTAGTAAAGGATGTGGTGGTGATGTTCGGCTCGGAATTATGGTAAGAGTGGTTTTTGGAGATGGCAATTTCTGATGGTAGCGGTTTTTGGCCTAAGTGGTTTATTTTGAGAGGGGACTATGTCCCGAGTGGTTTATGGAGAGTAGGATCTTGACCTTTGTGGTTTAATGGAGAGAGCGGTTTTCGACCGGAATTATTTTAGGAAAGGGATTTCGACCTGAATGTTTTATGAAGAGAAGAGATTCTTGCCTATGTGGTTAATAGAGAGAAGGGTCTTAGAGATAGTGGATTATAGAGACTGCGGTTGGTGGACGTTCTGGTATCTGAAGAGACGGGACAATTCTAGAGTGAGATGAAAGTTGGAATGGGAAATCCCCATGAAGAATATAATATGCAAAGATTTTGACCTGACTCATAGCCGTTGGGGGGGGGGAGAACTCTATTAATTCTCGAATTTTTATAGCGCTAAGAGCCTAGTGCTAGATATACCTTCTATTCGTTCCCACGGTTGACAAAGATTCTGTGTAAATGCCTAGCACAAGATGATAGCAGAGAAAAAAGATACAGGTAAATATGCTCAATTAAGCAGTAGCGATAATGCAAAATATGTCAGTATAGATGCTTTGTGAAGATAGAGGTCAAGCACCAGGATAAAGTGGAGCACTCGCCACACGATTTTTTCCACTCCGGTATCGTATCTTCCATCTCCAATCTCGCACTTTGTCCTCTCCACGGTTCAACCAGAGCCTGATCCTGTCCACCATCCTCCAACCCACGCGTCTGGCAATCGATGTACGCGTTGATGCGCCCGCAGTGTTCTGGCTCTGCCGACTACTTCGTCCACTTGCCCTTGACCTACCTAAAGCTGAGCTGAGGAGTCCGCGATCATAGCCGCGAATCTCATCCATTGAATTCGCTCTACTGGCAGCAGCCCTGGCTCTAAAATCCGAAAATCGTTTTCTTATAGCGCCTTTCGGACGTATTTGAGAGCTGTCGTCGGAAAAGAAACTACGAGCCTCGTGGTTCGGAGACGGTGGGACCAGAGAAATGGTTGGCGACTGAGTTTCGAACGTGTCAACAAAGCGAGTTCTTTGTCTGCTCGAGTGAAGGATATCATGGCTACTGTTGATCTGTCCCGGTATTACAGAAAGGTTGGGATCTCTTTTTCTTCGCAAAGCTTGTCCTTGTCCGAGGTCGAGTGATGAAGCGAGTGGGGGTCTGAAGCTTTCGGAAGCGACCATCTCTTTTCTTAGTTTGTTTGTACCCCCTGTAGATGTCGAAGCTCTTTGGATCTTGAGCTTGAATCGAGGGGGCTTTTCTGTACCTTTTTGAGAATCAAGGGTTCCCGGAGGTATCGTAACATCGAGCACCGGGAGCTCATCACTCCAGGGATAGCTCGAATCATGATTCCATGGTCGGGATGTAGGTCGCGATCCTAAGGAATCAGATGGAGAAGCCGCTGAGCTCCTATTTGAATGTACTTCGGGTTCTGGCACGACCATCTGTGTCAGCTCATCTCCACGTATTGCGTTTTCCTGCCCAGGGCTAGGGGTAGGCACATATTCATCGCCAACCGAGTCATCCTCACTCGCTCGTCGCACCAAAGGTGTAAAGTCCAAGGGCAGATCGGATGCATGTGGCTTGGTAGGAGGCGAGAAAGATCTAGAAGACCGCTGCTTTCTCGGCAATTGCGGTGGCACGTTGTCGGTATCGAGAGGCCACCTGGTTCCTGTTGGGAGAGGTGCATGACCAGAGATACTCTCACAGTGCCTGTCATCTCTAGCTGTCTTTGTAGGAAGGCGCTTTGGCGACAGTGGCAAATTTGCAGATGAGTTCCGGGCGGCAGATGACCTTTCCACGCTCACAGGCTCAGCTAAGCTGACTTTTAGCGACTGAGGTGGAGAGATACTCGGTGAAGTCAGCTGGCGAAGTTGTGAGATTGTTTTGTCGTCTTTACAGAATGTCTGACGCAAGCCGATTGTCAGCTCAGGCTCCTCTTCCGAATCTGACTTCTCGACCAGTGGACCGCTGGCCATGCTGTGCTTAAGTGGGCTGTTTTGTGTAAACAACGAATGTTTGCGCCGGAAAGTTCTAAATGCCCCACTGGTCTCCCATGAGTCGATGCTGTATTTCCCTTGTATGGGTGTTGCCATCCTCTCTTCCCTCTTGGGCGGAGATGCAAGTGGCTCTAGGTCTAATTGGTCTTCCTCGATGGACAGAATCCTGCTGAATCTATCCCGGCTGCTGGGTGAAATGATGGACCGTTCCGGAGTTGGCGACAGAATCTCCGTGGAGACTCCAGAATGCCCCTCAAACGATGGACCTCGCAAAGACTCTGGCAGGTGCACACTATCCGCCTTGACGGACGTTTCCTTTTGCTCATGATCCCCGACTGGTATTTCCAGCTTTTGATGGGTTACAGGTGAAGGGAGAGGACCATGGCCAGGCTCAGGGGTCAGATAGGGTGGATCTGGTGGATCTGATGACTTGACTGAGAACATCGACCCTGTAGGTGAAGTCGGACCGTGATCCGAGGCTCGCGACACCCTTGAGGCTGTAGACTCTGCAGCTAGCTCCTGAGCAGTATGTCCGATGTGACCGTCGTCCGAGGGAAGCACTCGCTGACCCTGTCCTTGGACTTGCTGCGTGACGGGGCTTTGTTGATGGTGGTTGGGATGACTTTCTACCCAGCTTCGTTGATCAGTTTCTAGCAAAGTCTCAGCCCTAATCGCTGCCATTTCCTTCTCTGGCAGCTCTGGCAGCTCTGGCACGTCGCTCAGGTCTTGGGGGGCCGTTGGTGTGAAGGCCTCTCGGGCTGAACCGACCTCGCGGAATTTCTGGTTGACTTCCATTTGATGTGGTTGAGACATGAACCTCTGGGGGATGTTCTCACAAGGTAGCTCAGGAATACCGGCGCTATCCTGACTTACGCCTAGTTCTGAGTATGTGCTGGGCTCCATTGCTAGAAGTGGCTGGTCAGTGAGCAACCCTGATGACGAGGTCGAGTTTTGATGGTCGCCATACTCTTCGAACTCTTCCGTGTAATCGTAAAATACAGGCGAGACAGGGGGGGACCTAGGGCGTGCCCGCCCACCGTTCCTCGCCGACTTCTGCCGATAGACGTGCGAAGAGCTTGAGATGCTAGCCACACTAGGGGACAGCTTTGGCGTCGAAGGGCGAGTTGACGTTACCGACGAGCTTCGATGACGCTTCGGCTCCGTACCTAGGTAGGGTGGATAATGTTGGAGATCTGGGTCTGAACGATTGACGACATAGCGAAATGGCGAAGGAGTTCTGTTCATGTTGTAGGCTGACAGCGGAGAGACCGTACGACTGCTTGGCTTACGACCGAGCCCCTGAGTGTAGCCTGCCACAGACCTATTGATGTCATTGAGGGCAGGTGACGAAGGTCGATGTCCCGGCCGCTTTAGCCTCGTAGGATATGCATAAGGTGAGCGAGGTCGACCATTGTTCGTATTAATGAAGTCGCCTCGACTGTAGTGATGCTCATTGGTGTATGGTGGGCGGTGGGTCAGACTGTGATTATTATACGAATTCTGTGTCATCGAGTAAGAATGATAATCTTCGAGGGAAGGCCTTTGACGTGGGCCTCTGTTGCCACGGATATGAAAGCCTGAGCCATTGGGTCCTGTATGATTCTGGCGAGGGGACCCTGGGCTATACGGTGTATCGTGACCACTGTAGCCATCGTCGTAGGGTACTAGATGTCGACGCTTGCTGGGTGTTGCGCGTGCCTTGCTCGACGTAGCTGGTGAGAGCTGAAGTGATGAAGCTGGAACTCGCGGGGGCTTGATGGAGAATTGTCCTATGTCTCCGGTCTCCGTGGTAGTTTTCAGCATGTTTTGCAGAGGAGAGGGCTTCTGAGGAGTCCCATAATTCTCGTCTTCAATTGGTCGAAGCCCGCCATGTTGCAGAGCACCTCGAGGGTGCGTGAGTTGACCATTCCTTCGAATGTGGTTCTCAGGGACCTCTGCAAGAGACATGAATACGCCCGTACATCCAGTCTTGAGATGGCAGAGAGCCGGCACGAACAAGATTACTTTAATCACTCGTGTCGAGAGACATCGCTTGATTTTTGCCCAAGGTGAAGCACATGGAACGAGAGAACAAGGAAAGCGCGCTAAAGGCTGAAGTGGACTACTGTAAGTGACCGAGTGCTTGAGTGGACTGGAATGGAAGGAACGGATGTCAATACGGCCCTTACGTAGATCTCAGTCCTTTCGCTGGCCTTGAGAGCAATTTACGAGTTCAATGGAGGCTACACAGTCTTGCCTTGCAAATGTCAGAGCGACACTTGAGGCTTCATGCGTAGCGACAAAGTCATCACTGCCGACTCTGCCGACTCAATTCTTTCTGAGCAGTTCCGGGTCAATACATTTGGGTTACCAGGCCAATGGCTGGGAGCTCACAAAAGAGTCTTCGTCGTAACGGCAGCCATTAGCTTGTCGATGACCAGGCCAAGAGCTTCCACGAGAAAATCAGTGTTTCTCTGATGTCTACGCGCTTTTTACGCTGTGTGAGCGAGGTATTCGCCCTCAGCATTGACACCATTTACTCTTGAGAGCAGCCACTAGCGTATTGGGACTGCTCATCTCGGTATCTTTTGGTGGGAAAGGGGAGGTTCCTGGGCACATTCAAAGAAGATGCCACGAAGAAGTCGTGGCGATGAGAGCAAACACCCGGACGCATTGCCAAGCTGACAAAGGGGGATTGTCACTTCTGCGCTGCTCTACTAGGGAAAATACCTCCATCATCTCAGCCTCATGTACAGCCATTGCGGAGATCAGCCGGGTTCTCTCTGAGGCTGATGCAGAGGACTAGAGAATTCATTTCACAGCGAAAGGTGGTGAGAGATGCTGAGTGCTGACTAAGACAGTTGTCCAATCACCACTCTTCCAGCGATAGAACTATCTAACTTATCGGGGGTGCGGGGGACCCATTGCTGTCATCAACGACGTCAGTTCCTTTACAGGCTTATCTTTTGGGAGAAGGCAGAGCGCTATGTATGAGTTACGTCATGGATGCTATCGAAGATGATATTAAGAACGGATGCTCCACGAACTTGGTTCGTGATCGCGACTTATATTCCAAACTATTGCAGTTATCTCAATTGGGCTATATAACCGCATAATCTCTTGACCATGGCATCGACCGACTCAACTATCCCCGACAGCGTCACAGGTGACTCAACAGGCAGCCTGGCAGGCCAGAGCTTCACAGACAAGGCCAAGACCGCCCTCACAGGCAACATCCCTGTACGTGCACCTCGAGTGTCGGCTTCTGTTTTTGACCATCGCAGACTGCTGGCAATAAACCCCAAGACACAGCGGCGAAAGGCGTGGAAGGGGCGGCCAGCAAGGGCAAGGAGTCGGGAAGCGGCTTGGAGCAGAACACGCTGCTGTGAGGGACTCAACTGAGAGATGGAGGGCATTAAGTGGTAGGATGAAGATGACGGAGCCCTCAATGTTCGATAAATTTGTCAAATATACACCGTTGTCGCTTGACGCGAATTCTTTCCTCAACCAGTACCCATTGAAGCATACCGTATTTGCACGTCATACACATCTTGACTCTGTGATGCTCTTGAGCAGCCATGTAAAAATCCAAGAATGCAATGCTCACCCATCTGGTATAATGCCGCCAACGCCCAGGCTCCATGTTAGTGCAACGCAGCATATTCACATCAAACATCATCAGATAGGCATCATGCCGATACCGCGTCCTCCAAACCCTGCGCCTCCCCCACCTCGTTTTGATTGACCAGGGCCGTTGTTACTTCCACTGCTTCTACTACTCGTCGATTGCTTTTTCGAGACCCTAGCAGGTGCTTTACCTTTGTTAGCGCCACCGGAGGCTTTCCTGCCCACTTTCTTGAAGCCGCCACGACCGCCGCGACCTCCACCTCGACTTTTGGGATCGTGGCTTTGGGATTGTGCCCTTGCAGAAGGTGCCGCAGGAGGGAGCTGAGTGACTGAGGTCGGTCAGCAGTAGGCACGTACCGAAGGACTTATAGGGCACCTGCGCTGGGCATTGAATGCATTCACATCATCAGAATGGAAGTATTGACTCCGTTCTCCCTGAGACTCCTCGTCTGAATGCAATTCGTCAAGATCACCGCTGTCACCGTACTCGTCATCACTGCTAATGTCAATAACATTCTGGTGATTAGGATCCTGAGGATGATCTTCTTGTTGCTGCATCATGGCTTCATATTCCCGGTGGGCGTCTTTTATTATCTTCAGAAAGGTTTTCCCGTAGCGTTCGACTTTATCAGGATCGATATTTGGGATTTCCAACAATTCGCTCTCATCTGGTCCACTTAGTCCCAAGCTACCATTGCCAAGAAGTATGGGAGGACTTGGAGGACTTACTTTCCGGAAAGTTGATGGCCATTTCCCGAAGAATGGTGTCGGTGAAAGGGTGTGCTCGCAGACCCTTGGATACCAGGAGCTAATGACTCTCAGTCGCTTGCCACGGTAATTCAAACCTCTTTTTTGACTTACCTTCTGACTCTGTTGTTTGGCGGTATTCAAAAAGTCCTCGACTACAATCTGATGTATACGGTTGAGTCGTTCAATTTTTTCGTCAATCGTGATCGGGGGTCCGAGAGGTCTTTTTGTCACACTCCGAGACTTCCCCTTAACTCGCACAGGCTCAAATGATTCCTCGAATTCGTCTTCTGTCGTCTCGATAACCGCATCCTCTTCATCGTCGCCTACCACGAAGTTATCGTCAAGTGAGTTCTCGTATTCATATCTATGCAAGTCTAGAGTAGCCGCCGATTTGGCGGTCTGTTTGGCGCGACGCCTAGATGCTGCCTGGATTGGAGAAGAGACATTGGTCGATGCGGGATAATCTGGACGCGATGCAGCGACGCCAGTTCCCCTTTTTTTCTTCACGGACTTGGCTTTGGGCTTTCCCGTTGGAGACAGCCTGATCTGCAATTTGAGCTTTCTTCTGCCGCTCGAGAAATCCCAACAGTTCTTGCCGAGCTATAAATCACAATGTCAGCTATCCGAGGAACCACTTACGCGCAAAGAAACAGTACTTACTTTTACGTATTGATTGGCGAAGCCCAGCTTGTTCATAACGTTGCGCTCTTCTATCGCGTCTTCACTCAATAGTCGGTAGAATAGGCGCTCCGCATTGCTTCTGTCAAGGTCTCTACCGGCCCCAAATCCTTGCAGATTGTCATGATTCAAGTCCGTAATCTTCTTGGTCTTAGATCCCCGGAATACGTCAACGCAGTGAAGCAAAGTCACATTGCTCACTTGGATTTTCCTGACAAGGTCGACAGCGGCTGCGGCGTGATTGGTGAAATCCTGCGTCTCAAATGTGCTAGTAGAGTTGCAGTTGTCGCATGAGCCTCTACAATCTTCCTTGTCAAAAGATTCATTAAAGTAGCCGAGGACCTGGACTCGTCGACAATCACTTTTATTATCACAAAATTGGACCACTTTCCTCAGCATTTGGCGCTGGCGCTCTTTCTGGTCCCAGCTTCCCTCCCCATCATCAATCATGCGCTTAATCATGCTAGTATCTTGATAGCCATAGTACAGGAAGCATCCTGATCGCTTGCCATCTCGCCCTGCTCGACCAGTTTCCTGATAGTAACCCTCGAGGCTCTTCGGGATCGTGTGGTGAATGACGAAGCGCACGTCAGGTTTGTCAATACCCATACCGAAAGCAATCGTTGCTACGATAACGTGATACCTGCCATTCTGCCATTCTTTTTGCACCTGCTTCTTCTCGTCTGGTTCCATGCCTGCATGATAATGATGAGCCGGGATATTATACTGCTTTTGAAGCTTTCCGGCAATATCTTCACAATTCTTCTTGGAAAGACAGTATATTATTCCAGATTGGCCTCTGTAGGTGGACTGAATTATGTTTGCCATACTATCGAGCACATCCTTACCCTTCCCTTTTGGCTTGACTTCGTAATTGAGATTCGGGCGGTTGAAGCTTTGCGTGAAGACTTCGCAATTTTGAATACCGAGATTATGGATGACATCAACTTTTACATTCTCGGTAGCTGTAGCGGTCAACGCGATGACTGGCACACCCCGAAACTGTTGACGAGCCTCGCCCAGAAGCTTATAGTCCGGTCGGAAGTCATGACCCCACTGACTGACACAGTGAGCTTCATCTATTACAATTCGCGCTAATTTTCGTCGCCTGTAGAGATCTTGCAGTGAGTTAATCATAGCTTGACTTTTATTGATCATTTCAGGAGTGATATAGAGCAGTTGGCAGAACCTCTGAGGTTGCGGATCTTTCAAGCATCCCAGTACCAATCGACGATGTTCTGCCGTGACCTCCCCATTCACTAAAAGGGCCTGTATCTTGAGCTTCTGTAGATGGTCTACTTGATCCTGCATGAGACTTAGCAGTGGAGAGATCACCACAGTGACGCCCTGGGTCTTGCCAGAATTGACGATGGACGGCAATTGATAGCATAGAGATTTGCCCCCTCCAGTTGGCATTAGCACAAAAGCGTCTTTACCAGCCAAGGTAGCATTGATAGCCTCAAGCTGATTTGGTCGGAAGCCTCGTAGGTGAAAACGGTCTTTCAGTGCGCCTTTGACATCTCTTGACCATGGATGCTGCATCTGAGAAGGCTGATAGTGGGTATGTGCAAAAGCAGGAGCGGGAGCCGGTGCAGACTTGGACGCTTCAGGTCGAATGACATTACCAGAAGTTTCAGCAAGAACTGTTCGCTGCGTGATGCCTTGGTGAAGAGAAGTTCGGTCATTTCGACTCTCGAGTTCCTGTGCAACCTCAAGCATATCTACGTCATCATCATCCTGGCCGTATTCATCATCTTCGTATTCTGCTTGATGAGAAGTGCCCATATGGGTCGTGAAAAGGTCATCGTCGTCTTCTTGAATATGATCCATCGACGAAATCCCTAGACGTTTATTAACGGTCACATTTCGGTTACTTGGTTCGTAAGAATTCAATTCGGAAAAGTTTGAGCCTGAAACATCACTCTTGGAAGCTTTAGTTGGTGAGAAGTACGCGTGAACGTCTTTTGCCGCTGGCGATGAAGTATACGTCTTTAGAAGACTTCGTCCTACTCTTGAACCCACACCATAGGTCTGTTTGCTTGGAGTATGAAGGACATTTCCCGGGGCTTGCGTTTGCTGGATGTATTGCGTGGTAGTGGAACTGCTTGATAAAGGAAGCCTCACATCAGGCGTAACACGCGATCTGCTCTGCGGATAGGACTGTGTTGATTTCACAAGAGTGGTTGAGCGATCGTCTGGAAAGCTAGCTAGAGAGCCGAATATTTTAGGGTTACCTTCCGGAGGGGATTGATTGTTTGGCGAAGGCAGTGATGCTTCCACTAAAAGTCTGGAAATGTCCATCTCGATCTGAGCCAACCGATTGATGATGATCTTCAATTCAGCCTGCTGTGTTGCATAATGTGACTCTTCCAATTCATCTTCAATGGCAGCTAATACATGAGCTTTGATCACCTGCTTCCGTTTAACGAGTTCAGTGTACTCCTCCCGCAGCGAGAGAAGAGAATCGATTGCGTTGATCCTGACTGTCAATGATGTCGCCTGTTGGGTTATTTCCAACAATTTAGTCTGGCCTACAACCACACCGTCAAACAGAGCCTGACCGACGGATCTCCGAGAGCTGTGCAGGCTGTCTAGAAATGCCTGAATGCGATTGGTTTGGAAGCTCAGAAAGGCTTGAACAGCCTGTTTGTCTGCTACTTCGTAGGAACGGGTCGACTTATCCGACGAGCTCAATATTGGGGGTGAATGTGGTGGCTGTTGATCAGCGGGCAATTTGGTGGGTGAATCTCGCTGATACGGAGAAGCTCCACTGCCTGTATGAAAGATGTGAGTAGCATCAGCTTGTGAGGATTTTATATTCGGCGAAACCCCTGGTTCTCCAATTTTCCCCTCTTTCCAGCGTTTCTCGGCTGTCACTCCAGGCGCAGGTGGCAACGAAGGCAATTCCTCGTCAATCTCCAGCTTTAGAGCTCGATTTGGGACAGCGTGTTCGGCCTCTTCATCTTCGTCCTCTGAGTCTGCAATTGCTTTCCGGCTGGTAGCGTCCTGAATCACATTCTTCTCCTCAAATTCTCGTTTGGTACTTCTGGATCTGGCGTCTTCGTTTACTAAGGGTGCACGTGAGACCATTGGGGAGCCCGAGCCACGCTGTCCCGATCTCTTGCCCAGCGTGCTGGGTGAGTTGAGATCATCGTCGAAAAAATGGTCAGTCGGAAGTAAGTGGGAGGATATCTTCTGGTCCGTGGTGATACGTTTTATCTTTCGTTGGCTGCCTAATCTTGGAGGAGATCTCTCGAGCTTCTGGGGTGTGACTTCATCTTCGAATAAGTCTATCGCAGTGAAGCTACTCTGTGATAGTCTTATGGGGACGTTGGCTTGTAACTCATCCTCATCAAATTCATCACTCTTTCTCTTCTTGCCCTTCGTTATCAAAGGCTCCTTACGTGTGGCACTATCCTCTCTCCACAGAGCACGAGATTCCCCAAATGTTTCAACCGTGCTAGATGATGTGTGTGTTTCATCCCCAGTTAGATTGACGGTGGCTGGATCTTGGTATCTATCGCGACTCTTTCCAAATTCTGGTGTATTGGATTGGCGGGTGCTACCAATACTTCTTTGAGTTGGTGGAGCAGATTCTATCAATATTCAGCGCTATTAATGAAAGTAGAGAATTTGAACTCCTCACCAGGAGCTCTTCGCTCCCATCGCGCGTTATAACGATCTTTAAGAGAGGTGCCAGGTGCTCTGGGGGTCGAAGAACTCGTTGGTGTCTGTAACGATAAGGGAACTGCCTCACTCAGGAGTCGAGGCTTGTGACCAGACTTCGGTCCGGATTGCAATCGTGCCATTGCATTGCCGCCGTGAGCGTTCAATATGCTCGCTGGCAATGAAGGTCTCGCAAATTGCGGCTCTGAGTGGAGACTGCCCACATCTCTCTGCAGCGCCCGAGGGTCAGTCGAGTAGTCGTCGGCTCGTCCAAATTTCTGTAGGCTGGGTCGATCGTCCAGTAATGATTGAGCAGCATTCACGTACACCGGCTGTGATGGTTGAGACGAACCACACTTGATCAGCCAATTTAGGTGGTCTCGTATGTTATGCTTCGTCATGTGATGGAGTCATGTCTGCTTACGGAGAAGCAGACGTCGACACGCGAATGCGGGCTCTATCACTCTCTCAGAGATA
>JAABUP010009538.1_pt1 | contig 11860 bp, 8 predicted proteins | sample 5559201 | NCBI WGS metagenome assembly JAABUP01 (sample SAMN10711887, study PRJNA513373) | rock metagenome | isolation source: Antarctica rocks | place: Antarctica | reverse complement strand
AACAGCACCTCAAGCCGCTGCCCGTTCAGCGGGTGGAACGGGTGGGTAACGACAAGCGATCCCAAATCATCATTGGACGACGCGGCGCTATGCCGCCTCCGTCGGGATCCCCAGTCGCCGGTACTTGCCCGGCGCCTTGGGGATCAACCGTTGCCGCACCGGCGCCGGGGCGAAGGCTCCTGCCTTGACCTGCTCGCGCAGCCCGGTCAGGAACCCCGCCACCGCCTGCGGCCCTTCGGCCGTGATCGCGCGGGCGGTGACCCGATCGACCCCGGCCGTGCGTGCCCCACGGTTACCCGCGACCCGCTCCCAGGCCATCACCATGAAAGCGGGGTCCACCACGAGGTTGAACAAGTCGTCGAACCGGGCGGTGGTGTCCCCGGTCGACCATCGGTGCAACTTGGCCTGTATTCCCAGTACCCGCGCCCGTGCCTGCGACAGGCTCGGCCACGGCGCGTCGGTCTTCACCGGCGACCTCCTGGCATTGCAGCACCAGCGTTGCGGACTCGCTGCCGCCCTTGGCCATGTGGACGGCTTTGTCGGGTAGCCCCGGTGCATTGCTGCACCGGGGCCCCCTCAGAACCGGACGTGCGGCTTTCACCGCATCCGGCTCAAGCAAGCCCTGGGGGCTCGCAGGCGTGCAGAGGTGCCGGGCCTCCTGGCCGTTCGGCAGTTCGCCGATGTCGGCAGGAGGCGTGAACGAGACGGACGGCCGTGTCCGACGTTCCGTGTCCGCGGTCGACGGCGAGACTGTGCCTCGTCACCGCCTTGCGGACCACCACTGCCCAGCGTTCCCACTCGCGCGGGGTCTGGGGCTGGTGGTCGACGTGCAGCAGGAAGTCCCCGCAGATCGGGCAGCGGCCAGCCTGGAGCTTGAGAAGCCGCAGGCCGAACGCGTCCAATGGCGGGGACGGCCCTTTGCGTCGCCGTTCGGACCAGTAATCGGTCAGGGACGGGTCGTCCGGGGACGACGTGCCCGCGACCATCTGGTGTCGGACAATCTTCGTCCAGGCGAACTTGCGCAGGTGGGCGCCGGTATCCCGGTCACCGAACACCCACCGGTCCTGCCTGGACTTGTTGAACCGGCCGAAGTACCGATTGACGATCCAGTGCCTCGACTTGTTCTGGTGGCCGTGCTTGGCCCACTTGTAGGTGAGCTTCCACATGTAGTCGTCCAGCGCGGTGAAGGCAGCACTGGACACCACGGTCCGGTAGTAGGCCGACCAGCCCCGAACGATCGGGTCGATCTTGTGCAGCACCGCGCTGACATTGGCCCCTCGCAGGGCCTGCATCTCGGTGCGCAGCCGTTCCCGGATCCGTCTCAGAGCCGCCGGGCTCGGCTTGATCAGCAGCTTGCCGTCATAGCGGCGGACGTTGAACCCCAGGAAGTCGAAACCGGCGTCAGCGTGGACGATGCGCGTCTTGTCCTCGTTGAAGACCAGTCCTCTGGGCATCAGCCAGACGGCGAGCTTGGCCTTGACCTGTTGGGCTTCGTCGTGGCTGTGACACAGCACGACCAGGTCATCGGCGTATCTGATTAGCACCGGGGAGCCCTCGACCGACTCGGCGGCGTGCGTGCCGAGCTTGCGATAGCGGACTCCAGCGGCTCTCTCCAACCCGTGCAGGGCCACGTTCAGCAGCAAGGGACTGACGACCCCGCCTTGCGGGGTGCCCTCCTCGGTCGGGGCGAACTGGCCGCGTTCGAGCACTCCCGCCTTCAACCAGCTCTCGACCATTCCCCGGGCGGGGAAGGTGCCGAGCTGGGAGAGAAGATGGTCGTGGTCGATGCGGTCGAATGCCGCTTTCAGGTCCGCGTCCAGCACCCACGTCCGCTGCGGGTTCTTACCCTTCAGCGTGAGGTAGATGGCTGAGATCGCGTCCTGACAGCCGCGGCCGGGCCGAAAGCCGTACGACTTCGGCTCGAACCGTGCCTCCCACTCGGGCTCCAGCGCGTTGACCACCCGCGCCTGGAGCACCCGGTCAGCGATCACCGGGATCCCGAGCGGGCGCTGCTTTCCGCCTGCCTTGGGGATGAACACCCGCTTGACCGCCCGGGGTTTCCACGACGACGAGCGGTTCTGCGCCCAGTCGGCCAGTTCGACCTTCGACTGCGGCAACAGTGCGATCCGCCCGTCCACTCCGGGGGTCTTGCGGCCAGCGTTGATCTCGGTCACCCGCCGCACGCTCGCAAGCGTGTTGGCGCGGGATCGGAGCATCAGTTTCTGCAGATTGCGGACCCGTTTGAGGTCGCCTGCCTGCGTCGCCGTGAAGATCCTCTGCCTATTGACCTGCTAACACCCGACCTTTCCGGGGCCCTCGCGGTCAGGGACGTAGTCGTCGTTCTCTCCGCCTGCCCCCAGGACCTCGTGCCGATCAATGGCGCGGCGATGCGTCTCAGCGACGTGGCGGTCGACGCCCCCGACTGACTGACCGGACGAGGGCCCGTGACCTCATAGGAGCCCGTGTCTGCAGGCACCCATCACTGTCTTGTCCGCTCGCCTCGGCTGGTGCGTGCCGCCGTAACCCTGTCGCGTGAGAGGACGACGATGACCACCGGGCAGAACACCGAGCGGCTGCATTCTGAAGGGGCCACGCCGCAGGAGCGCCTGTCGAAGAAGGACATCAACGCTGACGCGCGTGACCTGACGCCGCCATTCACAAGCTCAGACAGCGACCCGCCGGAGCCGGTCACACGGAGAGCGGACCCGGCGCGACGGGGGTGAAAACGGTACTGACTCTGAGCCGCTATGCGGCGCCATGGCGATGTGGACTGGTTCGTTAGGTCATGACTGGTCTTCGGCGCGGGCCAGTCTGGAGTGCATGCTACGGGGTCAGTTACGTCGTCGCCGCTGAGGAGCACCATGAGTCAAGCGCACCGTGCCAACAACGTGATCAAAGCCGAGCAGAGCGCCGCTCGGGCTGTGTTGGCTGGCGGCGTCGGCAACGTCCTTGAGCAGTACGACAATCTCATCTACGCCTACTCCGCGGTGCTGCTGGGCAAGTTGTTCTTCTCGACGACCGACCCGGTCAGCGGCCTGCTGGCGACCTTCGGGGTGTTCGCTGTTGGCTTCCTGATGCGCCCGTTGGGCGCACTCTTCTTCGGAAGCATGGGGGACCGGTTCGGTCGTCGCCGGGCTCTGGTGCTCTCAGTCAGTCTGATGGCTGCATGCACCACGGCCATTGGGCTGCTTCCGACATATCACAACATCGGCATCGTCGCCACGATGCTCCTGGTGCTGCTGCGTTTGCTGCAAGGGTTCAGCGTGGGCGGTGAATGGGCCGGATCGACCGCCTTCATCGTCGAGTACGCCCCTGCTGCCAAGCGCGGGCTCTACGGCTCGTTCCAGCAGGTGTCGACCGCGGTGGGCTTCCTTCTCGCTGCCGGGGTCAGCGCCGGCATGGCTTCCGCCTTCAGTGAGACCGAGCGATTGGCCTGGGCCTGGAGAGTGCCCTTCTTGCTCGCGGCTCTGACGGGCGTCGCCGCTCTCTACCTACGGCTGGGGATTCAGGAGACGCCCAGATTCGAGGCGGCGGTCGCTGAGAATGAGGTGGTGTCCAATCCGTTGCGCGCGAGCATCCGAACGCAGTTTCCGAACATCGCTAGAGGCTTCGGGTTCACGCTGCTGTGGACGGTGGCATACTTTCTGTTCCTCACATTCATCCCTACGTACCTCACGCAGTACAACGAGGTAGACGCGGGTGCCGCCACCCGCTCGGCGACGTTCGGGATCGCTCTGTTCGCCGTGCTGATCCCGTTCGCCGGCGCGCTATCAGACCGAGTGGGACGCCGCCCGCTTCTGCTCGCGTCGGCCGTCGGATTCGTGGTCCTGTCATGGCCGGTGCTGGCTTGGATGGGGACTGGTGGCACAGCGGCCATCTACGGCGGGTGGGTGGTGCTAGCCGTGCTGCTGGCCCTGTTCTCCGGCCCTGGGCCGGCCGCATTGGCCGAGATGTTCCCTACCGCGGTGCGCTACTCGGCCCTATCCATTGGGTACAACGTCGCGGTGGCAGCCTTCGGTGGCACCGCCCCTCTGCTCGCGGTCTGGCTGATCAAGGTGACGTCCCTGACAACGTCTCCCGCCTTTATCGCGATGACTGCCGCAGTGATCACGACGGGTGTGGTGGCGTCGATGTCGGAGACCTATCGTGGCGCGCTGCGGTAGGCCCCACCTGGAAAAAGCGCAATACGCCCTGAATGGCGACGGCGGTAGCAGACGCTGCCCTCGTCGCCCCGTATGACGAGGAGGCCCCATGGTTGGCACGGTCTGCCTGACCTTCGACTTTGATGCGACCAGTCTATGGATAGCGCGCGGCATGGCGTCCCCCGGCCCGCTGTCGCGCGGCGAGTTTGGTGCGGTCGCCATCCCACGCCTACTGAGGCTGCTGGACGAACGGAGCCTGCTGGCCACCTTCTACACGCCCGGCCATACGGCAGAGACCTATCCGGATCTTGTACGTCAGATAGCTGACGGTGGTCACGAGTTGGCGCTGCACGGGTACTGCCACGAGCCTGTGTCGAGCCTGTCCCAGGCGGCGGAGCGAGATGTGCTCTTACGCTCGGCGGACGTGCTGGAGCACTTGGCAGGGACCCGGCCGGTCGGCAACCGCACCCCCAGCTGGGACTTCACCGAACACACCGTCGACGTTCTGCTCGAGCTCGGGGTGAGCTACGACTCGAGCCTGATGGGGCATGACTACCTGCCCTACTTGGCACGGTCTGGTGACCGATGGCCCGCCGATGCGCCATACCACTTCGGCGATACCACCAACCTGGTCGAGATCCCCGTCAGCTGGACCCTCGACGACTATCCAGCCTTGGAGTACGTGCGTACGCCGGACATCGTCATGCCTGGATTGCGCCGCCCGCAGGAGGTGTTCGCGAACTGGGTCGATGACGTGCGCTACATGCTTCGCGAACTCGATGACGGTGTCTGCGTCCTGACCTTTCACCCGCAGGTGATCGGCCGAGGTCATCGGATGCTCGCCCTTGAAGCACTCGTCGACGAACTCACCGAGCTCGGCGTGGGCTTCGCCAGAGTTGACACGGTGGCCGCCGCCTGGCGCGAAGGTCGGCATCGAGGCTGAACACCGAAGAGGGGCGGGACCCGTCCGCTGCTCTCATCCCAGTTCGGCGGCGGCAGCCGCCAGGGCCCGGATCCCCGGCTCGATCTGCGGGGTGGGGATGGCTGTGAAACCTAGTCGCAGATGCTGGATCGGTTCGTCCGACTGGGCGTAGAACTGGTCCTGAGCCGCAAGCGCGACTCCTTTACGAGCGGCCACCTGGGGCAGGTTCGTCCAGTCTGCACCGGTCGATCGCAGCCAGAGGCTCGTCCCGCCGGGAGGAAAGTCGGTGGTGGCTAGATCTAGGTGGTCTGCAGCCGCCGCTGTCACGATCTCCCAACGGCGCCGCAGTTCGCGTCGTGTTCGCCGCAGTGTCCGGTAGTAGTCGTCGGCAAGCAGGAAACTGGCCAGGGTGCGTTGCAGGTGGCCGGGAACTTGCCGCGTAGTCATCCGTTGGGCGGCGCGCACAGCAGCGACCAGCTCCGGGTCGCCGACGAGGAAGCCCAGCCGCAGTCCGGGGGCCAGCAACTTCGAGAAGCTGCCCAAGTATACGCAGCGGCCCGTTCTGTCCGACGCGGCCAAGGCAGGGATCGGTCTGCCGTGATAACGCAGCTCGCTGTCGTAGTCGTCCTCGACGACCAAGACGTCATGGTCGTCCGCAGCATCGAGCAGGCCCTGACGGCGGCTGGCCGTCATCGTCACATTCGTCGGATGCTGGTGGCTGGGGGTCACGTGCATGAGCCGCACCCCGGCTAGATCATCCGGCCCGATGTGCAGGCCCTGGGCATCGACGGCGAGCGGACGAAGCCGGGCGCCGTACGCACCGAACAGATGGCGCGCTTCCGGATAGCCGGGGTCCTCCATGGCGACGACGTCGCCGTGCCGCAGCAGAAGCGCGCACAGCAGCGTCAGGCCATGCTGGCTGCCCAGAGTCACCGTCACCTGATCCGGTCGGACGGTCAGCCCACGGGTCGGGAGCACAACGCGGCACAGTGCTTCCAGCAGCTGGGGGTCGTCGCCGCCGCGATCAGCAAGGCTTGCCGACAGCTGCGGTCGGTCCAGTGCCCGCCGCAGGTGCGCCATCCAGGCGCGCACCGGGAAGAGCGACGGGTCCACCTGCCCCGTGACGAACGGGTACGGGTAGTGCTCCCAGTCGGATATGCCGGCTGTCGGAGTCGTGAACTGGCGAACCAGGAGGCTGGACCAGTTCGGCCTGGAGGGCAGGTCGGCGGCGCGGACTGCAGCACCAAGCAGCTCGGGGTTGACAAACAGCCCGCTGCGCTCTCGGGCCTCGACGTAGCCCTCTCCGACCAGCTGATCGTATGCGGCCACCACGGTCGCGCGCGACGTGCCCAGCTCGGCGGCCAACTGTCGGCTGCCGGGCAGCCGTCCCTCGGCGGTGAACGCACCGGCGGTTATCCGGGCACCGATGACGCCGCGGACCTGCTGAACCAGCGTGCCCCGCTGTCCGCGGCTCAGCAGAGTCCCCACACTGGCCCGGTCAACTGGTCGCACGCTGGCATTCTAAGCCGGCCATGGCAAGCATCAGGCTTGCCCACATGCGCCGCCGAGACTTCCCCGAGGACGCGGGGCCTGCCCACCGCGGTCCGCTGAACGCTGAATCCTCTCGTGTGCGGGCGGGTTTTCGACAGGCGGACGGTCGACGATGAGCAGCGCCGGCGGGCGTGGCATGGACGTCGACCTGGCTGGCCAGGTTGCAGTCGTCACCGGAGCTGCTCGAGGGATCGGATCGGCCTTCGTGGAGGCACTGCTGCTTGCCGGAGCATCCGTGCTCGCCATCGATCGCGAACGGGACGAGCTCGCGGCCGCGGTCCACGGGTGGCCGGACGAGGGTGACGTCTCGACGGCGGTCGTCGACGTGACCAGCTGGACCGACGTCGCCGACGCAGCCGCTACGGCCGTTGCCCGCAGCGCAAGGTTAGACATCTGGGTCAACAGCGCCGGCGTCTTTCCCTACGCCCAGCTCGCTCACCTGACCGCTGAAGACCTGGAGGCTACCTTTGGGACCAACGTCAGTGGAGCCGTGGCGGGGGCTCAGGCCGCGGCGAGTCACATGACGTCCCGTGGTCGCGGAACGATCGTCAACGTCTCTTCTATCGCCGCCGTGCGCGCTCGGACGGGCCGGCTGGCATACGGTGCGTCCAAGGCGGCGCTAGAGCATGCCACTCGTTGTCTCGCCATCGAACTGGCACCGTCAAGTATCCGGGTCAACGCCATCGCCCCGGGGTACAGCGACACCGCGATGCTCGATTGGATCCGACGGGATACCGCAGTCGAACAAGCCGCACAGGCGGAGGTTCCGCTCGGACGCATCGGTCTGGTTAACGACGTCGTCGGAGCATTGCTGTTCCTTGTCTCGGACGCCGCCTCGTACATCACAGGTGCGACATTGCCGGTCGACGCAGCCTGCGTGCGACTTCCACTGGTTGACGTCCGGCCTTGCAGCCAGTTCCGGTACTCACATCTGCCATCCCCGAGACCAAGGAAGAAGCAATGCGCCGATCCTGCGAGTACTGCATCCCGGGACTGTCTGCACCGGTCGAAGTTCTTGTCGACCGGTGGGGCGTGCCGCACCTGTACGCCAAGTCTACGCAGGACGTCTTCTTGGCGCAAGGCTTCAACGCGGCCCGCGAACGGCTGTTCCAGCTTGACCTGTGGCGGCGCAGGGGCCTGGGCTTACTGTCTGAGGTCTTCGGCGAGCAGTACGTCGAGCACGACCGGGCCGCGCGGTTGTTTCTTTACCGCGGTGACATGCACACAGAATGGCTCGCCTACGGGTCTGACACCAAACGGATAGTGACGTCGTTCGTCGGGGGAGTCAACGCCTTCATCACACTCTGCGAAGAGCGGCCGGAGCTTCTGCCGCCAGAGTTCACTTCTCTGGACTACCGGCCGGCACGCTGGGAGCCCAGGGATGTGGCGCGTATCCGCAGCCATGGGCTGTTCTACAACCTCGAGCAGGAGGTCGCGCGTGCGTTGACCCTGCGCGACTACGGAGCAGAGGTCGAGGACCTGCGTCGAGTCCGAGAGCCTTACTGCCCCATCACAGTGCCGGAGGGTCTCGACCTCTCGCTGATCCCCGACGATGTGCTGCGCGTGTACCGCCTAGCCACGACGCCGCCGGTGTTGGGCACTGACGTGCCCGTCGCAGACGCACGCAGTGATCTCGAAGGCAGCAACAACTGGGTCATTGGTTCCAGCAAGACGGCGACTGGGCGTCCGCTGCTGGCCAACGATCCGCACCGAACGATCGGCCTGCCATCGTTGCGGTACATCGCGCACCTGTCTGCCCCCGGTCTGGACGTCATCGGCGCGGGTGAACCAGCCCTGCCCGGGGTCTCCATCGGGCACAACGGATGCATCGCGTTCGGCCTGACAATCTTCGCGATCGACCAGGAGGACCTGTACGTCTACCGCACAAATCCTGAGCAGCGCGACGAATACTGGTATTGCGACCGCTGGGAGCCCATGACCAGCGTGACCGAATCTGTGCCCGTCGCCCGTGGTGGTGCAGCAGCGGTGCAGATGCGCTGGACCCGGCATGGGCCCGTCGTCTTCCAGGACACCCAGCGCAATACCGCGTTCGCCGTCCGGGCAGCCTGGCTCGAGCCAGGCATGGCACCGTATCTGGGCAGCACGGACTACATGGCTTCCCCGTCATGCGATGCCTTCGTCGCAGCCATGAACCGGTGGGGTGCGCCGGGGGAGAACCAGGTGTACGCCGACCCGTCCGGCATGATCGGCTGGCGACCCGCCGGGCTGGTGCCGATACGCCCGAACTGGGACGGGACGTTACCGGTGCCAGGAGACGGGCGGTATGAGTGGCAAGGCTTCTACGACGTCGATCAACTGCCCTCGCTCGAGAACCCAGCACAGGACTGGATCGCGACGGCGAACGAGATGAATCTCCCTGCTGACTATCCGAACCATGAACGCACGATCACCTATGACTGGTACCACCGCTACCGACACGACCGGATCCAGGAGGTGCTGGAACAGGCTCATGGAGTGACGGTGCAGGACTGTGTCGAGCTTCAGTGCGACTACGTGAACATGGCCGCACGGCATGTCATCACTGCTCTGGCCGGCCTGAGCAGTGATGAGCCTCATGCGGCCATGGGGTTGGCTCTGCTGCAGGGCTGGAACGGGGACGAGTCGCCGTCGTCAGCGGCCGCGGCGCTGTATGAGGTGTGGCATCGACGACACCTGCGCCCACGCCTGATAGGTGGGGCTCTCGCGAATCTGCTACCCGCCGAGCTCCGGACCGAGGCACTCGCGCGGATCTTGCCCAACGAGGCTCAGTCTGCCGACATGCGCTCGGACCTAGCCGTCCTGCGGGACCCGTCGATTCTCGCGCGGGGACAGCACTCGGTGAGCGCGCAACAGGTGTGCGACGAGCTGCTGCTGGACTCGCTGGCCGATGCCGTGCGCGATACCTGTGAGCTCTTGGGCCCCGAGCCGGACCGATGGAGCTGGGGTCGACTGCATCATGCCCGGCTCAGCCATCCGGCTGCTCTGCTGCCTTCTTCTGACCCGCTCTGGCGGCAGGTCGGGCCGCTACCGCGGGGCGGCAGCGGCAACACCGTTGGCAACACCGCGTACGACGACACCTTCCGGCAGACGGCTGGGGCCACCTTTCGGCTGGTGGTGGACGTCGGGGACTGGGACCGCTCGGTGGCGATGAACTCGCCGGGGCAGTCCGGCAATCCGCGGGATGACCATTATGGCGACCTGTTCACGACCTGGGCAGCGGACGAGAGCTTTCCCCTCCTGTACAGCCGCGATCAGGTCGAGCTGAACGTTGATTACCGCTTCACACTAGTGCCGAAACCTTGACATGCCGATTTCGATCCCCCTGGACTGGTGGTCAAGGGAGGCTTGGCGGTACCCCCCGGCCGCCGATGGAACCGTCTGCGCACGTACCTCACATCGCAGGGGCGGTGATGACGGAAGTGGCCGCGGCGGCACTCCTAGTGTGTCGCACCATAAATTCGTAGGATAAATCGTAAAGTGGGGCATGACGCGCAGAGGACGTCCTAAGGCCGAGCTGGTCCTGACCGAGGACGAGCGGGCGCAACTGGTGCGTTGGTCGCGGCGCGCGAAGAGCTCGCAGGCGTTGGCGCTGCGCTCGAGGATCGTGCTCGCCTGCGCGGACGGAGCGGACAACAAAACCGTTTCCGCACAGGTGAACTGCGCCGCCGCGACGGTCGGTAAGTGGCGGTCCCGGTTCGTCGAGCACCGGCTCGACGGGCTGGTCGACGAACCCCGCCCGGGCCGGCCGCCGGTGATCACCACGGACCAGGTCGAGGACGTCGTGCTCGCCACGCTTGAGTCGACTCCGGCGAACGCCACACACTGGTCGCGAGCCAAGATGGCGCAACGGTCCAAGCTGAGCAAGTCCACCATCGGGCGGATCTGGAAGGCGTTCGAGCTGAAACCACACCGCGCGGACGGGTTCAAGCTCTCGAACGACCCGCTGTTCGTGGAGAAGGTCTACGACGTCGTCGGGCTCTACATCAACCCACCCGAGTCAGCGGTCGTGCTGTGCGTCGACGAGAAGTCCCAGGTCCAAGCCCTGGCCAGGTCCCAGCCAGCATTCCCGATGATGCCCGGCATGCCCGAGAAACGCAGCCACGACTACATCCGGCACGGCACCACCAGCCTGTTCGCCGCGTTCAACACCGCCGACGGCACCGTCATCTCAAGCCTGCACCGCCGACACCGCTCCATCGAGTTCAAGAAGTTCCTGACCAAGATCGACCAACAGGTCCCGGCCGAGCTGGACGTGCACCTGGTCTGCGACAACTACGGCACCCACAAACACCCCAGCATCAAGAAGTGGCTGGCCGGCCACCCCCGGTTCCACAGGCACTTCACGCCGACCTACTCGTCCTGGATCAACCAGGTAGAACGGTTCTTCGCCTACGTCACCGCCGACCTGCTGCAACGCTCGGACCACCGCAGCGTCCAAGCCCTCGAAGCCGACATCCGCGCCTGGGTCAAGAACTGGAACGAGAACCCCAAACCCTTCATCTGGACCAAGACCGCCGAACAGATCCTCAACTCACTCGCAAGACTTCTTCAACGAACTACCGGCGCAGGACACTAGGGGTCCGTGTTTGAAATGGTCTGACGGTGGGCTTTCTCGAGGATCTCGTCGGCGGTCTTCGTCCCACGAAGGGGTGCCAGCGGTCGTTCCAGCCGTCGATGAAGGCGCGGATCTTGGCGTTTAGGTCCTTGACGGATCCGAAGGAGCCGCGGTGGGTGGCTTGGCGTTCGATGATGCCGAACCAGAACTCGACGAGGTTGAGCCAGGAGCCCGACGTCGGGGTGAAGTGCACGTGGATCCGCGGGTTCGCCTCCAACCAGTCGCGGACCTCTTGCTTCTTGTGGGTGGCGTAGTTGTCCATCACCAGGTGCGGCTCCCCTGCGGGGTAGGCGCGAGCGACCTGCTTCAGGAACGCGAGCTCCTGGTGCCGATGCCGCGGCTTGCACGCCGACGTCACGGTGCCGGTGGCGACCTCCAGGGCCGCGAACAGGGTGGAGGTGCCGTGCCGCTTGTAGTCATGGGTGCGCCGCTCGGGCAGCCCCGACTGCATCGGCAACATCGGCGCGGTCCGGTTTAACGCCTGGATCTGGGACTTCTCATCCACGCACAGCACAATCCCGTTCTCCGGCTGTGGACGATCACGTAATTCCCCAGGGGTGACGATCACGTAATTCCCCAGGTGTGGTCCGTGTTCTGTTTCTACTCCAGAGTTTGGGTGGTTGTCGAGTC
>JAABUP010009537.1_pt1 | contig 11863 bp, 12 predicted proteins | sample 5559201 | NCBI WGS metagenome assembly JAABUP01 (sample SAMN10711887, study PRJNA513373) | rock metagenome | isolation source: Antarctica rocks | place: Antarctica | reverse complement strand
ATGGCCTTCGTGAAACTCACGTATTTGAGAGAGCTCTTAGTGCCCATGTGCACACCCAGGGCAGCGAAAGTACAGGAGCAGTGCAAGTCAGGGATGCTGTCAGAAGCAGTCCCTTTCGTCAATACGGTGATCCCCTGCTTTATCCATTCCTAGTCCTTGAGGCCAAATCGGAGAAGGGACCGGACAGCTTTGATTCCATTGAGATGCAGACATCATTTCCCATTCGGACGCTTCTGAAATTACAAGAAGAATTGCAAAAACATTGCCAGTACAAGCCAACATGGCAACATGGTCCAACCGTTTGGTTCCTCGCCAACAAAGGAGAAGAGTGGCGAGTGTCAGCAGGCTTCATCAAGGCATCTGGTGAAGACACAAACTATGTAAGACGCCCACCTTTCAAATGCTCCTGGGACGCTCATTGATTGTTAGCGCATAATTGATCTCTGGCATGGAAGGGTGGTCTCAAAAGATGGCGCGCTGCAGCTGCTCTTGATAATCGACCACATCTTTGACTGGGCTCGTGACGTTTACAGATCTGCTATACGGCGTCATTTGAGGTTCCTCTCTGAGCCTGACACAACAGACGCAATGAGCATGACCCACGACAGCGACATTTTCTCTACGAATCGTCCAGCACCATCGTCTATCGGATCACAGCTCGGATTTGAAGACTTTGGCATCGACGATGGCGAGTCCGAGGAGCTGTCAGATGAACTTAGACCTATGCGATTGCTAGATTCACCTCAGGGAGTCCTCAGAGATGCGGCATTGGTCGAGTATAAGTTTCTTTCATTCACCATTACCGGGGACAACACACGAACAATATTACAGTCCTTTTTACCGGCTCAAGCTACCAAGTTCGCTCGCGGAGTTCTGTCATGGCTTGGCTTCCGGGGTGGATTGATGGTCGTAGATACGGAAACACTTGACTATCTTGAGAATATGTGGACAGGCGAGCTTCGACAAACCAAACCTCTGGCGGCACAGAAATCCTTTCATACGCGAGTGAATTTCAAGACTTGGTTGACAAATGAATGGGTCATAGTGAAAGAACTGTCGTGCCTTGCGATTTCAAATGACGCCATAGACGTCCTCATGGAATCCGCCAATCGAATGCGCCGCCCATGTCTCGACAGTCATGTTGCGACTAAAGACCATCTCATCGATCTTTTCCAGCCGTTTAAGAAATGTTCACCTGATCACAACTTACGTGCTGCAGCCATGCGACTCGCTCTGTCTTCATATGCAATACTTACAGTAATCCAAGACAGATTCCGGCGCAAGGGCCGCCAGAACGCCGATTGGTTAGCTGTGAAGCAACGTCACATAGACAAAATGATGGAGGCCGAAAGCCCAAACTTGTTCATGCTGTTAGAAGAGGTGAAGGGCGACCCTACACATCTGCTTGTAGACGAGATCTATAGAAAACACAAGATTGGCAGGCGAGAACCAACAGAAAGTTATATCCGGATCTCAGTCAGTATCGATTCCCAGACCCTGGACGAATCAGCAAAAGACTATCCTCACCCAATGCCTGGGGATACGTGCTTGGATCGCCAGAGCAAGTACGTTTTGGTAGCGGGATCTTGTCTTCACAGGTCCTTATGGACAACCAATTCTCCCGAAGTATGCCTCTTCATCAGAACGAGGCAAAAGCACAAGGATAAGGATCTCGATCAGCTGCGGCATCTTGTGGGGCGGGCCCTGGAAATTTGCTTGAAACAAGATCGTAACATTCTCTCGACCAGCAGATACGGACCTTCCAAGCCTTTCAGCTCCCTAACGTGGAATCTCAAGGACACAGTCTCGACGGGTATGGGACAACATCGGCCGAGGATTCGCCAATGGTTGTATCGGCTACGAGAAGAACATGGTCCAATAGGTATAAGCAGGTTCTTACCCAACGGAGGCCCTGATTCCCCAGTCGAAGATGGCAAAGGGATGTCCGGATTCGATGAAAAGCCTGCTGACAGCGCGGGTCCGCGAACTCCAAACCGCAGGTCGCCCAAGGCGGCCAGAACTACGGAAGCTTTCCCAAATGACCCGTCCTCACTGAGATACCGAGTGCGCTTGATTTCAGGTCGATGGGTTGATCAATGATATTGCCTTCGAGTCACGTCCTGAAGACTATCGTACACAGCGCATTTTGATCCAGGTCATACAAAGGAGTTTAAAGGTCAGTTTGTCAATGCCTGAAAACCCGATCTAGACTGTATTTTACTCAGAGCCTACGAACATGATTCGCCGCTTTACGTCGATTTCTTGACTTTAACCGCTCTCTGACATCCAAGACTAATTCCTACAAGCCAATACGACCGTTTCAAGTATCATGAGTCTATCCAATCCCAACGCTATCAAGGGCGAAAAGCTTTGGCTTTGCTTATCACTGCTTCTTCGTTTGTTACTAGTGTTCTGTATTGTTGGTGTGCGGGTTTTAATATCGCATACCTCCCCAATCACTTAGGAACACCTAAATTCGCGCCACGGTGTGCAATCTTCCTCGACAGTCTCGACAGCCTTGACAACTACTCCCACTAACTCTCACTCTCATTCAGCTGTTCACTCAGTCAGGCCGCTAGATAAGCTCACAGTCGGTGTGGCACCGGCCACTCGGGCCCCACGGCCCCACGTTCCCCCGGCCTCAAGCAAGGACAAGGATCTCGACGCAACTGTTCCGCGGTTTCGGTGATCCACACGGGTCCTTTATTCCAAATGATCCAGTTTCCGTCTTTGCTGGTACGTTGATCTCAATTACACATTCAATTCCATCGAACCGTTCCTGTCATGGATTCAGCTTCGCAAGGCGTCAGCTTCACGGTCTACAATGGCTCTCCAAGTCGACGTATTGTCAAAGGAACTACACATAGAGACCGGCTCACTGGGGACCAGGTATTTATCAGAATCACCCATAGCAGTCTCTGTGGCACAGATGAACACTACCTTGGGGTCGACATGTGTCTGGGCCATGAAGGTGCCGGCGTTGTTGAGAGACTTGGCCCAGATGTCAAGGGTTTGAAATTGTAAGTTGCTCTCCAGCTTGGCCTCTCCTAAACTCATTGCTCAGTTCCTGAAGCGGGTATCTCTGACTGCTCTGTAGTGGAGACAATGTCGCTTTTGGCTATCAAAGATCATGCTGTGGCTCCTGTGTCCGATGCCTTGGCAGCCTCGAGATGTTCTGCCCATCTCGCGGATTCTATGGTTTCAGCGAACCCGACATAGGATCAATGGCATCGCACGTCGTCTTTCACGAATCATTCACCTACAAATTACCTCCCGCCATCTCCAACGAAGCAGCCACTTCTCTAATGTGCGCCGGCGCCACCGTCTTCAATGTTCTCGACATGTACAATGTCAAGCCGACTGAGCGAGTGGGTATTGTGGGTATTGGCGGTCTGGGCCACCTTGCTATTCAATTCGCAAGAAAATGGGGCTGCGAGGTGGTGGTCTTCTCGGCAACAGAGAGTAAAAGGGAGCAGGCTATGGAATTTGGGGCCACGGAATTTTATGCCACGAAAGGGGTCGAGAAGTTTGAGGGTATCGCGCCGATAGATCACCTGATGGTCACGACAAGCCAGCAAATCTCCTGGCCTCTTTATATGTCAATCATGGCCAATCCAGGAACAATCTACCCTCTCACTGTCTCTGACGGCGACCTCAAGATTCCATACATGCCCTGGTTTTTCGGCGGGCTCAGGATACAGGCTAGTATTGTCGCATCACGTGTCATCTATAAGCGGATGTTGAAGTTCGCGGCGTTTCACGGAATCGGAGCGACCCTACAGCGATACCGGCTTGATGAAGCTGGTATCGAACAAGCGATGGCGGATCTGAGGGAGGGGAAGATGAGGTACAGGGGTGTTTTAGCTGCAAGTACTTGAACGTGTTAGACTGGTTTGGGCGATCGATCGTATTCAGCTCAAGCAAGGGGAGCCTGAAGCAAAGGAGTGTGCCATTCGATGCTCTTAGCTCTTGATCGACCACGAAATCTGCTCAATGGTCTATTTACCTCTAGCAATGAAGCATTTCCAATCACACCATCCACAATCTCATGCCAACTACTCTCAGTCGTGATCATAGCAATGTCAAATGTGCAACAAAACGCATTGAGCCATTCCACAACTGCAACCTTCTCCAGTCTCTATGATCCAAAAGCGCGCATGCTATCGGATTACCAAGCAGCGGACTCAGCCTACACATCCCGGTAATCATGTCCAAACACGATTTCTTCAAGCTGAAGGTCAATCGTTAAGCTGAAGACCTGCAGTCCACCGAACGAGACGAAACTCCCCGAAACCAAGCCGTAGAAAACACTGTAGACAGTAGTACCAGCCATACTTTCTATACCGATGCCATGCAAGTACAGAACCCACATGTTCATCAACATGAAAGATCGATACCAACCGTCCAAACAAGCACCCCGCGTTTATGATGGTAAGATTGTACGACGCAGGGCTGATTTAAGTGTGATATTTTTTAATGGTTTTGAGTTTGATTTAAAAGAGAGATATATATATGACCATATAGCTGAAGAACATGCCAAATTGCATCTATAGAAATGGGGGTCTTTTGAAGAGATCCGAATTTAGAAATTTAGGTAGGGTCGAGGGAAAGACCTTCTCATCTCGAAAATCGGTATGACAATTACGGCGATTTGGTAAAATCTTAGGACGCGTATGGCTCAGGTGAAGCCGAATGCTGGGCTGTAGCCAAGCTGCCGGAAAAGGACTGGAGAGTGAGCCCCCTGGATTGGTCGATAATCAGTAGTAAGCCCTCGGCTTCAGCTTTGTCCTCTTGGAGCAAGGAAAGGGGTCCAACGCACAAACGCTACTTCCCAAGGAAGTCACACGGAAACGGAGCGCATTGTTTTTCTTACTGAGACATGATACCTGCGCCTGGCAAATGAAGAAGCCGGATTGCGATACTGAACATGGTACCTCATGTTACGGGAAAATGCCAGTGTTTCGTGAATAAAATCGTCGACATCGTAACGACATGTATCATTAGATAGGTAGGATTCATAGCTACGACTCGTGGACGAATACGACCGTCGAGAAATCATAAGATGCGATTGGTAATTGGTGGCATCATATAATCATTATTTATGGAATTTACCCCACAAGCATTATCAGACCTTGAAATCTCACCCCTTCAATTCCAACCCAATGTGAAGCGGGTACCCAATCACCCCTTTCAATAAGTTCAATTGCACCTCAACCTTCCATATTCATGGCGCGCGAGACCCCGGCAACAGCCTGATGATGCTGGCCACCCACAGGAGCTCCACATTCGGGGCAGCGAGCCATTTCCATCGGCATACCACATTCTCCGATCGCGAACTACTACGAAGTCAGCCAATTCTCAAATTTCCCGGACTGTTCGAGCAAGACCCACCGGATGCCCGTTTGCGCAATTGTACCAGTGACCGGAGTGCGTAGCCAGTCCACGAGAGCCACTGACCATGGCCTCTCTGATCGCAGCGAGCTCTTTGGCTGTGACTTCTTCATACCACTCTTTTATAATCATCTTCATAGTTTCGTCCACTGCAGTACTCAATTTGTCTGCATCCTGAAAACCCTGTGTGCAGAGGATCTTGGCCTTTCCCAAAAGTTCTTTTGCTGTCTGGACATATCTCGAGGCTTGGTCTATCTCTGTCTTCGTGGAGCAACAGTAGGACTCATTCGATCGCGCCATTCTCGCGTAGTAGAGGGTTGCTTGGACGGCCAGCTTTGGCAAGTTCTCCTCATCGCAATCTTTAATGAACGCATGGCATAGTCTGAAGAACGACTTGGCAAGGTGCGCTGGAGCGCCTCCGGAGATTTTAATAGATGCACCAGTAATTGTGGATTTGAGTACCTTTGCTATGTCGAACCGGTCGGTGAGGATGATACATTCTGCCTGTAATTGGGAGATTCGACCCCCAAACGTTACTCGGCGGTCGCGACTGACCATTGGGACTGAGCTATGAATGGTCAGGTCGGTCATCATTTGGTCAATTGGTCGACGTCGGACCGCATTGACGGTAGCATCATGGAGTTTCTGTGCTGGTTGGTTCCTATCCGTCACCTTTGATTGGAAACGATGTATGGCATCTTGGACTTCCTTGGACTTAGTAAATCTCTCCTTGAGCTTCTGATCAATATCGACCGTTGTTGTGGTAGCATGACCCGTTCCAAGACGAATAGCGGCTAGTATCTCATCTTGGGAATTTTGAAATTCACGCTCCAGCCCTGCGATTGTCTGTTCTATTACTCGAAGCTGATCTTTACCGTGTACCAAGAAACGCTTTGACATCTCGTCGATGACTGCTCTATTAATCACCTTGTTGAAGCGCTGCGTGCAGTACTGTCGGACGAGGCATTGACAGTCTGGACAACGAGGGACAGATCGTGCCAAAGAAATCGAAGTATCTTGAAGTCCAGTAAAAACCCCATTTACATCTTGTTCGTATACTTCCGCCATTCCCATGTGCCCGTCTAGAGTTTCTGCCGTGAAGAAATGTCCACATCCGAGGACAACGATTGGACTTTCATTCAGATCAATCTCTTTATAAGTCTTCATTTCAAGAAGGTCAACACGATCATCTCCGTGATTTGAGCAGATTTGGCAGTGCTTTTCCGGACATATTTCGCCACAAAGACCTGGGCATCGGTGACCACACGACAATGCCTTATCACAGCGCTCGTTACATGGAAGTCGACTGCAGGGTGCTGCGCACGGCATAGCACAGCTGCCTTGATGTTCGCAAGACCAGGTACACTTTTCGACGCAGGGTGCGCAGGGTTCATGGCATCGTAGAGTACATTTTGAATGGGCGCAACGAACCTTCTCCTTGTTAGCTTCGATAACATACAGGCTACAATCGGAAATTCAGGAAATCCATAGACAATTAGGGCTTTTCTATGTAATCAACGATGACTTGAGGAATTGAACCGAGCTCCAAAGAAGATTACAAGGAGATTGCCCATGTAGTGGGAACTTCGGATACCATTTATCCCCAGACTTCTTACAACCCACGTCCTTCAATGAACTCACCTCGCAATCTGAGGGGCAAGGCCCACACTCTTCATCCTTATGACAGGATCTTTGACATGCATGATTGCAAGTTCCGAATCTTCGACCGCATATTTTGGTGCACAACGAATGCTTGATAATGAATTGACCATTGCTGTCCTTTCGATTGCAGCTCCCGCAGGTTGCCGGGCAAAGATGCCCGCATTTCAAGACCGACTTGCAGGCAGTCGGGCACCTAAATTCTTCGTGCTTAACGTCGAGCGAACAGGCAACCTCCACTACATGTTTGCAGTCAGGGACTTCTTTGTTTACGGGAACGTTACACCAGATTCGATTGACGTCCTGGGTCATATGACAAGGGACTCTGTCCTTTTCATGACCGCAAGGGAGGGGTACATTATCCACCATGACGATACACAATCCGCAATCTTCCCCACAGGTTGCTTTCTGACAAGGGTGGTTGCAAGGCCTAAGCAGACGTTGACAAGGTTGTGGGCACGAGAATATTTCGTGCATGGGCTCCGAGTGACATCTCGCCTGACACCGATGGCCGCATTTAGGAAGACGTCGATCGCAGGCTAATTGGCACCCACCTTCCGGGCTGAGTCTGGCAAAGTCATCTGGCTGAAAGACCTGGATCTCTGTATCAGGATGTCGAGGACAGCAGAGAGCGAAAGCCTTGCCAACTAGTCCCGCGCCTTGCAGCATGCTCTGGATGTTAGCCCACATAGGCTGATTAGAGTAGGTATCGGCGTTGCCAATAAGGTACATGCCATGTTTGGCTCGGCTCACTAAGACATTGATCCGGTTTGTAGTCTTCAAAAAGCCAACCTTTCTTACTTTATTGCTTCGGACCAAGGACACGATGACGACTTTGGCCTCTTCTCCTTGGAAATTGTCCACAGTTGCCACACGTAAGAGCTCACTCATCTTCTTTTTTTGAAGAGGCCTTGCTTCGGAGTCCGCGTGCAAAGATGCCTGGTTGATTTCTGTGGAGGCCTCATCGACAGCGAGACCTTCCTTCTCCAACGTTTCTTTGTCTCGTTCACTAAGGACAACCTCGAAGTCGTTGCGCATCTTAGTCCGTATCCTCTGCAGCTGTCCAGTATATGGAGTCAGAACCGCAATGTCAGTACTACTATAGACGCCTTGGCGAAGAACATGTCTAACAAGAGCGTGTACCATGTCAACTTCCCAGAGATTGCTATGTGACTTCTGGTGCACGTCCGCTTGAGCGCCCTCTTCCATGTTTTCGTGATCCAGCCAGAAAACGTTATTGCGCATACCGACAACATCTGGGAGTTTCTTCGTATCTTCGTGGTCAATTAGACGAGGATATATCGTGTGCCTAATGAGACTTGAGATCTCCGGACGCATACGTCTTTGAACGTTTAGTTGCGCCAATGGGAACGCATATCTTCCTGGCTCGCCCACAGAGAGCCTCTCGAACTGACTGCGATCCAGCTGATAGGATTTCCCCTGTTGGCTCTCAAGCGAGAGTTTGAAATTATTGATCTGAGGACGAAGCTGCTCATGGTCACCAATCTGAATGAATTGTTCGACGCTGGGGAGCAACGCCGAAATCATATGTGGTTCCATGACCTCACCCGCTTCTTCGCAGATGATCACTTTCGACCTTATACGCTGTAGGGTGGCCATTCTTCTGGCCAGTCCGGTTGTCGTGACTCCGATTACATCCGCTGTCTGAAGGACTCGTCGATCAACCTCGTCGTGCACATTGGTCAGCTCCTTTTGTAATCTTTTTGCTTCGTTGACCGATTCAAATAACTCATCAGTCGCATCGGCCCGGATTTCTTCTACCCAATGTGCCACTAGTCGATGCCTATCGTCCCGAGATATTGAATGGACGTTCTGCCTCGCCTGAGCAAGCAATCCCGGTATAAGAATTGCTGGCCTATTTAGCCCCCCGGGTTGCTCTTGCGAAGCCACCAAATTGTCGCTCATCCAGATGTCGAATGGGTCCCTGCCGACAGTTTTGAAGCCATCCTCGTCGATTCGAAGGAATTGGCGGTGGATGAGAGGATGTCGTTGTAACAGGTAAGTTTTCATATTAGCCCATTCTCGCCTTTTTGTTATCCCATGCAAAAGGCCTAATAGCTTTCTGGTAGTCTTCTCTTCTTTCTCGAGTGCTTGATATGTCATTGCAAGTAAGTACCCTTCGGTCTTAGACTTCGATTCGCCTTTTGAAACAACCCGCAAGTTCTTGCCCTCGAGCGCGGTCGATTGGCTTTGGCCGCCAATGCGGATGATTTTATCGATACCGACATTGATGAGGTGCTCCAGAAATTGATCTAGTGCATGATTTGTGTAGCAGCTACGTCGCCCCGTTATTCAAAGCTACCCGGGGGGTTAATTAAACTACTTACATCACAAATATGGGTCCTAAGTTTGCTTTTTTCTTGCATGATAGAAGCACTCTCATCAGTTGAACTCCCAGATATGACTTTCCAGTCCCGGGGGGACCTTGTATGAAGGCGAATTCGCGAGTGATCGCAGCAATCAGAGCTGAGCATTGACCACGATCGAGCAAGGTGCGAGCTTCTAATTCGTTGATTACAGCCTTGCTCTCGACCGGTGTCCTTGCAGCTATGGCATATTCATCGGCAGGGTCTCTCAGGATCGAGTTCAGCGAAAACTTGAAACCTGGGCTGCGAGCATAGAGTGGCGGAGGGATCGAGAGGACGTTGTTTGCTCCACGAAAGGTGCGGTCGGGGAGAATCCATTGCTGAAATGGCAATCGACCCAAACGTTGCATATCCTGGATGTTTTCCAAGATTGGTAGGAACGTCGCAAGCAGCACGCCCGGAAATTCTACCAGGAGTCCCTGTGTGTTTTGACAACTTAAGTGTGTCAGGATTTCTAAGTCGCGCTGGTTCCTCGTCGCCAGCTTTGCTGTGATCGTTGCTTGATGCTTGTCGGAGGTAAGGCCATGATCCTTTCTTGGATCCGTAACCTTCTCGCTCACCGTGAAGAACAGAAGCGAGCCTTTTTCACTGTTGGCGACAACTAGGCAGAGAAGAATGCCCTCCTCCATTCGCTTGGACTCTTCCCACCATTGACGTCTCTGGGGTCCTGATTTATCGCGGAGGTTGAGTGGCTGTCGAAAGGAAATTTGAGCCTCTAGACCCCTCCTCCGGTCAAATGATACATATTTGACACGTGCCCTGGGATTACAATAAGTCCGAATATTGCCAAAGCCAAAGTTTGGGTTTTCCAGAAGCTTCGGATTGTCCGCAAGAGCAATGAGTAGTCCACCGATAGCTTCGGTCAACTCACCGAAGACATCGTGACGCAACAGACGAAACTGAGTATCGAGATGTCGCTCTACTTGACCTGTAAGAAAATGCGGCTGGTCTAAGTCTGTAGAAGGTAGGAATGGTGGATGGTCGCTTCTGATTTCGTCCTCGGTTGGAAGAATCTCAACCTTGGTGATGTCTGCTCTGTCGTTGTCATGACGCTCCCGAGGTATGATGATCTCTTGTGGGTATGTAGAGCTTACCACACTTGTAGAGACACAGCCAACCTGTTGATCTTCGTCTTGAACAAGACCGTTTGCATGAGCCATCATCCCACGAATTTCTTGAATTCTGTTGTGCACAATTTGGAAGGCCATGTTGCTTGGCTCCATACCCGTAGCTTCTGCAAAATTCTCTACTGAAGAGACTAGATCAGGCAGATCGTCATGAAATATCGCTCGCCGTTCTCGCCGGAGCAGTTCTCGGAGGGCAGTAGAAGTCGTGACGAGAGTATTTTCTAATAATGATTGCGAACCTCGGAGACCTTGTTCCTTGCGCTGCTTCAACATAGCATCAATGAGACGCTGGAAGAAAGGGACTGCTCGAGATCCGTTACTGCCGCTGATAAAATTGTACAGGGCACCAACGTAGGTGTCGACAGATAAGCAATCCAGAAAGACTGCATGTGTGATGACCAGGAGGAAATGTCTGGCAAGATCGATGAACGTGCTGTGACCATGGCCGTGGGCTACCATGCTCAAGACAGCTTTGATATGTTGCCGACCGTAATAGTCCTCATCATCAAGATCTCGTGGAAGCATTTGCTTCCAATCACGGTCGTCTCCATCTAGTATGGATAGAGCCTGTGTCCATACTGATCTGATGGTATCTGTGTCATTAGTCTTAGGCTCACGCTTGATCAACCTTTTCCATGAATTGTATTCCGCTTTCGCTTGCTGGTGTTCAGGCGTTTCCTCTGACCTTTCACGGGGCTGTCTCGACGATCCTTCATTTTGGGAGCCTAGAGAGTCATGAGAGAATTTACATTTCTCGCCGTAGGGGCATCGTCCTGTTTGCTGAAAGACCCGACATATCTGCCTACCTCCGTGAGCGTCACCTCCCCGACCCCTATGACCACCTCTACCAAAGTCACCCCGAGAATTATGATTTTGCCATCTTTGCCCAGGCGGAGCCATAGTACTGTGAGGAGAGCCTCCCCGTACTAATGGTAAGTTTGAGTCGAAAAGAAGGTGCTATCACTTGTCACTCGAGCGAGAAAGCCTATGATAAAAGTGAATTTGGTCTTTGGGGAAACCGATTTACGCGAAATTATGCCGGGGCTGCCCCTCATATGTACTTTGCATGTCGCTTGCCCACACTATCAGATTAGCAGCCCAGTGAGAGCAGGCAAACCACTATGGAAAGGGCCGCATGAATGCAGGATTACCTGTTGATCGCTACCAATCGTGCGCAGGCCACCTAGCCAGAGCATCTGGTGGGCAAGCGGACACGGGCCCCATGGCGTATGCTCCAATGTCATAGGCTGGTAATTCTTGGCTGCATATCGGGGATGCAGTGACCCACTTCACCTTCAC
>JAABUP010009535.1_pt1 | contig 11866 bp, 10 predicted proteins | sample 5559201 | NCBI WGS metagenome assembly JAABUP01 (sample SAMN10711887, study PRJNA513373) | rock metagenome | isolation source: Antarctica rocks | place: Antarctica | reverse complement strand
TGGAGGCAAGGCCACTAGGGCGAACTCTGAGCGCCTGATGTCGGGACGGCCAGAGCACCGGATCACCACCGCCGACGTCGTGGCGATCCTGACGGAAGCACGAGGCCGCTGCGCGCACTGCGGGTCGAGCGCCGCGCCGTCCGCATCCGAGTCGTCCTGGAGGTCCTCGACCGGCGAGCGTTGATCACCAGGCCACTGCCGATCCCACCGTCACCCTCGCTCGGCGAGCGGATAAGAACGGCCATAGCCTCGTGAGCGCCGTAGGTGGCGGTCGGGGGGCAGCAACGACGGCGGGAGCGGTGGGTCGAGGAGCTGAGGGCGAGTCCGCGACGCGCCCCGCATGTTGCCCGCCACTCGCGATGACGACGTCGCCGCCATTCGGGATGACGACGAGCATCGGGCATTTCGGCGGGTTCGTCGTCACGGTGGCGGTTACGTGGTCATGTTGGCGCTGCTCGGGGTGCACGGTCTGGGATCGGCATCGTCACGGTGCCGACCGACTGCGGGCAGGTGAGGGTGTCTCGGTGAGGACTCCGGCCCTACGCACGCTGTCACGGTCCTGTTGGGCTCAGCGCAGCACCGGCAGTGGAGATTCGGCGGCCCGGCCGGTCGCGGCCTCGATGAACTCCACCGCCGGGGCGATCTGCGCGAGCAGGCCCGCCGTCTCGGCCAGGGCAGCCGGAGGGATCGTCTCCAGGTCGAGATCGAGGGCGCGGTGCACGTCGAGCAGGTGGACAGTCGACTCCATCAGCATGATGCGACCCTCCGCCAGCGTGACCACCCCGCCCGAGGCGGGCCAGGAAACCAACGTGGTCGGGTCGGCTACCCGCAGACCATCGAGGGCACGGCGGCCTTGCACGGCGAACCGCGCGACCAGCTCCTCGCGCTCCGTGCCCGCGGCGTCCGCGACGGCCGCGTCCGCGACCGCTCCGGCCATCGCATGTGCGACCCCGTCGGCGGCTCGTTGAAGCCACGTAGAACGTCCACCGCGCTCAGCGGCGCCTCCCGCGGGTCGTCGAGGGGTGGTGGCAGCGCAGCCCCCAGCGCAACCGGGAACATCGACACGTGGGCGTAGACCGCGGCGACGTCCCAGCCCCGGCAACGCGTCCACGCCGTCCATTCCGGCTCGCGAAGGCCTGACCCGATCCGGCTCCACTCGCCCCACGTCCCCGCGAGGGCGTCCACCCGGGCCTCGAAGGTGGCGTGCTCGGTCATGACGTCAGGATCGCCCCGCGCCACGAGGTCGTCCACCAGCCAACCTGCGGGGCTGGGATCGCGGGTTCGTCGTCATGGTGTCGTCGCCGATGGTCGTCACCGGCATGCTCGCCCCGTCGTCACCGTGAAGGGCGGAAACCGGGTGCTACATCGTCATGCGCAGTGGCGGTCAACACCCGCAACGCAGAACGGCTTACGTGCGATGGCAAACAGGGTTGGCCCCGGGTGTCCTCGTTGCCACCGAATCTGAGCCACCGCAGCTCAGGACCGGAGTGGTGACTCAGATTCGCTGACACGGGACAACTACTTGGTGGTCTGGTACGTGCGCCGGGGCCGCCGTCGTTGCGCGAGCTGTGCGTGGAAGGTCGCTATCGTTCGGCGAGACCCGCCGGCGGGTCAAGGTCATCGGCCGGCTGCCGGGCGAAACCAGCCTGTAGTGCGCAGTGTTCGCGGCGATCATGGCCAGGGCGTCGGGGTGGTCGGCGAATCCGGGGCCGTCGAAGTCCAGGAACCGCGACGGCAGGCGGCAGCAACTGCTCGAAGACCGCGGCCGTCTCGACGTCGACGGGCAGGTGATGCGCCCCCCCCCCCGAGCCAGTACTCGAACATCCGCGGGATGCTCGGCGTGTCCTCACTACTCATTGGTAAGTTGGCAGCGTCGCCGGCCGTCACTCGCCACCTCATGCCTGTCTGCCGCCGTCCACGTAGAGCACGACGCCGGTCACGTAGGACGCCCGGTCGCTAAGCAGCCACGCCGCGGCCTCGGCCACCTCGTCGGGCGCAGCGGCCCGACCCAGCGGGGTCAGTCCGTTCAGACGCTCGACAACATCGGGCTCCTCCCGCGCCCACCGCTGCATCATCGCCGTCATGGTGGTGCCCGGACCGATGGCGTTGACCCGGATGTCCTCGGGGCCGTACTCGACCGCAGCCGCCTCGGTCAGGCTGTTGACCGCTCGCTTCGCCGCGCCGTACGCGGCCAGATTGGCCGCTCCGTGAGAAGCGCCGACACTGCTGTTGTTCACGATCGCCCCACGCCCAGCCGTGGCTCGGATCGCGCGCACCTCGGCTTGCAACGCGAGGAACACGCCCTTGTAGTTCGTGGCGGTCACCAGGTCGAACTGGTCCTCGGGCAGGTCAACCATCGGAACGTGCGCCACAGAGGTCCCCGCGTTGTTGAACGCGGCGTCGAGGCGACCGAAGCGCTCGACCGCGTGATCCACGGCCCGAGCCACCCCAGCCGAGGTGGCCACGTCCGCGGTCACATACTCCGCCACGCCCCCAGCGGCACGGAGGCCCTTGACGACACCAACCAGCTCCGACTCGGTCCGTGACGCCAGCACCACGGACGCGCCTTCCCGGGCGAACAGGGCACTCGCGGCCGCCCCGATCCCACGCCCGGCGCCAGTGACCAGCACGACCTTCCCGTGCAGGAGACCCGATCTGTCGCTCATGTTTACCGATGATCGTCGTGTCACCGCGCCCGCGCCACGGACCGCCGTGTCCATCGCCGCGCCCGCGGCCCGTTTCGTGGCGCCGAGCCACTGTCGTTCGACCGTCGTTTCACTGTGACCCTTGGGTGGCCGTCATGATCGACGGTGCGCGGAGTCCGGCGGTGGGTTGGCTTCAGACTGTCGTTGCCCCCGTGGCTGCGGGTGGCCTTTGTAGAAAGTGCCGCCCACCGCCGGCTTCCGGCCTGCTGGCCTGGCTTGATAGGAGCGTGATCTCGAGGATCCGCAGTGAAGCCCACACTGAGCCATCCCGCGGAACTTGCCGCTGCGTCTGAGCCAGCAGGAGTCACGGAGACGACCGCCGTTCCGCAATAGCCGAGGACGCGGCACCAGAGCGGGAGCGGTGGCAGGCTCGCCGTCGATGGCCACCACCTTCCCCGTCCCGCCGCTACCAGCTCGCTCCCCGCTACGACGGGTGGGGTGGCCGGTGCAGCGCGTGCTGGCGTGGGCGGCGGTGCTGACTCAGGCCGGGATCGCGGTGACTGGGTCGGTGGTGCGGGTGACCTCGTCGGGGCTGGGCTGTCCGACCTGGCCACAGTGCTTCCCCGGCAGTCTGGTGCCGGTTGCGTCGGCGACGGTGACCGGGCTGCGCTCGTGGATCGAGTTCAGCAACCGGCTGGTGATCGTCCTGGTCGGTGGGGTCGCGGTGCTGTGTGTGGCCGCGGCGCTGCTCGCCCCGCAGGTCCGGCGCGGGCACCTGCTGCTGGCCCTGGTGATGCCGCTCGGGGTCCTCGCCCAGGCGGTGATGGGCGGGGTCACCGTGCTGGTGCACCTGGCCTGGCCCGCGGTGGCCGCGCACTTCCTGGTCTCCCCGCTGCTGGTGTGGGTCGCGGTGCTCCTGGTGGCCGCCACCCGGGAAGGCGACCAGCCCCCGACAGCTGTCGTCGCCGGTCCGGTGCGGGCCCTGGCCGGGGTGCTCGGTGGCGCGCTGGTGGTGCTGTTGGCCGCCGGCACGCTGGTGACCGCGGCCGGGCCGCACGCCGGCGACGCTGCCACCCCCCGGCTCGATACCGGGGTGGAGCCGGTGCTGACCGCGCACACCGACATTGTTGCGTTGTTCGCCGGGGTGCTGGTCGCGGTCGGATTCGCGCTGCGCGCCACCCGCGCGCCCGCAGCCCTCTGGCGGGCCTATCTGCTGGTGGTCGCCGCGTTCGCCGTCCAGGCTGTGATCGGCATCGTGCAGACCCTGCTCGGTGTCCCCGAGGTCCTAGTCAGCCTGCACGTCGCCGGGGCCGTCGTGCTCACCGCCGCCGTCGCCCACCTCTGGACCACCACCCGCAGCCGCGGACCGCTGCCCGGACCCGCCGGCAGTGTCGGACCGAGCGGTGCTCGCGGCGGAGGCGGCCGCCGCGGTGAGCGCCTCCACCGCTCGAGCGCGCGTGAGCTGGCGACGCAGTCGGGTGGCCGGGGCCTGGTCGGCCCGGGTGAGCTGGTGCTCGAGGCGGGCCACCAGCCCGGCGACCTGGCGGCCCCGCGCGGTGACGATGGTCAGCCACCCCGGGGCGTGGGTGGCCTCGGCGTGAGCGGCGGGCTGGCGGGCGCGGGCGGGTTCGGCGGCCCCGCGCGGGGCCGGGATCGTCAGCTGGGCGGTCATGGCGTCCCTCCTTGCCGACACCCTCCTCAGCCTCGGTAACGGCGCCGGCCCTGCCAGACCTGGCGCTGCTCGGGGACCACGAGCCTGCTGATCGCCGGGTCGGCGGTGTCGACCGCGCTCGTCGTCGCGGCCGGCGGGTCCGGGACGGACCGCGTGCAGGTGGTGGTCTCGGTGCCGGTTGTCGTGGTGGTGTCGGTGCGTAGAAGCCGGCTCGCGGGTGGTGCGTCCGCCCCATACCCCGAAGCGCTGGTCGGTGCGCAGCGCTATGTGGGCCAGGCAGTCCTCGGTGACCGGGCAGCGGGCGCAGATCACCTTCGGCGGGCGGGGGCTCTCGCCCTTCTCGGGGTGGAAGACCTCGGGGTCGGTCTGGGCGCACAGCGCCTCGTGGTGCAAGTGCTGCGGGTCTGTGGCCGCGGCCAGCCACGCACCGAGCTCGACGCGGTCGTGGTCGGCCTCGGCGGGCTGTGGCGCGCCGGGTCGGGGTCGGGGTCGGGGGAGGTCATCGCGGGTGCTCCTCACGAGTCGGGGCTGGTGGAGTGGTCGTCGGGGGGTCAGGGGGGTGGGGCTCGTCGGGACGACGCTGGGTTGGCGTTCTGGGGTGCGGCGGAGCTGTTCGATGTGGCGGCGCCAGGGCCCGCCGCCGGCCCGGTCGAGGACCTCGATGGCGTGGTCGGGCTCGCCGCGGTCGATCGCTGCTCGGGCCTCGTCGATGGCGGCGCGCAGGGTGGTCTCGGCGATGAGGGGTTGGCCTTCTCCGTAGGCGGCGCTGGCGAAGTCCCCGAGCTCGGGGTCGCACACGATCCGGTCGCCGGCGAACTCGTCGGTGGGGTCCTGACAGATGACGAATCCGGCACGCGGGTCGATCTCGCGGACCCGCGGCGCCATGAGCGCGCAGATGTCGGTGCCGGCGTGATGTTTTCCGTAGGCACGGAACAAGTGCAGCGGCGCGATCACGGCGGTGGAGTGTTCGAAGCGGAATCCGTCGCCGTCGAGCATGTCGAGTAGTTCCTGGACGTGGGCTGGGTCGGCGCCAATGGCCTTGCGTTAACGCCATCCGCAAGGCCGTGACCTGCGAAGACGCCATCCGTGACGCACCCGCTGACCGCCTTAACGCAAGGACATTGGGGTCGGCGCGGTGAAAGGTGATAGTTGTCGGTGCGGTATGCATAGCTCTCCTGTCACATGAATGGCGAGACAGCGGGAAAATGGCGGGGACGCCCCCGGTGGGGCGGGCCCGGAGACTTACGCCGCGCGGGGGCGGCCGGACGCGGTGTGCAGCGGTGGGTGGTCGCCGGCCTGCGGCTCGGGTCGGCGGGCCAGGACGTCAGCGACGGCGGCGGCGAACCTCCCGGCGCCCAGGCGCCGGTACAGGTCGCGGGCGTCCTCGCCCTGGCGCCCCGAGATCAGGACTCGGGCGCGCGGCAGGGCCCCGGCGAGCCGCTCGGCGCAGCGCCGTCCGGCGTCGTCGGCGTCGGCGACGATCACCACCGCCGGGTGCTCACCCAACACCCGCTGCAGAGTCCTCAGCGGCGGGGAAGCCGCCCCACCAGCCCAGGTGCTCACGTACCAGCCGGGCAGCGCGTCGGCGGAGGACTCCGACTCCACCAACAGCACCGTCTCCCCCAGCGCGACCGCGGCGACGAGCTCGCGCTCCCGGTAGAGCGGCAGGTCAGCCTCCCGGGTCCCGAGCAGCCCGGGCACCCACTCCCCGTGCTGGTTGCGGGCCTCCCACTCGATGGCTTTTTCCCCGGTGACGGGGTGGCGCAGCCGCTCCATGCGGAACTCGTGGCCGTAGTAGTGGAACGCCTCGTGGCGGTAGCCCTGGCCGCGGGGGCTGCCCCCCGCTTTCGGCGCCGGGAACCCCACCGCCAGCCGCCGGCAGGCGACGTGGCGGGCGGGGCTGAGCCGGGGCGGGCGACGCAGGTGGTCCAGGGTGACACCCAGCGCAGCGCACACCTCGCGGGTAGAACAGCCGGCGTGGCAGTGCACCCACGCCCCACCCTCGTCCCGGGTCCCGACCGCCAGCGCGGGCGCGTGCTCCCCGACGCGGCCGTGCACCGGGCACTGCCACTTCCCGCTGCGACCCGGCGAACGCGCCGAACCCACCGCGGAAAGGACACCCTCGATCCAGCCCTGCGCGGGATCGACCCCGACCCGCGAGCCGGTATCGCCCTGAATTCGGCGACGGTTCCCGACCATGTCGCCCACCTCCTCGATGCTCACTTCTCATCTTATTCGAATGGACCCGATATCGACAGGCGGTTACCGAAGTCGATCAACGCATTTCGATAACACACCTGACCCCTGCACGAAATGTCGATCCCGATTGGTTTGGGCGGCCGGGGAGTGGGCCGGCCCACCCGCCGGTTACCGGTCGCGGATGATTGTCGCGGCGGCACTCGACCGACCGAAGTGCATTTCCCGGCGCGGGGGCCCGGTCATTTCAGGGGGTGCCCTCGGCGCGGGTGCTGCAGAAGGCGCAGAGCCACCAGCGCCGCCCGTCCAGGGTCCCGAGGATGACCACGGCGCCCACCTCGATCCGCTGCCCGCAGCCGTGGCACACGCTCCACCACAGCGCGCGCATGGCGCCGGGCCGGGCCAGCAGCTCGGCCTCGTCGGGTCTGGCGTCGTCGGGCATGTCGCTCACCTGCGGATCGGGGCTGGCTGGTCGGCGAGCGCTTCGGGTTGGCATTCGTCGTGGGCGCCGTAGTCGCCGCATTCCGCGCAACGGGGGAACTCGCCGTCGGTGGTGACGGTGTGGGCCAGCGCGCTGTAGGAGGGCTCGGGCGTGTTGGTGATCCGGTCGGTGACGCTGCCGGCGGTGGTCATGGTGGTCTCCCGGTCGCTGATCGTGGGCTGCGGGTGGTGGGGGGCGGGACCGGCCCGGGACGACACACCGGACCGGTCCCGCCGGCTGTAGGGCGTCAGGCGGTGGGGTCGATCTCTGCGGGGTCCTGGGCCGGGCCCCGGGTGGCCTTGTGCGGGTGCGCCGTGGCGTAACGCAGCGACGGGCCGATCTCGTCGACCTCGAGCTCGATGACGGTGCGCCGCTCGCCGTCGCGGGTCTCGAACGAGCGCTGCTTGAGCCGCCCGGTGGCCACGACCCGGTCGCCGCGGGAAAGGCTGGATGCGGTGTGCTCGGCGAGGTCGCGCCAGGCCTGGGCCCGCAGGAACAACGTGTCGGCGTCGACCCAGCGGTCTTCGGCGCGGTCGAACCGTCGGGAGGTGGAGGCGATGGTGAAGCCGGTGACCGGCACCCCGGAGTCGAGGTAGGTCAGGGTCGGCGTCTCGACCAGGTTCCCGACGAGGGTCATGGTGGTCTCGTTCACGGCGGCACTCCTTGACGACGAGGGGCTGGTGGTCCCCGGGGCGGTGGGTGGAGGCGCGCTCTCTGCCTCCACCGCCCCTCGGGCGCCTGAGGGCCGCCGAGGCTCGCCGTCCAGGGAGGAAGCAAAGGATCTTCACGCCCCCTGCTGGGGCAGGAACGCGCGCGCTTCGAGTCGGGCGGGAAGACTGCTTTGCGGCCCTGGACGGGGAGAGCGGCCCGATTAAGCTCCGCGGGGACCACCAGCGCCTCGCCGCGCAGCGGCGTCCGATCCGGGCCGGAGGCCCCTGGGCCGGCCGCGGCCTTGAGATGCCCTGTGTCAACCTCGCCCGCCTATGCAGGCCGGGAACGGATCGGTTCTCGCCGCTCAGTTTGGGCTGGCGGCTCGGGTTTGTGCGGGTGTTGTTCGTGGACTCGGGGCGGTTCTCGCGCGGTGGGATGACCTCGCCGCGGTGGTGTTGGCGTGCAACACCGCCTCGGTCCATGCCCTGCCGGCGTTGCGCAGCGAGCTCGAGCCGGAGGTCCCGGCGATTGGGACGGTTCCGGCGATCAAGCCGGCGCGGCGCGGTGCCGGCGCGTGGCGGTGTGGGCGACACAGGTGACGGCCTCGAGTGATTACCAGCGCGCTCTGGTCGCGCAGCATGCCCAGGAGCGCGTGGAATTCGCCGTGCGGCATTGGGCGGCACAGACTCCGCCCGATGTCGACGGGATCGTGCTCGGGTCAACCCACTACCGACTCGAGGGTCGCGTCGCGGCCGTGCTGCGGCAGTCAGCTTGTTCGACTCCGCAGAGGCAGTCGTCGGGCTGTCGTCTGCCACGAGCATGGGACGACAGGTGTGCCAGTGATGGGACCACCCGGCGTGGCTCCTCTGAGGTTGGTCGTGCGGCCGCTAGCCGCCGCATGACCTACCGGGAGGTGTCGATGATCGAGGTGAAGGAGATCCTTTCGCTGTGGCTGGATGGCCGGTCGCTGCGGGAGGTGACGACGCTGGCCGCGGTGGATCGCAAGACGGTCCGCCGCTACGTCGAGGCCGGCCAAGCCGCCGGTCTGTGCCGCGACGGCGGGGCCGGCCAGCTCTCGGATGAGCTGTTGGGGGCGGTGGTGGCTGCGGTGCGCCCGGCCCGCCCGCAGGGCACTGGCGCGTCATGGGAGGTCATCGCCAGCCACCGCGAACAGATCAACACCTGGATCGAGCAGGGCCTGACGCTGACCAAGGTCCATGTGCTGCTCGAGCGCCGCAGGGTCGCGGTGCCCTATCGCACCCTGCACCGTTTCGCCGTGGCCGAGCTCGGCTTCGGGCGCCGGCGCCCGAGGGTCCCGGTGGCCGACGGAGATCCCGGGGTGGAGCTGCAGGTCGACGTCGGTCGGCTCGGGTTGGATCCCGGACAACGTGACCACGGCGGGCTGACCGGGCGCCCAGGTGGTGAGCCGTACAGTCAGGGCGCGTTGCCGGGGGGTGTGTCGTCGGTCGTGCCGGGCCTCGCGGTGGGGTGTTCTTGGGCGGTGGCTTGTTGTTTGACGGTGTCGCGGGGTTGGTTGGGGTGGGGGGTGACTCCGGCCGAGCGTAGGTGCCAGGGGACGTCGACGACGACCACGCCGGGTTGGAACAGCAGCCGGGCTTTGAGCCGCAGGGCGCTTTGGTTGTGCAGGATTTGTTCCCACCAGTGCCCGACGATGTACTCGGGGATGATCACGGTGATGATGTCGCGGGGCCCGCGGGCGGGGTAGTCCCGGACGTACTTGATGATCGGACGGATGATCTCACGGTAGGGCGACTCCACGACCTGCAGCGCCACCCCGGGGTCGGCCGCTTCCCAGGCCGCATTCAGCTCGCGGACCTCGTGGTCGTCGACGGCCACGCTCAGCGCGGTCACCGTGTCCGGGCGCAACAGCCGGGCGTAGGCCAGGGCGCGCAGGGTGGGCCCGGAGACCCGTGAGACCAGCACCAGCACGTGGTTGCGGGCCGGCGCGACCGGGCGCACATCCGGGACCGCGGTCTCGTCGGTGACGGTCTGGTAGTGCCGGTGGACCCCGCGCATCAGCACGAACAGTACCGGGATGGCGACGACCACGATCCAGGCGCCGTCGAGGAACTTGGTGATCAACACGACCACCAGCACCACCCCGGTCGCGGCCGCACCGATCGCGTTGATCAGCTGGGAGCGCCGGATGCGCCGCCGCCGGGCCGGGTCGACCTCGGGGCTGGCGAGTTGGGTGCGCCAGTGCCGGACCATCCCGATCTGGGACAGGGTGAACGCGAGGAACACCCCGAGGACATAGAGCTGGATCAACGCGTTGGTGCTGGCGTCGAACGCCACGATCAGCGCGATGGCGAACACGGCCAGCGCGATGATACCGTTGGAGAACACCAACCGGTCCCCGCGGGAGTGGAACTGGCGCGGCGCGTAGCGGTCGCGGGCCAGGATCGACACCAGCATCGGGAACCCGTTGAACGAGGTGTTCGCGGCCAGGATCAGGATCGCCGCCGTGAACGTCTGGATGGCGTAGAACCCCACCGTCCCGGGTCCGAACACCGCGGCCGCGACCTGGGCCAGCACCGTCTTCGGACTCGCATCCGGCGCCAGACCCAGTTGGGTGGGGTCGGCGGCGGTGTGTACCCCGCTGGCCAGCGCCAGCACGGTGATCCCGATCCCCATCGTCACCGCGAGTGCGGCCAGGTACGTGAGCATCTTCGCGGCGTTCTCGGCTTTGGGTTTGGTGAACACCGGCACCCCGTTGCTGATGGCCTCGACCCCGGTCAGCGCGGTGCAGCCCTGGGCAAAAGCCCGCAGGATCAGGAACACCGCGATCGCGCCGGTGGCGTGCTCGGTGGGCTGCACCGGATACGCGGCGCTCTCAGCGACCAGCCGGTGCCCGGTGCCGGTGGCGACCGCGGCCCACGCGAACATCACGAAAATGCCGGCCACGAACGCGTAGGTCGGCACCGCGAAGGTCTTGCCGCTTTCGCGGACCCCGCGCAGGTTGACCGCGGTCAACACCACCACGAACCCCACCGAGATCGCCACCGTGTGCGGGGCGGCGGCCGGGACCGCCGAGGTGATCGCCGCGACCCCAGCCACCACCGACACCGCCACGGTCATCACGTAGTCCACCAGCAACGCCGACGCCGCCACCAACCCCGCCGTCGGGCCCAAGTTCTGGTGGCTGACGATGTACGACCCGCCCCCACGGGGGTAGGCGTAACACGTCTGGCGGTAGGACGCGGCGACGATGATGAACACCGCCGCCACCCCCACCGTCAGATACGGCGACGCCCCGAAAAACGCCAACCCCCCCGCCGACAGCGCCACCAGGATCGACTCGGTGGCATAGGCGACCGAGGACAGGGCGTCGCTGCAGAAGATCGGCAACGCCAACCACTTGGGCAGCAACGTGTCCCCGAGCTGCCGCGAGGACAACGGCCGACCCAACAACAGCCGCTTGGGCAGCGAGGCAACAGGCACGAGACCGGAGCCTAGAACCCGGAAGCCCAGCCGCGCCCGCCGGAGCGTGCGCAGCCCTGACTACCCGCAGCGGGGCATCCGCGGGGCTCGGCGACCGCGTCGCGCAGGAGCCCCACCGGAGCGCCGATCCGCGCTCACAGGGTGGGCGCCTCATCCACGCTCACCGCGCCGCACCACTCGCAGTTCCACTCCGCCAGCCGCGGCCCCCCATCGGGGTAGATCACCAGCCACCGCCGCTGCCACCGATGCGCACAACCGGCCTGCCGCCGTGGCAGCCGATCCCCCCGCCCCCAGCAATCCTCGGCGGCGTCGGTGCCACCCGAAGGCGCCTCAGCCCGACCGCCCGCGGCGGCCCGACCCGCCTCCTCGGCGGCGTCGGTGCCACCCGGAGGCGCCTCAGCCCGACCGCCCGCGGCGGCCCGACCCGCCCACCGCCACCACCGCGCCCCGCTCACCCCACGAACCTAGCCCTGCGCGCCTGCACCCAGGATGTGCTCATGAACCGCCCCGACCAGCACCACCACGCCACGCCGGGATCGGTCAGCGTGCGCCGACCCAGCGAACTCGCCGCCGCCGTCCTGGCCGGCCCCCACCCCGCCGTGGTGCTGCGCGCCGCCGCCGACTGGATCGACACTGAGGTTGACCCCTGAGGCCGGACACGTCACCTGAGGTGGACCCGGTCCGCCAGGGAGGATGTCGTTCGTGCCTGCACCTCACCCGCCGGAGTTCCGGCGTCGCGCCGTGGACCTTGCTCGTCTG
>JAABUP010009534.1_pt1 | contig 11870 bp, 15 predicted proteins | sample 5559201 | NCBI WGS metagenome assembly JAABUP01 (sample SAMN10711887, study PRJNA513373) | rock metagenome | isolation source: Antarctica rocks | place: Antarctica | reverse complement strand
GCATTCGAGTAAGCGGTGTGGAAGGTTTCCATCTGGTTCTTCAATGGCAAGTCCTCGAGCTTGTCGATGAGCTTGTTCTCCATGCCCGGTGTTGCTGCGGGCTGTAGAGTGGCACGTGGGTTGCCCCTGATGGCGTTGAAGAAGCTTCTGGCTCGCGGGGGCTTGGCCAGCGGCGAGGGCAGTGGTGGCGACATCATGCCCGGTACCGGTTCCTCCGCTGGCTCGTTAGATGCGCCGAGAATCTTCAAAACGTCAGATGCGCTGTGGATCGTCGTCGAGCAGTTGATCTGGCCGCCCAGGAAGAACGCTAGATTGCCATGCGCATCGTACAGCGGTGCGACGTAAAGTAAGTTCCAGAACGGTTCTCCGTTCTTCTTGACATTCAGCAAGAGCTCGACAGACTCCTCGCGCTTGTCGATCGCAGCTTTGAGCCGCCGCACAGCTGCCCGGTCGGTGTGCTTGGATTGCAAGAACCGACAGTTGCGAGGGATGATCTCATTTCTTTGGTATCCGCTCACCTTGACGAATCCATCCGTTGCGTACATGATCGGGTTATCGGCCTTGGACGGATCCGTCAATACGAAGCAGTCGCCCAACCCGGCATATTTCGATCGGTCGGTGCCAAGCGCCTTCGCGGCACTTACGCTCATCTGATGTCTGACGAAGTTGGGATAGATGTCGGTGTACACCAGTCGTTCGATGTCAGCCTGGGCGTCGACAAACACGGACTCTAGCATAGGCATTGTCGTCGTGAGTGAGGTCTTCATCTGGTTGTTCACCTTCACCAGTAGGTGCTCCGGGAGGTTGATTTGAGCGGGAGCACTGGTAGATATGAAGTCCTTGTGGATCTCGTATATCGCTTTGGAAGCCTCCTCCAGCAAAGCTGTGTATCTGGTCACACGTGCCAGGAATTCCATATTCTCGCCACATAGCCGCGACTGGCCGAACTTGAGTAGCTGGTGTGAAATGGTCGGGTTGTGAAGTACAGTCTGGAACACAGACTGGCCGAAGAATTCGGGCATCCTGCTTGAATTCGAGCGTCCGCTCATTCGGTCACGTGGCATGGGCGACATGGAATCCGTGGCGGAGTTCACAGATGATGCCACACCGCTCTTGTGGACGACGCCGCCGAATCTGGGAGCCATTGGACTATTCACTGGAGGGATACCCGTCTGCATACTGTTCAGGACAGGCTCTCGAGCCTCATCGTCGTCGTAAGAGGTGACGCTTGTGTTCTCGGTCGTCATTGTCGCGGTACCATCAGCGCCGAAGCTGCTTCTTCTACTGTCTGTCGTGGAGGCTATGCCGATGGCGGGAAAGCCGACTATCCTGGGACCATATTGCGGGAGTGCGGTAATGATCCTGTCACTGCTCGTGGTTCGAGCAGTGCCGATGACACGGTCGGATAAAAATTCATCGACATGTTCATGCTCTGGCGTTCCAGGCAAGCCTGTCTCCCCGCGCAGGCGACTGGTCCTCCCTTGCGTCGGCTGCAGATCCGAAATGATTGTACGAGGTGAGCCGGGAGCGGAAGAGCTTGTGCGACCACTGGGACTTCGACGTGGAGTTAGGTCTCGAGGCTCGTCGGAAGATATGTAGTCGCGATAGAGTCTTGCTGACGCCATGTGCACGGCTCACAAGCGGCGTCAGACGCCAGAATAGAGTTGAGGTGAGGTAGAGCGAGCCGACGACGATGCAATTGTCGCCAAATGCCTTTGGCGTCAAAGGTAACAATCTGCGTGACGGAGAATATATGTATTCTGAAGAAGCCGATTATTCCAAGCGGCACAGTCGGACTATTTGGCCAGAGACTGCAGCACACTCCGATCAGGAACTGACAGGCATCACCACTACTTGTACTCCGTAGTAGTCTTGTACATGGACCAGCACCACTATCGGTGGTCTGTCACTACTGCGATCCAGCGTGCACTACTGGCCCGGCTGGACTCGAGGCGTGGAGGTGGAGATTGCGCGTGGGCATGGCGGGGAAGAGGCGTCCGTCAAAGAGAAGCGCAACCCGGCCGAACCCCTGCCGAGCCGGGGTGCCTGCATCTTATCGATGCGTGGATGCCGAGAACGGAAGTCACTCCGTATGGTGTTGGTCGCTTTGGTGGAAAGTGCAGCCGGGGTGCACTGCCAAAATAATGTCGACGAATTCTTCTTATTGGTGGAGTTGGGAGACCTCATTACATCTCGGCTGGGTCCGCTGGGATATGAGCAGATCGATTGATGAAGCCCGATTCGGCAAGATTACAAGCATCGCATCTATGGGCCTTCCCGGTATTCCGTAGACACCGCTCGTGTGCTCACATACAGGCAGTATCAATACCAAGCTTGACTGTAAACACCTAACTAGGTAGTGTAGTCTGTGGATGGTGGCAGTGGTGGCAAGTGTCGAGCCCGCGGCCTCACGGCGATGTTTGCTTGAAGCTGAAAGTACCTTACCCGACGTGTCCGAGCTTTTTCAATACGGACTTGGCAATGCCTCGACATCCAACACGTCCAAGGAGTAAAGTTTGCGTTTCCACGGGACATAGGCTTCGGACTGTGAGAGCCTTCTACACACTGCAACTTTGACATTCTCCTTGGACCTGGTGGCAGCGTCTATGCCGCAGGACATTCCACCTTGAGACCGCAAGCAATCCGCCGTTCACTCGTTCACGCAGCATTACACATAGCGTCAGGTCAAACGCGCTCCCATACGACGCCGCCACGGCATCCGCATCCACTTCTTGGCCAGGGCCCCTCGCACCAGCGGCGTGATCGGTCCTCGAGCCCACTGTCCAGTCATATAATCATACGCCGACGCTACCCTATCATCTACCATTCGCAAGGAGCACGCTGCGACGCCGGACTCGGAGGTGCGCAATGGGTCCGCGACCCGTGCATCTCGGACTGGATCGCGACGGCAATGACCATGTCCCACCCCGAACGGACTGGCACTTGGATCTCCCCTCGCCGCGCATTGGGGAGGTACCGCCAGCTTTGTCGCCCCTCGACGCATTTGCGATGCAATCTAGACTGCTAGCGAAACAGTTTGAACAAGAGCAGCAGAACGGACGACGGATCAGCAGATTGCCACCTGTGATGGTGCAGCAAGGGCTGTTGAGCAGGCCGGACTACTTCAGAAAGATCAGTGGAGGTAGCGAGACTACTATGGATACACCTCCGGAAGTGCGCCAGGACACGAGTCCGACCAGTCCGAAAGGTTTGGCAGTCACGGGAGGCTCAGACAATGAGCGACCAATCAGTCAATACCCAAGGCTCGGGCACGCAAGCAGGCCAAGTAGAACGGATCTGCAGCCGAACCCATACTACGATGCAGAGGAGCGCCCAGTGCGAGACTACTTTGGCGTCAGTGCGCCGCGTGCCTCTTCTCCAGAACCGGTGGATCCGAGGCTGAACGTCGAAGCGCCATCGCCTTTGCTCCCTAGCTTGACAAGCAGCATGGACTCCGTGCAATCGTCCCAACCGAGAACATTCACGGACGGATCCACACATTCCCAGCGCTCGCTACGGTCAGAGCGTGGGTTGTATCCACCGAAGTCTCCGAGTAATCCAAGATCACAGCGCAGCTTACAGAGCATTCGATCAGTACCACCGGATAGCGGCGACGAAGAAGGCAATGCGTACAACGGTGCCTATGCCATATCCTCACCTCGCAACTTCTCCGGCAGTAGCAACATGTCACGACCACAGTCGCCGTTCCGGTCCTATCCGCCACCTCAGCGTAGATCGCCGTCTATGGCATCGGAGTTTTCATCCACTGGCGCGTTCGCGCCCTCGCAGAAGCTACCTGGGCAACGAGCATTCAACTTCTCTCGGCCATTAAGCAGTAGTGGCCAAAGTACACACTCAGTTGACACACGACCCTCCTTCGAAAGCCGGAATTTGCCGCGCACATCTGCGGAATTGCCACACAGGCGTCCTTCAGTTGCTAGCAACAGCACTCATCAATCCAGATACTCGGCGGATGCTTATCGCCCGGAATCGCACGATGACGTTTCCACACCATATACGACCGAGCATATCGAGTCTCCCGTGGCTGGGCAGGTGGCGAGTGGCGACTATTTTCAGGGCGGAGATGCGAATGGTGTGCCTTCTTACATCTACGCGAAATACGCCTTACCGCGCGGCAGGGCCGTCGACCGCAATTCTATCGGGCTGGCAGAGTCATGGGGCTTGCATCAATTCTCGTGGGATGAGAATCAAATGCGCACGGCTGGAGCGTCTAGTGCGCCGCATCGGCAAGTGAGCAACACCTCAGCCCTACCAATGGCCCAACGGCCATCTTCACCTGCAGGTTCAGAGAGGATCTCTGGCACGAGGTTAAGCAGAAGAGACCTGTCGATATCGAGCATCGCGATGCGCAGCCGGTCTGCGAATCCCGGTGCCCGGACCGACACCACGGCTTGGCACAGAGCATCACCCTCTGCGCAAACGGAAAGCACTGATCGGACCATCACCGCCACTCCGCTGCACGAACGGTCTCCCTCTGATTCCCTATCGCCAGAACAACATCTGGAAGTGGGTATCCAAGCACATGGCGCTGGAGAAGTAGACAAATCTACTTACCATCTACGCCTGGCCGCCTACTCGGGCTTACCAACCGCTATGCTACTCTACGCGCTGGCGTGTAGGTACGGCTGGGGCGTGCAAGCGAACCAAGAGGAGGGCGTAAAGTGGTTGCGCAAGGCCATCGACACCGCCGGGCTGGAAGTCATCGACGTCGAGGCGACCCTCAGCAAGGCTTCCCACTCCACCCACCCGGACCCCGTGGCCGACGCGGCGGAGCGGCGGAGCCGGAAAGCGCAATTCGCGCTTGCGATTTACGAGTTGGGTATCACTTATATGAACGGCTGGGGCTGCCCGAAGGACAAGCCGCTGGCGGTGCGTTGCTATGAGGTGGCTGGCAGCTGGGGCGACGCGGACGCGCTTGCAGAGGCGGGCTTCTGCTACACGCAGGGCGTGGGGTGCAGGAAGGACTTGAAGAAGGGGGCGATGCTATATCGGAAGGCTGCTGTGCTGGGCATGTCGATGGCTGGGAATAGCTGGTAAGCTTGCTGTCCTCTAGTCCTGTTGTTGTTGTATGCTGACGAGGGATGCAGGATATACAAGGCGAAGTATCTGGACGATAATCCTATATCGAGGACCCCGGAGATGGATCTGAGACATATCACCAGTCCCGAGATGGACCCGAAGCCTCGATCGAGAGCACGGTCGATCTGGAGCCGGAAGAAGGACAAGGCTTGATGTCAGCCGAAATGCGTGCCCCTGGTGGTACAGCGATGCATACATAGCGAAGGGATCTAATTGCGATCTGATACGATCTAATGTTAATGTTTGAATACATGTACGGCCTCTGTATGAGGGGTGAGAGTGTCGCGTCTGGACAAAAGGGCCTCTGTGACGGGTTTGCATTGCTCGATGCGGCCTTCAGGCAGATACGGGATTGGTCGCAGCGGTGGTCTAGCGGTGGGCGAAGTAGCAGGACTCTGCTAGCAATATCAGCTACGCTTCCCATGCCCATGTCACGATCAAGAATATGGTTAGCTGAGGTACCTCCCGCAGTCCACGACCAAGAAACCCTTTCACTTCGTGGTCCCCTCTGTGATGCTCTTCTAGTAAGGTATGCAGTCTTGCCCTGCTTCCTGACCCTCAATCTCGTATCGTGGCCGCCTTAAACAAGATAAGGCTGGCTGCCAAGTTTCTGTCACATGCACCTGCAGTCCTGCACCTGCAACAAGCACGAGCTCCAGACCCCCGCCAGTCACCCCATGACGTCGCTTGCCCCGCTCCCTCATCGTTGGAACTTCCAGGTTCCATTGGCGCGCGTGGGCACTATACGTACCGCCGGTTCATCTCACGGTGAAGGACGAGGCAGGGCAAGCAAGCTAGGTACATAAGCTACCAACCTCACTAAGATACCAATCTAAGCGCCCTCTCCACAACACCCTCTCCACAAAATCCTGCTCACAGAACCGATTAAACGTCCATAATTCACAGCCTCCCACGAACCTCCAACCACCGAGACCCACCCACCTATCACCAACACAACATCACCTATCACCTCGGCCATCATGGATAGCACAGGGGCTCACCCCACCCTCGCGGGAAACATGTTCGACCCGAACGTGAACGCCGACGGCCACATGGCGAGCGGACAGGGCGTGGGCGGGACTTCCGAGAGCACTGTACGCCAGGAGGGCACGGAGCACTTGAAGAACACTGGCGGGTACGGCCCTGGTGACGGTACTGGCGTCGATAGTGGAATGGGTAGTGGTATGAGTGGTGGCATGGGCAGCGGCATGGGCAGCGGCATGGGTAGTGGCATGGGCAGCGGTGTCGACAGCGGCATGGGCAGCGGCTACGGTAGCGGCGTCGTAGGCGGCACTTCCTCAAGCGAACGCCAGATCCACACTGACGGGATCAATCATATCAAGGATCAAATGGGCACGCCGGCGGGCAGTGAAGGTAAGCTCCGTCGATACTCCAATTTGCTGACGGTGCCTCGTGGGGTACTTGGTGCGACAGTGACGGGCTTGATAGCAGTGCTGACCACCTGTGTCCAGTGCCGAGTCCGACGCAGTCCGGCGGTATGCTCGGCTCCGTGAAGAGCATGCTCGGCTTCGGCGGCTCGTCAGCTGCGCCTGCTGAGACGACCACGGCTGCCGATTCTTCGATTCCGACTTCTGGACATGGCGGCGGCAGCACTATTGGTGAGGGCACCGGGGCCATGGGCGGGATGGGCGGACGTGAAGCTGGTGTGGGCGAGCCTAGCATGATGTCCGGCGGGGCTGGGACTGGTATGTCTAGTGAGCGCACTGGCGGTATGGTTGGTATGAGCGGTAGCGAAGGTGGTATGGGTTCGGCAGGCGGACTTACCGGCTCTCGAGGCACATACGACGGTCCATCGGACACGCCCGCGACCTCCTCGACCAACGACCCCATGAAGGAGTCGTCAGCAAACGCCGCCATGCCCAGAGACAACGACGTCACCACCGGTGCCGCCCCGACCGAGTCCGCTGATCCCACCACGGAGAACCGGGCCGTGAACGACAGCGAGCAGTCGTCGGAGGCCATCCCAGAAGGCGGCCTCGCTGAGCACGAGAACAAGCTTTCGGACGCGGCCAAGGGTTCCGCTCGTCAGAACGAGGACGCCATTCCGACGGCCGGCGGTGAGAAGTTGGGTGCGAAGCATTGGGGCGAATCCAAGGTTGTCCCAGATAACCCGAAGCCAGCGGAGACCGGCGCAGGTGTCAGCAGTAAAGACGGCCAGCCGACTGGTACGTATGGTTGGTGTTACCAGACAGTAAGGACTCATTGCTAATGACAGCCCGACAGATCAAGTCCGTGACAACACTCAAGCGAACACCGGCGGGGCAGCACCGCCCGGAGCAGCAGCATCATCTACCGAGAGCACTGGGAAGGAGAGCTTGGTCGACAAGATGAAGCACAAGCTCCACATGGGCTAGTCGTCCGTGATGAGACATGATCGTGATGTCGAGACACGAACAGATGCTAAGGCTCCGAGAGTCATTGGATGTTTTGCTCGTGGAATCAGCTTATAGGTGGGTGCATAGGACAGAGCCAGCAGTAGCAGGCTCGTCAATCTGTCGAGTACTTGTCCAAATGCACCAGTCGTTGTGTTCGCAAAAGATGGTAACCCTTTACGTTGGAAAGCTGGTGCCATGAGTTGCACAAGGGATCCTTGTGTCTCTCGTCCTCCATTCACGTGATCCGAGACAGGTTCGTGTCGCAGACGCGCAGCGCTAGCCTCGATCCGATTTCCCTCAATCCATCGCTCTCGCTTCCCATACCATCAAATTCCCCGACTCAAGATGGAGTACGAGAAAGTGTACGTCTTCAAGCCAGAAGCCGAAAGGCCAGCGAAACGGCGACGAGTGGAACCCCAAGGTCTGCAGACTTCGTGGCAACGAAGACGGCAAGCCTTCGATCAAGTGTGGAGCGTACAGCAGCAAGCCATAGATGTAGGGATGTTCACTGCAGATCCGGAGACGCTATACTGACTGGTGGCAGGCACGTCTGGACAGTATCAATTCCCACACAGTCGACAAAGTCTGGCAGTTCTTGGAGCAAGCTACACGTGACGGTCCACCCGGCCGTATACCCACTGGCATCATCCTCACCGGAGCAGATGGCGCTACGGGGAGTGGCATCTCGAAGCAGATCGCGGAGAGGATCCGAGTCGGCAAAGATCGCCGCAGCCTCCTGTCTCTGTCGTCAAGCAGTGGCACCAACCTCAAGGCGTTGCTCAAGACGCTGATCTTGAAGGCTACTTCGCGCCGGACTGGCTCATCTGATGAGGATGGAGTGGATGATGAGGACGACGAGCTTCGTACATCGCGCTCCATCGGTCCAAAGCTACTCAACTATGACTTGCAGCTATTGCAAGATCATGTGCGGGAGCATCGAACCGAGCAGGTAGTCATCACCTTCGAAGACACGGAAGCGTTCGACAGCGACTTGCTCTCCGAGATCATTGAACTTCTGGGCTGCTGGCAGGCTCGCATACCATTCGCATGTCTCTTTAACATCGCGACATCGATTGATTTCCTGCAGCAGCGTTTGTCAAAGGCTGCCGTCAAAGCGCTTGCGGGCCAAGTTTTCGATGTCGCGCTGTCTAGTGTCGAAGTCGAGCAAGTGTGCGAAGCCATGTTCGACACTGGCAAGCCGCTATGGATTGGCTCCGGATTGATGAGCACGATGCTCGAGCGGCAACATGACTACGTTATCAGCGTTGACAGCTTCGTGGCGACGATGAAGTACGCTTGCATGTCCCACTTCTACGCCAATGCGCTCAGCGTTTTCCTCGAACCCGACGCTGAGTCTCGCGACGTCGCTGCGGATCACGTTGAGGCCGTACGTCAGCTTGACTCTTTCAAGACATACGCTCGACGCTTGCTGGACGATCATCAGGTCGCCGTCCTGGAGGAGCTCCTAGAGTCAGACACAGCGCTGCGGTTACTGGTACGAGACAAGGTCGCCGAAGGCCGACAGAAGCTGAGTGCGATGGTGCAAACACTCAAGGTGATACGTCTTGTACAACAGCGACTACCGAATACGCCTGTGTCTTCGATGTCCAGTCTTTACGTCCAAGCCATGTCCGGAAAGCTAATCGGCTCACCACTAATCCGGTCATTGCTACTGACCCACCGAAAGACACCGTCGAACATCGTCGTCGACTTATTAAGAGAGCTTATGTCGTCCCACACTGAGAAGGGTACACCGACGTTCTCAGGCTGCCAGGAACTACTCACCCGGCTTGATGGCCTGATCGAGTCGCAGAAGCACTCCGCAAAGCCTTTGCGAAGCGAGGACGACAGTCAGAACACGACGCTCCGCACGACTGTCGTCGCGCAAAAGGTTCAGCTCAGCAAACAAAAGTCTGCGCTCTCAGAGCAGGACAAGAAGTACACCGAGCTCCTCGGAATACTCACTTCAGGTATCGAGGAGATCTTCGACAACAACCTCGTCAACCCGAATGACCTAGTGTTCCACGAGATCTTCGTCTACGACCTCAAGGCCCCGTACCGCGAGGTCTTCACACCGCGTCCACGGCACGCCATCGAGCGAGCACTCGCCACGCCTCACGACTACCTCGACTGCGACTGCTGTGGTTCGGGGCAAGGCGATGAGCATGTCGAGGCGACCCTCGCAGCTACGCAGCCAGCGACTGCCGTGTTGTACCAGTTGTATCTGGAGTCTGGGAGTCTGATAAACGCTAGTGACCTCTGGCAGGCGTTCCAAGCTGTGTTGGGGGATGGGAGAGAGGAACTTGAGATTATGGCGCTGTTTCAGCGCGCTTTGGCGGAGCTGCGGTATCTGGGGATGATGAAGAGTACGAGGACGAGGGTGGATCATGTTGCTAAGGTCATGTGGCAGGGGTTGTAGATCAGTAGCAATATGTGGTGATGCATGTACGACAGCGTAGCAATAAGTCGGTCAACGACTCGCTAGTGACATGCAGCGCTCTTGACAATGCTCGATCCGCCGAACATCAGGTACCCGACAAAGGCACCGAAGCCCACAGCAAGCATTATCCAGCCGTTGTATGTCATGAACAGAAGCCTGAAAGTTCATCAGTACCTGCCCACCCCAGCGTCCATCGGTGAGAGTAACGGGTGCAACTCACATGATAAAGAACGAGTAGAAAACCTGCACCCCATACAACGCCGCCTTGACCACCTTCCCCTTCTGCTCCTCGGCTTGCGCCGAACTGCCTGTTGCCCAGAGGAGTGAGCGGCGTTCATCTCCATCCCCTTTCGGCCAAGACAATAAGCCCCGGAACAAAACCGTCAAGGCAGGCAAACTTTGACGCTGAAGTAGACTTACGAGGCGCACTCTCCATAACCGCAGCATGCCGCTGCTCATACCGCCGCGAAGCCTCGCGCACGGCTTCGTAGCCCGCTGTGAGAGCCATGACGCCTAGGAGGGAGACGATGAGGGAGGTTGTCGAGGTGATGCGCCAGGAGCGGAAGACGATGCAGAGGTTGTTTGTGTCCCATGTGAAGAGCATCTAGGATCGTCAGTGAGAGGGCCGGGAGTGGTTGGGTTGTGTGGATGGTCGTGCGTTCATGCTGCACATGGGCGAGTCGGGGGGACCCATGTCCATGTCGCCGTGGTCCATGTGGGAGTGGTCCATTGGGCGAGCACCTGGTTAGCGGTAGGTCTGTAGGGGAGTATCCTGTAGGTCGAGCGAACGGATGAGGACTAAGTGAGCAGACTTCGAGTTGAGCGTGACAAGGTGGACAGAGGGCGGAGCAATGGAAGTTCTCAAGGTGAGGTCAAGAAAGGTGATCGGTGGTGGCAGAAGAGGCCCACAAGATACCCTGGCGTGCTGATAACTACGCCACGCTACAGCTCTGCGCAACAAGTGCATACATGTAAGGTAGATGACTACAGCCTTGACGAAGACTTGTTCGCTCATGGGTACGCGAGAGTGAGTCGGAACTGATCTGTTTCAGCCTCATCCTCCACCTGCACTGCTTCAAACGCAACCCGTTGTTTCGAACGATGTTGCCTGGTCCACAGTCTAGACAACACTGGAGCTACCATGGGCTGTGATGATGACCACGTGCGGCCGGGGCGAGTTCAACGATATCAGCGTGTCTTGGAAGGACATCACACTCGTTCCTCACATGGTCCATCGGCGTGACCTCGCTTCCATCGGTAGCAACATCTACACTTGCGTGGAGTTCCAGGAGGTCATCGACGCTGTTGCCCACGATCGCACCGAGCGCCTGGAACGCCCGAGACCACTGCCCACGTGGCATCTTCGAGGAGCGTAGAAGAGCATTAGTCACAGAGAGGGAGAAGAATCTTGAACTTGGTGCAAGCCTCGTCATGATGGATTACGTAGCAGTCTCGTGCGCTTTCTCGTAGTCCTCCTGCTTCACTTCGCCAAGCCATGTCGTCTCTGCAGCACCAAACCGTCAGTCCGGCTCAGCTACAATCATGACCTAGTCTCTGCACCCGACTTACTCCCAAGCGAAATCGCCGCATGCGCCATACACGTCGCACTCGTCCCGCCATGCCAATGCTTCTCTCCCGCAGGGACATGCACCATATCGCCCACCTGCAAGCGTCGCGGCGCCTGGCCCTCCGAGCATACGAGGCCGTACCCCAGCGTCACCGTCAGGATCTGGCCGCGTTCGTGGTGGTGCCAGAAAGTGCGCGCGCCGGGGGTGAAGCAGACGTTGTTGCCCATGCAGTCGTCGGCGGTGAAGATTGGGTCCTGCACTTGTTAGTCGAACTCGGGCGATTGGAGTATGTTAAAAGGGGTGTACCATGTGCACAGTGCCGGTGAAGGTCTCGGTCGGCTGCCGGGAGGCCGTGTCCGGCTTGTG
>JAABUP010009533.1_pt1 | contig 11871 bp, 14 predicted proteins | sample 5559201 | NCBI WGS metagenome assembly JAABUP01 (sample SAMN10711887, study PRJNA513373) | rock metagenome | isolation source: Antarctica rocks | place: Antarctica | reverse complement strand
TTTAACAAATCCTGAAGAATTCAGGGAACAGCATACTAAGCAGGATCAATAGTAAACAGTTGACATCTTGTACCTGATATCTTAGCACTTGAGGTCCAAACATCGTTCCAGGATAATTAAGGGGCTTTACATAACAGGTTGGAGACCTTGTGCTAAGGTTTTGAAATGAGCGAAAGTTTGGCAATGTCCCATGTCTTCACTGTTCCGGCTAACATATCCCGGCCAATGAGGAGACGCAAGCGCCTACCATGGACTTCGGAAATGCCCCTTTCCGACAAGGTTGTTGCCTTTGCCAAGATCACCTAGCAGGTCGTCGGCGCAGGCGAAGGTCCGATCGTGCGCTTCAGGTTAATGCGAGATCGAGCGGATTGACCTATGAACAGGGGTCCATGCTCCCAGAGCCTACGTATGAGAGCTTTTTGTCAGGCTCCGACTTCCGTGGGAAGTGAGGTGAACGAGCCCGTGGACTGTCTTTTCAATTTGCAACTGTATTTTACCATAGCAAGTCGTGATCTCTGGATTTATTGTTGAGCGTGCGTTGGGCTACCTCCATCGACTTTTCACTCGATGAGTGAGCCATTTCATTTGCAGGAAGGGGCTTTTTCATGATCTTCGTCGCTGAGAACCACTGTGGAAGCAAAGAATGCCATTTGTAAGGTGTTCTCTCATACACTGAAAGTCATTCAAATTAACACTAGTCTGCAATACTATGAGCGTAGTGGCAGTTTCGATCAGATTGCGCTATGGGTGTGGTAGAAGCAGTAAAAAGGCCAAACATGTGGAGAAAACAATACATTGATTTGCAATTGCTTGGCCGGATCCATTAACGGACCTACCCTTGCGCTTTACTTCCACTGACTACATATCCCTAGAACATATCCGTAGAACATATCCGTAGAACATATCCGTAGAACACAGTATGACTTATGCAGACGTTGCTACACGTCCGGAACCAGACCAAGGCTAAGTTTGGCCAGCGAGCCATACTACTCTCTTCTTACAAATAAAAGATCAATCCATGGTTTCTCCGATTTCCATAGCCCCCTACAAGACAGTCGCATGGCACGGTTCAGGGCAGCAGCGACCGAACAATTCCATGCCTTCTTTGCCGTCCCGAAATCTTGGCTGTAGCGAGGCTGGCCGCTAGCTCCACTTTGGCCATTCGCAGAGGCCTTTCCATCCTGGCCTTTGTTGAAAGCTCCAAAGACGATTTTCTTGTGGGTACTTCCGTCGGCGGTAGCACGGTTATAGCGGGTGGTGTCGACGATCTGGGAAGAAGGATGTCAGCACTGAATCGGAGGAGGAAGTTCTGGAGGAATGTACGACTCGTCTGAGTTCATGCTCGCCTTTGATCTCGTTATCAATACAATCGAAGAAATTGGTGACGGATACGTCATTCCCAATTTATATGAACTGGATGCCGACCTTATACTTGTCTGCTCGAAGTTCGTCGAGGTCTTTGGCTGTGTCAACGACCACCTCCTCTATGTCCTCGAAAGGACTCTCTGGAGCACCGTCGGTGAAAATGATCAAATTGAGTCCTGGGAAGGTGTCTCGCTGACTAGCATTGAGAGGCTTGAATGCTTCGATATACTCCTCAAGGTGTCGTTTCAGGTGCTGATAGGTCGAGGTATCTCCTCTTGGGGTCAAACGTCAAAGGTCCTGCAGCTCATTGATACCTGGAATGTTCTCCTTGCTCTTTGGCGAATTGAAGAAGTGCACGTTTAGCCTTCCTTGGGCGCCGAGTACATCAATGGGGCGAGGTAGCTGTTCTCGGCCAGCTAAAGAAGGATGGCCGATTCTTTGCTGACAATCTATGTTGTGTTAGACCACTGTGCGGATAAATTTGGAGGTCACCTGGGCGCACACCTTTCCTTTCCCTGGCGCATAATCTTTGTTCTCATAGCAGCTGATTACTTGTATGCTGTTCCCATTGAGCAACTGAATGAAACGATCTGTGATGTCGGCAAGCTTCTTGTTCTTCAGCCCGAGGTACTTCATAAATATCTTGATGGGACCCATCCCTGGCAGTAGAGCTTTCTTTAGCATAGTGAGAAAAAAGTTGAGTGAGTCTGCGTTGCCGGTGCCACCGAGATACAGCAAGGAAGAGGCAGGCTCTTATTTGAGTGGCGTACTCAGGATTGGCCTGCTTGATAGGTGTGATCATCTCATCAATAACCTGCTAGTCGTTAGCCACAGTAGATGTAATCCTTAAAGACGACAATAACCGGTTTGATAACGATGCCCCCGAGACTATGTCCAATGAAGATCAACGGCCTATTAGGGTGTTAGCGCCAAGCAATGTCAGTAAGATGAACTCCTACGGGAGAGGGTCTTCTCACCTCTCTCCCAACTCTCAGACTGTGGATGAGGACTGAGACTGGTGTGTCAAGGCCGTCTACTGTATTGTTGACCCACACATAGGCATTGTAGCCGATTGTCATCACCCTTGGGCGAACGCCCTTGCCTTGGCCCTCGAGAAATACCGGAAGCTCATCGCGAACCCAGCAGGTCTCTTTGATTCCTTCACGGCTGTGGTGGGTGGTAGCGAATGTATCCCAGACGTATCCACTAAAGCTGCGCAGAACGACAATGCCGTCTGCTTGTCAGTCTGAGACCAAACACAGGACGCTATGTGAAGACTCACTCTAGATTAGGTGTCCCTGACTGTGGCATGTACAGCGTAGTGAGGCCCATGAACTCATCCCCGACACCTACAATCACTGTACTCTTGCCATGCTCGGCGCTGAAAGCAGAATTGCGGCACTTCAAAAGGGCTTTCTTCTTGAGATCGAATGTCATGAACGTCACCGTCATCGGTTTCGCCCGTATCTTTGCTTGCTTGATGATCTGGCCGATTCCGCTCTTATAAATTACGCTGCCAGTCGGGCCTACCCGACTATCAAAGAACCGGCGCACATCACTACCTCTCGAGTCAGTCTCTGGGAGGAGGTTACTCATCCGTACGGTATGATTATCCGATGTGGGTAGACCTAAGGTTGGATGGGTTAGAGCCTTGGGGCGGTAGTGGGTATCCTACGCAGGTCTGCTTGATGAAATGAGAGAGTAATTGACTTTGGGTTCTGTGAAAGAAGTCAAGCGGATTGGCCCTTGTTATCCCCCAGGTTCAAGCCACAAGCGCCCCCAAAATGTAGACTTGCGCCTCCACAGTAATAGCTCGTGTGGTGGTATAATTAATCCTGCACAACGCACGAGACCCTTCCATCCAATAATTGGCGCCACAAAAACATTGCTAGGCAAACTCGGACGAGCGACAGCCTGGACGCCTTGTCAAGGAAGCGACGTTATTGACAAACGAGCTTGACACATAGCCTTACGAGCGCCGAATATTCATAGGAAGCATAATTACCAATGAAATGCATTGCGTTATAGAGAATACCAATTCGCTCAAGAAAATTTTGCGAGAGGAAACAGATGAATGTGGCGGAGTCGATGGCTGAAGCAGGCCATCGACAGTATGGAATGATGGCATGCCGCGTTCTACGACCTTTCTGGAAGAAGTCTATTCCAGACCCCTTTCTAGCCGCTGGCTCTGGGGCGAGCTGAAGCCGCTTGGCAGGACACAGCAAGGCTCATTTGGGGACTCCAGGAACATACAGGCATTTACGTCATATGTGAGTCAATCTTCAAAGACTCGTACATGATTCAAGTGCACCTGAGAACGAGTGCTGACGAAAAACGATAGGCGCAAAAGAGACCGTGCTATTCAGCACGAAAGAACCTACATACACGGCCAAGACCGCCAATCGTCACAATGTCCATACTTTCATGTCTAGTAACCGTGAATGTTGGTCATGTATGAGAGACATTGCTGTTGCCTCGTGCATTGCGCTGCCGTTGCTGCCATTTAGAGACCAGGTTCGTGCCATCGTCGAAGCGGGGCACTGCATTGACCTAAAGCGAGCCTAGAAAGAAACAAATCATAATACGAGTCTCCGTCGCCGAATCCGGGCCGGAACACAGCTCGGCCTTGAGTATGGTAAGCCCCGAGCATGGTAAGCCCCAAAGGCACATCTTGATGATTCTGATGAAGAGATGTGGTCGAGAAGAAGAAGCTTCTCCAAGCCTTCGAAGCTTTTCATGATCATCAGCTACTCCTCCTAGCGGACGGTGACCGAGATCTTGGCACTTTCCAAAATTCGTGAAACGCTGACTAATCCTCACTGAAACTCACACCCAAATCAGACCACCTTCACATTCCACACAGCGTCTAGCACCGTCCGTCCACTTCCAACATTACTCCTTGAAATTCTACACATCAGCCGCATCAAATGCGCTTGCTTTCATCATCTCAACCTGGTCGTCACCACAAAAACCTTCTATCACTGACCTTCGTTCATTAGTGCACTGACTCACGATGAAGGCCTTAACGACTACCACCCTCCTCGCACTCCTCACCCCAATCCTCGCCCAAAACCTCATCCCTTCGAGCTTCCCCTCCTGCGCCCAACAATGCTCTCTCCTCCAACAAGCCGCCGGTAGCTGCATGGTCAATCCAGCAGCCGCCCAATCATGCTTCTGTCAATCCGCCCTCCTCAGTCAGCTTTACACCGCGCAGCCTGTTCAAATCTGCTCGCAATGCTCAGCAGCCGACATGCTTGTGATTCAAAATCAGTATAAACAGACGTGTAAACAAGCTGGAGCGCCTGCTGCTGCGAATGTGGCCGCTCCTTCGAATACGCTGAAGACTACGCCGAGCACTACAGCTGCTACAGGAAAGACGTCGACGAGCGCGACGACAAGTCCGACGTCGGGTGGGGTGGTGGCGAATGAGCAGAATGTGAATTCTCGACCACCGGGACCATGGTATGTCGATTTCGCTTTTGTTCAATCCTTCTGTTTCGTGATAATATTTTGGGACGTCATCACTAAGACTCGCGCCCTATAGGATGTCTACTCACTGGAAATGGGTTGTCATGCTCGTCATTCTCGTCATCGGACTTACGCTCGTCGCTGTCATTGGTACCCTCCTGCACCGCCGCTACCACCGCAAGCGTGAAGCACAATGGTCACAAGCAGCCGTCTTGCCGAACATCAATACGTGGGGACCGGGACAGAGTGTCCATGATCTAGGGTACACGAACGGGGGTGCGATTGCGTATGGAGAAAAGGACAGGGGAAAGGCGAAGGAGCAGGTTAGAGGTGTCAACGAACCGGTCCCTGCGAGGATGCGGGAGATGAAGCCTGAGGAGGGAAGATTCTAGGTCGGATTATGAGTTTTAGGATACTCGGGGCGGGAAACAGGAGGACAGAAAATGGCGTTTGGATCGTGGAATGGATGGGCTTGGGGAAATTGATTGATGGAGCTTGCCTGGTTTGGCTTTGCTGGTAGGCGTTTTGGGATGATGAGTATGATGCATACTGGCTTCGACTTCTCTTATACCCAATACTTCACTAGCCTTGCGGCCTCAAAACCCAGAAACAATTACCCATGATTTCCATGTTCAGACACAGTGCTATCAGGTAAAACTCATACCCGAGCATACCACGAACCTACAAATCCCGGATCCCGAAAGATCTATGACAAGCCTTCACTTCCAGATACATGACACACTTCACTAGAACTCAATCGCCCTCAAGGACAAAGCTCTCGGTCAGCCAGATTTCAACTCTCGACTCCAAGCCTAGTCAGAGAACCCCTAATATGCACCAACAAGCTCGCAAACATCTCTCTTCGGGCAATCGGTTCTGATAGGAAACCCTCGTCTCTCAAGCCTACCGTGGGTACCTTAGAAAAGGCGCAATCTCCTCGTCTAGATATATCGGGCTCAACGACCACCAAACTCGTCAGCAGAAAATCATCTTCACAGCCTTCAAACAGTTGAGCCTCGAGACGCTAGTACTAGTTGCAGACTCCCGAGAGAAAAGCGCATCGAGGTGTCAAGCTAGCTTCAATTCACTAATTACGGAGAATGCTGTCCTAGGGAACTTCATTGCATCACCATCAGCTCATTGATCCGAATCAGCACGCGCTGTATTCATCGTTACTCGCTTTAAGACGGACTACATCTGGTGTGGCATCCACGGGTATCACAGCATCTTGACACAGCACGAGTCTCGGTGGCGAAGTTTCTGACATGGGCTAGGAGAGGCAATGCCTGCTTTCGCACTCTCCTCTACTGCTCTTCTGAATTTGTTGCGCTTTGGCTATCAGGCAATTGGACACGATCAAGGACAGACAGAGATTCTAGTAGAAGGATGCGGCGACGCGATTTTGCTTGTCATAGGAGATTCTGAAAGCGTCCCCGGAAAAATCTGTGCTTGAGGCAACTCGGAATCTATTCCCATAGCCTTCATCCGCCCGAGAATTCTCGTATCTAGACTCTGGCATTCCTAGCTGCAGATGCTGTACGCAGCTTAGGCCGGCTATTTTCCAACCGTTTCCAAAAGGGCAAGAGCTGTCGTGCGGTGCCCAAGCTTCCATGTCGTAGGGATACCGTGGAATATTTGGAGATTCTTGCCAATAAGCAGCTACAGCTTCTCGCCGCTGCCAAATGACACTCTGGTCTCTGATTCGTTCCATCTAGCTTCAGAAGTGACCCAGTGTATCCCGATTTCAAGCAAAACACGTCACTTTGAGCCAGTCTATTCTGACGCGTCGCGCTAAAGACGCGCTTAAGCTTGGCACTATTGTTCATGACCGTGATGACCCCATTCACCTCACTCAAACTATGCCCGCCTTCTAAAGTTCAAAGCCATGGATAGACTCCCGCAGGAGCTTCTACAGCTCATTATCGAGGGCGAGGAGCTGGCCAACACCGATCTAGCAACCCTTCGTCTCGTCAACAAAACCCTCGCAACAGCAGCCGCCCCTCCTCTCTTTCATACGATCTCAGTATGGTTGAGTTTCACAAGCTTGGAGCGACTGACGAATATCGCGGAGAGCGCTCAGCTATCATCCTTTGTGAAGGAAATAATTTTCTCACCATTACGATTCAAGACCATCCGTGACACCAGTCAATACGAAGCTCAAATAAGGAGCTGGATGGAATATCGCCATTCTTCCTTGGGCGCTCTTTCTCTGAGTGTTTTGAAACACATGACAGCATACGGAGCATACTCACAAACACAACGCCGCTTCACGGAAGGGTCTCTTGATATTAAGATTCTCAGATGGGCCCTCACAAAGCTTTCGTATCTCGAGACCATCAACTTCGATGTCGCATGCCCATTTATCGGATCGAAAGAGCTGATTCATGCTTTCGGGAATTTCAAAGCCTGTGATTTGCTGACCTATGACTCTGATTATGTGTTTCCGGTCGTGATGAAAGCATTGTCTGCAGCGGAGACTTCTATTAAGGCCTTTAATATTGGATATTACGAATGGCGAGAGCGAAAGGGGGCCGATCTCGGACATGCCGGCCACAAAGATCCCGCCGAACTTGGTCCATCAAGCGATCCCCAGAGTTCGTGGTCACTCGCCTTCGCCAAAACATTCCGCAGCTTCGACAGTGATATCAGCTGGGAGCCCGCTTTCAGCCAGCTTCGAGAGCTTCGAATTGAGACACTCAGCTTCGGTGTCGAGACCACTGAAGGAGTCTCACGAATATCGAGCTCAGTGGCCAATCTTATCACTGCTGCACCTTTACTTGAGGTGATCGACATTGGCGGCATCTGCCCCTATGATTCAGAAATCCTGCCAACGCTCGGAAGCACTTTCTCTCTATACAATTTTTGTCATCTGCGGAGATTGTTTCTTCACCGATTCCAATTCACCGACCACGGCATGCTCGGCTTCTTGAGTAGACACTCGCTGACACTGGAGATTGTTCGGTTTATAGTCGTGCGACTCACAAGCGGCGATTGGTCTTCGGTATTTACACAAGCAAAGGACAAGGAGTGGCCCTGTCTGGCGAGTTTTTACCTCTATGATTGTCTGGACGACGAAGTCGTCGACGACAACTTGTGGGTCCATAATTACCTCACGGGTGTGACTGATGTCAATCCGGTTGAGGAAGTGCGAAAGGAACAGGCAAGCGAATGGGAGGAATAGCAATACGCTGAAATTGCCAGTGCTACATGGAAGTTCGAAAAACATATCGATCAGCATTGTTGTAACGCTGCTGCTAGACATTTGCTTGCAAAGGCTTTTCGGGTCCACGTCTCACATGCTCTTACTTGCGCCATCTGTGAAACCACCGCTGATATTGCGATGGCCAAAATGACCTCCATTGCAGCGCAGTGAGAGTCGGGCAACTCGGACCTAATCCAAGGCGGCGGATCGTCCTTCGTACTTTACCGTCCCCAAGCGCATGCAAAAAAGATCAGCGATTGATACCACATATCAGATTGCGATCTTTGCGATTTCAAGATCGACATTCTGGATCAAATAGATTCGCCCTTACAACATAAGATCCAAGTCTTTGCACATTTCTTATGTTGTACCTCGCCGATCCCTGAACGCCTCAAGATCCATTTCCAGTCTCAATCTGAGCCCCTCGCTTTCACCCACGCCCATCCAGACATGAAGCAGGTGCCCCCCAAAGCACCCACTCCGACCCTTCACACGCTTTAAGCTGACAAACCCCACCCGTGCTTGTTGTCCCTTCCGCCATAGTACTCCTAACGCCTATCAGCTAGCCTCCCCCACCCCCACCCCGTGAGTTTTACATTTATGCTGCCCAAAGAGCAGTGCCAACAGCTTAATAGCGCTCCTGGAAGCGCCATCCATGTCCTGGAGAAAGGGATGATAGCCCATATCACCATCCGCATTGGTCGCACCTATGTAGGCTTTTGCCTGGGTATACGTCACGTGCCCGGGGCTGGAGTGCCTAGGGGCATCTGGGAACTTAGGTGAGATTGGAACAAAGGACAGAGGAAGATGCACCAGCGATTGTCGTCTACTTGCGTAACGTGAATTTCGAATTCTGCAGCTACATTACCCTCAGCAGAGTTATACCATCCGGAGCCTTCGCAATTGATAGTTTTCTGTTGCCACGGGGCTGACAAGGGCGGTATCTATGCTAAGGATAACAATGTTGAGATGTATGTCTGGAAGAATAAGCAATGTACCGAAGTTTGAGACTGCTTGGTTGTGCTCAGAGTGTTTACATAATGTGTAACCAGGCTATAAGTCGATCTTCTAGAACAATGATATTATCAATGCTAGCATTCGTGGGTTTACAAGCGAGGAATTACGATTTTACGTTACCGTAATCAGTCGTCTTTGAACAAGATTTCAGGTCACACTCGACGACGCTGTGCAAAACAATCCCATTCTGACGATCAACAGTTCATATGAACGACCTAGCGTGACAGGTTCTAAAACATGTAGATTTGTTGCTGCCTAATTGATTAGTCTAGAGAAATCTCTCGATAATTCTCAACATCTGACCGCCTGCTCTCGTCTGTCAATCTACAACAGCATGTCTCTCCATGCAGAGCCCTTTGCCCTCCGACGCCCGCGAGCTCACCGAATTAACCAATGCCGTGTTTGAGCAAGTGCCCCGTTTCAAGGTCATGCTCGGTGGCGTCCCACGCCAGACACTCATATATTCGCGAGAAGAAAGATACCGAAGAGTCATTTCCAATCCAATCCCAATCCTCCAAACAGTACTTAGCAAACCCGTTACCTCAAAGTCACACACTCGGCTACGGGAGAAATCATGTCTTTCGCTATTTGGGCTTGGTTGCCTGATAAGCTATAAACTCGGGCAAGGTGATCAGGCAAATGCCCGTAGTGTGCCGGACGGTGCGCATGAGACAGGCTTGAGGGACTTTGCGATATTAATGAGGGAGGAGGAAGGAGCATTGGTGTGAGTGATTCCACTTCTTCTTCGGCGCATCTTCGACTAATCTATGGGTACCAGAAATGGCTGATCCCTTGACCCATCTACAGTGCTGTTGCACCTGTACACGCACCCAAAGCATGAACGGAAAATGCCGCGGGGATGCTTCAAGTGGTCATTGGAGCAGGCGGACAGGGAGGGTAAGCGGTGTTTTGTGGGTGGCAGTTCTGTTGGTCATGGCCCTAACAAGCGATATGGCTTTGAAGATATTGGTGAGATGAAGATCGATCTGGACGAGTATGACAAAGAGGTGGATTCTGGTGTGCAGAGGTGGTTTGCTATGGTCAGGGAGCCGAAAAATATATTGAGTACCGCTCGACCACGGTACATCAACGGTGACGGACATAGGAGTATAGCTTCCTTGGATCGAGAAACAGGAAACCTCCATGCGATGTTTTTCTCTCGAGTGTAATTTTCTCCCGTTCCGACTGCTTCGATGGCAAGGACTGTGGGACGCATGGTCTACCTGTGTGAGCGCCGAGAACCCGAGAAAGCCAGGGCTATATAGCTACTGAATGCGAGCATGCTCAATGGCGAAGCCAGACGCCGTAGAGGACCTTCTTTGTCAGCTCGCCCAACTTCTATGATGCCCTTGATAATCTCAATAATTCTAACATCTTCTGCAACACCGCTGCAGAGATCTATCCCTGTGGTGCTCGTTCGCATAGCGGCGATATAGGGATCTTCCCTACTAGACATTGCCTCCTGGGTATCAAGACAAGCTACATAACGCACTGACCTGCTGCCTACCATACATCTGTCTGGGAACCATCACCTAAAGATAGAGCAAACACTTGGGAATGGTAGCTGGGAATTTTCCTTGTGGCCAATGGCTTAGATTTTCCCATTATGGCATTACGCATCCATCACGTGAGAGATGCAGAAACAGAGTCCTCGCGAGAAACGCGTCACACTAAACAGGTATTAATTGAATTGGGTAACAAAGCACTAAAAGATGCAAGGAATGCTAGACTAGAACGATGTCTCAACATGGCCAAATTATCGGACTGGCATTTCATCGAGAGAAATAGACATTGTGGTCTGAGTGTAGTCATCATGTAGTCATCATTGGCGATTGTCATTTCGATAAGACCACGCTCTAGATAAATCGACACTAGGTCGTCCTACCACTTGGCAGTTAGTTCTATCAAATTCTCTACAAATATTCCCTCTCCAGCGGCGCCAACACCAGCAATGGTCGTCAAAATCCGCCTCGCCCGCTTCGGCAAGCGAAATGCCCCCTTCTACAATATAGTGGTCGCGCAAGCCCGGTACCTGCCCCTCCCTCCCCTTTCCCCCATTAATCACCACCTCAACTTCCCCAGTCCAAACCCTGCAAGCTCCCTCTAATTGTGTGCATTGCGCCTGCTGATGTATGATATACAGTTCTGCCCGCAACTCCAAACCAATGGAGGTCCTCGGTACCTACGATCCCGTGCCCAAACCTGCGCCTTTCGGAGAGGGGAAGCCGTTCAAAGATATCAAGCTGGATACTGCGAGGGCGAAGTATTGGCTTGGGGTGGGGGCGCAGCCGTCAGATCCGGCGTGGAGATTGTTGAGTATGGTGAGTGATGTTCCCAAACCCTCAATGGAAGGGCAGGGCGGCGAGATCTTGGAAGAGGTGGAAAAGGCGGACTCGGGGTTGATCTCCAATCGGGAACGGGTTTGGAGACGCGGAGAAAGACAGCGTAATAGGAAGGACGTGTAGGGATAGGGGCTGACGGATCAACAGATTGGATTGCTCGAGCCGAAGTACAATGTGCAAAAGATGCAGCAGACAGATATGGCACAGAGGCTTGCGCCGCAAAGTGATGAGGCCGTAGCAGCATTGGAGGGTCGATGACATGCGAGGGTTGGCGAAGACTCGAGTGTATAGCACGCATGAATTGCATGGAATGGCGCTTGGGAAGCATGTTGGGGCATTTACAGAGGAGGACCAAAGTCCTCAGGCATCGAGTGTACATTACGGACAATGTAAAAGGCGGTTTTTGTGCGGCTAGTGGAAGCTATATCTGTCACAAGTGGGTGGATGCTTATTGACATATCTTTAATGCTATGATTT
>JAABUP010009531.1_pt1 | contig 11875 bp, 11 predicted proteins | sample 5559201 | NCBI WGS metagenome assembly JAABUP01 (sample SAMN10711887, study PRJNA513373) | rock metagenome | isolation source: Antarctica rocks | place: Antarctica | reverse complement strand
CCAGTGCCGCTGCCGCCAGAGCCCATACCACCAGTGGTACCCGAGCCATATCCTCCAGTGCGGCTGCCAGTAGCGCCCATGTTTCTAGAGCCATCCATGTCTGAATCGACGCGGGGATCCATCTTGTTCTCTAGATTTGATGAATGGGTACCAGAAGTGCTGCTGTGGCTTCCTGTCATGCCAGTGCCAGTGTTCGAGCCGCCACTCAAACCGGAAGATCCTCCTGTCATACCAGAGTCATACTCAGATCGATTGCCGGTCAAGCCTGAGCCGGTTGAGCCGCCAGTCAAACCAGAGTCACGATCAGATCGACTGCCGGTCAGTCCAGACCCAGCGCCGGTGCCCGTACGTCCGGTGTCACGAGTGTCGGACCCAGTAAGCCCACTTCCGCGGCCGGTATTATCGACGCCAGAGCCGATGAGACCCTCATCACGCTTGGTCGTGCCGGTGAATTGTGGTCCTGCATTGCCGGAGCCTCCAAGGCCAGAGCCAGTAGTATTCGAATCATAACCAGATCTAGTACCACCCGTCAGCCCAGATCCCGCCCCCTCATCACACATGAGCGCCGAATTGCTCAAGCCACTCCCACCAGTCCCCGCATCCCTCTCACCATGGATACCTGGCTTGGTCGAGTGCAAGACGCCCGGGATTGGTAGGAGCAAAGGAATCGCCATGGGCTACTGACCCAGAATTGCTGCCTCTCATGCCGGAGCCTTGCCCACTGAGCTCGTTGTTGGAAAGCCCGCTGCCAGAGACGCCGCTGTCACGCTCGCCGTGGATGCCGGGCTTGGTGGAGCTGAGGACACCTGGGTTTGTTGAAGACATGGAATCGCCGTGGGCTACGGAGCTGGAGGGATGGTTGTCATGGACGCCTGATTGGGAGCCGTGCTCGTTCTCGAGGCCTGTGGTTTCTGCAACAGAGTCAAGGATTAGCTATCTGAGAGATGGGGTTGTGTGAAAGGTGGGTTGAACTTACCCTTGTTGTGGCCCGACATGGCGTCTTTCACCTTGTGGATGAGTCCCGACATGTTGGTTGTGAAAAGTTGTTTGGATCACTTATTTGGGGTGATGATTCTTGGGTGACAGATTCTAATGGAGAGGAGATGTTGTGGGATGGATTGTGGAAAGGCAATTGAGGAAAGGTGGTTTGGAGAGAGGGAGAAGCGGGAGCACGGTGAAGGTTCGTCTTAAATACTGACAAGCACAAATTCTCTAGTTGCTGCATGATCTACTTGGGTCTAGGCTACTTGTGGAGTGCAGGTACGAAACTTGGCACGAGCGGCCGTGGAAAGCGTCACTGGCGCTCGAATTCATGGCACCTGCTCCCTCAAAATGTGGGGAAGGGACTTTCCACCTGTGACGTAGTGCGCTTGCACAGCCACTCGCACAGCCACCGTCATTCTTGATGAGTCTGGGTCTCTGCAGATCTTTTCATTCCTTGATGCTACTATCTTTTTTTGGAAGAACCTAGCAAGGTCAGTAATGTTGCTCCTGTGGCTGATACCTTTACAGCTGTGCAATTCGATGACTGTTTCCCTAAGCTAATACAATGGATCTCCGCGCTCACCATGGGTACCCTGATCTACTTGGGATTTTTCTCCCATTGATGAGCTTGTGGGCTTACGCCCCAGGTGCAGCGTCGTAGATGTCCGATACACCGTTCGTGGGCTTCTGAGACACTGCCTGACTAGGTGAGTAGCCGGCATCCTTGCGGTCTCCTTTCATCGCGGCCATTTTCTTGTGGCGACCTTTGCCCGCAGTCGGGGAGTCAGGATAGGCCTTCGTCCCGTCCGGATCATAGTACTCTTGGCCGGACACCTCCTTGACATGCCTAGCTTCGCCAAATCTTTCTTGTAGTATCTCATCACTAGGCTGAATACTGACCAGTGGTGGAGGTCGACTAGTGTGTTTCTCAGGGTCAAACGCCTCTTTCTCGTGTTCATCAAAGTCCTGCCCGGGGTTTGCTGTCTCATACTCAAGCATCTTCATGAGTTTGTAAAGTGATGATGCCAATAGCGAGCCTAGGATGGGACCAACCCAGTAGATCCAGTGATAGTGTTCGAAGGAATGAAGAATGACACAAGGACCGAGCGACCGTGCAGGGTTGAGAGAACCACCTGTGTAGAAGACCCCTAGGCAAATCAGCGCGACCGGTTTTGGTTTCAGCAATTTATGCCATACCTGAAAGCTCCGCGATGAACAATGATAGCCCAATTCCAACAGGAGCAATGAACGTTGCCTTATGCTTTTCTGCCGCAAGCATGAAGATGGTGAACACGAGCTGCGCGGTTAGGAACATTTCAATAAAAAGACCCTGCGCAATTGACGCCCCTGGCCTCAGCACCGTTTTCACATTCAATGGTCCTGGGAATAGTACAGCCACAATCCCGGCGGCAGCAATGCCACCAAGGAGTTGAGATATGAAGATAAGAAGACCTCGGATGTATGGCACAGCTCCAACTAGGCACAAGCCTAGAGTAACGGCATGATTGAATAGACCACCACTGATCCGAAAGAACACCCAAGCGTTGACAGCCAAGGAGAAGCCAAAGCACAGGCTGATGTATAGAAGTTGAGCAGGGTTGGCTGCCTGGGAGATTGTGCTGTCTTTGGGGGGCTTGGTCTGTGTGTTTGCAACCTGGGTGCCGGAGAAAGCAAAGAAGAGGAATAGAAAGGTGCCAACAAACTCGCCAGACATGGCCACAAAGTGGGATCGGAAGTGACGAGGTAGGTACTTGAGGACGGGCAGACGATTGACAATGGTAGAGTCTGTGCCATGTCTGTGTCGCTTGCGGCCCAGACCAGGGAGGACGAAGTGTCCATCAACAGGGTCGTCGATGTTCATGACAGTAGGCTTGCAGGGTGCTTGGATTGGACTTGGAAGAATCAGATGGTCGTAGGCAAAAGAGAGTTTGTAGCTTGGTAGGATCTAGGAAATGATGTTGTCAGAGGGAATAGGACGCCTGCAGAGTATAAGGCGGCATCCAAAGGGTTTTCTCGACAGTGGGGCAATGCGACTGCCACATTCAGTTCCATCGTTGCTCATACCTCTGAGGTTTGTAGAGCTGTATACGAGATACACTAAGATCTGATGTCAATGCAACGGCTCAGAAGATGGACTCGTCTTCATGCCCCCATCTACATTATGGCAAGACACCTCAACATAAGACAACAATAATTGATAAGACAACATCATGAGAGCATACTGAAATCGTTAGGCAATGATAATATCGAATTTGAAAAACCCCGAGATTGTTATCGATAGGTGTACAAAGATACAGCAGGTTGCACCATTCTGCAAGAAGACCGTCATTATCTGTGATATCTCTTTGAGACTTGCATCAAACATGAAGTGAGATGGTTCAAGCTAGAAAACAAGCGAAAGGCACGGAGAACGGACTTTCTCTTTGGCCGGCATCCGAAACAAGCAAAGCGCGTGTTTCTAGCACTTGATGGCAGTGCATGACCACAACAGTTTGCCTAGTCCACAGAGCACTCACATGTCGTCAGCTTGATCTGTTAGCCACCTTCGTGAGAGCCTTTCCTCATGCTATTCACCACTTCACCTAGGAGCGAAGACCTGCCCACTGCTGTGTAGCAGGGGAGTGAACCTATGTCCACTTCCTGATCGGACATTAGTACTTTGACCTCAAAATGCGTCCCCATCATTTGATCCTCATATGTCTCGGCGTTGTGGCCTTGCCCACTATCCTTACCTTCTTCTCTCTCCTGCACGGGCATCCCAGAGGCGAGGTCGCAACAGAGTCAACCTCAGATTCTTCGAAGAGCGGAGTTCGGGCTCTCTTTTCCTTCCATACGCCCTCGACGCTATTCCCGCCCTCAGCAATCATAAGTCTTACAGATGACAATTCCACCTTCTTCCTCGCTCGTCCAGCCGACTTTGGACCTTCTCTCAATACAAACGGTCTCAGCGGGCAACTATGGATTGGAAGTGGCTTTGGAGACGATAGTGTAGGTCGAGGTGGTGCACCTGACACTGGGTCTGAAGGCGAACTTGGATGCAGCGACGTGCCTGGTTGGGAAGGCGGTAGCCAAATATATCGCAAAGACAACGGCGCCGACCAGGGTGCTGCCCAGGAAGCAAGTAAGGTTGCCCCTTATGGAGGCCAACCAAGCATGTTTGCCGATGCTGTATCGGACGAGAATGAGGAGCCCTCGGAAAGCGATGGGACTGACGATCATCTGCACCACCCTCTTCCTTCATCTCCAGTCTCCCGGCCTGCCGAGCCAGGGCAATCCGTTCAACACCCTCCCCCAGAGCGCGGCTCCTCGTCTACACATGCGGACATTCAGTCATTACAAGAAAGCGCTGAGATATCAGGTAAAGTAGTTCTTTTGAGTCGTGGCGGTTGTGGTTTTTTGGAAAAGGTCAAATGGGCCCAAAGACGTGGTGCAACGGCTCTAATTGTGGGTGATCATACTCGCGGCGGTCCTCTCATTACGATGTATGCAAGAGGGGACACATCCAATGTTACAATATCATCGCTTTTCACTTCACATACGACCGCCCATCTGCTCTCGTCACTCATCCCGCCCGAGAGTCTTGGTGACGAGCCCGATTCGGGAGAAGGACCAGGAACAACCCCAAAAAAAGAGGGTTCGAAAAACAAGGCAAACGATGACAGACCTACTTTCACTCCCGCATCAACGCCAAAATCGACATCTGTGCCGCCCAATCGTCAACGCCGCCCTCCAAGTAATATGGCAGGGTCCAAGGCCGAACAAAAGACAGAGCATGATTCAAGCTGGCTTAAAATGGTTTTCGGAGGTAGCAGTAAGCCTCGCCCGTCTCGCAGAGTTGAGGATAGTAGGCGCCCGCCGAGCAGTGGCCGACTCGACTGGTTCAGCGAGAAGTGGACAGACGAGTCGCCAAAGGAGAGAGTAGCAAGCGCCAGCCGAAATGGCAAGTCTGAGTTCAATGGTAAGGCCAAGACCGAGAACACAGTCAAAGAAAGCGCAAAGGTTGGATCACATCTTAATACTGGAGATGATTTCGTCATTGGTGTTCAAGATTGGCGAGATCCAGATCTAGTTGCAGCCAAGCCTTCTTCTCAAACGAAAAGCACGACTACGACACTAGCATCTGCACCAACCCCGATGGCATCAAAGGCACTTTACAGAGGTAGCGAATCAACAGAACAAAACCTCGAGACAGCCCTCAGAGGTGGAAGTATCACACCGGGAAGCGGGCAATATCAAAAGCCTGGAGGCAAAGTGGAAATCCAGGAGAACGATCGGAAATCAGCGTACCAGGAAGACCGGGAGCCATCGTCGACTACGAAGAGCGCTGCTGTAGCACAGGGCGCCAATGTAGACCACTTTGTTCAGAATCCCCAGGATGAGCATGAAGGCCTTTGGGTTACGTTGACACCAACCACCATGTCTACGAGTCCGTTCTTCGACACCCTTTTGGTTCTTGTGGTCAGCCCGCTAGTCACCTTGACTGTTGTTTACGCATTGCTGCTCCTCCGTTCCCGCATTCGTAGACGACGATGGAGGGCCCCTAAGTCCGTCGTCGATCGCCTTCCGGTTCGCACATACCATACCATGTCTTGTACTTCTACAACATCATCCAGCAGTATTGCCACTCCCCTCAGCTCTTCTCCAGCCTCGCCTCTCCTTCATTCAAGTCCTAGATCCATTTCAGCTCGTAACAAACCTCGCTCGGCAACCGCATCGGGGATAGAGGACGCAGTCTCGGCATCTTTGGATCGAGCCACCGCTGCCTCCATTGCACACCAGGAGAAACGAGCTGCTCATCCTAGGTCAAAGAGGAGATATAACGGGAAGCAAGTAGAGTGTGTAGTGTGCCTTGAGGAATATGTCGATGGCGAAAGCAGAGTTATGAGCCTACCTTGTGGCCATGAATTTCACGCTGGGTGCATGTGAGCCATCACTAGCGTAGTTATTTTCTGTACTACGATGCTAATCTTTCCCACAGAACACCATGGTTGACCACTCGACGACGGACATGTCCTATCTGCAAGGGTGACGTGGTTCGATCGATGGCACAACCATCATCAGACACTTCACCCGACACCAGCCTCCACCATCCGTACCGAGACGATCCGACCAATGCAGATGTCCAGGTGCAAGCTGCTGAGACCACGAATGAGTCTCCTTCCGCTGCCATCCCCATCCCTCGCGACATTGACCTCGAGCAAGGAGACGATATGGCAGCAACGCTCGTTGACGATCAGCCTGAAGCTTCGACTCCGAGAAGCACATGGCGAGGACTCGCAGCATCCATGAGCCTCTCAGCGTTTAGCGGGGAGGGGGCATGGAGGCAGGCTCAAGAGGATCGCAACAGATAACGCTAATCTCACATCTTGGGGGCTAACGCTCTTGTCCATAGCCGATTGAGCAGGGTGCAAGGCGCTGGGGATCTGGCCATGGTGCATTGGGTTACGACGGGCATTGAACCGAGGGAGCATTGCATGGAGTCCGTTCGTAAATGTGGTGTCTCAATGACAGGCCGCGTTGTGTCTACAAATGATGCCCACGCCTTCTTGTAAATAGAAGAGTATAACGATTCACCTCATTCCTATAAATCAATAGTGTGAAATGGCGCGTTCTCTTGTCCGAAGAAAGTACAAACTTGGAACCAAGGCGTAGGTCTAGGCATGACGTCTGTTTGCATTCTGGCAGCGGAAACCCGGTTCCTCCACCAAACGCATTTTCCCATTCCCTGCAACAAAGATCCGAAAATGGCAGACAAAGTCAAAGAAGTTGCTCGAGAGGAGGCAGAGCACATCAAGACTCAGACCATCCAAGCTGCGCGCTCTGCAGCATACCTCTATCCTCTCAGGGCAAGTAATTCAAATTCGAGAAGCCAGCAGCTCTTCGTCAAACCAGCATTTGACTGACAATGCAATTGGTAGGGAATCTACTATTTCGTCTCACACCGTGACCTATGGTATACTCTCTTTCCGGTCTGTCGACCTCTTCAGCCCCGCTGAACAATGTCCAAACAGGCAACCTCTGATCAAGAAACTTGCTCCAACCATGACTCTTGGTCTCGGCGTCACAACCTTCATGTTCGTATTCACCTACCTCCCTCAAATGGCCATCATGGCCTTTACCTCCGGACCTTTAGCTGCCATCAGCGCCGCACTACTCGTCCTCTCGGAATCCTCCACACTCTTTACTGTCCTCAGTAAAACTTTCCTCATCGACGACGCCCTAGTCGATACTTTCGACGGCGTACTCATCTCTAAGAATACTACAAATCTCGTCTCTGAAGGAAGGCAGATCAAGGGTGGAAGTGGCGTCATGGGAAAGCTTGGGAAGTTGACCAAGAAGCCATTCCAGCAGTTTACGCCAACTGCCATCATACGATACTTTATGTATCTACCACTCAACTTCATTCCAGTAGTAGGGACGGTCATGTTCGTGATACTGCAAGGCAAGAGAGCGGGTCCGGCAGCACATCAGAGGTACTTCCAATTGAAGCAGTGGAACAGCTCGCAAAAGCAGAAGCATGTAGAGGAGTACAAGGCTGCTTATACCAGGTATACTTTCTATTGCATTCCTGGCATTCTCAAGCATCTACTAATGACTGTCAGTTTCGGCGTGACTGCAGTCCTCCTCGAGCTGGTGCCACTTGCTTCGATTCTGTTCTCGTTCACGAACACCACTGGCGCAGCGCTTTGGGCGGCTGACATGGAGAAGGGCAACGTGACGGCAGAGGGCACTGCGCCACAACTCAGGGAGCAGGTGAAGAAGGCAGAGTGAATGGTTCAGAAGCTTTTGGGGGGATGCGATGCTACCCTTTTGTCGGAGGTCTGAGTCCGCTGCGCAACGACTCTGTAATATTCTACCGTGTCAGCCTGATCCGTGTACACAATGGCTAAGTATTCGAACTGCCTACCGTCCCACTGTCACTTCTGTCGATGAAAGCTCATGACGGAACAAGCAGCCGCTGGTGATTGATTCAATGCTTCAGTGCTACGGGAGTCCTATCTAACGATTGGTCTCAGCATCAGCATTCTCGCTTTACACGAAGCATGAGCCCTGGACCAAATTAGGGTTGGCTGCAATCAAAGAGCGACTTGTCCCCCAATAGGCCTCATGCAGGTAAATCAGCAGCAACCCATGAATGCCACCTAGACTCCGATGTACACTTCCGTGGCTACTTCAAGTGAGAGGCCAATTCGGCTAGGCACAGCGGTTAGGCCAATCCTCAGTCCATCCCAGCAATTGCTTCGCTGATGCCCTTCATCTAGACTTCTTTGACATGCATCACCCATTTTCGTAGTGCATAATCCTCTCCTTGGTACTGAAACTTCAAAGGTACCTGATTTAGATTGTTCCTTGACCAGAGCTTCAATCGTGTCAATGTAAATTACAGAAGTGACTGCCTAAGAACGTGACTGCCCCAAGCGCGCACATCAATATTTACCCCGACTACCACGCGAAAATGAGAACGGGCAACCGAACACACGATCACCCCTTCTGACACTCTCTTCCTTCCTCTCCACCACAACATCAGACTTCCGCCACCACACTCATTTGAACTTATCTTTCCTGCGGCCAAGTCCCGCCATCGCTCATTAAATCATTCAATTCAATACCCTCATTCACCTTTTGATCTATCAAAACCCCACGCTCATTTTCTTTCCCAGGTGAGTCTCCTACTTTTTACTTTTTAGCCGTCTTTACTCAGGTAAAGTTGCTAACAAAAATAATTCAACACAGGCCAAAATGAAGGCAAATTTATTCGGCCCTGGCACGGCTCTCCTGCTGCTTGTCACGGTTGGGCTAGCCTCCACTGCCAAAGTTCGTCTACAAGCTCACGGTCATCAGCACGGAGATGTTTACGGTCGGATCATGCACAAGCCAACAGCTAGCTCTGGTAGCAGCTTTTTGGTCACTGCCATCCAAGGTAAGCATCTTTTGACCGCTATCTGCCTTGTGAAGATACACTGATATGCGATCAGGTCCCCTCGCTCCGCTTCCCAAGTCAGCTCGGCCTTCGATTGGTGTCGGCTGCTTTGATGGTGAATGTGCTCGGCTGAACGCAACCAATCCCTCACGTGTTTCTACACGGGTAACACCTATGCCCCAGCCTCAAAACCAGCATTTGGAGCTTAGAGATGATGGTACAGCTTTGCCTTTCAGCCGACGTCCGCGCTATCGTACACGCTCTGTCCCTAAGAATGGAGACTTCACTGCAACCATCAAAGTGGACTCACTCACCTCGGAAGAATTAATGATGAAGCCAACTGGTAAGCATTGGTCTGGCTCAAATCGTGTCTGGCTTTGATTGCTGACTTCGGCACTAATGTAGCAAACACCCTTCTACCGCACAACGCCTTACCAACATCCATTGATGTCGAGGTTGATGGTGTTTTGGAGAACGTTTCCATTGACGATGTTGAGCCTCATGTCTTCCCAGGCTTCGAAGCTCGGGACCCTCATCACCCACTCCACCCCATCGTTCCTAGACAAGACAACGGCTATCAGTCTTTTGTCCTCGGAGGGTTTTCATCGCCAACTTCTTCAATTGTGGGATCTGTCGCTGTGGCATCTGTTACCGCATATGGATATACAATGGCACCAGCACCATCCGCTTCAACATCAGTAACTCTGAGCGTCACATCAGCATCGACAGCACTCTCTGCGGCTGCGTCTTCAACTGCGAGTGCTTCGTCGATCTGTCCAGCTAGCAACGGCACTACCTACACATCAGCCGACGGCATTGAATACCAGATCGACTGCAATACAGACTTCCTGGAAAACAATCTTGACTATCAGCTTGTAGGCAGCTTTGCCGGATGTGTCCAGAAGTGCGATGCCTGGAATTATAATCATCACCAGGTCCAATGCTTAGCGGCACTTTTCCTACCGGACCGCGAAGTAGATGCAAATGATTGCTATCTTAAGTCGAACTTGGTGGATCCAAGCTCAGCTTCTTTACTTATTGAGGGTGCGATACGAATGGGCTATGCTACTGTCACCTCTGCAATCCCGACGCTGAGCTCAACTTCAGTCTCTCAAGCTTCAGCCGCAGCAGTGTCCACTTCAACTTCGACCGCGCACTCAGTTGCGGAGTCAAGCACTTCATCTTCTATCGCTCCTACAAGCTCCGCCTCTAGTATCTCTAGTCCAGGGGTCACGTACGGCTCTGGAAGCTCGGTAATTGTGCCTAAAGTTGGTTCGTCGCACTTACAGGGCCCTACCCAGAACACCCCGTCCCAGCAATACATTGACGTTGAAGGACCGGCCGGTATTACACTTGCGAGCAGTCTTTTGACAGTCGGCGTTAACGGCGATCTGACCACCGGCTACGAAATCTCCGAGCAGACTGGTGTGCTTGAGGTCAATATCTCGACTCAGTCTCACTTGAGTCCCCTGAAAAACACACCACATCTTTCACGAGACGGCGGTAGAGGTGGTATGGTAAATGGGGAGCATGTCTTCGTTTTCTGCGATACCGGCTCTTATTCCACCACCACTTCTACTTCGAACGGAAACTTCCTTGGCTTCGTATCTAGCTCAGTCGCGACTGACGTCGGTATGAAGGGCCTTACCGGTGGGCCTCTCAACTTGCAGGATGGCATTGGACAGTGGAGTGATGATGCAGGTCGAATGCGTGGCTTTGCACCCCTCACCGAAGGCGAGGTGGCATATAACCAAGTCATGCAGGGCCAAGGACAACGGTATGCTGTATGGCCTGAGTCTGACATTATTCCCCTTGATGCGACGACCGGTATCATGTACGCTCCAATTGTCTACGACAATGTCAACGAGATCACGAAGGCTGCTGTTTTCACTTACACTGGTGCAACACTCTTGACGATTAGCGCTGGCGGCAATGGAGGCCCCGTTGCAGAGCGAACGGTGGAAAAGATCTTTCAGCAGGACGAAATCGAATGGGGATGTTCGGGAGGCATTCGCTCCTGGGGTGTATCCGGTATTGGCGGGGATGATGGTAAGGTCTATATCTTCGGCAATGTCGCTGGCGGTATCCTCCTGGGACGGACATCACCTGCAAAGATTACAGACGTTACATCAGTGAGTTGTCACTGATTCGATTGATTCACTCACTCCTAATTTGCATTACAGATTCAGTACTGGGATGGCAGCTCCTGGACCAACAACATGCCAACCTCCACTTCTAAAGCTTACTTTATTGCTGGTTCTTTCATGGATGTCAATGTCTTCTACTCGCCTCGACACCTAACCTTCATCATCGTTTACCTCACCATCTACGCCGATAGCACCTTCTACTACCGCTATCTAGAAGCCGACCAGGGAATACTCCCACCGTTCGCTCCAGGAGGAGACTCATCTTCGGACTATGTAGAGACTATCCTCAAGTATAATTGGTCAGAGCAGCAAGTATTGTACAAAGCAGCTCAAGGACTAAGCGGCAAATACATCTACTCTGGAGGTCCTCATCTGGGATATTACGGTTCGAACGATATTATCAACGGAGGTTCGAGGATGCTACTCAGCTGGGCTGCCCCTACAGGTTTGGATCCTTCGACCCTGACAAGTGAATATCAGATCTTGACCGCGGAGATCGATTGGGTTTGAGGACTGCCCTGCTGCCTCCTGCATTCTTATGGTCCGTGTGCCAGAGTTGCAACTCTTGTGGCAGGGGCCGATCTTCTGGATATGCCTGTGGATATCCTACTTCGAATCTTTCTTGTTGCTTGTGCTTTAACCTCACTTTTACTTCCGTTCTAGGCCGAGATCACAATAAAGCTAGCATCAGACCTTTGGCGGATCTTGCTATGCCTATCATAGCGCATGTCAAGAATGTCTTACTGCTGGCAGTATCAGTCGTTATTTTCTTCCCGCTGGTGGACATCTGAGGGACGAGACTTTACTGTACATTACGCTTCGA
>JAABUP010009530.1_pt1 | contig 11878 bp, 10 predicted proteins | sample 5559201 | NCBI WGS metagenome assembly JAABUP01 (sample SAMN10711887, study PRJNA513373) | rock metagenome | isolation source: Antarctica rocks | place: Antarctica | reverse complement strand
ACACTGTCTAGTACATCATCACCAACACGATGTAGACGCAAATTACGGTCGGTACCCCAGGATACGAGCTGGAATTCGCGGTTGTCAATATCGTCACCTATAGTGCCCCTGAACCGCCACAGAAACTCTTTCACTTGATCGTTGTGGCCCGAAAACTGATACACTGATGTTGGCGACATCGGACTCTTTGTTCCTACACCCTCGTCTAGACCGTAGTCATAAAGATGCAAATCATGGTCTCCACGCTGAGGCATAGCCAAAAGACCCGATCCGAACGGCGTGTACCGTGCTCGCCAGACTGGGAACGGGGTGGCAATTGTTCGGTCTGGCTTGTCATCGTGCTTCGTGTAATCCCAAAATTTGATGGTCCTGTCCAACGAGCAAGTTATCAGATTGTTTGTTGCTGTCCTATTCCAATCAACCCCATAAATCTTCGTGGCATGAGCTTCAATAGATTTTAATGGATAAGCCCCCTTCCGGTCATCCCAGATTCGCAGGAACTTGTTGTGAGATGATGCCAAGATATGGGATTCTTGGCGATTCCACTTCACTTGAGTTGCACCCGCGAACCAGTCACAGAAGGTCACAGCAGGTCTAGCCGGATGACGTAGATCCCAACAATGTACAAAACTATCAACAGCACAAGTGGCGAGGACATCAGGATGATGTGCCGAAAAATTTATATCTGTAATGGCTCGAGTATGCGCATGTAGAACGTGCTCAATGGATGCTTGCGAGGATATCATTGCAAGATTCCAGACAAGGGCTTTCTGGTTCGATGTACTTACCACCCAATAGTCTCGAGATGCAAACGGTGACCATTGGACATCAGCTACCTCCCATGGTGTTCGATGGGGGAGATGCCTAGGAGGTGAGTAAGGAGAGTCGAGGTCGATGATATGCAGACCCTGGCGCCTGCTGCTTATAAGCACCGAACTCCGTCAACGTTTTGATACGTACGAAGCCAAAACTACATCTCTACCACATGGTGATATGGAGGCAGATCCGACAGGCTCGTCGAGGCGAAATGAGCCGTCCTTCCCAAAGGTCGGGCTGTCGAATGCGGAAGCCAAGCTCTTCAGCTCTTCACTTCCAGCCATGTTTACTACCTCAAGGTCATGGTCGTCTGACAGCCGACCGAATGCGATTGATGATAGGATAATGAAGACGCATGGTGCTCAAGTATCATCTTCTGCACCTTCTCCTTTCTCGATATATCACGACTCCATAACTACAATCTTTTTATCAAACAATCGAAACACGAGAGAACAAATGCCGATAACGATCGACATCCACTGTTTGTTATCGATCGGGACAGACTCGTTGGCAGGCGAGTTTGGCTGTTGAAGTGATTAAGTGAATTTCCGTGTCAAAATGCTGACTCGTAAAAACATTACCTCTTCACCACATTGCTGCTGTGCATCAAAGCATGATGAAACGTTAGTGAATATGGCTCATTTATGTGCAGAGACAAGTAGCCTGATAAGGTAGATGATCTCGCGCCTGGCGTCGAAGTATGCTCTAATAAAGCTAGTCCTATTTTAGCTTGGCGTTCAAACCTCCCCCAGGGTCTGCGTCACAGCAAGTTTGAACGCAAGCACACTCTTGCTTCCCAGCATTTGCTCCATACTGTTGTCATTTACTATATTCTCCGCCGGGCGTTACATTACTCCGCACAGTCTTGCTTGCTACCTCCATATGCAGTGACAATCTTTCTTAAACGACAGTATTGCCTTGCCCTTCGCTCCTCGACGAAACCCCGCGATTTCCAGATCAAGCAACACCTTGAACAGATTCAAGCGTAACGAAGCGCTACTAGCGACTTGCTGTGACAGTATCAATAACAGAAAAGCTCTCGAATGATCTCGGCCGGTATGGCTGCCTTACCGAAGAGAATCGTGAAGGAGACTGAACGTCTAATGGCCGAACCGTAGGTTCTCTCTAAACTGCAACACGGTATATCAGGATGAAGGCCGCCATTCTGACCATATGCTGTATTTGCCAGAGTTCCAGGCATCAGTGCTGTTCCTCATGAGGATAACCTGCGATATTTTGACGTAAAGATACATGGTCCTTCTCAGTCGCCTTATGAATGTCAGTCTCATTTTTTTCTTTCTCGCGAAATTTAGACTCAGCTAATCCACAAATAGCTGGCATTTTTAAACTCGAGCTCTTCCTCCCAGACGATTATCCCATGACGCCACCAAAGATAAGATTTCTTACTAAAATCTACCACCCCAATATCGATAAGCTTGGTCGAATATGCTTGGATGTGCTCAAAAGTACATATGAGTTCTCCCGCCATTTCTTCCCACATACTCATGGTAGTAGGCAATTGGTCTCCAGCACTCCAAATTCGTACGATACTCCTTTCAATACAGGCACTTCTGGGAGCTCCGAACCCAGACGATCCCCTAGCAAATGATGTTGCTCAGAGATGGAAAGAGGATGAACAGGCTGCAATACAAACTGCCCGAGAATGGACGCGCACATACGCAAAGGCTTGATGGCGTTGAAGGCTGTGGAATGTCAGGAAGAGGGGTACAGGCGTGACGGAACTATGCTTATGGTGGATAGAGAGGCTCCAGGTAGACATATGATTCTTTACCTAGGTATCGAGGAGTATCTTTTCCCTCTGCAACTTTCCAATACTTAAGCGTAACAGAACTCTGTTGTCATCTTTCTTCGTTCTGCCAATTTTCCTATTGATTACTTGTCGAGAGCCTCTCAAGACTAACGGATACCTGACGTTGGACTCCGACTGTTGCTACTGTGAAAGGTGCTCCCTAGGTACCGCATTTATCGCTCTCAATCGATGCACAGTACGAGGAACTCTCGAAGTTTCTGCCGAAGAACTCTCTTCCCGTCAGCTATTGTGGGAAAGAAACAAGTTTGGTATCAGTAATCTTAAGTGATTTACGATCGTCCTACATGGAGATTTATTGTGATATGCAGTTTTATAGGCCATTGACCATCAGCTAGTTTTCAGCATACTAAGACCACATGTGAAGAGCTGTGTCTGAATACGGTGGGAATATGCTTTCCCTGAACGGTAGCTGTCTTACCTTTAGTGTAAGTCATCCAAGCTCCACCTAAATTAGATAGGGTAAGATTTCCTATTGCAGTCCTAGTCCTGATGTATTCATGATGGTCAAAGTATTTGCCAATCACGTTCTACTGCTTACCCTCTGCCAAAGGTGTCCTGGCCGTCGCCAATCCCGACCGGGTTATTTTAATACGACGTATTTTAACCCAACACACCCTCCTTAGTGGCAAAAAGCGTGATAAATCTTCAACAACGAAACGAAGTTTCTTACACCCTCATCTGTTCAAAACATCTTCTTTGCTAAGGTACCAAACATTCCCATATCCCTTCCATATCGCTGATGCCCTTAGTGGCGGGTATAGGCGATAGCGCTAGCATTCGCGGCTAACTGGTTGGGGTGATCTTTCAGTTATGGCTCTTCACGACCTGCTCACGCATGCTCGCACGAGATTTGCTGCCTCCACCGTTGCTACCAAGGTCTCTGCTGCTCTCGGCATCATGTCTGGCTACGCATTTGCTCGTAAAGCGCTCAAACGTGCTGGCAATGTATGTGCTCCTACCTTACTTTGGTCAGTGGTGATCTTGAAACTCAACACTCGGTGATCTAGGACGAAAACGCTGGCAGCAACGCCCAGGAGCTTTCATCTTCGCTTGCAGCCCCCAGAGCTCCAGAAAACGTTGCTAACGGGGACAACAATCTTGATCAGATGTTACAGAGCGGTAGGAATACGTTCAAGTCTTCATCTAAAATTAGGAGCTAACACAATCAGCGACTACAGGCCACAGCTTGGATGCACTTTCAACTCCTCCGCTTCCCAATGATGGAGCTCGCACCCGTTACTCGCCTCCTGACAAAAAGCACACAGACCAAGAACTTCTACCTAAGCCCCTGAAGATCCGTGATACCAATTCCCCTGATGACAAAGATCGTGAGACATCTTTCTTGGATATGCTTAAGACTAATCCTCTCGAGGAAATCAGTCCGCTGAAGGGGAAAACTGGTACCTCAGCCGCATCTCCAACCACAAAGAACGGGCAACACCTTGAAGGTGGGCATAAAGACGACACGTATCCTAGGATCAAAACCACTGCGCAAGCTACGGGATCGAAACCGTTGGGCTTCCGCGAAAGCAACGCGATCGAGAATGTTGGTGACGGAAGCACTGAGATGCCACCCCTGCGTCGCGCCATGACTGATCCATTCGAGGAGACCAAACCTACAAAAGAGACCGCAAAGACTACCCAAGTATGGACGCCCTTTGCTATGTCTCGTCAGCTGATGACTCGCTTTCGCCTTGATCAAGATAGACAACGAGAGCTCGCCGATAAGTCCGGCAGCAATGATAAAAACGATGAGTTCTCTCTTCGAGCTTTGGCAAAGACTGATCCTGCCTACGAAAAGGTGGTTGTCAGTCCGAGCTACACAGGATTTCAGGTGGAATCTCCCGTTAGCACTCTACGTCGTGAGGTATCTTCAGCTTTCAGTAAGGAGACTTCCGACCTGACCATGACTCCGAACGCATCTACCCACTCCATGTTGTCTCAGTCTAAGTCAAGAGAGCGTAAGCGTTTGTTGGCTACTATCAAAGAGTCTCCAACCACCAACGAATCATTCCCTCGCCAGGGAAGCAAAGTCCTATATGATGCTGAGGCAAGTAAACTTAGCGGACGTTACAAATTCTCTACTCGCGACGCGGACTCTAGTCCATGGTCGACCCCTTCGGCCAAGCGAACGACTCGGAAGAACGTACTGACTGCGGACACAATCAAAGCGTCCATCAAAGCTGGCGTGACGAGCCAGAAATCTCCAAACCCGGCCAGTAGCAAACCTAAATCAATGTATAGGTTACCCGATGCTCCTGAGCCAATTTATCCACAGGGAGGGCCGTCCCTATTCACTGATGGCCATACTAAGGCGAAACAATTTCGCGCGTCTTACCTTCAGGATGCTTTCGGCGGCGAATCCAGCAAGGGAATTTACCATTCGGACAGCTCCAGGACTGTATGGCCCGAGACGGAGCCGGACGAGGAAATGCAAGAGGAAGCAGAGGAGGTGGGAAAAGTGTTTTTCTTCGAAGACTTCCATGGAGAGAACATTGTCAAGACCAAAGCTGGCAAGGGCACTGAGCAGACCTCAGGTCAGAGTAATTCCGAGCAAGTAATCAACAACGGCGAAGTAAAAGTTGAGGCTACGGCTATCGCGGATGACAGCTCTGATCATAGCACTATAAAAGGGGTTTCCACCATTTGCCAGGACATAAACCAGGCGATCTCTGAAATCGACGAGGCTACTCGTCATGAGCAAGCTACTCGTAAAGATGAAGCTGCGCGTAAGGAGGCAGACGCTCGCCAGCCCAAGGGGCACGAGGATATCAAAACTTGCAGGGTGCCCTAACCTACTGTCTTCTCTTCAATTGGATTTTGCTAACGCTCGAATATTCAGGTCGATGAGTTGCGCAAGAACACTGGCACCGAGGTTGTTCTTTACGCCGAGAGTGATCTGCGCCCCAAGCACCCCAATCACGGGCGCAAATGGAATGCAAAGAATCTCTTCTGTACCAACTGTCAAGGTAAATGTGCAGTATGCAACGCTCCCTGCTGTGTCCTGATGAAGGCCATCATCGGTATGACGGAAATAGAGGATCAGGCCAACTTGAAATATGATGAGGATCAAATCTGCCAGTTAGCTTGCAGCATAGACTCGTTGGTTGGCGAACATGGTATGGATGAGCCTACGTTCATCCGGTGCACTCAATGCTTCAGTTTCGTCTGCCCCGATTGCTGCAGTCAATGCCCGGTCTATCCTTGCCACGATTGCACGTGTAGGGTATGTTCGAATCACGTCCCCAAAGACTATGCCGAGACCTAATTTTCTCACAGAAATGCAACCTTGAGGGTCAGTGGAAATGCTGCGACTATCACGACAAGACGGACATTCCGGATCATATTAAACCGTACCAGCGTTTCCAGCACCAGAGAATGTGAAAATCGACGGATGGGATAAAGTCCAATGACTGTTCTCATTTGTACTTTACCTAGGGTGACCCATGGTGGCTAACACAATGATTGGATGAGATACTAGGTACCTTAGGGGCCCTTGCGAGAGTTCTAAACAGCCTGTTATAGAACAATGTCCTTTTAGCATACTGTCAAATCAATGCTAGTAATTTTTTAACATGATATCAAAAATGACATGATGTAATATTGAACAGCTTGTTATATGTGACCGATTATTCCATGTCTGAACATGAACACATGTTTGTTTTCAACAGTATGTAAAAAAAATTCAAAAAGATAACGTTACTTAATTACATTTCAAAAGTCCGTCTGTTCATGTCTTAACGTTATATTCAGATTTTCATTTTTAACGGCTTATTAAACGATGGATTATACTCGATAGCTGTACATTTCGTTTAGTATGAACATTTCTAATGAACAATTTGTTAAGACTTTTTACTAAAAACGACATATTACATATGTACATCATGCACACAGTAAACATTTTGATTAAAGGTTTTCTTATATTGATGTTAACAGCAATTTAATTTTAATAAAGATGCTTCCATGTTCTGCTGAATATCTGTTAACAGGTTTGGTTTTTGTTAATAGTCTGTTAAAGCATATCATTAACAACAACAAGTCAATATAAAAGTGCCATTGTTAAGCGGCTTGATATAGCAGATTTCAGAACTTGATTTCCATTTCAGCAGTCTGCCAACAGTTTATTAGCAGGCTGTTGCTTAACCACGCAAGGGCCTCCAAGGAATGTGATGCACGAATGAGATACCAGGTTTACGAAAATGGAACGGGGGGAGCAATACTATGACTGCGCAAAGGAAACACCAGGTTTACGGGATGTCTCCGAAGCGCACAAATTCAACGCATAGTTCGCGGGATACTTCTGTTATAGGGGGGACTCCGTCAAAAGAGAAGTATATCATGATTTTAATCTACAATAAAGGTTTAATATAAGACTTTTCGCTGTTAAGACTTGTTTTCTATCACCTATTCAGCACTAATAAGGTTGTTTTTAGATCGCTTTCTAGTAGCCTGCGAAGCAGCATTCAACGTGAGATCACGAGGCCGACTTTCGTTAGTCTTCTCTTTTATGACTCGCTCTGATCTTGTTTTCATCGAAGCTTAGAACGACGACGAAGCGAGGTCGGGTGAGAACAAGGTCAAGAATACTCTTCTTGCTTCAACCTTATGAACGATCGTGAAGCAGAAGCCGGAGCGATGACGTGCGTGATCTTGATTCGGAACATCGTATTGCTCGCGGTTTCCTGAAGTGATCAGTTGCTTCGATAAAATCCGGTCTATGATCTTCTAAACGACAGGTACAAGAGACTCGTCTTGCCGAGGATAAGATAGTAGTGAGGGCATGACGGCAGGAAGGTGAGTAGGTGAGTGAGTAGACGGGTGAAGTTTTTCAGGTATTAGGAAGGAGTATGAGTACGAAGTTGATTTGTTTCTATGTTTGAAGGGAGAATCAATTTGATCAACTAAAATATGAACGAAGAAGGTTCATCATGATATGCCTCACACTTGGCGAAGTCGTCGTAAATAAACGAAGTACCTCGCGAACTGTGTGCTGTTGAACTGTGGGTTGAATTTGTGTGCCTCCAGGGCATTCTGCCAGGTTTACGAGAATGGAAAGGATGTCATGTTAGCCATAGCGTACGAAATTACATGCAAAGTATAAGTCGATAGCCACAGCATCGGAGTTTATATGCAAAGCATAACTTGACTTCAACATTGGTTCAATCGCCGTGAATTCCCTTTCTCAAGATATCATGTGGATGAAGTCGAGGGGACTCGCTTGGCTACCTTTAGGCCCTAGATAGTCGTCACGTGTCCCACATAGCCGAATCTCGCGAAATCGTCATCCTAATATAGGCACACACGAACCACAGAAATTCACGATTGTACACGCAAGGGCTACACAACGGCGCAGCCAATATGCGTACTTACGAGGACACCTTCAGTGGTGACAAGATCTATCCTGGAAAGGTATGCATAGCGCGTTGCATGTGCCGAACAATCCACAAACCATCATCTACCTACTCGTCACATGAATACTGCGAACTCAAATCTGGCATTGAGGGAACTGGGCCGCTAACAACCCCGTGATATTTTTAGGGAAAGCTCTACGTCCGAGGCGACAGCAAGATCTTCCGCTTCCAGAATGGCAAGACCGAATCTCTCTTCCTACAGCGAAAGAACCCTCGCCGAATCGCATGGACGACTCTTTTCAGGAGGCAACATAAGAAGGGTATTTCTGAGGTATGAAACTTATGTTTCTACATTACATTTCTACGTCTAGCCTGCGCTTGGAAAACTACATTGCATATGGCAGTTTAGACCCAGAGGGCTTGGTCCCATCCAACCAAACCGAGCTTATCCATTTTAATAGAGGTATTCAGGTGCCTCAAATCATCCCTCGCTAACTATATGCTCTCTTCAGGAAATCGCCAAAAAACGCACCCGCCGTATTGTAAAGCAACAACGGGGCATTGTCGGTGCCTCCCTCGATATCATCAAAGAGCGTCGATCCCAACGCCCAGAAGCTCGTGCCGCAGCTCGTCAGGCCGCCATCAAAGAAGGCAAGGAGAAGAAAGCGACAGCAGAGAGCAAGAAGAAGATGGAGAAGGCGAAGAGTGCGGCGGGAGCAGCAAGGGGACAGCCGGGACGGATTCAGTCGAAAATGGGAGCGAAGGGGGCCCCTAACAAGGGTATGGCGGGGAAGACACGATAGGTGGTATGGTACGAATTGGCGGAGGGGTTCTTGCTTGATGGGCATAGGGAGCATGTGTCCAATCAAGATATGGTCGCACAAACGAATCCCTGATCTGCTGCTGTGATCTTGCAACTTGGATGAACCTTTGTAGATTCGAGCAGCTGTTGGGTGGAAACAGTCGAACCCCTAACGATTGCGTAGCGTTATGCATGGGAGTGCCATGTACAATAGCAACAATTTCCGTTATCCTTCTCCAAGTACGGAGTAATCGTGCCACGCTATCACCTACTTTACCTGTACCAAAGTGCGACAGACTGACAGTCTTGGCTCGCCAATGCGAAGAATGATTGAGCACGGTAATTTTGAGCACGGTAATTGGATCCTTACCAAAGTACGGAGGCTAATTGATGAACGAAAAGGTAGATGTACTGTAAGATGATTAATCTGACCGGAATTCCCCTTCGTGTATAATTCAAGCATGTCATTCAAGAGTCCAGCTGCACGCATTATGAAGCATACGAAGCAATTCTATGAAATTGCATCTTTCAGATATCTAATCAATAGCTGGGTGTCCTGGTAGTTATTCAAATTTGCAACCATCCTGAAAGTACAGTACTTCGAGACCCTGCGTCGTCATAGGCACCATCTCAAGCTTTTTCCGAAAGTACCCCTCCGTAGTTTTCTGTTTTCTATCCCCCATTCCTATCTATACCCCTCCAACCTCACATAGCGCGTTGTGATGGGATCTCTTCCTCCTTCAAACGGCAAGATCGTCCTTGTCTCTGGTATCAATGGCTAGTACGATCCCCCAAACACAATATACCGCTCTTTATACTGATAATTACCCTCAGCATTGCCTCGAGGATTGGCCTCGATCTTCTCGAAAAGGGTTATACCGTAAGAGGAACTTCAAGAGCAAAGCACAGCGCGGATGCCCTCATCAATGGCGCCTACAAACAGTACGCAGATCGTGTCCAAATGTACTCCGTCCCTGTGATGACGGACTCTGGCGCATTCGACGTAGCAGTCAAAGGTTCTGACTACCCCGATATCCATTCCCAGAGCCCGCCTAATCCCACCTCTAGGCGTGACCGCAATCATTCACACCGCATCTCCTATAAACTTTGAAATCAAAACTTGGGACGAGATGGTGGTCCCTGCCGTCAACGGCGCCCTCAGCATTCTAAATTCCGCGTACAAGCACGCCGGCCCTCAACTGGAATCCTTTGTCATAACCTCCTCCTTTGCCGCCGTCTCCGACCCTTCGAAAAGACCCTATACTTTCACCGCCGCGGACTGGAACACATGGGCCGAAGCTGAACACAAAAAGCTGGGCTCCGACACCCCACCCACTGTCCTATACCCCGCCTCCAAAGCCGCTGCTGAGCGCGCCATATGGGATTTCAGAGACGAGCACAAGGTCTGTACCTGCTCACCGCATTCCAAATCGGTACTGCGGAACTAATTGCCATAAGCCCCCCTTCGCAATCACCTCCATCAACCCCGCCGTCGTCACCGGCCCCCCAGTCCAACCTCCGTCCTCGCCCACCAATCTCAATGAAACCCTGAAGCCCGTCTGGGGCCTCTTTTCCGGCAGCGTTACCACCATTCCCCCAGCCATTGGCTCCGCCGGCTACATCGATGTGCGCGACGTCTCCGCCATGCACGTCTGGGCAACTGAACACCCCAAGCAAGCAAACGGGCAACGGTACCTAATGGCCAAAGGGCGTGGGGTGCCACAAGCCATGGCCGACATATTACGTCGGAGATTCCCGGAAAGGAAGGGGGTGATACCCGAGGGAACGCCGGGCGAAGGCTATGTACCAGGGTATGACTGGCCGGAGGGCGGGGCGCGGTTGGATATGGAGCCAGCGAAGCAGGCGCTAGGGAGAGAGATGGTGGGGTTTGAGGAGTCCGTGTTGGATACCGTGGCAGTGTTTCAGAAGGTTTATGGGAAGGAATTAGGGGAGGGGGGGAAGAGATGAAGGGGAATGAGTTGAAGATGGGGGTGACGGATGGGAAGGCTGCGTAAGGGAGGGGCTCGGGAGAGTGGTTGGGTTGGGCTGCAAATATGGCTATTGGGGGGTTGAGGATAGTATGTACAAAGACATTGGCATTGCCTTGCAGTGATCTTTCCGAGTTGGGTACCGAGGAAGAGTATTCCTTGGCCAAAAGATTGAGATTTACCAAGAACATCTCTGAATCAATTGAACTGGGTTGTTGTACGAAGGCAATATCCCAATTCACGTCACAGCCACCACCATCACCGTCATGACCCCTAACTGTCACGATACGCTTTCCCCCATTCCCCTAAGGAGCGCTAAAACTATCAGCTATCCGCTGAACAAAATCGCAGTATTGCCATTCTTGCCACAAGGTTTTCGTAGCGTCGGGAGGTCGTTCAAGTGTACGGACGGAGGATGAGACTCTCTCGATTCTCCTATGGAAGTAGCTAATCTACCCCCATCGTGTCAACCTCTTTCGTCATAATTCATCTGACCCATGATGATCTGCTTAAAGCAACGATTGATAGCTTTCGCTTCTGACAAGATTGTGAGTGTCGACGCGAGCATATGTTTTATATTTGCATGATAGAAAGGATTGGGGGAGAGTGTGGAATTGAGTTGAGAGAGGCTGGAATTAAGGGGTAGAGAGGGGGCTATGTACTATCTTTTTGATACCTATAGTAGCAAACCTTCCGCTGCCCTTACGCACATTAATTCTACGTACATACGAAAAGGAAGCTTGGTCTCCAACCCGCCAAGTACAGGACTCCTTGGCTCTGGGCCGTCATTTCCATTGTCGCTCGAATTCTCCACATAATTGCTCCCGTCCCGCTCCATCTCAACATCGGCTTCTGCTTCGTCCTTGTCTACTACTTCGTTGCCCATGTAGACTTCGACACCTAGATATTCTTCATCGTGGTAAATGTTAATGTGGTCTTCCTCGTTCTCGTTGAGGCCTTCCAAAGTCTTCCTGGGTTTTTGTGATAAGAACTCGCAGTTTTGTTGTTGTCCTCCTGGCGGTCTACAACGACGGGCGTTTCACTCCCATAGCTGTTACCTGCTGCTGGCTGTAGATCTACATAACCCTTC
>JAABUP010009529.1_pt1 | contig 11880 bp, 8 predicted proteins | sample 5559201 | NCBI WGS metagenome assembly JAABUP01 (sample SAMN10711887, study PRJNA513373) | rock metagenome | isolation source: Antarctica rocks | place: Antarctica | reverse complement strand
CCCCCCCCTTCCCCAAAGACATTCGACTTGGCAGCAGTTTCTTTTGTTCAGCATTGCAACAGTGTGAATGGCATTGCTCACTACTGTACATTCACTGTATAGATACTTGACTATAATTTATTTGCTTTAGTTCAACTTATGGACACATGCACTTTGAGAATCACCTAGTGGATCATATGCAGAATCATCTCTTATGCGGCCTGTAACCTCATCATCAGCTTCCTCAGCAGTAGCTGCATCGGCAGCTGCATCATGAGGCCCCTCAGAGATCCCAGGAGAAGAAGAGGAAGGAGCGCCGGAGGATGCTGCATCGTCTGAAGAGGAGGAAGGGGAGGCTGAAGCAGCGGAGCTGTCAGAAGAAGAGGAAGATGCGCCTGATGAGGTCGAGTCACCTGAAGAAGGAGAAGAATTTGCGGTTCAGCCAAAAGGTAAGACTTCTGAAAATACCTGACCAGCATGAGAACAGCAGAAGAAGCAGAAGTGTAAGGCAAAAGATGGAGCGTGCCACAATGAGGTAGAAGAGAAAAAGGGATATGCAAGGTCAAAGGCCTCTCAGCAGCAGCAGAAGAAGAACGCATGTCAGCAAAACACAGCAAGACCATGCGTTTGCATTATATTTGCATGATATTTTGCACATGCTGCGAAAAGCTAGCGTGGTTGAAGCAGTGCTACAGAAGTTTGGCTAGGGTGAGCATCACATTGTGAACAAAATCAAAAGCGGCAGGATGGAAATGGTAGCATGGCATGCACAGCAGCAAGCCTGATGAAGACAGGAGGGGACAATCATGAAACAACTGCAGAACAAGCATTGATAGAGAAAAGTACAATCTGCGTCGCACACACACAGCTCAATATTGCATACACTGCAAACATCAACTCAGTCAAAGAACAAGACATGGATTTGTCTGTTGCAAATGGCAAAGGCCTGCAATTCAAGACGGCATTACACAGTGACGGCACTGAATTACGACGTAACACCACTCACTGGATGCTTCAGTGGACAGTCTGTGCAGCGCAGCTGTTGCTGCTTGCAGCACGTCCCTTCCTTCTTCTTGATCAACACCACCTGGTGACTCATCCGCCACATGACCTGTCGGCTGAGCTGCTGCAGGCCGATCCTCTGCTTCTTCCCTGTCGCTTGCAATGTTGTCACATTCTCCTGATGACTCATTGCCTGCCGGCGCAGCTGCCGTGCTGACCTGGTTCTTGCTGCCGACAGAGCCACCTGATGACTCATCAGCTGCAGCTGTAGCTGCAGCTGCTGGTGCTGCTGCCTGGTCGATTTCTTCATCACTGCTACCAGAGCTGCTAGATCCATTGGATGAGAAATCTGAAGAGCTCTGAGGCGCGGCTGGTGCTTGATTGGGCACTGCAGCTGGCACATGGGGTGCCTGATTAGGCACTGCGACTGGAGCCTGATCAGGCACTTCTTCTTCCTCGCTGCTGTCAGAGTCGATGGATGAGTCATCTGAGGAAGAGTAAGAGTCACCAGATGCCGCCTGATCAGGCACTGCTGCTGCATCTGGCATGGCAACATCTTCTTCTTCTCTGCTGTCAGAGTCGCTGGATGACTCGTCTGATGAGGAAAAACTGCTTGATGATCCTGCAACTTGAGCTGGCACTGTGGTCGCTGCCGGACCAACTATTTCCAGATCACGTGCATCAGCTGATGCATGCTGCATTGGTTGATCCTCTTCTTCTTCACTGCTTGAGTCACTGGAGGACTCATCAGATGACGATGACTCAGGTGAGTCAGGTGGTGCCTGATCAGGCAATGCAGCCCTTGCTGCTGGCACTGGCGGTTCCTCTTCTTCCTCGCTGCTGGAGTCACTGGATGAGTCATCTGACATAGATGATGTTGTTGCTGGCGTATCAGGAGGTGCCTGATCTGGCGCTGAGACTGACAGTTTTGGAGCCTGATCTTCCTCTTCTTCACTGTCACCGGAATTGCTGGAAGACTCATTTAAGGATGAAGCTGTTGCCTGAAGGGGGACTGCTGCAGCCTCTGGCTTCTGCTCATCCTCTTCTTCACTGTCGCTACTAGAGGTTATTAAGGATGACTCGTCAGATGAGTCCTCCTGAGGAGCTTGATCAGACACTAAAGCTGGCGCATCTGGCATCTGTTCATCCTCTTCTTCTTCGCTGCTGCTGGGCTGAGTAGAGGGGCTGTTGGAAGCAACCCTTGCCTGATCAGGCGATGGCTGGGCAATTGGCGAGGCCTCATCCTCTTCATCCTCGCCACTGCTGGACTCTGGAGATGAGTCAGCCTGGAGGGATTTTGCCTGATCAGGCACTGCAGCTGCAGCAGGCAAAGCAGCCTGATCTTCTTCCTCCTCCTCACTGCTGCTGGACTCAGACTCAGCTTCTAAGGAAGATGACTCATCAGCTGCAGCTGTCACTTGCTCAGGCATCTGAGCTGGCGCAGCTATCTTGGACATCTGCTTCTCTTCCTCTTCCTCGTTGCTGCTACTGCTTGCAGCTGACGCTGAAGCAGACTTGTCGGATTCCTCTTCATCTTCATCATTGCTGTTGCTATCTGCAGCCAGTTCTTTTTCAGCAGCTGCTTTCTGACGACTGACCGCTGCTGCTGCTGCTGTAGGTGCTGCTGTTGCAGCAGCTGATGACAAATGCCTTTTGGTCAGCTTACGTGATCTGGCAAGCCTCACTTCTGAATCAGTCTCAGAACCTGAACTTGACTCAGAGCTGGAGTCTGAGTCGCTGCCTGGGGCAGAGTCTGATCTGTCTGATGCTTTGAGTGAAGCCGCTGGCCTTTGATCAAGACCTGGCTTCACTGATACCTGCAGGTCCAAGGCACACTACATCAACATTCTCACTATACTTGTTTTTCCTTCTTTTGTTTTGCAATTGCAGGTTCAAGGCAGATGGCTCAGTGCACAGCAAGCTGTTTTATTCTGTGTTGTATTGTGGGTTAGATAGTGTAAAATTTCAGCCCGTGCATCATGCAGATTACAACAAAGCACGTGTTGCAGTGCATGTCAAAGACAAAGTATACAGGTCAAAGACAGAGGGAATTGTTCGTAGGGTTTAGGCTGTAGGGTTTGCAGGCTATAATACTGAGGTGCATCAGTAGTGGGGCCCCAGGAAAACATTCTTTGAATGAAAATTCAAAATCCAAAGATCAGACCTCCTGCACACTCCACTGCTTAATCAACCACATGTGCTCTTGTGCTTGTGATGACCGGAGGACTCAAAACACAACTTCTAAGGGATGACTCAGGAAGCGCAGAAAACTGTCAAAAGACAAGCCGCTCACGGTGGCAATCAATCAAAAAAACGTGACTGAAAATTGCGTGAATGCAAAGGGTCAACTCACAAGGCAGCTAGGGTGTGCAACAGACCAATCTCAATGAGTCATATGAGACTGTGGCTGAGTAACAGACTGATGTGTAGACCCCTTGCCAAAACAGCAGAGACATGATGGTGGTTTCAGCAGCAGCCTCAAGCTGTGTCATACTAGGCTGCTTGCAATGAAGGGGTGCATTTGTAAGACTATGAAGATCTCTGAAGTTGCAACAGTACCATTGGACTCTGAAGGTGTAGGGTTGCAAAGGGACAAGATCTTAGGGTTTGGATGCATGCCAGGTAGCTTGGCAAGGCAAACTTAGAGTTTAGACTTTAGGCTTCAGCGTCATTTAGGCGTATACACTGAACCTATGTGGTTAACCCTGTGCTTATAGTGCTGGGCCAGTCAAGCTTTTGCATCTGCTGCAAAGCAAATGGTGACAGTCCTGCTATTCGATAAGCTGTGGCAGAGGTATGACGAAATGATACAACTATTACTTGGACAGCGTACCACAATGTGTGTGAATGTGTAGGTGTGTGCGTATGTACATCTAGCGGACCCTAGAGCAGGATACATATCTGAGGGAAGCATAATGAGTGAGTGTCTGTATGCAGATTATAAAAGGTAGACAAGGCAGGAGCAGAATGTGCAATACCTTAGAGGGACCTTGTGTGGGCACAGAAGCTGGTTTGTCAAGTTCAAGCTTGTTCTTCAGCAGTGGCAGCTGCTGCTGCTGCTGCTGCATCACAGCAGCTGCCTGAGCAGCTGCAAACTGACGCTGGAACGACAACCTCATCTTCTGTCTCCTACTTAGTTTGCCACTGGGTCGCTCGGCATCTGTCACATGAGCAGCTGGTGCAGCAGCCGACGGTCCAGGATCAGTCATCACCGCAGCTGCTGAGGCAGCTGCTGGCCTGAGGAGCATTGAGACATCTGCCTGCTGGACTGGAGTTGCAGAAGCTGGCGCAGCAGCTGGCTGCATGAGATCAGTCATCTTTGACTGATGAGCTGCTTGACTTGTTGGCGGATTCTTCCTAGCTCTCTGCTTCTGCTTGTAAGCTTGCCGGTTGAGACTGTTCCTCTTCTTCTTGCCAGAGGGCTGGTCAGGCGCCCCTGATGGGTTGTGCTCATGCTCAGCCATGACAGCCTGTAAGTGCAGCAATACAGCCTGTAAGCGCAGCAATACGGCCTGTAAGTGCAGCAATACAGCCTGTAAGTGCAGCAATACGGCCTGTAAGTGCAGCAATACGGCCTGTAAGTGCAGCAATACAGCCTGTAAGTGCAGCAATACAGCCTGTAAGTGCAGCAATACGGCCTGTAAAAGCAGCAATACGGCCTGCAAGTGCAGCAATACGGCCTGTAAGTGCAGCAATACGGCCTGTAAGTGCAGCAATACGGCCTGTAAGTGCAGCAATACGGCCTGTAAGTGCAGCAATACAGCAATCAGGCTGAATGCGAGGAGGGCTCGCCAAGATGCAGGGCAGTTTGTTTTGCTTATCAGTATTAACATCGTTATCAATCATTATGAATATTCACATTCACAATATGTGAATATTCATAATGTTGCCTGTCATGATTGTCATGTTAGTGTTGTTGTTCTCACTTGTTGCTGCTATTACCACTGTTGCTGTCATGGTCAACACCAGTATCATTACTATGGTCTTTATCATGAGCACTGCCTACATGACGCTCACACACACAAGTCAGACAGCAATAATGATGACAGGTGCATGTGGAACTTGCCTGATCACCACCGTGCCTCTGCCTCTTCACCTGCATTCCCTCTTCTTCTGCTTCGTTCCCTGGTGTCTGTTCCACACCTCTGACTTGAGCAAAGGCCTGAGATAAGCGCCGCTTATGACTCACGCTCTGAATGTTGCCCTCACGCTGCTGTGCCTGCTGCTGTGCAGGCTGTGACCCATGCTGTGCATGCTGTGAACCATGCTGTGCCTGCTGCTCTGCCTGCTGCTGTGCAGGCTGTGACCCACACTGAGCTTGCTGCTGCTGCTGCTGTACCTGCTGCTGTTGTTGCTGCTGTTCTTGCTGCTGCTGCTGCTCCTGCTGTTGTAGCTGCAGCAGCATTTGCTGCTGTACTCGGTGACGCTGTGCAGCTACAGCAGAAGCTGAGGGCACTGTGATGTGCAGAGAGCCATCTTGCTGTGAGTTACCTCCAGACACAGACTCTGCAGTCAACAGAACAGTACTTACACATATTCCGCGTAATACACGTATTCTTGCTGTGAGTTACCTCCAGATACAGACTCTGCACTCAACAACATGGTGATCACATGTAGTCCACATTATACGCGTAACACACACGTTAGCATAAGGGCTAGGTAGGTGCACAGCCAGTCTTGCAGTTTTTGCGCAGTGGTTTTACACAAGCACACCAGGTTGAGCATTGCAAGGTTTTGACATTGTTGTGCTTGTATCATGCACAATGATGCATGACATTAGTCATGGCTTGGAATGATATCAATGCAATATGCAAGATGCCAGTGAGCTCTGGCATATCATGTCACTCAAAGTCAAACTCGAGTCAGAAGGGCAAGCATTGCTGTGGCAATAGACTCAGCCAACAGCATCACTATCATAACAGACTTATGCTAGCAAGCTTGTCTATTTGCACTCCAGTTGAGGTGAGAGCAGTGACACATATGAGTCGTGTATATGAGTCAACACTCCCCCCTCAACTGGACTGTAAATTGGACAAGCTTGCCAGCATACGATTGACAGGCGCACAGTGTCTGACACATGTAGTGCAAGTTGATCCTGACTTTCTGGGCTGCATCTGTTGACACAACCTACACATTGTCACCAAGGGGTGAAGGAACTTCACCAATCTGATTTGGACCACAACAACTCTGCTGTTGGTTTGCTGACTGTCAAAACAGGAACTTCTGTTATTGCGAGTGTGTGTTGTATTCTGATTGTCTAAATACTCAGCGTTGTGCATGCATGACCCTCACAAAGGGATGCATGCAAGTGTGAGTGAGTGAGTGAGTGAGTGAGTGAGTGAGTGAGTGAGTGAGTGAGTGAGTGAGTGAGTGAGTGAGTGAGTGAGTGAGTGAGTGAGTGAGTGAGTGAGTGAGTGAGTGAGTGAGTGAGTGAAAGAGTGAGTGAGTGAGTGAGTGAGTGAGTGAGTGAGAGAGTGAGGCAGGGAGAGAGTGAGGTGAGTGAGCAAGCAAGTCATTTGCTCAGCAGGGGAGTGAGGCAATGACTAGCCAATGGATGAGTGTCTGACTGACTGACTGAGAGAATGCACAATTGACTGAGCAGAAGAACGACTAACTGCATGACTAAAGACAACACATCCCGTACAACAGCATACCTTGTCGAGCTGACTCAACCTCATCGTCCACATGACCCAGCAGGCTGTTGAATCCTAAGGGGGGTTCCTCATCAGGGGGTGGCTGAGGTGGGTTGACAATGCCTACTGGTGCAAACTCACTGTTGGCTGGCTGGCCTGCTACGGATACTGCTGCAGGCTGTTGAAGTGGCTGGCACTGATTCCCCTGCATCAAGAGAATGACAATAAATAATACTAACAGTAATATCAATAATAATAATAATATAGTAATAATAAAAGTTGCTTTCCAGCTCAAGATGAGGTAATTAAGTCTTGTTTTGCCAAAGCAGTCTGCAGCAGCAAACGCCTTTGATGAATTATGAGATTCCATTTGTGCGCCTTGTGTGTATCCTTACACTTGACACCATGTTATCGCATTGACTTGAAACAAGTGTATGCTGATGAGTCAACTTGGCGTATGACAATGTGTGCCGAAGCTATGTCAGCAGTGCACCTCCTCTCAAGTAGATATGTGAGGCCATTACTGGACAGCAATCAATCGGGGTTTTCCACTACGTAGTAGACTGTCTAGATTTCATGATGATTTGAACATGATTGCCATGATTGGCACAAGCGATCGGCTGTGTTGGCTGGCAGAAACTTGTAAAATCCTTCTTCTTCTTCTTCAAGGCAGCAGTGAGCAAAATCAGAGGGGGCAGTGGGGATCCAGATTCAAGAGGCCATGACTTTGGGATGATTGTGGCAATAAGTGCATGCTCACGTGGGTCCCATGGTGATGTGGCAAAACTTCTGGAAGACGAGGGAGGTGCATGAAACGAGGTGCATGATCGGTTGGTAACTGAGTAGGGTGGCTACAGCTAATGATTGACTTTGTTCATAGCTGACTTGAGTTGCAGCAGGGAAAATAGTTCCTGATACAGATGCAGCTTCACTGACATGACAGTCAGACAGCAGTGCACATGCAGAGCAGCACTCATAAGCAGTGATGCAAGTTTCAGCAGGAAGGATTGAGTGATGGACACCACTTTGGAAGCATGACCCAGAACTTGTCTGCATGTTGTGTTCAAAATGTTGGCAACTTTGCATTGTGCTTGCGTATTTTGACATGCCGCACTGCCTTGATGAGCTGTGCAATGACTGTGAGTGGCAATTAGCAGCCTGGGCATGAGCCTGTGTTCAGCATGACTTGCATGTGCAGCTGACTGGAGAGCTTTGAGGTGAGCATGCTCTTGAGGGGCTCACCGCTGAATTAAACAGGTCTGCGTGGAAGTGTACTTCCCCAGGTGGTGCAAAACCTGCAGGAAGCCGCACGTACATAAGAACAAGGAAGGCTGCTCTGTATGACGGGAAGGCTGCTCTGTATGACGGGCTAAGATGCTCCAGTTCGCAGACAGAGCCACTGTTGAATACGGAGTTGTGATCACGGCAGGCTGTTCAGCATGCACACCTGAAATCAAATTGGAGGCAGCCATGGCCCACCAATCGAGATTGCCTTGCTCTAATGCATGCTTGGCGTACAAACGCCGACAGCTCGCTACATCGTGCTCGGGATACTGTATCTGGTGCCGACGGACTGTCTCAGCTGCATATGCACGAAGACTACTTCAGGATACATCAAAGCCTTAGATGCAATATAAGAAACACAGCAAGCGAGGTGATACTGGCAGAATTGGAACGCATCAGCATCAGCCAGAAGAAGCAGCGAAAGCGGTAGGTCACACCTTGCAGATGGGAAATAGTAGTCGTAGAGTTGGCCAAGATGAGAACTCCTGTATTTGCGCAACTACTTACAAATACTCTCCACCTTTCGTCGTTTGGTGCTGGAGAAGCCATAAGCTGGGCAGGTGCCTGTGGCTCCCTTTGGTGAGGTAACAATGTGTGCACCAGCAAGTCGCCTCCAGTGGGCACCGGCGACAAGCAATACGCCTGCGCCCTTCTACCAGCAAACATTCTCTGCTTGAAGATTGCCCACCGGCAGCATCTCACGAGGGCTTTCAGTCTGAAAGCGTTTGCTTCAAAAGCAAAGGCCATCGCCGCTGCCACCCAGGGGGGTTTGAAATGTGAAAGGGAGGGGACCCCAAGTCGTGCAGTTCACATGCAGAAGCCAACATTTTGTCGGATTGCGTTTGAGTGTCACTTCGGTGTCATCTTTGTGCTCTGCACGGCTGCATGATTGGCGGATATGTTGCGTAGCAGGTGAGGAGGGTTTGTTGTGCAGAAGTGTCTGTGCAAGGTGATTGCTGTTTAAAAAATTGGCAATCACCATGCCAGCAATGACACGTACACATGTAGATGTGTCTTTAAACAGGCTGAACAACTTCACTATATCCTTAGGACTATGACCAGGGCATGTACAGCTTTCAACTCGACAGAACAAAGCTATTAGGCAACTTGTCATGCGTCCCGCGTGTTCTGGCCTGGCCTAGCTGGGCCTTCCAAGTCTTAACTCAAGAAAGTCAGAAATGTTCAGGAATGATGGTGTGCTGGTCAAAGACACCTGTAGCTGATGAGATCATCAAAGATTGCTGTTATACCCACAATCACAGATGAAAAGGAGACACTAAAATGCACAATTTACCTGCTGTTTCACATGCCTATCAAGGCCTGTGTAGTTTTCGCTTGAGTAGACACTTGCAGCAAGACCAGAAGCACGCTTGCTACTGACAACTGACATGGGCCAAATTTAGAACACTGAAAAGGATCTGCAAAACAACGCAGCTGCAAGGCTGTCACAGTTCGATTCCTTGATCAACAGACTTCAACTTCGACAGGCTAACACAAAAATTAAAATGTACAGAGAAACAATGAGACTATGATACAACAAACAAAAAAATGACAGCTGCTGCTGGTGGTACAAACATGGCAGCAGCAGTCCCTGCCTGACCATACATGCACCCACAACTGAATGTAACAAAATGTCACAAATGTCACATGAATATACCAAAGCATCACATTTGTCACATGCATCTCCTGTCTAGTCACGCCTCAACTCTGGCATGCTGGCCACTTCTGTAGGATGCCAGACCCAGTGATGCAGCGGTGGTGCATTTGGCTTGTCAGAAAGTGTGAACTTGACAGTCCGGGTGACATGTAAAGGCAGAGCCTCAGCCAGTGCTACAAGCTCTCTACTTTCTACTTGATTTTTTTGCTGGTCAAGTCTATGTTGAGATGTGATCCGACATATCAAAGTCAGTGCCCGAAGGTTTGGACACATGCCCAAGATGCCTAAGTATGCCCCAGCAGTGCAGTCTCCCTCTGTTGCAAGAAGAGTTGCCTGCTCCAGCTCGTCCAAGCAAGCCATTCGATGCAAGCTTCGTAAAGCATGCAGCTCGTTGGCACGATTAATTCGTAGCTCAAGGCAGTGTGGCCTCATAGCAGCTGCGCAGCTCTTGCTGCAGACAGCAAGGCTCGCTAGGTCAGCCAAAGATACATTTCGGAGAACAACGCTCACTATGCTGGATAAATGGATGATGTCAGTGAGGACAGTCCCGAGACCATCTGAGGTATGCTTGCTGCTGTCATTGCGCTGCATAGCTAGCGTACAGGCAATTTTTGGCTTTCCACTGTAGCAAGGAGCTGACGAGCTGTGTAAGATAGCTAGAGTGCGTCTGCATTTGCTCGACAGGGCAAGGTGGATGCAGGCTTGGTCCAAACGCGGCAAGGTGGATTTGATGCAGCCTGTGTATGCTGTCCGAGACTTTCAGAACCGTAAGTTATATACAGTACAGCGTAATGACGACGCAATATGCTGGACATAATATAGCAGCAGAGTCTGACAGCAGAGGCTGCATCTATGATGCTTTGGCTGCATGATGTCGTACCCTTACGCTTTCATGAGATGCACTGCAGGCTGTGTTACTGTCACTTGCGATCATCACACCTGCAGGGTTCAGCTGAGCGTACATGTGATAGCATCAATGTGTGGCGTTCTGCTCATAATGGCTCGTCACTCGTGATGGCTCATCAAATTTAATGACAGATCCGAACTCACACCAACATGCTTGTACTCCATTTGAAATCCGTGGCGGCGTAAAACAATGCAGGAAGTTGGCCTCCTAACATGCGTTCAATGCGCCTATCGGCCTAGCGCTAGTAGCTAAGCCTCAGTGAGCCTGTGACCTCCCAGAGTTTGCTACACACATACACATGCAGATCAAGTGCCCAAGGCAAACAACATCAGCATTGAGCGTGGGTCTGTCAACAGCAAAAGAAAACGCAGCAACGTTCAAATATCATTCAAAATCATGAATAAAAGGGTGAGCCTGCATCACAAGGCTCAAATGCAGTTGCGTAAAGCTGACAAACCAAATGCACACCCTTCAATCTGAGATCAAAAGCTACTCTAGACACAAGGATCCCCTTGAGTTCTGCATGGATCTGAGCAGAATGACCAGGGGGTGAAGACCCTGAGGAGGGCAACCCCACATCATTTTCACAGAGCAACTGCTGCTAGCGCTGTTGAGATGTTGAGAGACGGCCCTGACACAGCATCTTGTTGAGTTGCTGCAGGCGTTTTCTTTGGCTCAAGTGCATTGACAGCGTTCAGTAATGAGTGCAGAACCTCATCCTCATAGTTGTCATTCACAAAGTCTTGCTCAATGTTTTTGATCTTGGAAGCCGCTGCATCAAGGTTGGCCAACTTCTGCACCAAGTCTGCACGCTGCTGTGCCACCTGCTTGTCCTCATACATCTTGGGAAGCACTATCGGCTTAGTCTTGACATATTCAACCACATGCCTGACGATGCACCTGCTAACACGGACTTTCAATTCTCCATGCACAAAGCTGAGGGCAGTGGAGCACAACAACTGCTGTATGCTTGCGCGTGCCAGCTCATCCACAAGCGGCTTGGCCGCCAACAAGGCTTTGGTCACACGGTCAGACAATTCGCCATGCAGCATGTCCTGGAAAGTGGCTAGACGCTGGAGGCCTCCTCGGTGTGGAGCACAGTGACAGACACGATCAAACGCTGTGCGCACCGCCTCAAGGTATCTGGAACTCTGCAATGCTGCATTGACAGATTGCTTGATCTGCAACTCATTGTCTAGGGTGACACCTGTGGAGATTTGCTCTTCATACAGGTGTGCAGTGAGCCAGCTCAAAAGCACTGCAGCACTGGTCTGGGCAAAATGCATTCCCCGCTGTTCAGTAGTGCTTTGCAAAACAGGCTCACAGCAGGCCTGTGCCACTGCAATAGCACCTGTGGAGATTTGCTCTTCATACAGGTGTGCAGTGAGCCAGCTCAAAAGCACTGCACCACTGGTCTG
>JAABUP010009528.1_pt1 | contig 11882 bp, 10 predicted proteins | sample 5559201 | NCBI WGS metagenome assembly JAABUP01 (sample SAMN10711887, study PRJNA513373) | rock metagenome | isolation source: Antarctica rocks | place: Antarctica | reverse complement strand
GCCCCCTGCCCTCTGCCCTCACACTTTGCTTGTTCTTATTATTATTCATATTTGATTGTTATATTCTTATTGTTATTATCATCATCATCATCATCATCATCGTTATCATCAACATTACTGCTTTTACTTTTGCAGCACTGCTTTTCTTGACCTATGGGTTTAGGGCAGGGAAGGGCAGGGAAGGGCAGGGCAGGGCAGAGCGTGCCTAGTGCACCCAGGGTGTGAGGATTGCGTTTACTGCATGACTAAGGTCCCAACAGCCAAGCTGCAATGCTGCACAACTCTATGCAAGCTTCAATGCATTGTGTGTGGTGTACAAAACAAATGTATATGCCAAGCTTTAGCTTATGAGACTGTGTCAGACTGTTGCCGCTGCCCACAGGAGTCTAATGAGGATCATGCTTGATTGCCATGACTCATCCTCCTTAATAGTTGTGTGGGCAGCTGCAAGTAGTTTGCTCAGTTAGACAGTCCAGGAACTGAGTGCAGAGCCTCTCTGCATGTCATTGCTGGTTAGAAGCAGCTTCAGAGTGTTGATCGCCGCCATGACATGAGTTGAACTAGCGCGTGTACATGTACATGTATGTAGTAATCAGAAAGCATCAAGATTGTCTCAGCATGTTATACAGCACATGCTGTGACCATCTTGATCTGTTCTGACCGCTCAAGGTGCATGTTTGGTGCTTTAGGGCTCACTTAAGTTTCACAGTAAGATACAATCACTTGCCCTGGCAGACCCTGTGCCCCCCTCCCTTGCTTTGTCCTCTCCCGATCGGCCCAACAAACCCTGATTGGCTGCAGGGTGCCTCTTCAGGACTGGTGGTCACCTCTCATGCACTGCCCGGGAAGGTGCTAGAGAAGCTGGAGATTTAGGTGGAGGGAGATGTGGTGCCTGCCCAACTGGCTGTGGAGCATGCTGCAAAAGCGATAAACAGCTTTTCCACGACCGGTTAAAATGCATCTATTTTTAATACGTACTTTTGAACTGTACGTATTAACCACCCATGATTGCGCAAAGCGCAATAATTATCTCCCTTCGGCCAAGTGCCCTGACAATGTCCACCCAGTAAGCCCTCTCACAACTTCATGTGCTGGGACACACCATGATCTTGCAACATTGCAATTGTCGTTGTAAGATCGGTGCGCAGAATACAACTTTTACCTGAAGTCATCAGCAACTCAATGCTGAGAATTGATGTTTGGAAGGCAACTCTTGTGGGCCTATGTCATTCAACTTTGGCACCGCTGTTGTAAGCTGCTAGAGCAATGAAGGGAAAGAAGCATTTTCAGTTGTCTTCAAAGTCTGACTGGCCTTCTGCTCTGTGGTTCTTATAATGGCATGTTGCAATCATCAGTTCTGATGTGATGTTGTCGTTGTCAACTATGTCTGAGCATGGCAAACCTGATGCAAAGTGCAATGCTGTGAGGCTGGGAGCTTGCTTGGTCGTATCATGCCTCTCTTGGCTGCTCCCTTTGTTGAGTTTGCAGGCAGACTACGAAGTAAACAGATAGCAACGTATATAGCATGCTGCTGGGTTGGTTTGTTGCTGCCTTGGAGTGAGTTACACTCATGACTGTGGGCTGCCGTGCTGGTGTTGACGGTCATTGGTCTTTGACCCCGTATGCATTCCTTGGATAGTGATGAAGAGGATTGACCAGCATCTTTCTGTCTGGCGGTAATGCATAGGCATGCTTGGCATTCCTATCTTGAGTGCTGTGTCAACATAGCTGGCTGTTTGATTGCATGTGACATGCAGAAAGACCTCACTTGGGCAGGGACCACTTCTGAATAGGTATGTCAGTTGGCAGTGGGAACTTGCTTCACTGTCCAGAAGTGGTTGACCGTGTATGTTGCCAAGGTACATCAGCTCTCTTTGGCCGGCCTGGTATGGACCACCCTTTTGAACGTCATTGTCAGGGACGTCATTGACAATGACGTCCAATAGGGTGGTCCATACCAGGCCGGACACTTAGCAAGGCCGATTTACCTTGCCACCATACATAGCGTAGGAAATAACTTCCCCATAGCCTAGGTCCTCCTCAAACTCCATCACCCATACGTCATTCAGAGTACAATTCCCATCAACCGCCATTTGATTGATGTATATATACATATACCTATATTGGAAAAATCTGTTAATAAAAAACCCACATGCGCCTCTATGCACCATGATTGTCCAGCAGTAGGTGAAAAAGTATGGTCACAGCAGAGGTTTCAGACATTAGCAGGGAATCCTGGCATCAGCAAATACATTTCAATGTGTTTGTTGATGCCAAGAGCCTTCTCAATGGCTGAGGCATCTGACACTGGTCTTGAACTTCTTTGGTTGCTGTTGTCAACTAGCCCTACTGACCTTCATGCAAGATTGCATAGTAGTCACTGCTGCCTGCACATGTCATGCTCAGCTTCAACATGACATGCTGATGCTGAGCACGACATGACCACCCAAACAATCACCCAGTTGTCTCAGTGTGCCGATCTGCTATTAGCAAAAAAAGACGATGTCTTCGTCTTCTTTGGGTGATAGCAGTAGATGGCACACTGAGACAAGGCATTAGCACAAAACATTCAAGTATTTGCAGTTTTTGCCTAGGCCTGCGCAAGTCATGACTTGTACTTGAGTACTACAAGTCTTGTGGCTCATAGCCTACCATGCCAGATTGCCTCTGTTCAGCTGACATACAAGCTGCAGGTTGTGGTTGTGAATCAGCTGTTTGTTTTCCTGATCGTGATTTGGCTACACGGCACCAAAGAAGTACATGCTGCGAGAAACATTGAATCACTGTACATTTTCCTGTCACTCATGACATTTTTGAGCCCTCCTGTTTGGCTTTGAGAGTGGTCTCAAGATACCAAGTCTTGATGTCAACAAAGGTGCTGCTGATTGGCCAATTGGGGGCAGTCTAATCGTGCATGCACTGCGGTCACTGCACAATCTGCTACATGTGTTCTAGCTCAAGGCCAACTTCCAGCCTTGTTTGCAAGCTACATTTGCAGTTGTGAAGAAGTCAGGCTGCAGCGGTTGCTCAGCTGCTGTTTGTCAGCCAGAAATATTTATAGATATTTAATTATAATAAATATAATAATAAATAAGCAATTACTTGCTTGCTTATCCCAACTTGCATCCTGCACAAACTTGATTCTGGATGTGCCTTGCTGATTTTCCTGGTTCCTTTGCATAGCAGAGCACTCTTGAAAGAGCCTCAGCGACGTTCAGAATGAAATGTGTCATCCTGATGTGAGCAGTTTTGTAATATGTTTGCAGGCGGGAGCTTACTTCTTCCGTTGGTTGCATCCGGACTGCATCGAAGAGTCAGAAGTGTCAGAGTGGCGATGGGTGTCTGGATTAAGAGGAAGAAGAATTTTGACATGGGTGGCTGCAGGTCAGCTACTTGTCTAGCAGTACCTTACATTCAAAACCAAATCTAGCATGACATCATTGGCATTGACAGCACTGGCATTGACATCAGTTGCCATTGGGTTGTAGGATGTGTGGAGAGGGATATGGTGGCAGCTGCCCCCCTGGCTGCAAGCTTGCTGCCAAGCCCCAGGAGGTACTCTCTTGCTCATCACTCATCTCTCTGCATCACTCATCACTCATCTCTCTGCACCACTGCCGCATTCCTATCATAGAATAGGCCAAGACTATCAATACTTGGGACTGGACTGGTTGGGTCATCCTTTGCATCTGCGTATGGGATCATCACAAGACAAAAAAAAAGGTGCAAAAGCTGTGCTCGTCGCTTCATCTTGCCAGCCGACAAACTTTTGCTTTTGCTTGTGACTTTCATCGTCAAAATTGTACAAATTGAATGCGGAATTTTGCCGTCATGCTGGTGGCAGTCTCTGGCTACAAACATCATCTAGCAAATTTTGTTTCAATTGAAATTTTGCATTACCCTAAGCAACATCCCAGGCACTCCAGACGCTGCACCCTGGGTGCATGCGGCATGTTGCTGCCTTATGTAGGTATACCCATCAGTCAAGTCACCTGTGCTGTAATAGTGAATCACAGTAACGTTAAAAGTAACAAAATCACAGTAAGTTTGCAACTCATCATGAGCTAGGTACATGCAGGACAAGTCTTGTCTCTCCAGAGCAGCTTGTCTTGTGCATCCCTGGATAGCCTTCCAGCATGACAGTCTGGACAAGCACGGACTGTCATGTTAGTAGGCCTTGCAGGGATGCACAACACTGCTCTAGAGAGACAAGGCTTGTCCTGCAATTACCTTGCTCATCATGAGCTGAAAAGTGTTTTGACTATTATTCATATTCCTAAAGCAATGACTACTTTGACCCATGGGTGAGGGTTCAGGGCAGGGCAGGGCGGGGCAGGGCAGGGCAGGGCAGGGCAGGGCAGGGCAGGGCAGGGCAGGGCAGGGCAGGGCATGCACCCAGGGTGCACTGTGTATTGCATAGGATGAGGCAACACTTTTTTTTGTCACATGGTATTCATGGCCATTGCTGTGCATCTCTCTTTGTAGTAGAACGCAACATTCCATGCATCATACAGTGCTATCAGCAAACCATTGTGTGCACAGCGGAGTTTGCCTTCAACATGGATTGTGCAAGTAGGCCGTGTAGTTCTACACGACTGCTCTGCGCCCGCAAGGTGCTGGCGCAGCCCATTGCACACAGCACATGCATGTCGGATACATGTGCGGTGTTGTCTGGACCTAGGTGCTTCAGCAACTTTCTTGCTTTTATTACTTGTGATCATGTCACACTTTGTCATCACCTGCAGATGCATGACACATCATGAACCTCAAGTTTGCCACTTCCAAAGCTGGAAGAACCTGAAATTTCACAATTGATAACAAGAACACATCGAAGAAGCACAACCATGCTCTTGGATTGCATGCACTGCGCAGTGCTCTCAGCCTATCCCTGCAGCCAGATGTGATACTTACCTTGTCATTCAATTGACATGGAAAGGCAGTATTTTCTTTCCTTTCTGCTCTCAACCTGCTCTTTGCCCTGCCCTGCCCTGCCCTGCCCTGCCCTGCCCTGCCCTGCCCTGCCCTGCCTAGTGGTATTCTCTGTCCTGTTGCTGATGTGGCGCTTGCTACTGCTGTCGGTGGTGGTACAGTGCATGATGCAACATTACTAGAACAGAATGCCTTGTGTACATGCTGCAGTCTCAGCTGGCCATGGCCACAAAGTCTTGTCTCATTTGTCAATGTCAAGCTGTGTCAAACTCTGTTAACAAGTACAAAGGCCAGCTGTCATGCACCACGTCTTTACAGTGTGGGTATTGCAAATGCTGCACAAGTAATGCCTGCCAAGGTCCCAACAGTTAAGCTGCAATGGTGCACGACTCTATGCAAGCTTCAACACACTGCACATGGTGTATAGAACAGATATGTATGCCGAGCTTATGAGACTGTGTCAGACTGTTGCCGCTGCCCACAGGAGTCTAATGAGGGTCATGCTTAATTGTCATGCCTGATACTCTTTGATGCTTGTGTGGGAAGCTGCAAGTAGTGTCCTCAGCTAGGTAGTCAAGGAACTGAGTGCAAAGTCTCTCTGCAAATCATCACGTGAGTGCACTGATTCAACGCTGCTGCAGAGTGTTGATCGCCGTTACGATATGCATTGAACGAGCGCATATACATGTATGTAGTGGTCAGAAGGCATCAAATTGGTCACAACATGTAACGGAACATGCTGTCACCAACCTTTTTTACCTTCTGACCCCTCAAGTGCAGCTGCTATATGTGAAGCACATCATTTGTTTGCTATGCTAGGGTCTTTTGCGTTTCACAAGGCCTCATGCAAGTCACAATGCATCACGCAATACCTGTTACACTGAATCGTGAGCTCAGTAGTTAGAAACAACTCCTGCTGTATTGAGAGTCTTGCTTCGGCACTTTTACTTCAGCCAGTTAGCTTCATTGGATTTACTGCAAGCTTGTGTGGAGTGTCAAGCTGGGATTGTTAAAAGCATCTGGACAGTATCAGTACCCACGTTTGAAGTCTCCTTGCACAACAGACGGCATCATCCTTTGTTTACCTGTCACAGTGTAGGGCTTTCAACCAGCAATCGAGTGTGCTGAGCAGCCATCACTGAGTCATCATTTGTGAGCTCAGCCTGCAAAGAGTCATCATTTGTGAGCTTAGCCTGTAGTGAGTCATTGCTTGTGAGCTCAGCCTGCAGAGAGTTGTGCTTTAGATTAGCAACCTAAGGTTGGGCCATCTTGAATGGCTGCAAAGCAACATCATTGCAGAAGCTTTTTGGGATGGTGCAGCCACTGCACCAGCCCAAATAGCATCAGCAATGATGTCGCTGAGCACCACACTGGTGGCCTTACCGCTGCATGACCAAAACACATGTTGTACAAGGCTGGACTTGTGTGAGTGCCTTGCGCAATGCAGCGTCACATGCACTACTTAACCCATGGCCAAGCATGCCCTGGGCTGCCTGTAATCGTTGCAGAAGTGCGGTCTCTCAAAGGCTTGGCTGACTTGGCTTACTTGACTGCAGGAGCAGAAGCTGGGCTTGTGGACAACTGCCCCGTCCCGCCCTGTCAGGGCAGGTGTCAGAGGAGATGGGCTGTCAGGGCAAGTTTCAGAGGAAATGAGCTTGCTATTGAGGAGTGGAGGTTGACAGGATCAGTGCAGCTGCCTGAAAAGGCCAGGTGAGCTCAGCCTGCAGTGAGTCATCATTTGTCAGCTCAGCTCGCTTTACTTTCACCTGATCATGATGTTGGTCACTAGAGACTGTTCAACAGATCAGCACTTGCCTTGCTCTCAAGGCTCAATCGAGGGCTGGGCGCTGCGTATACACATTGTAGCAAAACAACCATGTGGGCTTTTCGTCAACCCATGTTTCCTATGCATGGCACAAAAGTTTGTCATAACAAGGCAATTTTGTTGCACTGTCGTTACAGCTTTGCGTGGTGCTTTGCATGGCAATTTCATGGTCTCAAGAACTCTGGGTGCATGCATGGCAGCAATGAGTGTATACGCAATAAACCCTGTACTTGATTTGAGTGCAGGCTCTTGCATAAAGCTGTCCTTGACCAATTGAGATCACCATGGTCATCTCACTTGAGCCAGGCAAGCTTCATTAAAGAGAACAACCATCCTATTGTCAAACAAGTCCCAGATTGCTCTGTCAGTCATAGACAACAGTCTTTGATGTTTGATTTTGCCCAGCTCACCACTTCAAGTTGACAATCGTCAACCTGCAATTGCAAGGGGATACTTAGACTATATATAGTGAAAATGGTCATCAGATCATCAGATCATTTGAAAAATTCATCAGCCTCAGAAACGTGACCCCTGGTCTAGAGAGTCACACTGACCCAAGATCGATGTGACTGAGTTGCTCTCATTTTGCATCAAGTATGACTTTCTGGAGCCAGATAGGCACGGCAGTGCTGCATGCCGTATTCATCATCAGTGCAGATGCTGTGAGCCAGATGGCTGTTAACACGTGGGGCACTTGCTTTTGTGCAGAGACACTCTGGCAACATCAATGTATTGTACAAGCAGTAGAGATGGCAGTACCAGAACAGCTAACGGTCGTCATAATCAGGCATGCCCTGCCCTGCCCTGCCCTGCCCTGCCCTGCCCTGCACTGCCCTGCCCTGCCCTGCCCTGCCCTGCCCTGCCCTGCCCTGCCCTGCCCTGCTTAAGCTTATCAGACTGTGTCTGACTTTTGCCGCTGCCCACAGGAGTCTAATGAGGGTCATGCTTGATTGCCATGCCTGATCGTCCTTGAGACTTGTGTTGGAGGGGGCAAGTGATTGCCTCAATCAGCCAGTGAAGGAACTGAGTGCAGAGCCTCTCTGCAGGTCATCACGTGAGTGCACTGAGTCGAAGCTGCTTCAAAGTGTTGATCGCCATTACGATATGCATTGAACCAGCGCATGTACATGTATGTAGTGGTCAGAAGGCATCGAGTTGGTCACAACATGTAATTGAACATGCTGTGACCAGAAACTATGCCTTCTGACTGCTCAAGCGCAGCTGCTACATGCGCAGCAAATGATTGGTGCAATAGTGCACAATTGAGTTTCATAGCAGTATACAAGGGGAATCACAATGCAACATGCGACACCTTTGCGACACCTTTGGACTAGACCATGCGCTCAACAGCTGGAAGTGACACCCACTATACGAATATTGAGTAGTGTACTGAGAGTCTCAATTTGGCACTCGTAATTCACCAAGCTAGCTTAATTGGATTCTCTGCAGTTTTGTGTGGAATGTCAAGTTGGGATTGTTAAAAGCGTCTGGACGTTATCAGTGCCCATGTTTGAAGTCTCCTTGCACATTAGACAGCATCGCCCTTTGTTTAGCGGTAGGGCTGTTCAAGAGCTGTCAAATAGCAAATGAGTGTGCTGAGCAACCATCACTGAGTCATAATTTGTGAGCTCAGCCTGCAGTGAGTCATTATCTTTGAGCTCAGCCTGCAATGAGTCATGATTTGTGAGCTCAGCTTGCAGTGAGTCATCATTTGTGAGCCCAGCCTGCAATGACTTGTGCTGTAGATTATAATTAGCAACATAAAGTTGGGTCATCTGGAACAGCTGCAAAGCAACATCATTGTGAAAGTTCAGCGGGATGGTGCCGTTGTTGCAAACAGCGGCTGCACCAGCCCAAGGAGCTTCAACACTGATGTTGCTGAGCACCACACTGCTGGCCTTAGCGCTGCATCATCAGAACACCTGCGGTGCAAGGCTGGGCTTGTATGAGTGTCTTGCGCAATGCAGCGTCTCATGCACTACTTGACCCATGGCCAGGCATGCCCTAGTGTGCCTTTAATTGTTGCAGAAGTGCAGTCTCTCAGATGCTGGCTTGGCTCACTTGGTTTACTTGGCTGCAGGAGCAGAAGCTGGACTTGCGGACAGTTACCCTGACCTGCCCTGTCAGAGAAGATGGAGGGGCGGAGGTCAACAGGATCAGCGCAGCCGCCTGCGAAGGCCACCACTCCAGTCTTGGCAGGTACGGTGAGCATTCTGTGCAATGTTGTACAACATACCAACAGTTGCGGTAAAAATCATCAAAGTCTTGAAAAAGAGAACTTCCATCACTGGGAGATCCTGAAAATCTTTCCTGCAAATGCAATGGCAACACTGTTCAACACAACAACCAAAAGTTGCGGGTGCAGATGAACTTCTCAGTCACCAAGTAAGATTCATGCGCAATCCCATCTAGATTTCGTCACAGCAGCTGTTATTTGTGTCAAACACTTTCCTGGGCCAGTACACTTCCAAGGTCCCATCCATGTCCCATCATCAGCTATGTGTTACATACGTACTTTGTAACAGAAGCACGACACAAACTTTTGATCAACCCATGAGGTTCACGCACGACATAAAGTTTTGTCACAACAAGACAAGAAAACAGCAACCAAAGTCTACCAGACAATGCCAACATCACATTCACACAGAAGTGACGTTGGAATTGTCTGGTAGACTTTGGTTGCAAACATGCCAGGATGCCAGAAAAGGTTCATGTCTGGCATCCTGTCGAACCTTGAACAGTGGTTTGATAGCAAAATCCAGACCCCTCACAGCTTTGTTTGACAAAGCTGCTTCCATGTCATTGCTCAAGAGGCACATGCAAATGTTGCACCAACTGCAAGGCAAGGGCTGCCCCCGGCAGCTGCCCTGAATGACCATGTCATGATCATGGGATGAGAGGCATATGCATCTTTTGCCAAGGCAAAGGCAGCCCCCAGCAGCCCCCTCTGGTTGCCATGTTATGGGTCCTATGTCTCCTGTCCCATGGTTTGGTCTGTGAGGGGAGCCACAGGGGTCTGCCCTTGCAAGCTGGGTCTTGCCAATTGGGTTGGCAAAATTGGCAAAAAGGCAAAACACCTGCATGTGCCAGCGGTTATGCAGTCTAGCTTTGCTTGGCCCAGTGTCAATTCAAGGCCCCATCATCAGCCGCTGGCGTGCAAAACAGATTATGTGGACTCCAATGACATCGATGAGCAAGCAGTGATACTACACCATAAACCGACAAAACTGCCATGGACAGCAGCTGCCCTACTTTACTGCTTTCAGTGCGCAATCATTGCAATTGCAACCATGCTGCTCAGGTTGAGTACTGGCAGATCTTTGAGAGACAACTTGCAGGTCTCAAACTTGACGTCCATGAAGTCATGAGAACCCCTCACTTGCTGTTGGTCATGGAAGTTGGTCGACATGGACGTTGGTCATGGAAGGTGTCGACAACTTCCATGACCAACAGCACGTGAGGGGTTCTCATGACTTCTTTGGCACAACAGAACTCATGACTTCTGGTGTCCCAAAGAACCTGTCATTTTGCCTGGCCTGGAGCACCACACGATCATGTGATGCTCCAAGCCAGGCAAGCTGACAGAGTTTTTCGACACTTTCCCAGACAACTGTCAGCCAGGCAGTGCTATTCCTCTAGTCTGCCAGGCAATGCCAAAGACAGACGTTCAACAGCAGCTGGTCAAGCATCAGCATTAAAAATCACTCAAAAGCCTGATAGACTGCCTGAACCCACTAGTAGAGCTGGGGACAGACATAAACCCGCTGGAAAGCTCTCAAGCATCTCAAAGTTTGAGAATTGGACTCTGCTGGTGCCTTTGCGCATATTCAGTTGGAAAGTTTCAAGCTCTGGAAAGCTTCCAATTGGAAATGCTGAAAGTTACCAGCAGACTCCAACTCTCACCCATGTATCAACAGCGCTAGCAGCACTGCCAATAGTTGCTGGGAATGGCGCAAAGGTCTGACTCCAGCAATTCTCTTTCAACCTGCTAGCCTCTCTGCGTCCTGGGAAGAGGCTAGCAGCTCAGGAGAAAATTGCTGAGAGACAAGGCCAAGCTGGAGTTGGCTATCGCCCAGCCCTTAGCTCCGGGCTGCCGCCTTAAGAGGCTCCCGTTATGATCGCTCTTCTGGGCAGCCCGGTATAATACTTGGCTTCTCATTAAATTGACGCCGAAAGGCGTAGTCTTTTCTTTTCTTTTCTTTTTCTTTTCTTTTCTTTTCTTATGATCGCTGACTCAGTGAAAAGCGTAAACTTTTCTTTTCTTTTGTTATCGCCCAGCCCTGCCCTAAGCCCTGACCCATGGGTCAAATAACCAGTGCAACAATAGTTGGTAACAATAATAATAGAACGCGTCCCAGCTCATGATGAGCTAGGTTCGTGCAAGACAAGTCTTGTCTCTCCAGAGCAGCTTGTCTTGTGCATCTCTGTAAGGCCCTGCCCCGCCCCGCCCTGCCCTGCCCTGCCCTGACCTGCCCTGCCCTGCCCTGCCCTGCCCTGCCCTGCCCTGCCCTGCCCTGCCCTGCCCTGCCCTGCGCCCTCTGCCCTCACGCTTACTTTGCTTGGCCGCAGGAGCAGTAGGCACCATATCCTTGCAAGCGCTTGCAGCTGGTGGATCATTCGTGTGCCCTACCAGGGCAGTTGGTAAGGAGAGAGGTGTGGTGGCAGCTGCCCAGCTGGCTGCAAGCTTGCTGCCAAGCCTTAGGAGTACCTTGCACATCAATGGCATATTCCTGCAGGCCAATATTACCATTACTTGGGACTGAACTGGTTGGATTCTCCTCTTTACATGTACATGCGTCTTTGATCATCACAAAACCACTCCTCTCTACATGCGTCTTTGATCATCACAAAAACACAAAATTATGCAGATGCTGTGCTCATAGCTCCACCTTGCCGGCCAACAAGCTTGTGCTTTTGCTTGCAACTCTACTTCTACAAATCGCACAGATTGAATGAAGTTAACTCTGTAGTTAACTCTGCGTCTCGCTGGTGGCAAAGTCTGGTGGCAAAGCAGCTGCCAGCTTCCTCTTTAATGGGAGCATGTAAAAGGCATTCACTTGTAAGCTTGGGGGTATCCAGGCAGTACATACTGCAACAGATATCAACAGAATGATGACATGTTGCATGA